>Ga0302279_10001687_pt1 | contig 30875 bp, 22 predicted proteins | sample III_Bog_N3_3_FD_194541 | JGI IMG/M metagenome (GOLD analysis project Ga0302279, IMG submission 194541) | Peat permafrost microbial communities from Stordalen Mire near Abisko, Sweden - III_Bog_N3_3 | ecosystem: Environmental > Terrestrial > Soil > Wetlands > Peat | place: Sweden: Abisko... | reverse complement strand
GACGCTTGCCGGGACGGGACTTTCACCCGTAGGAGAAGCGCAGCTAGGAGACAGGCTCGTCACCGCTTGCGCGGCTCCTCGCTCGTCTTCGTCACGGCGCACCACCGCGCGATGGTACACGCGTACGGGAGCCGCGTGGTAGCGTTGCGCGGCGGCGCGCTACGGCGCGCGCTGCGACGCTCCATGAGTCAGAGCTTCGTTCGTTGCAATCACTGCGGTGCGGCCCACGAGGTCTCCGTCCGCCTGTGTCCTGCGACCGGAGCACCCATCGAGCGACGCGGAGCGCGGAGCGTCCCGCCCGACGCCGAGCGACGCTCCTCCGTACCCCCGCCGGAGCGCGCCAGCATCCCCTCGATGGGCAGCGCGCCGTCGATGCGGGAGGAGCTCCTCGGGCAGACGATCGACGGCAAGTACCGCGTCCAGGGCGTCCTCGGCTACGGGGGGATGGGGACGGTCCTGGCCGCCGAGCACATCGCGATCGGGCGGCCCGTCGCCATCAAGATCCTCCACAGGAACCAGCTCCACAAGACGCGGGCAGTCCGCCGTTTCCAGCACGAGGCGCGCGCCGCCGGCACGATCGGCCACCCGAACATCTGCGAGGTGTACGACGTCGGGACGCTGGAGGATGGCTCTCCCTACCTGGTCATGGAGCGGCTCGTCGGCGAGACGCTCGCGGACCGCCTCCAGGCGCGGAGCCAGCTCGACGTGGACGACATCGTCGACCTCTTCAGCCAGATCCTCTCGGGCCTCCTCGCCGCGCACGAGAAGGGGATCGTCCACCGGGACGTGAAGCCCGAGAACATCTTCATCACGCGCCCGATCGGGTACCCGAGCGTCGTCAAGATCCTCGATTTCGGCATCTCGATGCTCCCGTTCGAGGCCGTGGGGGACGATTCGTCGCCCGGGGGCCCGCTCATCATGGGAACGCCGCATTACATGGCGCCAGAACAGGCGGGCGGCGAGCCGGACCTCGACGGGCGGGTCGACATCTATTCGTGCGGCGTGATGCTCTACCGCGCGCTGACGGGTCGCCTCCCCTACAAGGCACGCACGTTCGAGGCGTTGCTCGCCCAGGTCCTCACGAGCGAGCCTCCTCCCGCCCGCGAGCTCTGCCCGGACATGCCGCCCGAGCTCGACACGATCCTCGCCCAGGCGCTGGCCAAGTCCCGGGACGAACGATACGCGAGCGCAGCCGGCTTCCTGATCGACCTGCAGAAGCTGAGGGAGCCGGCCTCGAACAGCCGCGTCCGCATCCCCCCGAGCTTCCGCCCCCCGCCACCACGGCCCCCTCGGGCCCCCATCCCGGAGGCGCTGCCGACCGAGCGCGACCTGAGCTCCCTGGTCCCTGTCGATCTGGACTCCGAGGACCTGGACGAAGACGACTAGGCCGAGCTCGCGAGGGAGCGCCTTTGCGCCGTGGGCCCAAGCGGAGCTAGAGTGTTTCGCTTTATCTGAGAGCCGTGCCGTCCGCCCGAACCCCCTCCCAGCCCCATGACGCCCCCCGGCGCCTGGTCGACATCCTGCGCGCCCTCCCGCCAGGGGAGCTCGACGCTCTCATCTCGCGTCTCGGCGTGAGGATCGACCTCGCGAAGCGGATCGACGCGCCCTCGCAGCTCGCACGCGCTCTCGTCCAGCTCACCGAGCTGCGCGACCCGTCGAGGCTCGCGCAGGCGAGCGTGGAGCTTCTGCACCGCGTTGCCGAGGCTGGAGGCTCGCTCACCGTTCCGACCGTTCCGTCGGCGCTCGAGCCCCTGCTCGCGCGGGGCCTCATGTTCGCGCGCGGCACCCGCGGCAACGTGGAGCTCGTCCTGCCAGCGGCTCATCTGCTCCAGCTCCGGTCGTGGGAAGGCGAGGACCCGCGCGGCCTCCGCGCCCTCCTGGCCCAGGCGCCTTTCGAGACGACGAGCGCCATCGCCGCGCACTACCTCGGCAGGCCCGCCACGCCGCCCATCGCCCTGTCGCTCGAGGTTGCCTGGGACGTGCTGGGCGACCCTGCGAAGCTCGCCGAGGAGATTGCGCGCCTCTCGCCGATGGAGCGCCGCGTTCTCGAGGGCATCGAACGCGAAGGAGGCGAGGTCGACACCGAGGAGTTGCTCGAGCTCGAGCGCGAACCGCTGCGCATGCGGACGGCGACGGGGGCAACCCCGTCGCGCCGTGGCGTTGGCTTCTCGCTCGAGCGGCGCGGGGTGCTCATCCCGGTCCACCCGAACCGGCACATCGTCCCCACCGAGGTCTCCGCCATCATCGGCGCGGCAACGGAAGCGGAGCGCCAAGCACGACGCGAACAGGTGAAGAGCTTCGTCGCGTCGGGCGATCACGCGCCTCGCCGCGCCCGCTTCGCCCTCGACCCGGTCCCCCTCGCTCTCGCCCTGGCCCTCTCGTCCCGCGAGACCGGCAACGAGGTGAGGGCGGGCATCGGCACCCCCAAGTCGCTCGCGCAGCGTCTCGCCGCGCGGTTCGGGCGCGACCCGTCACACGTCGCCCTCATCATCGCGCTGTCGCGCGCGGTCGGCCTCTGGGACCCTTCCGCGGCGAGCGCGGCGGCTCCGCCGGGGACGATGCAGGTTCACGAGCTCCTGCGGCTGCTCTTTTCCACGTGGCGGCACGGCGGCGCCTGGGACGAGGGACGCAGCGACCCTGAGTCGCTCCGCGTCGGCAGCGAGAACCGCGACCCGAGCCCCGCGGGCGTGGTGCGCGAGATCGTGCTCGATGCCCTGACGGTCCTGGGCGAGGGCCGCTGGGTGCCGTGGGAATCGCTCGCTGGCTACCTCGGCTCCGACGATCGCGTGCCCGGCCTTTCGCGGCTCAATCGCCGCTGGGCGGAGCGGGTGGGCGTGGAGGTCGTGGAACCGCTCGAGGTGGCGCGAAGGATCGTCCACGAGAGCCTACCGGCGCTGGGCATCATCGACATCGGCGAGGATTCCTCGCCTGGGGAGCCGGCGGACAGCGTCCGTTTGCGTCTGACGCCTCGAGGCCGCGCGCTGCTGGGAGGCCGCTCTCCGACCGTGGACGAGACTCCGTCCAAGTTCCTCGACACGCACGTGCTCCGGCTTGGCCAGACCGCGCGCCTCCACGCCCTCATCGCCCTCGCCCCCTTCGTCGAGGTTGGACGAGCTGCCGAGACGCTCGACCTCATCGTCGCCCCGCAGACGTTGGCGCGGGCGCTGTCGGCGGGCTTCGAGGCCAACGTCCTGCGCCAGCGGATCGAGGCGATTGCCCCCCTACCGGACACCCTCTCACGCACGCTCGCCCAGGCGAGCATCGTCGTCGGGCGGGGCACGTTCGTCCCTGCAAGCGGTTTTCTGTGGGTGGAGGACGGGAACGTCCGCGAGCTTCTGAGGACCCGCCGGGCCACGGCCGAGCTCTTCGTCGACCCGTCCCCGCCTGCCGGGCTCATCGTGGAGCCCGGGATCGACATGGATCGGCTCTCGCGGCGCTGCCGGACGGTCGGCGTCGAGATTCTCGTCGAGGGAAACGTCATGCGGGCGCGGACGGTTCCCCCGAACCGGCTCACACCGAGCCCGTCCGCCGCCCGGCTCACACCGAGCCCGTCCGCGACCCGAAACACCCCGCCTCGCGGGACGGACCGGTAGCGGGTCCGCGGGCCAAGCCGGCGGTCCCGTCCTGCCGTCCGGGGGCACCGCCGGAGACCCTGTGTCGACAGAGTGACAATTGTCTGCATGGAGCACTTGAAAAGGGCGTGAAATCCGAGCAATGTGCGCCGCTATGCGTAGCGTAGAGAAGCTTGTGGGCTCCATGGTGTTGGCTTTGTCGCTGTTCGGCTGCAGCAGCAGCTCTTCAACCGCCGGGGAGGGAGACGCTTCCACGAACCAGGACGCGACCACCGCCGAGGATACGTCCGAGGACACGAGCCCCGCGATGACGGTGGACTCCGCCGTCGAGGTGGGCCCTCCCACGTGCCGGGCGGGTTGCCCCGCGACCCAGCTCTGCTGCGAGAACGCGGTGGTGCAGGACGGCGGGCCGAACCCGCACTTCGGTCTCTGCTACGCCGCGAGCAACACGACTTTCTGCCAGTAACGAGGCCGCGGCCATTCGGTCGCCTCGTCGAGCCCACCCACACGGGAACGGCAACGTCGTACTCTGGCAGGCACGCCGACGTACCCGTCAATGTCCGCCTCAGCTCCCGCCGCGGTCGCCTCTGCCGAGCCGCACAGATGGTCGCTCAAGCGCTTCCTGGCGCTCGACCTGCTCGACAACCGCTACCCGGCCCTTCATGGGCTGCGCTTCCTGGCGATCATCAGCGTCGTCCAGTTTCACGTGACGTGGGTGTTCGCCGACGAGAAGGGCATCAAGCTCGCCCCGGACTGGGCCAGCGGATCGCTCGCCGTGTTCTTCGGGATGGACCTGTTCTTCATCCTGAGCGGCTTTCTCATCGGATCGATCCTCCTCCGGTCACTGGAAGTGGAGGGGCGCCAGCGGATCTTGCGCTTTTACCTGCGGCGCATCTTCCGCACGTTCCCTTCGTACTACGCAGTCCTCACCTTCCTCGCCCTCACGGTGACCCTCACCGTCAAGCAGCGGCACAACCTCGTCCACGAGTACCTCTACCTCACGAACTTCTATAAGCTGTCGCCGTCCGACGCCGTGATGTTCTGGGGCTGGTCGCTGGCTCTGGAGGAGCAGTTTTACCTCACCGTCCCGCTGCTGTTTCTCGGCCTCTACCACCTCCGGAGCGACCGAGCGCGCCTCACCCTGCTCATCGGATTGTGGGCCTGCGCGCTCGGCGTCCGCCTGTACCTCTATTTCCACCGCGCGCCGTGGACGGACCGGACGCTCTACGACGCTCTCTACTTCCGGACGCACACGCGGTTCGACACCCTCGTCTGCGGCATCATCCTGGCGTTCGTCCAGATGCGATGGCGCGAGCCGCTCGGCCGCTGGTTCGCCGATCCATTCCATCGAGCGCTGGTCGCATTACCGTGCCTCGGCATCCTGTGGGTCCTCGTGCGCCCGTGGACGTTCGGTGATCGGAACCTGCAAATCATCCACGTATTCGCCTGGGGCACGCTCACGAGCCTCATGTACTTCGGCTTTCTCCTCCTGCTCCTCCACGGCCACGGCTGGCTCCAGCGCGCGCTCTCGCTCCACGTCTTCCGCCAGCTGGCGACGCTTGGCTACGGCGTCTACCTCGTCCACATCCCGCTGCTCCACGGCATCATCGTCCCCGCAGCGCACGCCCTCGACGAGCGGCACGTCTCGCTGATCATCGTCTGGCCGCTTTCACTCGTGGCCCTGATGGTGCTGTCTCTGGGGCTTGGCTACGTGATGCACGTGGTCATCGAAAAGCCGTCTCTTCGACTGCGCGAGCGCCTCGCCGGCTGACGGCTCAGATGACGCCCTCCGCCCGCAGCTCCGCTGTGCGAACGGGCGTATAGACGGCAGGGGCGCCAAGGCGCAGCCGGGCGCGCACTTCGTCCACGGGCAGGGCGAGTAGCGACTCCCAATCCTGGGCAGGGAGCCAGGCGGCGGCGCGGCCGCGGCGGTAACCGTCGACGATGAGCTGGGCGTCCGTGCCGCCGAGCCCCTTGAACACGGCAGCCACGATGATCATCGCGATGGCCGTGTTCCAGTTCTGGGCGAGCGTGAAGGCAAGGAGCGCAAGCTCGCCGAGAACGTCTCCCTTGTAGCCCGTCGCCGCGTGCCAGAGGTCGTGCGTGTCTCGCATGCGCTCGTGGATGTACTGAGAGGCGTCCGAGAGGCGCGGTCCGTCGGCTTCCCCCTCGGCGTTCGCTCGCCGGATCCCCTCGGGCGAGATGCCTTCGCTCTCGACGAAGGCCAGGTAGGCGCGGCCGAGCGAGCCCTCGGGCAAGGCCCGCAGCCCTTCGCGGTCGACCAGCGTGGGGACGATGTCGGGTTTGTCGCGCAGGAGGCGCGACCCTTCCGCAGACCGCCGCATCCCGCGCAGCATCCGGTAAGGCGCCGTGCCCGACATGGACTCGATGAGCGCGAACACCTGCGGCAGGTCGTCCGGGTCCTTCAGGAGCGCCCCCAGGGCACGCCCGGCGCGGACGACATGGAAGCGAGGAAACGGAAGGGCGTCGAGCATCGGTACCTCCACTCTTGAGTGCTGACAACAATGTAGATAAGGTCACCTACAACATTGTCAATGGCTCCACCTCCCAAGAAGGCCGCCTCGAAGCCGCGCACGCGGCGCACGGCAGATGAGGCGAGGACTGCCATCCTGGACGCGGCCGAACGGTCGCTCGTTGCGTCCGGCCCCGCGGGCATCCGGCTGCAGGAGGTCGCAGCCGATGTGGGTGTCTCTCACCCGACCGTGCTCCATCACTTCGGGAGCCGCGAGGGCCTCGTCGAGGCCGTCGTCGCGCGGGCCATGCAGTCTCTGCAAGCGGGCTTGCTCGACGCCGTTCGGACGTCACCGAAGGGGCCCGATCAGGTGGCTCTGCTGCTCGAGCGAGTCTACGAGACGATGGTGCAAGGAGGTCATGCCCGCGCCTTCCTCTGGCTCGCGCTCGATGGCTACGCGCCCACGATGGAGCAGCTCCAGGTGCGTTCGTTCGCCGCGGCGATCCACGAGATACGGCGGACCGAGCCAGGAAACGAGGAGAGGTCCTTCGAGGACACCTATTTCACCGTCCTCTTGCCCGCGCTGGCGCTTCTCGCGATGTCCGTCACGGCGCGCTCCGCGGATGCCAAAGAAGCGGAGGGGGAGGAGTGCGGCCCACGGCGGTTCCGCGCGTGGCTGGCCAAGCTGCTGTACGAGCACCTGCAAGGGTGAGCGACGACCGTCCGCCGCCAGAATTGGCTAGCATCCCCCGGATGGGCCGCAGCGGAGTCCCCGACGATTCTCCCGGGGCCACGCACGTCGACGCGAATGGCCACGCGCCGGCCGCCCCGACCCTGGTGGAGCCGCACGGTGGACGACCCGGAGCGGACGGTGTTCTGACGGACGCTGCGAGTGCCATGGAGCCGGCGCGTTACTCGTGGCAGCGGCGGCTTGGAGAAGGCGGGATGGGCGAGGTGCACCTGATGCACGACGCTCGCCTCGGTCGCGACGTCGCGATGAAGGTCATGCGACCCGAGCACATCACGCGGCCCGCGCTCAGCGCTCGGTTCTTGCGTGAGGCGCGCGCCCAGGGGCGGCTCGAGCACCCGTCGATCGTCCCCGTGTACGACCTCTCGGTCCAGGATCGCTCGCTGTTCTTCACGATGAAGCGCGTCCACGGAGCGACGCTGGCCGAGGTCCTCGCGCGGCTGCGGGCCGGCGATCGCGACACGATCGCGAGCTACTCGCGCCACAAGCTTCTCTCGGCCTTCGCGAGCGTGTCTCTCGTCGTGGATTTTGCCCACGCGCAGGGCGTCGTGCACCGCGATCTCAAGCCTGAAAACATCATGCTCGGCCTGTTCGGAGAGCTCTACGTGCTCGACTGGGGCATCCTCAAGATCGTGGACCCCGCGGGGAGCGCGCCGGCGAGCGTCGTGTTCGGCGAGCCGGCGCGGGGGCCTCGCCCTGCCGCGCGGACGGAGATGGGGGCGCTGGTGGGGACGCCGGGGTTCATGGCACCCGAGCAGCTCGACCCTGCCATCGGGCCAATCGACGGGCGCACGGACGTCTACGCCCTCGGAGCGATCCTCTTCGAGATCCTCACCCTCGAGCCGCTCCACGCGGCGCCTTCGCTGCCCGAGCTCGTCGCGTCGACGCTCGGCTCGATCGACGCACGGCCCTCGGTCCGGGCCCCGGGGCGCCATGTACCGCCCGAGCTGGACGAGATCTGCGTCATGGCGACCAGCCGAAACCCGGGCGATAGGTTCCCGTCGGCGCGGGCCCTCCACGAGGCCCTCGAGCGCTTCCGCGAGAAGGACCGCGACGTGGAGGAGCGGCACGCGCGCGCCGAAGAGCACGCCGGGCGCGCGGTGGCGGTCGCCCAAGCCGCGAAGGACGAGACGGACCCGGACGCCCCCCAGCGCACTCTCGCCTTGCGCGAGGCGAGTCGCGCGTTGGCCTTCGATCCATCGCAAGCTCGCGCGTTCGACGTACTGCGCGAGCTGCTCGCGGCTCCGCCGCGCGCGTTGCCTCCCGAGGTCGCCCAGGAGCAGCTTCTCTACAGCCAGCGGCTCCTGTCGACGACCTCGCGGGGAGGCGCGTGGCTCATGCTGGGCTGGTTCGCGTACCTGCCCCTCGTGCTGGCCACCGGCATCCTCGACGTCCGGCTGTACATCGCGGTCTCGGCGCTGGCGCTCATCGCCGCCGCGACGCTCTGGCGACAGAGCAAGCGAGCGCCGGACGATGCCTTCTCCCGCGTGCTCACGACCTCCGTGGTGACGCTGTTCATCGCGTCGCTCAGCGTCGCGTGGAGCCCGCTGATGCTCGTGCCTTCGCTCGCCGTCGCTCTCGCGACGACCTCGATCGTCTCGCAGCGCCGCGGCGCATCGCCCGTCATTCCGCTCGTCGCCGCGACCGCCGCGATCCTCCTGCCGATCGCGCTCGCCGAAGCCGGCGTCGTGCCGCCGTTCTTCGCGTACCCGGGGGACCGAATCCTCATCTTGCCAAGGTTGTTCGCGCTACCGCTGACGCTCACGCTCACCGTGAGCGCCCTGACGCACATAGGCGTCGTCGTCGCGATCGGCGCCTGGTGCGTCCACCTCCGGACCATGCTGGACGACCGAAAGAGGCGCCTCTACATGCAAGTGCGGCAGCTTCGCCAGCTCGTGCCGCACGTTCCTGCGACCCTGCCGGTGCCCGCCGGCGCCTTCAGACCAACGAGCCAGGGCGCGGACGAGGGGCTCGCGGCGACGTTCGTGGATCCGTCGGGCAGGTCGGACCTGGACGCGCCGATCTCGAGGAGGGGCGACGCGCCCCGCTACACCCTGCGCGACGACGCCCCGGCGAAGAGCGAAGGGGGCGCGATCTACCAGGACAGCTTCATCGGCAGGCAGGTCGCCACGAGGACAGTTCCGCCGGATGCCGACGCGGCCACCCAGGAGCGCTTCGCCCGCGAGGTGCGCATCCAGGCCAAGCTCGAGCACCCGTCCATCCCCCCCGTCTACGAGATGGAGGTGGACGACCAGGGCGCTCTCCGGGTCATGACGCGGAGGCTGCGGGGGACGACGCTCGCCACGGCCATCCGACGGCGCACCTATTCGCTCCCGAGGCTGCTCGAGGCGTACGACGCAGCGTGCCAGGCGGTGGACTACGCGCACGCCAAGGGGATCGCCCACCGGGGCCTGCGGGCGGAGGTCGTCACGCTCGGCGCGTACGGCGAGGTGTACGTGACGGGCTGGGAGTCGGCAGTCGAGCTCGAAGGGGCGGACCGGCAGGCCCTCGTACACGCGGACATCGCGGCGCTCGGAGCGATCTTGTCGCAGATCGCCGCCCCTCTGCCGACGGTCGGGGCGGACGACGCGCCGCTACCCTCGGTCTTGCCGGTCAGCGGATACCATCAACCCGAGCTCGATCTCATCTGCAGCACGGCGGTCGGCCCTGGGTCATCGTTTGCGACGGTCGGACAGCTGCGCGAGGCCGTCGTGCGCTTCCTCGAGGGCGAGCGGGACGTCGAGCGACGGCGGGCCAGCTCCGACGAGCACGCCCGGCTTGCGGAGGCCGCGGCCGCGCGCGCGTTCGCGGGCTCGCCGCAAGCGACGGAAGACCGCGCCGCCGCGATGCGCGAGGTGAACCAGGCGCTCGCGCTCGACGGCGCCAACGTCCAGGCGACCGCGGTGCTGATGCGCCTGCTCACGTTGCCTCCCGCGGAGCTCTCGGCGGAGGCGGAGCGGGAGATGCAGGACGCGGCGGACGCGGACCGCAGGCGCGCGTCCCGACTGGCCGGGGCGCTCTACCTATCGGTCTTCCTGCACGTCCCGTTCACCTTCCTCCTCGGGCTGCGCTCCGTCTCGCTCCTCGTCCTGTTCGTAGGGACCTTCGTGGCTGCCGCGTTCGCGTTCTGGCGCGCGGCGAGGGCCCCCGTCATGCGCGAGGAGATCGGGACCGTCGTCCTGGCGATGACCGCCGCCGCGGTGCTTGCCGTCGGGGAGGGCCCGCTCATCATGGTCCCGATCCTCGTGGTCGTGAACACGATGGGCTTCCTCCTGCAAATCGGTCCCAAGCGCCGATGGCTCGTGCTGAGCTGTGGATGTCTCGCGCTGGTCGTCCCGCTCGCGCTCCAGGGTCTCGGCGTCGTTCCTCCGTTCTATGCGTCCGAAGACGGGGGCGTGGCCATCCTCCCATGGCTCGTCGACCTGCCCCGCATCGCCCAGATGACCTATGCGTTCCAGCACATCCTGCTGCTCGCGGGAGCCGGGTTGCTCTTCACGCGCTTTCGCAACACCCTGAGCGCTGCGGCGGAGGGCGTCCACTTGAACGGCTGGCAGCTGCGCCAGCTCGTCCCCGTCGAGGCGCGGGACGCCGCACGCGAACCGCAGCAAGGGCTGCTGTAGTCCGCCCTCGTGATGATCGCGCGTGGTTCCGGCGAGAGGTTGGTAGTCTAGGGCCGGCTCATGTCCGTCGCGGAACCGATCTCCGTACCTGCCGAGCCCGAGCGCGGATCGGGCGCGCTCGCCGTGCAGGAAGCGCCGTCGCCACCGACGTCGCCCACGCGGCGGTGGCCGGCCTGGCTGCCCACCGCGCTCGTCCTCCTGGCCGGGGCGATCCTCTTTCTGCCGGCCATCCGCACGCCCCGGTTTCTGGACGACTACTTTCAGACGTCCATGATCGAAGGGACGTACCCCGCGCCACGGAGCCCCTTCGACCTCTATGACTTCGTGGGAGACGCGGACCGCGCGCTCTTGCTCGATCGCGGCCTGCTCCCCTGGTGGTCCCACCCGCAGCTGAAGGTCCGCTTCCTCCGCCCACTCTCGAGCGCGCTCCTCTACGCCGACCATCGCGTCTTCGGCGACCATCCGCTGCTCTCGCATCTGCACTCGTTCGCGTGGTGGGCGGCAGCGGTCCTGGCCGCGGGCGCGCTGTACCGGCGCACCCTGACCTCGCGCGCCGCGGTCGTGGCGACGTTCATGTTCGCCCTCGCGCCCTGCCACGCGCTGCCGCTCGTGTGGCTCGCCAACCGCGAGGCGCTGGTGTCGATCACGTTCGGGATCCTGGCGCTGGGCGCGCTCGTGCGCTTCCGCCAGGGAGGACGATGGCTGCACGGCGCGAGCGCGGCGGGGTTGTTCACGCTGTCTCTGCTGGGGGGCGAGTACGCGCTCGGCTTCGGGGGGTACGCGCTCGCGCTGGCGCTCACGAGCCGGAGGTCGTCGCGCTCCGTCCGTGCCGTCGGTCTCCTCTCGTTCGCGGCGCCGGCGCTCGCCTACCTCGTCGTTCGCGCGAGGCTGGGGTACGGCACCGCAGGGTCGGGGCTCTACCAGGACCCGTTCCGCGACCCGGTGGCGTTTCTCCAGCGCGTACCGCAAAGGATGGCCGCGCTCCTCGGAGAAGGCTGGCTGACCCTGCCTGCCGATACCGTGGACGCGACCCCGTCGTGGCTCGTGGGCGCGATCGCGATCGTCGCCGCGGCGATCCTCTTCGTACCGGTGAGGCGCGCGCTCGCGGGTCTCGACGGCGAGCGGCGGGAGGACGCCACCTGGCTGCTCCTGGGGTCCGTCCTCGCGCTCACGCCCGTCCTCGCCGTCATGCCGGCCCTGCGCGTGCTTGGCGCGAGCTTCGTCGGCATCGCGGCGACGGTCGCGCTGGTCCTCGATCGCGCCTGGTTTCCGCGCGCAGCCGAGCCGCCGACGCGCGCGAGCCGCCTGACCGAGCTCGTAGCGCTGTGCCTCGGCTTCGCGCACTTCGTGCACGGGCCCGGCACCTCTTGGCTCATCAGCCGGTTCTGCCGGGCCGACGCGGCGATCTTCAGCGAGGAGGCGGCGACGCTGCGGTCGTACATCCCGGATCCCGCGAAGGACGAGGTCGTCCTCGTCCGTGGCATCGGCGGGACCATGTTCGTCCTCCCGTATGCGATCGACCCGAAGGGCGCGCCGCCGTGGCGCTGGCGCATCCTCGCCCTGACCGGGCACGTCCTCGTCTCCCGCGTCGATTCCCGGACCATCGATCTGCTCGCGCCCCCCCAGCGAAGCCTCTTTCCGACCGGCGAAGGGAACCTCTTTCGTGGCGAGGGCGCGCCGCTCGCGGCGGGTGACGTCGTGCGCGTCTCGGGGATGCGCGCCACGGTCATGGATGTCGGCAAGGCGGGGCCCCGGCGGGTGCGCTTCGAGTTCGACGAGCCGCTCGAGTCGTCCTCCCGCGTCTGGGTGACGTCCCGCTTCGACGGGATCCACGACGCCGACCCGCCAGAGCCGGGGTTCGGCAAGCCGTTCGATCCCTGACTCCGGCCTGCGGCGGAGCTTCAGCGCGCCAGGCGCTCGCGGATCCGGAGCGAGGGCTTCTCGACGAAGACGTGGAGCCCGTACGCGATGGACAGCGAGAGGATCGTCACGGCGAGCAGCGACCCCGACCACAAGATCACCATCGACACGCGCTGCTGGTGGAGCGCACGAACCGCCGGCATGAGCACGTAGTAGATGATCGGTATGTGAACCAGGTAGACGCCGTAGCCGAGCGTCGCCACGCGACGGAAGAGCGGCGCCGAGAGAGCACGCACGATCCACCCTTCGCCGCCGAGGAGCATGAGAAGCGGACCGAAGTACATGATGCTCGTGATGGTGCCCCAGGCGAAGACGAAGACGAAGAGGACGTTCTCGGGTCCGAAGAGGGCCGGGTTGTGGAGCGGCCACAGGCACGCGAAGGACAGCATTCCCACCATGGCGCGGTGAAACGGCGACTTGAACCACTGCTTGATGGCGTCGCCGTAGCGCTGGTGCACGAAGACGAGGAGGATCCCGGCGATGAGCGTGTCGAAGCGCGTGTGGGTCCGGAAGTAGAGCGCGCGCTGGAGCTCCTCGTAGCCCCACGGCGCGCCGCGCAGGTAGATGGTGAGGCGAATGATGGGACCGAGCGCCCAGATCCCGAGGAGCAGCGCGAAGCGGTGCGCGTCTCGCCGCAGGCGGTGGAGGACGAAGAAGAGGAGCGGCACGGTGAGATAAAATTGCTCCTCGAGCGCGAGCGACCAGCCCCAGATCATGACCACCGCCTGCGGCACGAGGGACGTGAAGTTGGTGGCGTAGAGGTACTCCTTGAGCAGGTTCGCCCGCTGCATCGTGGTCAGCGAGATGCTGAGCGCGAGGACCGTGAGCACGACCCAGTACGAGGGGAACGTGCGGAAGATGCGCCGCAGGTAGAAGCGGCGGATGTTCTGCGTGCCCTCGACCTGGAGGGAACGGAGCAGGATGCTCCCGATGAGAAATCCGCTCAGCATGAAGAAGAGGTCCATGCCGAAGAAGATCCAGTAGGACTCCTCGATGAACCTGGGGTCGAGAAAGTCGTTCCTCTTGCCGACGAAGTCGCCGGCCAGCACGTACGTGACGTGGATCTGCACGACCGACAGGATCGCGAGGACGCGCAGCCCGTGGAGCGCGGGGTAGCGGTTGTCGAGCAGCTCCAGGGAGAAGAACTGCCGCAGCGCGGAGGCCTTCTCGGACGTGGCGGGTATGGCTACGGCGGTCATGGGTCGAACGGGGCCCCGAAGCCTACCTTCGGCAGGTCCACCTGCTTGAAGCCGTACGCGTCCTCCGACGTCAAGACGAGGGAAGGCGAGCTCAGGTCCCGGTCGAACGAGAACCGCACGCGCACGGGACCGTTCGTCCCCGCTTCGAGGATGCGCGCGCGCATCCCCGGCACCGAGACCTCGTCACCGGGAGCGAGGGGCGCGTCCGGGCTTCGAAACAGGTTGCCGGGTCCCGTCGGGAACACGCCCTTGTCGGGCGGAGCGACGAGGTCGAGCGTCCGCAGATCCCGGCGGAGGACGAGGGCGTGCCCGGTATGCGAGAGCGTCCGCCACTCGGCGGGCAGAGGACCCTCCGGGTCGACCGCGAAGGCGCCGAAGAAGACCCCCTCCCCTGCGCGCATCACGACCACCTCCGTGTTGGGCACGTCCGTGACTCGCTGCCGGAGCCAGGCGGTCTGCGACACGAAGTCCAGCGCCTGATCCCGCATCCGGCTCCCCGTGAGCCACGCCGTCACCGGGCCGTGAACGAGGTGGGCGAAGCCGAGCATGATGGCGGCGAGCCCCGTCAGCTCGAAGGCCCAGCTTCGCTCGCGCGGCGCGCGATCACGGCCTTGGCCCTGGGCGGGCGCGTCCCCGAACCACGCGCGGTCGAGCAGGACCGCGACGCCGCCGGCGATGCCCAGGGCGCTCACGCCGAGCAGGCGCGCCGAGGGCACGACCGCCAGCACCGGCAGCATCGCGAAGAGAGAGCCCTTGAGGAGCCACGTCGCGGTCTCGCGCGCCGGCGCGTCGAGGAGCGAGACCGCGCGCCGCAAGGGACCGATGACGATCGCGAAGCCTGCGGCGACGATCAGCGCGCCGGCCCACCGCGCGGCGCCCGGGTTCCAGAACTCGGCGCCGAGCGCAAGCCACCCGTCGAGGAGCAGCGCAACGACACGCCACGGCGCGAGAGCGAGGAAGGCCTCCGGATCGCGGAGCGGATCCGAATAGAAGCCCGAGCCCACGACGCCGTAGCCAAGCTGGCTGCGCGCGACGAGGTAGCCCACCGCCGGCAGCGCGAACGGCAAGAGCCCCAGGACGCGACGGCGCGTTCCGTCACGGCAACCGAGCTCGAAGGCCACGCAGTACCCGCCGAAGCAGAGGGCGTACTCGCCGCCGAGCAGCGCGAGACCGAAGAGCAGCGTCGCGAGGATGCCGCTCGCCGCGCTGCCCGCTTCCCGCCACCGGACGTACGCGACGAGCGCGAGCGTGCCCAGGCCGAGCGACACGAGCGCCTCCGAGTTGGCGAGCCACGCGAGCGGGATCGCGTGCCACGGGCCGAGCGCGAAGATCGCCGTCGCGAGGAGCGTCACGCGCAGCGAGAGGTGCCTGCGATAGAGCGCGCGCGCCGCGAAGATCGCGAGCCCCCACCAGAGGAACGACTGCGCGTGCAACAGCAGCGGCCTGCCACGGAAGAGGCTGTAGTCGGCCCAGAGCAGCGCGCTCGAGAGCGGGCGAAGAAAGCGGATGGTGAGGTGCGGATGCGTCCACCACGGAAGAACTCCGCGCGCGAGGAGCAGCTGCCGATCGGCGTCGCTCACGAAGTCGTAGAGGGCGAACGGGGAGCGTGGCGACGGAAACGCGCCCCGCACCATCGCGGCGTGGAGATAGTCGTCGAGGATGAGCGGGGAGGTCAGCGCGGGGAAGTAAGTGACCAGCCCGAGGACCAGAATTCCGAGGGTCCACCGTCCGCTGCGACGCGGATTTTCGCGTCGCACTTGCGTCTCACGATCAGCGCCCGAGTCGTAAGAGCCTGACTCCATGGCGGATATCGTCATTTCGGGGAATCTGCCATAACGCCCTGGATGGGTTGTCCCTTGGCCGCCCGTCGCATAGGCTAGCTCCACCTCCGTGAAGTACACCAGCCTGCAGACTCTTGGTTCCCTCCTTGGTGCGGCCTGCCTCGTCGTGGCTTGCGCATCGTCCGACGACACCGACCCGACGATCCCTGCGGAGGATTCGGGAACGGCGGTGCACGACACGGGGACGGCCCACCCTGAGGACACGGGGACGATCGTCTACGACACGGGGACGATCGAGGTCCCCGACACGTCGACGACGACGCAAGACACCGGCACCGGCGGCTCGACGAGCTGCAGCGCCCACTGCACGCAGAACTCCGACTGCACCTCGGCGTGCACCCCGCCCAGCGGAGACTCGGCCTGCTGCGACTCGGCCACCGGCGAGTGCTACATCGCGTCCGGCGCCTGCCAGTCGACGACGACGCCCGGCGAGGACGCCTCCGTCCCGTACTGACCTGTACTGACTGAAGCGCTTACCGAAGCGATGGTGCCAGCCGAAAGGTAGGCATCTCTCCTTCCTAAGAGCGCGACCGTGCTCTTCCATCGTAGCGCCCGGTCGCACTTCGTGCGAATCCAAGGCGTCACTTGCCATGGAGGCTGTCATGAGGCGCGCGCTCTCACTTTCCTTCTCTGTGCTGTTGCTCTCGGTTGCCTGCGGCGGACGGACGACGCTGGACGACCTGGACGAGCCGGTGACGACGACGGGCACGGGCACGGGCACGGGCGGCACGACGGGTGGCGGAACGGGTAGCAGCGGCGGCGGAACCACCGGCGGCGGCGGGACGAGCGGCGGCGGCACCACCGGCGGCGGCGGAACCACCGGCGGCGGGACCACCGGAAGTGGAACGAGCGGCGGCGGTACCACGACGGGCGGCGGCCCGGTGTCGACGACCATCCAGTGTGGCGCCACCACGTGCGACCAGACGACGCAGGACTGCTGCTTCAGCTTCAACGGCACCGAGACGTGCGCCCCCACCGGCCAATGCTCGGGCGGGGCGTCCCTCTCCTGCACCGAGGGAGCAAACTGCCCGAGCGGGCAGGTCTGCTGCGCCACGCTCTCCGGGCTCAGCGCGATGGCCTCCTGCCAGGCAACGTGCGGCGAAGCCGCGGACGCCGGCGGTGGCGGTGGCGGCGGCGGGGCCGGAGGGATCATCGGCGTCCTCGCGGGAGGCGTCGTCCTGTGCAACACGGCAGCGGACTGCCCTGACATGGAGCGCTGCGAGAAGACTCCCTTCGGAATCAGCGTCTGCCTGCCTGGTGGCTTCGGCGGCGGTGGTGGAGGCGGCGGCGGCGGTGGAGGCGGCGGCGGTGGAGGCGGCGGCGGTGGTGGTGGCCACGGCGGTGGTGGAGGCGGTGGTGGGGGCGGCGGTGGTGGTCACGGCGGTGGGAACGGCGGCGGAGGCTGAGGCCAGACTGTCCCGGCGCGAGGTCCGCGCTGGGGCGTTGCAGGCCGGAGCCATCCCGAGGCCCCGCTAACCCTGCGAAACGAGATCTGGCGAGCGGCTTGCTCTCCCCTCGTTCATGCACGAGTCCGTAGCCCTGCCGGCGTCCAGCCGTGGCGGAACGCCGCGAGCTCGCCCCGTCGAGGATCTCGAGGCCTCCCTCGCCCTGCGCTTGCCCGGGTCCCTGGGGGCCGAGGCATGCCGCGGTTACGCCGCGCAGGTCCTGGCCGCCCGCGACGTGTGGTGCCCGAATTTCGGCGGCGTCCAGTTCACGCTCGGGAGAGCCTGGTACACGCACCTCGAGGAGGACCGCGAGGACGAGTACTTCGCGAACGCCGACGCCTCCGACGCGATCGTGCGGAGCGCCGCGCCTGGCTTGCAGGAGCGGATGCTCGCCCTGGGATCCCACGTGGTCGGGGCGCCCGTCGTCCAGCGCACCGGCTGGTGCGGTCCTGGCGTTCACATCTTCCACACCGGCGGGGAGATCGCGCGTCGCGGGGGCGAGGTCCACTTCGACACGGAGGGCCTGACCGAGGCGCAGATCGAGCGACGCGCGCCCGCGTTGAGCCTCATCCTGATGCTGCAGCCTGCCGCCATCGGTGGCGGGCTACGCGTGTGGGACCGGCTCTACGACGGCGAGGACTTCCCGAAGAAGCCCGATCCGAGCGTCCCGGTGACGCAGATCGCGTACGAAGCGGGCGAGCTCGTCGTCATCGACAGCTACCGCCTGCACCAGATCCTCCCCTTCGCCGGGACGCAGGACCGCATCAGCGCGACGATGCACGCCGTCCTCGAGGACGGGCGCTGGGAGGCCTGGTTCTAGCCGCTCGATGTGATCCGGTGTCACATTCTATCGAGCGCTGCTCGATGCTTGGTGATCCCGTGCCCCATCGAGTCGAGCTACGCACGACATCAGGTGATCCCGTGTCACCTGATATCGTGCGCGGCTCGACTCGTGGTGATCCCGTGTCACCTGATGTCGTGCGCGGCTCGACTCGTGGTGATCCCGTGTCCCATTGGGTCGTCTAGGGTCGCCTACAGCAAGCCGTCCCGACGGAGCTTGGCCAGGAAGTCTCCGCGAAAGACGCCGTCGACGCGTACCGAGTAGCGAAACCACGGGTCGGGCAGGACGCCGTGGTAGCCGTGGTCGTTGAACCAGTAGGCCCGCGACTCGACGACCGACTGCGCCTGCGCCTCTTCGTCCCACAGGAAGAGCCGCTTGTTCTTGCGGGGGCAGAGCGTGATGAAGTGCTCGGCCTCCGCGTCGTTCGGGTCGCCGTCCTGGTGCACGGTGCCGTGATGGCTCGCCTCGAGGCCGAGGATGTTGCAGCGCCCGACGACCTCGAACGGGAGCCTCCTCACGAAGGCGATGAGGCGCGGGAAGAAGCGCTTCGCCTCCGGCGTGAAGTCCTTGCCTTCGCCGTTCGCCTTGTCCTCCCAGTTGAGCGTCGGGATCATCTCGTAGAAGACCTGCCAGGGGAAATAGACCCCGTAGCGGAACTTCAAGTAGAGCATCTGCTTGCGACTGAGCGGCCACTCCTGCTCCTCGCCGAACCGGTACTGGCGGTAACGCTCCACGTCGAACTCGTCCGGCGTGTCGGAGAGCGAGATGAAGGTCTGAAACTCCGCGCGAGAGAAGCGCTTGATGACCTGGCCGTAGTCGACGAAGGGGTCGTTCGCCAACGACGGCGGGACGATGCCCATCGTCTTGTGGCTGCCGCCCGTGTACTCGAGCGGTACCTGGGTGAGGGAGTAGGAGATCTCTTCGTCGAGCGACTCGAGCGCGGGGACGTCGAGGTAGCGTTCGAGGTCGACGTAGGGGCGACCCTTGATGCCGAGGATGGGCATGGCCCACACCAAGCATGGGCCATACCGTCCCCTTTGGTTCCAATCCCGCCGAACCCTGGCTGACCGTCGGGACCAATCGGTCGCACCTGCGCACCTGCGATGCGACCTGAAATCCCAGGTCGGGAGCGGCCCGAGACCCTGGGAGGAGACCTTGACCGGTCCTGCGCACGCTGTTCTGCTCGAGGCCATGTCCGATCGCGCCGAGCTCCTCTGCCCGCACTGCGGAGCTCCTCTCCCCCAGGCAGCTGCGGAGCAAGCAGCGGCCTGCCCCTTCTGCGGCATCACGTCGAAGCCGATGCCACGGCCTGACCCAGCCACGCCGCAGGTCGTCGTCGTCCAGATGTCGTCTCCGTCCGCAGGCGCCCCGGTGAAGGTGACCCTGTGCCCGCGCTGCCGGATGCCCCTCTTCGAGGGATTCACCCACGGCATCATGATGCTCGGCTGTGGGCAGTGCGGGGGAGTGTGGCTCGACAACGAGGCCTCGCAGGAGGTCGTCCGAAGGATCGACAGGGACGTGACCGAGCTTGCAGAGCGGGTGGCGAGCCACGCCAAGGTGGTCGCCGACGCCCGCCCCGACAAGCTCCCCTGCCCGTCCTGCTCCCGGCCCATGACGCGGCTACGCGTCCCCGGCACCACGATCGACCTCGATGTGTGCGCGCCTCACGGGACGTGGTTCGATGCGCACGAGCTCAAGGTCGTGGCGCTCGCCTATGCCCCCTTGCCGGCGCCCATGAGGCCCAACAGCGAGGCCGAGCTTGCCGCGTACCGCGCGCAGCAGCATCCGTCCGCTTCGCCGAGCGACGCGCAGAGCCGGCTCGCGCTCGTAGGGCTCGGGCTCGTCGTCGCGACGATCGGAGCTGCGCAGCGCTGACGCGTCGCCCGCCCGCTCGCCGGTGTGGACGGAGCTTCACGCTTCGGCGCGTCCGCGTGTTCGCCCGTGGAGAAAGCTTCACACTGCACGAGCTCGCTTTTGTCTCGCCGAGGATAGGGCTCTGCGACCGGAAGTCCCTGCGCCGGCCGGCGTTTCGTGGAGTTCGGGGCGTATGGGCGTGGACGGGATCTTGCTGAGTGGGGTTGCATGCCCATCGAAGTCCGACCCATCGCCGGGGGCGACCCGCTTTCGGAGCCCACGCTGGCACGCGAGCTGTCCCAGCGGTACCTGATCTTCGACGCCTACACCGCGGGCGCGCGCCGCGTCGAGGTGCAGCCTCTGGTGCTCCCGTACGCGACGCACCAGGCCGCAGCGAAGACCGCGGAGGACGTGGTCGCCACCGTCGGCGCCGTGGCCGCGCGTGCACACACCGACCCCGTCGAGCGCGCCCGGTACGGCCTCTCCAACGAGGTCTCGCGCCTCGCGGCCGCCTCGCACGTCGCGGGAGACGACGCGGCGCTCATGCGCGTCGATCTGCTCCTCGGCGAGGACGGCCAGTGGCATGCGTGCGAGATCAACGCCGACTGCCCCGGAGGGCACAACGAGTCGGTCGGTCTCCCCAAGCTCGCGCGCGTCGCCGGGTTCATGGCGGGGCGAAACCCCACCATGATGCTCGAGAACCTGACGGCGCGCCTGTCGTCCCTCGCGACGCCCGAGGGTGAGCCGAAGGGCACCGTCGGCCTCGTCTTCGCGACGGCCTACGCCGAGGATCTCCAGGTGTGCGCCATCGTGCAGCGCATGCTGGAAGCGGCCGGCACCCGCGCCCTTCTCGTGCCGCCCACCGCACCGCGCTTCGAGAGTGGCGAGCTGCGCGTCGGCGGCGAGCCGGTGAAGGTCCTCTACCGGTACTTCCCTGCGGAGTACATGGAAGGGCAGAAGAACCTCGACGGCATCGTCCGCGCGATCCGCGAGAAGCGCGTGCGCACCCTCTCGAGCTTCTCCCACATCTTCACGCAGTCGAAGTACGCGTTCGCCCGCGTGTGGGCGAACCACGCGTCGCTCGGCGCGGCAGACCAGGGCGTGGCCGAGCGGCACATCCCCGCGTCGTACGATCTGGCCTCGGTGCCGCGGGCGCGCCTGCTCGACGAGCGGCAGGAGTGGGTCATCAAGCGCGCCTACGGGCGCGTGGGCGACGAGGTGTTCGTCGGGCCGCTCTTCGCCAAGGGCGACTGGGCCACGCTCGTCGACGAGGTGCGCGCGATGCGCGCGGCGGGCCAGTCGTGGATCGCGCAGCGCTTCGTCCGCCAGCTCCCGATCCCCACGCCCTGGGGAGACCGCTACGTGACGCTCGGGGCGTACGTGCTCGACGGGCGCTTCGTCGGCTACTTCGCCCGCATCACGCCGGAGAGCCACGTATCCCACAACGCCCTGTGCGTCCCGGTGTTCACGGAGGCAGCATGAACCGGAACGTAAAGGAGCACAGCTTGCTGGGCTCCGCGCGTGTAGGTCCCCGGAGCACGGCCGACAGGCCATGCTCCCTGAACCGGAGATTCCTGACCCGAGCCCTCGCCATCCCGACCGCGCTCCTCGCGTCCGCCTGCGGGGCGACGGAGCGATGGGTCCCCCCGTCGTCGGCGGCGTCGGCCTGGAACGAGGTGCCGCTTCCGCTCGAGGTCGCGGTGCCAAGCGCGAGCGAGGCGGGCGCGCACTGGATTCTCCCCGCGGAGAACCCGTGGGCTGCGTACCAGAAGACCACGCTCCTCTCGTCGCTCTCCTCGCTCGACCCGAGCGTGCAGCACTTTACGGAGCTCCCCCGCGTCGCGGAGCTCGATGTCGTCATCGAGGCGGAGCAGGCGGCGCGGGTGGTGGCGAACGTGGGCCTGCCCGAGGACACGATGTGGATGGTCGACCTGCGCGGCGCCGCATCCGTCGCGTTCGGCGCGACCCTGAGCGCGCACGCCACGCAGGCGGTGGCCCCCATCACGACCTTCAACAACTGGCCAGCGGCCTACGAGCTCGTGCCGGCGGAGGAGACGCTCGCGGCGCTCGTCACGATGGAGCCCAGGCTCCCCGCGCACAGCGAGGCAGGCCAGCCCGTCTTTCTGCTCGACGCGTGGCGCCTGGCCTACCGCGACCAGGAGCCCGACGACGAGGTCACCGACAACCGCTACATGCTCACGCCGGCGGACTTCCCCGACCCGGCCACGCTCCTGGCCCGCGGAATCCACCAGGTGCTCTACGTGGTCGAGAGCCTGGCGAAGACCACGACGGAGGAGGACGATCTCCAGCAGACCTTGCTCGCCTACCAGCGGGCGGGCATCACCGTCTCGATGGTCGATCTAGGTTGGCTGGCCCGCACGGAGGACCCTGCGCGGTGGGACGAGCGCCTGCGCGAAGTGCTCCTCCGTATCAGCCCCGACCGCATCACGGTGGTGGACGACCCGAGCTTCTACGTCCGAGCGCACGGCGGCTTCGGCGGCCTCCACGTCTACGGCGGCGGCCATCACCCCGGCGGAGGATGGGGCATGGGGCGCGGGCCGGGCGGCGGGGGGCGCGGCGGCCACGGGGGAGGCTGATCACCCCGAACGCGAAAATTGCGCCGTCGGCGAATCGTCACACCACCGTCACCCCGCGACCGGCCGCCGCGACTGCAATGTGCTAGTAGCGTCCCGGATCGCATCGCCAGCTGTTGCGATGCGCCAGACGGGGACTTCCAAATGCGACGAGCGCACGTTCTTGCTTCGGTCTGCCTCTCTGCTCTCACGCTGTCTGCCTTCGCGTGCTCGGGGAGCAAATCATCCGGGTCGGGCTTCAACGACATACCCCCCGCGGGCGACTCGGGCGGCGGCGGCAAGGGCGACACGGGGACGACCATGTCGGGGGACAGCTCGATCCAGCAGAACCCCGACGACGCGACGCTCGGCAACCAGAACCCCGACTCGGGTCTGCCCGATGGCAGCATCGTCATGACGTCGACGATCTACGCCAACACCGACACGATGCTCTACTCGATGGATCCGACGACGCAGCTGGTCACGCCCGTCGGCATCTTCGCGGGCCTGCCCGACGCGGCCTACGAGTCGGTCACCGACTGCGCGGTCGACGCCGAAGGCGACGTGTACGTGAACACGGAGTCGGCGATCTACAAGGCGACCCTCCCCTCCTCTCCCAGCGCGACGGCCTCCGTGCCGCTCACCCTCGTCGCCACGATCAACGCGCCCGCCAAGACGTACTTCTACGCGCTCGCCTTCGCGCCCGCCGGCTTGCTCGGCTCGGGAGAGACGCTCGTGGGCGGCGACAGCAACGGCGAGCTCTGGTCCATCAACCCGATGACCGGCGCGACGCAAGACATCGGCAACTTCGGGCCGGACAGCGCGCACCCCGGCAACATCTTCGCGCTCTCGGGGGACATCGTCTTCTACACCGACTCCACGGGCACGCCGACCGGGCTTGCGACCATCCGCTCGTGCGACAACACGGCGACCAAGAGCACGTGCATCAAGACGAGCGACTTTCTCGCCGGCATCGACATGACGGCGCTCGCCGCGAACTACACGGCCAACACCTCCACGACGTCGCTCCTCAAGGGCATCTACGGCGGGAGCTCGTCGAGCGCCGGCCCGGGGACCGGGTACGGCAGCCTGTTCGGCCTCGGCGCGTGGGGGGGCGAGGTCTTCGCCTTCTCTCGCAACATCAACGCCAGCGACGCAGGCGCGGCCGTGCCCCCGCAGCTCCTCACGATCAACACCACGACCGGCGCGGGGGCGCCGGTAGCCGGCCAGTCATGGACGTTCACGGACGGCTGGTCCGGCGCAGGCGTGACGACGAAGGTGACGATCAACATCCCGAAGCCGCCGCCCCCGCCGCAGTGAGCCGACGTACCCGCGGCGAGACGCGAGCCCAGGCCCGCGTCTCGCGCGGCCTGTCGGGGTGACCGATGGCGAGCTCTCTGCACCCGCTGTGGGGTCAGGACACGGCCGTCCTGCGACGCGTGCGCGCGAGCGTGCCCGTCGACGTTCTGCTCGCGCTCGCGTTCGTCGCTGTGGGCATCGGCCTCCTCAGGCTGGGCCAGGAGTGGACGGCGCCGGCGAGAGCCACCGTCGAGATCGACCTCTCGTTCTGGGCCCTGCCCCGCTACACGCTCTACTCCCTGTCGCGCGGGCTCATCGCGTACGTCATCTCGCTCGGCTTCACGCTGGTCTACGGCTACTGGGCTGCCAAGAGCGCGATCGCGGGGCGCGTGCTCATCCCGATCCTCGACGTCCTCCAGAGCATCCCCGTGCTCGGCTTCATGCCGGGGCTGGTCCTCGCGCTCGTCGCGGCCTTTCCGCGCAGCAACGTCGGGCTCGAGCTCGCCGCCGTCATCATGATCTTCACGGGCCAGGCGTGGAACATGACGTTCAGCTTCTACTACTCGCTCCGGTCGATCCCCGCCGAGCAGCGCGAGGTCGCGGCGTCGTACGGCTTCAGCTGGTGGCAGCGGCTGCGCTGGGTCGAGCTTCCGTTCGCCACCATCGGCCTCGTGTGGAACAGCATGATGAGCATGGCGGGGGGCTGGTTCTTCCTCATGATCAACGAGGCGTTCGTCCTCGGGGACAAGGACTTCCGCCTCCCGGGCCTCGGCTCGTACATGAGCGTCGCGGTCGCGCGCGGCGACGCGCCGGCGATGGTTGGCGCCATCTTCGCGATGGCGCTGATGATCGTCACGCTCGACCAGATCCTCTGGCGTCCCGTCGTCGTGTGGGCGCAGAAGTTCCGCGTCGAGGAGGGCGGCCAGGGGGTCGCGTCGCGCTCGTGGGTGCTCGACGCCCTGCGCAGGTCGCGGGTGCTCGTCGTCGCCTCGCGCCTCGCGCGCAAGCTCACGGGAGGCGACCGGCGGCCGCGTGCTCGCAGGCCGGCCTCGCCCGCGTCGGGGCGGCTCGGCGAGGTGCTCTCCTTCCCTCTCTTCGCGGGGCTCGTCGTCACGCTGCTCTTCGGCGCGTGGAGGCTCGTGCACATCCTCGGCGCCCTCCCGCTCGGCGACTGGCTCGAGCTCACGAAGGACGGCCTGCTCACGCTCGGGCGCGTCCTCGCCTCGTGCGCGTTCGGCACGGCGTGGGCGCTTCCGGCGGGGATCGCGATCGGGCTCTCCCCGCGGCTCTCGCGCGCGCTCACGCCGGTCGCGCAGGTCGTCGCCTCCTTCCCGGCCCCGATGCTCTTTCCGCTCGTCGTGACGGCCCTCCGCGCGCTCGACGTGACGCTCGGGTGGGGCAGCATCGTGCTCATGCTGCTCGGGACGCAGTGGTACATCCTGTTCAACGTGATCGCGGGCGCGTCGGCCATGCCGTCCGATCTCCGCGAGGCGGCGCGGAGCTACGGCATCGGCGGCTTTCAGCGGTTCCGGGTCCTCTACTTCCCTGCCGTCTTTCCTCAGCTCGTGACGGGCTGGGTCACGGCGGCGGGGGGCGCGTGGAACGCGAGCATCGTCTCGGAGTTCGTCACCTCGAAGGGCGAGACGATCACGACCTCGGGCCTCGGGGCGCAGATCAGCCGCGCGGCTGCGAGCGCGGACTTCCCGCGGCTCGCCGCCAGCGTCACGCTCATGTCGATCCTGGTGGTCATCTTCAACCGCGTGGTCTGGCGGCGGCTGCACAAGCTCGCCGAGACCAGGTTCTCGCTGAGCAAGTGAGCTGCATGACGAATCCCACGACGACCAACAAGGCCACCGCCTCCGCCTCTGCCCCCACGCCGCTGTGCGAGGTGCGCGGCGTCTCGCACGAGTTCCCGCTGCCGAACAAGGCGAAGCTGCGCGTCCTCGAGGACGTCTCCCTCGCAGTGAATCCGGGCGAGGTGGTGGCCCTCCTCGGTCCCTCGGGCTGCGGCAAGTCGACGATCCTGCGCATCCTCGCGGGCCTCATCGCGCCGACCAGCGGCGAGGTGCTCTACCACGGCGCTCCGCTGGTGGGCCCGTGCCCCGGGGCGGCCATCGTCTTCCAGAGCTTCGCGCTCTTCCCCTGGATGACCGTCACCGAGAACATCGAGGCCGTCCTCATCGCGGCGGGCATGACGAAGGAGGCCATCCGGGAGCGAACGGAGAAGGTCATCAAGATGGTCGGCCTCGTGGGCTTCGAGGAGGCGTACCCGCGCGAGCTCTCGGGAGGGATGAAGCAGCGCGTGGGGATGGCGCGCGCGTTCTCGCGGACTCCCGAGATCCTCTTCATGGACGAGCCCTTCAGCCAGGTCGACGCCCTGACGGCGCAGAGCCTGCGGGCGGAGGTGCTCGACATCTGGAACGAGAAGGACACGCACCCCTCGTCGATCGTGATGGTCAGCCACGACATCGGCGAGGTCGCCTACATGGCCGACCGCATCGTCGTGCTCGAGGCCAACCCCGGGCGCGTCCGCACGATCGTGGTGAACACGCTCCCGCGTCCTCGTAACCCGAGGGCACCCGAGATCACGGAGCTGGTCGATCGCCTGCGCGACATCATCACGGGGAGCTACCTGCCGGACGAAGTGACCGCCGTCGAGCCGGAGACGCTCGACTACGAGCCTCTCCCGGAGTCGACCGTGGGCGAGATCGTCGGCTTGCTCGAGCACCTCGAGGGGCACGGGGGCAAAGAAGATCTCTTCCGGATCGCGCTCGAGACCAACCAGGAGTTCGGCCGCGTCATCGCCGTGGTGAAGGCCGCGGAGATGCTCGACCTGGTCGACACGCCCAAGCGCGTCGTGCAGCTCGCCGCGGCGGGCTCGCGGTTCGTGAAGGCCTCGCTCGAGGAGCGGCAGACGATCTGGCGCGAGGCGATCCTGCGGATCCGCCTGTTCAAGGAGCTCGCCGAGGTCCTCTCGCGCGCCACGGGCCACGCGGTCACGCGGGACTTCGTGCTCGAGACGATCGTGCTCCGGATGCCGTCGGAGAACTACGAGCACATCTTCGGGACGATCGTGAACTGGGGGCGGTTCGGGAACCTGTTCGCGTACGACGAGGACGAGCAGCGGCTCTCGGCGCAGTGACCCGAGGTTCCGCGCCCCGCGAGGTGGGCTCACCCGGGTACACATGCATCCACAGCACGGTCGGACCGCGCCGAGGGGCGCCGCCGGTGCGCGCACGCCAGGGCGTGGCCCCACCGAGCCATGGCGTGGGCGTGTACACGCCACCGCGCGACCGCGCCAGGCAGTCGTCTGGGTGCACCCACACCACCGTGTGACCACGCCAAGCGGTGGTCCGGGTGCTCCCACACCGTCGTCTGGCCGCGCCAAGCGGTGGTCTGGGTGCACAAACACCACCGTGTGACCGCGCCACGCGGTGGTCCGGGTGCTCCCACACCGTCGTCTGGCCGCGCCAAGCGGTGGTCCGGGTGCTCCCACACCATCGTGTGACCGAGCCAAGCGGTGGTCCGGGTGCACCCACACCATCGTGTGACCGAGCCAAGCGGTGGTCCGGGTGCACCCACACCAGGCCGAGCGACTTGGCGTTGTTGGGTGGCGACCGGAACGCCGTGGAGGGCGCGAGCCGCCATCGCATGCTGCGAGGCGCCCATCGAATCCTGCAACACGCCCATCGAAACCGCAGGGGCGCCCCACCCGAGCACCGCGGCGACGCTCCCGCCCTCCATCTCGACCCTCCCCAGCGCCGGGGATCCCGATCCCGGCCACCATCTCCACTCGCTCGCGCGCCCGGGCTGACGCGCGGGATATCCCGGAGACTCCGCCCGGCGCCCGGGCGACGATGCGGGGTACCCGCGAGAGCACGCGCGGTGGCAGGACAACGACGCGCGTTGCCGAGGCAACGATGCCGAGGAGCCCGGACACGCACCGCGACGCCAGGGCAACGACGCGCGATACCGGGACGACGACGCCCGGGTACCGGGGAGACCGCGCGCGGTACCAGGGCAACGACGCGCGCTACCCCGGCAAGTCCACGCGAGACCCGGGCGACGACGCCCGGATACCAGGGAGCGCTCGCGCAGTCCCGGGGCGACGGTGCCCGGCCACCGCGGCAAGTCCGCGTATTGCCGGGGAGATCGTGCCCGGGCACCGAACACGACCCACGCGGTCGCCGGGGAAGACCGCGTTGGCTCGGCCCCCCCCAGCGACCACTCCCTCACCAGCAGGCGCGAGGGGGCGGGCCCCCTCGCGCCCTCCCCGACGTCCCAGCACGACCGCGACAAACGCGAAGAGGCCGCATCCACGGGGGATGCGGCCTCCTTGCCACGTACAACCAGCGAGCGCGCGACGAGCTCAGGTCCCGGGGGAAAGAACGATCGGGTAGACGACGGTGACGATTCCGCCCGCGGGCTCCGGGAAGGAGAGGTTCTGGAAGCCGCGGACGACGCACTGGACGACCTGGTGGTCGGGCAGGTCCGAGCCGCCGTCGGACGACATCGCGACGGCGCCGTGGCGATCGATGACGAACTTGACCGAGACGCGACCTTCCAGCGTGGGGTTCGTGCGGAGCCCGTCCGAGTAGCACATGCGGAAGCGGCCGAAGTTCTCGCGGACGATGCGCTGGATGACCTCGGCGGGCAGCTGCCCGTTCACGTTCGTGACGCCCTGCCGGAGGGACATGGGGTGCGGGTGGTAGGTGCCGCCGACGCCGCCGTGCCCGTTGCCGAAGCCGTCGCCGTCACCGAGCCCGCGGCCGTGGCCGAGGACGCCGTGATCGCCGAGGCCGATCCCTTCGCCCTTGCCGCCGCCGCCTTCGCCGGTCCCGGAGAGCCCGAGGCCGCCGTTGCCGAACGACTCGCCGATCGAGTCACCCCACATGTTGCCGAGCGCGCTCTTCGGGTCGTTGCCCTGCGAGTCGTCGCGGCCCCAGGGTGACGTGGGGGCGTTGGGATCGCCGCCGCCGCCCGAGTTCAGGATGCCGACCATGCCGAACTCGCGGGCGTCCGCGATCGCCTTCTCGCGGGCGAGGTGGGGGTCCGTGTTCTCCTTCGGGCCCGCGACGCCGTACTTGTGGCCCGTCTCCTTGGAGAGGTTGTTGCCCATGGCGCCTTCTTCGCCCGTCGCGCGGGTACCGGTGCCGCCCTCCTTGTTGTCGTGCGGGGTGTTGTCCGCCGTCTGCTCGAGCTCGCGCAGCTCCGGCTCGTGCTCGGCCGACGCGCTGAGCAGGTGCTGCATCATGAGGATCTGGTCGCGGCTCATCGCCTCCGCGTCGTCGCCGCCCAGGCTCGGCATGAAGAACGCGATCGAGGCGACGATGCTGAGGTGCAGGAGGAGCGAGAGGCCGAAGAACGCGTGCGCCGCGGGGTCGAACTGCGCGAAGAGGCCGGTCGCCACCGGCTTGCCCGCGTTGACGGTGTTGATCTGGAAGGTGAGCCCCGAGTCGGGCAGCGTCATCTTCGCCCTGGCGCCCGCGGGCAGGTCGAGCTCGTGCGCGCCGGGGAGCTCGCTCGAGGTGCGCGCGCGGCCCGTGGCGATCAGGTCCGCGAAGGTCACGGTTCCGGTGCCGGGGAGGTCGACCGTGCCGGTCGTGCGCGGGAGCAGGATCAGCGTGGCGCTGCCGCCGCGGGCGAGGACGATGGGAGCGCGCGTCGTACCGAGCGCCTCGCAGGGGAGGAAGTAGTCGCACGCCTCCTTGGACCCCGACTCCTCGCCGACGAAGTACGAGCGCGGCGGCGTGAGGTGGTCGACGTGCAGCACGTTCGTGTCCCAGAGGACCATCACCTCGATCGAGGCGAGGTGCGCGACCTCGACCTCGTCCGGGTTCACGTCGGGTCCGTTCTTCACGAGCGCGTAGCTGTGCGGGCCGATGGCCGCTTCGTCGGTGCCGCTGTCGCGGAGGCTCGTCTGCGACGTGGCGCTGGCGACGAAGGGGTTGGAGGCGGCCGTGAGGGGCGCGAAGCCGAAGAGGCCGGGCGCCGACGCGGCGAACGGGTTGCCGGCGGTAACGGGCGCAACTGGCGCCGCGAAGAACGGCGCGGCCGCCGCGACGTCGGCCGTCACGCGGCGGGGCACGGGAGGCGCCTCGCGCATGACCCCGGCCGACTCGAGGTGCAGGACCGTGGCCCCGATCTCGATCTGGTCGCCCGCGTGGAGCTTGCACTTGTTGACCCGCTGGCCGTTCACGCGGGTGCCCGGCTCGTTGCCGAGGTCGATGAGCGTGATGTCGTCCGTTCCGGTGACCTCGATGACGGCGTGCATCCGCGACGCGGCGTCGTCGTTCACGAGGACGTGCGAGCGGGGGTCCTTGCCCACCTTGACGATGTCCTGGGCCACCGTCTGGCGACCGAGGAGCTGCCCGTCACGGTAAAGCGCGAAGGAGAGGGAGATTTTGCCGGTACGCGCTTCCATGGGAACAATCCTTTCGACAACGTGGGTTGGATGACGCGACGCGTTCTTGCGTCGGGCGTTTGGGGGACAAAGCCGACGTACGGGTCGGCGCGCCAGTCGACACGGGCCGTGCACACGCGAAGCTCGCGCGATGCTTGGCTTTCTCTCGTGTCGTCCTGTGCTGCCCGAATTGACAGAGGGGGCGGAGGAAAGTTCCCCCACCGTCTGCAGATACCGTCCGCCTACATCAGCCGCTCGCGCACCCACTCATCCGAGGCCGCCCTCGGGCTCTGCTGGGCGACCTTGCCGCCCCGGAGAAAGACCTCGGCCGGGAGCGCGCGGCCGTTGTAGCGGCTCGCCATGGTGAAGCCGTAGGCCCCCGCGTCGAGGATGGCCACGTCGCGCGGCGGGTCCGACGGCAGCTCGTGCTCGCCGAAGTCGTCGGAGCTCTCGCAGACGGGCCCCACGACGCGCCACGCGGCCACGGGCTCGCCACGTCGCTGCTCGAGCGGGACGATGCGGTGGCGCGCCTGGTAGAGCGCCGGGCGCAAGAGGTCGTTCATCCCCGCGTCGATCATGAGCCACTGACGGCACGTCCGCGGCTTCGCCGCGGCGTGGTCAACACCAGGGCGATGGTGCGTCAGCGCGCGCTTGTCCTGCACCACGCGCGCGAGGAGCACGCCGTGCGCCGCCACGAGGGAGCGGCCCGGCTCGACGTAGAGCGCGAGATCACCGAGGCCGTACGCGCTTTGCTCCGCGCGGGCGGCGCGCACGAAGTCGGCGGGGTGCACGGCGCAGCCCGCGCCGTAGTCGATGCCGAAGCCGCCGCCCGTGTCGACGAACGTGAGAGAGCGGCCGTGCTCGGCGCGGGCGTCCCGCACGACGCCGAAGAGCGCGCGCGCGGCCGCCACGTACGACGCGGTGCTCGTGAACTGCGAGCCCACGTGCGACGAGAAGCCCACGAGCTCGACGTGCGGAGCCGCCTTGATCGCCGCGAAGGCGGCGCCTGCGTCGTCCAGGGGGATGCCGAACTTGGCGTCGTCGTGGCCCGTGGCGATGTGGGCGTGCGTCTCGATCTCCTCGATGG
>Ga0302279_10001685_pt1 | contig 30938 bp, 25 predicted proteins | sample III_Bog_N3_3_FD_194541 | JGI IMG/M metagenome (GOLD analysis project Ga0302279, IMG submission 194541) | Peat permafrost microbial communities from Stordalen Mire near Abisko, Sweden - III_Bog_N3_3 | ecosystem: Environmental > Terrestrial > Soil > Wetlands > Peat | place: Sweden: Abisko... | reverse complement strand
GTCCGTGTCATGGTCAGGCGCCGGGGAAGTTCGCGCGGCAAGGCGAGCTTCAACTGGTGGACGGAATCCGGGACCGCGAAGCCCGGCACGGACTATGAAACCGTGAGTCCCCGTGCGGAACTCATCGAAGATGGGAAGACGACGGTGGACCTCCTGATCCCGCTGATCCAGGGTGCGCATCGCGCGGAGCCACGCAGCTTCTACGTACTCATTGACGAGCCGAGTCCCGGCGCGCTGCTCGGCGAGAAAGCCGTTGCGATCGTCACTCTCCCCGGGTCTGGCCCCTAGCTAGAGCGGCCGGCGGTGGCGCGTCAGCGTCGCTGCGATCGCCGCGAGGATCGCCATGCGCACCGCAACGCCGTTGTTGACCTGTTCCCGGATCACTGACCGGGGTCCGTCGGCGACCTCCGAACTGATTTCCACGCCGCGGTTCATCGGTCCCGGGTGCATGACCAGCGCACCCGGCGAGGCGAGCCGCAGGCGTGCCGCGTCGAGGCCGTACTCGCGGAAATATTCAGACTCGTCGAGCGATGCGCTCGTTGCCATGCGTTCCTTCTGGATGCGCAGCATCATCACGACATCCGCCCCGGCGATGCCGTCTGCGATGCGGGTGAAGCGCTGCGCGCCGGGGAATTCCGCGTCTTCAGGCAACAGCGCAGGCGGCGCAACCAGGCGCACATCCGTCGTGCCGAGCGTCGCGAGCGCCTGTGCGGTCGAGCGCGCGACCCTGGAGTGGCGGATGTCGCCGACGATCGCTACTTTAAGTCCTGCGAAGCGGCGCTTGTGCGAGCGGATCGTCAGGACATCGAGCAGCCCCTGGGTCGGGTGCGAGACATGCGCCTCCCCGGCGCTGATCACGGAGACATGCGGCGCGACATGGTCGAGCAGGAAGTCCGGCATCCCCGCCTCCGAGTCGCGGATCACGAAAATGTCGGTGTTCATCGCCTCGAGCGTATAGAGCGTGTCGAGCACGGTCTCGCCCTTGACCCGGGAACTGGACTGCATATCCATATTGAGGACATGGGCACCGAGGCGCCTTGCCGCGAGATCGAACGAGGCGCGTGTCCGCGTGCTGGGCTCGAAGAACAGGTTTGCGACCGTCACTCCGGCCAGTTCGCGACCCTCGTAGGCGGGCTGCCCCGGGAAGCGCCGGTAGTTCTCGGCGCGATCGAGGATCGCCACCAGCATGTCCCGCCCGAGTCCGTCGAGCGTGACGAGGTGGCGCAGCCCGCCGGCGCCGTCCAGTTGTGAGCGCATCTCAAAGCCTCATGAATGTTCAGTGATCCAGCGTTCCAGAATGACGCACGCGGCAGCCGCGTCGATGTCCGCACGGGCGACGCGCCGCCGACGAGCACCGCTCTCGCGCGCATCGCGCAGCATGGACTCGGCCTCGAGCGACGAGTAGCGTTCGTCGACGAGCTCCACGCTGAGCCCGCTGCGCAACCCGAGCTCCGCGGCGAAGGCCCGCGCCGCTGCCGTCATGCCGCTCTCCGAGCCATCGACATTATACGGCAGACCGACGACGGCGAGCCCCGGCTGCCATTCGCGCACCAGTGCCTCGATACGCGGCCATTGCGGGCCGGCGGGTCCCGCCGGCACCGCCTCGAGCGGCTTTGCCGAGCGCGACAGGGTGTCGCCGCAGGCCACGCCGATCCGGCGCAGCCCGAAGTCGAAGGCGAGCACCAGCCGGGCTGCGCGGGGCGCCTGATCTTCAGGCATTGCCGCTGATCGGGCTGATGCGCGAGAGCTCAATTCCGAGCAGGCCGGCCGAGGCGTTCCAGCGTTCGTCGAACGGCACGTCGAATACCAGTCGGGCGTCGACAGGCGCCGTGATCCACGCGTTGGCACGGATCTCCTCCTCCAGCTGGCCGCCTTCCCAGCCTGCATAGCCGAGCGCGAGGAACGCCTCCGCCGGACCTTCGCCGCGTGCGATCGAACGCAGGATGTCGCGCGAGGTCGTCACGTGGATAGCATCCGACACACGCAGCGTCGACTCCCAGTGACCGCCGGCGCGGTGCACGACGAAGCCGCGGTCGCCCTGCACCGGTCCGCCGCGCAGCACCGGCAGCTCGCCGGCGCGCTCGTCGGCGAGGTCGATCTGCAGCTGCCGGAAAATCTCCCCCATGCGCATCTGCAATGGCTTGTTCAGGATCAGCCCCAGCGCGCCATCTTCGTTGTGATCGCAGATCAGCATCACGGTGCCGGAGAAGTTCGCATCGCCGAGGCTGGGCATTGCGATCAGCAGCTGGTTGGTCAGGTAGCCGGATTCGATCATCTCGACTCACCCGGGTCCGGAGAGTCAACCGTGGACACCGCCGAGCCGCCCGGCTCGCCGCCGAGGAACTGCCACTCATAGGCGATGCGGATCTCGTCATGGGTGGCACTGATCTCCGCGGGAAACGGGTCGAACGGCGAGGCCAGCCGCAGGATCCGCAGCGCCGCATCGTCAAGCTCGCGGTGACCGCTGGTGCGGCGGATATGGGCGTCGGTGAGCTTGCCGCTCGCGTCGATGGTGACGGCGATGACCGGCGTGCCGGAGTTCTTCTGGCGACGCGCGACGATGGGAAAGTTCAGCGTCCCGATCCGCTCGACTTTGCGGCGCCAGTGGTCGAGGTAGCCGGCGACGTCCGAGGCACGCGTGTCGGCGGTGACCCACAGCTCGTGGCGCGTCTCGCCGCGCAGCCGTAGCTCCACGCCGTCCTCGTTCGGGGTCACGCCGAGCGTCGGCATGCTCGACAGCAATACCTGCATCTCCGGCGCCGCGTTGGCAATCGCCTCAGCCCCGAAATAGGCGATATGCGGCGCATGCGCGGTCGTGGCCAGGCGGGCCGCCTCGCCGCTCGTCGTGCCTGCGTCCTGTGCGTTGCCGCTGCCGTCGCTGCGCGAGGAGCCCGGCTGCAGCGCTGCCAGGGGCGCTGAGCGCGGGATCAGCGTGCGGTCCGTGGCAAGCGTGTTGCCGGAACCATGCTGGCTGCGCTGTGCCAGATAAGCGGCATCCGGATTCGCGACGCTTGCGGCCTGGTCGTCCACCAGCACGACCTCGAGGCCGTGGGTCGCGCCGTCGTCGCCGCCGTTCAGCGGAACACTGAAGGTCACCCCGAGGATGACGATCGCGTGCAACAGGGCCGCCACGAACAGGGTTGTCATCAGGCGGTCGCCCGCCGGCGGCAATCCGCGCTGCAGCTCGTCGGAAATCATGCTGCCCCAAGTATTCTGCCGATCGCGTCCATCAGCAAGCCGCCGATATCCAGGTCATGCTTCCGGTCGAGTTCGCGGATGCCGGTCGGGCTCGTGACGTTGATCTCGGTGACGTAGTCGCCGATCACGTCCAGCCCGACGAACAGCATGCCGGCTGCACGCAGGCGTGGCCCGATCTGCGCGCACAGCCAGCGGGCGCGATCGGTCAGCGGGCGGCTCTCGGCGCGGGCGCCGGCCGCCAGGTTGCCGCGATGGTCGCGGCTGTCGGGAATGCGCTGCAGGCTGAACGGCACGGGTTCGCCATCGACCAGCAGGACTCGGCCGTCGCCGGTTTCGACGATCTCCGGCAGGTAGCGCTGCACAATGGCGTAGTGGTTCCCATAGTCGGTCAGCGTCTCGAAGACGACATTGCGGTTCTTGTCATCCGCGCCGAGCACGAAGATGGACCGCCCGCCCATGCCGTGCAGGGGTTTGGCGACGATCCGGCCATGCTCCCGGAGGAATTCGCCCATGTCCGCCATGTCGCGGGTGATCAGGGTCGGCGCGCAGCATTCCGGGAACCAGGCCGTATAGACCTTCTCGTTCATGTCACGCAGGCCCTGCGGGTCATTGATGACGCGCGCTCCCTGGTCCCGGGCCCGCTCCAGGATGTAGGTCGTATAAATGTATTCGGTATCGAAAGGCGGATCCTTGCGCATCAGGATCACATCGCAGTCACCCAGGGGACTGACCGCGGCCTCGCCGCGTTCGAACCAGTCTGCGCCTGCATCCCGGACCCGCAGCGGTGCCAGGCGCCCCAGCGCGACGCCGTCGCGCAGCCACAGGTGGCGCTGCTCGGCGTACAGGACCTCCCAGCCGCGCCGCTGTGCAGCGAGCAGCATGGCCAGGGTACTGTCCTTGGCCGGCTTGATGTCCTCGATAGGGTCCATGACGACGAGCAGGCGCGGAACGGTGGATATGGGCATTCCTCAAGTTTAGCGCAGCAGGCCCCGCGGGCAGACATAATGCGAAAACTGTGAACCACGACGCCGTCGTTTGCCCGGCAATGCCTCGAAATGTCGGCAACCTGCGTGGCTTGGGTACCGAGGATATGTTAAAAAGGCCACGATATTCGGGTACCTACGCGCAGGCAACCGTGTCGACTCAGACTTCAGGACCCCAAAGCAGCATGAACCCCGCCGACAAATCCAGACTCTCAGGGCTAAAGGTCCTCGTCATCGACGACAGCAAGACGATCCGCCGGACCGCCGAGACGCTGCTGACCAAGGAGGGTTGCGAGGTCTTTACCGCCATCGACGGTTTCGATGCGCTGTCGAAGATCGCCGACCACCAGCCGGACATCGTCTTCGTCGACATCATGATGCCGCGGCTGGACGGCTACCAGACCTGTTCGCTGATCAAGCACAACAAGGTCTTCCGCCGGATCCCGGTCATCATGCTGTCCAGCAAGGACGGATTGTTCGACCGCGCGCGCGGGCGCATCGTAGGCTCGGAGCATTACCTGACGAAGCCGTTCACCAAGGACGAACTGCTGGGCGCCATCGAGGCGCACGTGGGCAAGTGATGGGGAGGATGCAAAGATGCCGCTGATTCTGATCGTCGATGATTCGCCGACCGAGGTGTTCGTCATGCAGAAGGCGCTCGAGAAGCATGGCTTCAGGACGGCCTCTGCGGACAACGGTGCCGAGGGTATCCGGCTCGCGAAGCAGATGAAGCCGGACCTGATCTTCATGGACATCGTGATGCCCGGGGTCAACGGCTACCAGGCCACCCGCACCCTGATCAACGACCCGGAGACCAAGCTGATCCCGATCATCATGGTGACCACCAAGGGGCAGGAGACGGACCGCGTCTGGGGCCTGCGCCAGGGAGCCGTCGATTACATGGTCAAGCCGGTCTCGTCCCAGGCTCTCGTGGAAAAAGCGCAGGCCACCCTGTCGCTATGAGTGGGTCCGGGAACGGCGTCGCGACGGAATCCCTTCGCGCCCTGCGCGATCGTCCATTCGAGTTGCTGCAGCGCCTCGAACAGCGCAACCGTCCGGTCAGCAGCAGCGCCTCTGCGCAGGCCGCCACGGAGCGGGAATGGGTGGGAGTCGCGCTGCGGATGGGCGGTGAGATCTTCCTCGTCGCGCGCGAGGAGACCCGCGAGGTCCTCGGATACCCTGCGGCCGTGACGCGCATCCCGGGCGCGAAATCCTGGGTCAAGGGGCTTGCCAACGTGCGCGGCCAGTTGCTGCCCATGCTGGACCTGCGCCAGTTCCTCGGCAGCGGCGCCACCAACCTCGGTCGCAATACCCGTGTCATCGTCGTCAACCACCGCGAAGTCCCCGCAGGCCTGGTCGTCGACGAGGTGCTCGGATTCCGCCGCTTCGCCGAGCGCGAGTTCAATCCCGATCCGCCGCCCACGGTAATCCGCTGCGACAGCTTCCTGGCGGGGGCTTTCCGCCGCGGCGGCGAGGTGTGGCCCGTACTCAGCATGAAGTCCCTGGTCGAGAGTCAGAGTTTCCTACAGGCAGCCAGTTGAACCCCGCCGGAATGCAATCATGAAGAAAAACGCCATGAATAATCGTTGGACGGCGCTACTCCCGGTGCTGACTGCGCTGGCGGCGGTCCTGGTCCTTACCGCCGGAGGCCTGACGCTGCTGCAGGGTTCGTCCGCATCAGCCGGAGGCGCTCGCGAAGCCCTGCCGTCATTGCTGGAACGGATTCCGCTCGAGGCGCAAAACGCGCTGCGCGGCGAGCCTGCGGCCTTCGATACGCTCGCCCGCACGATGGCAGAGGCATCGGGCCTGCGGGCAGCGGCAGGCGGCGACGCCGCCGGAGTGGACGCCGGCTGGCACAAGATCACCGAGGCGGTCGCAACCGTCGGGGCGGCGCGCGGCGCCGTCGCGACCGTGCAGACCGTCAACACCGAGGTGCATGAGCTGTCACCGAAGCTGCTGTCCCAGCTCGGCGACCTCGGCAGCGCGGTCGATGCGCAGAAGCTCGACGTGATGAGCCGCTACCTGCAACGCTTCGAACTGACCGCGCAGCGCATGCAGCAGGACCTGAACGGACTTGCCGGAGGCCTGAGCGAAGCCGGGCCCGCAGCGCAGCGCCTGGCGGATGGCTCGGCCTACCTGAGCCAGGTCGTACGGGCGCTTTCCGGCGAGGAATCGGGCATGGCGATGCCGCGGATCACCGGCACCGACGCCGAGCCGCGCCTCAGGGCCCTCGCGCAGGGCAACCAGCATTTTGTCGATACTGTCCGCAAAGCCACGGCGGTGGCCGACCAGCTTGCGCGTGCGCAGGCGGCAGCGCAGGCGCTGCCGGCCGCAACCGCGGCCCTGCGCAGCGAATACGCACGGCCGGCGGCCGATAGCGGCGACTCCCTCAAGACCTGGATCTACCTGGCGCTTGCGCTCGCGGTCCTCGTGCTCATCGCGCTCGCGCTGGTGCATCGCAAGGCACTGAACACCCGCCGCGTCGTCGAGACGAGCATGCTCGAGAACCAGCGCAACCAGGAGGCGATCATGCGCCTGCTGAACGAGCTGACCAGCCTCGCCGACGGTGACCTGACCGTGCAGGCGACCGTCACCGAGGACATCACCGGTGCGATCGCCGATTCGATCAACTATGCAGTTGAGGCGCTGCGCGAGCTGGTCACGACGATCAACGAAAGCGCCATCCAGCTGGACGGCGCGACGCGGCAGACGCAGGCCGTCGCCGCCAGCATGGCAAAAGCCAGCAGCGCGCAGTCCCGGCAGATCGCCGCCGCCAGCCAGTCGATGGTGGACATGGCGTCCTCGATCGAGGAAGTGTCAGGCAATGCCGAGCGCTGTGCCGACGTTGCGCGTCACTCGGTGGATGTGGCGCACAAGGGCGGCGACGCGGTGCGGCGCACGATCGACGGCATGAACGCCATCCGCGAGACCATTCAGGAGACCAGCAAGCGGATCAAGCGCCTGGGCGAGAGTTCGCAGGAGATCGGCAACACCGTGGAGCTGATCAACGACATCGCCGAACAGACGAACATTCTCGCCCTCAATGCCTCTATCCAGGCCTCGATGGCCGGCGAAGCGGGGCGGGGGTTTGCGGTTGTCGCCGACGAGGTGCAGCGCCTTGCCGAGCGGGCTGCCAATGCGACCAAGCAGATCGAGGTGCTGGTCAGGACCATCCAGACGGATACGAATGAAGCCGTCGTCTCGATGGAGCGCACGACCACCGATGTCGTGGGCGGCGCGCTGCTCGCCGAGAATGCCGGCGCCGCGCTCGAGGAGATCGAGCAGGTGTCCAACCAGATCGCGAACCTCGTGCAGAACATCTCGGCCAGCGCCCGCCAGCAGGCGCTCGCGTCCGGCGACATCTCCAAGAACATGCAGGTCGTGCGCGAAATGTCGATCCAGACCGCCGACGGTTCCGCATCGACCTCCACCTCGCTCGGCAAGCTCGCGGCGCTGGCCGCGCAGCTGCGCAAGTCGGTCGCGGGGTTCCGCCTGCCGGACTACGGCAAGTCCCCGGCCAGCCATGCGCCGCTCGCGGCGCCGGCGCCGGCAACCGCCCCTGTGACGGCCCCGGCAGCGCCCGACGCCGCCGCGCGACCGCCGCTGCTGCAGGAGGCCGTGGTGCCCACGGCCGCGACCGTCGAAGCCACACAGAAGATGCGCAAGCTGAGCGTCGGCGCCTGAGCCCGACTCAAGGTTTCATGTGGCTATCGCACCCAGCATGACGGATCTCAGTTCGCAGACCCTGCATGTCGTCGCCAAGGAAATGGCGGCGACGCTGGGCGAGGCGCGCGTGAGTCTGGAAGCGTACGCGGAGCGGGTCGACCAGCGCGAGATGCTCGAGAAGTGCGCAGAACTGCTGCATGTCGCGCAGGGAGTGCTGCGGCTGGTCGAGGTCTACGGCGCGGCGCTGCTGGCCGAGGAGATGGAACAGGTCGCGCGCTACCTGCTGCAGACTGTCCCGGAGGAAAAGCGTCACGCCGACGGCCTCGATTCGCTGATGCGGGCGATGGTGCAGCTGCCGACCTACCTCGACCGCGTGCTCTCGGGCGGCCGCGACATGGCGCTGATCCTGTTGCCGCTGCTCAACGACCTGCGCGCGGTGCGCGGTACGCCGCTGCTGTCCGAGGGGACCTTGCTGCTGCTGAACCTGAAGTCGGACCAGCCGGCGCGCCGCAGTGCGCCGGTCCGCGACGAGCCGGCGCTGGACGCCGCGACAGTGGCGCGACGCCTGCGTTCGAAGTTCCAGCTCGGGCTCCTCGGCCTGATCCGTGACGAGGCCGCCCTGCACAACCTCGGCCTGATGGGCGAGGTGGCGGCGAGGCTGGAGGAGGTCGCGACGACTCAGCCGCTGTTCCAGTTCTGGTGGGTCACCGGCGCCGTCATCGAGGCGCTGCAGAACGACGGCCTGCAGACCACGGCGACGCTGAAGCGCCTGCTCGGTCAGGCCGACCGGCAGCTCAAGCTCCTCAGCGACCTCGGCGAGCAGCGCTATGCTGAGAATCCGCCGGTCGACCTGCTGAACAACCTCCTGTACTGCGTCGCACGCTCCTCGACCGACACCGGCCGCATCGCCGCCGTGCGCAAGTCGTTCAAGCTCGCGGAGATGCTGCCCATCGACGATGCCATCGAGCAGGAACGCGAAAGCCTGTCGGCGCCCAGCGTCAAGCTGATGCACACCGTCGCGGTGGCCATCAAGGAGGACCTCGCGAAGGTCAAGGACGTGCTGGACATCTTCGTGCGCCGCGGCGGCGGCCAGCCGGAGGAACTGAAGCCGCAGCTCGACATGCTGAAGAAGATCAGCGACACCCTCGGCGTGCTCGGCCTCGGCCAGCTGCGCCAGCGCGTCCAGGACGAGATCTCGGCGCTGCAGCTGTCGCTGTCCGGCGGCATGCCGCTCGGCGACGCCGCGCTGGTGAAGATCGCCGGAGTGCTGCTGTCGGTCGAGGACAACCTCGACGAGCATCTCGTGCGCCTGATCCTGCCCCAGCCCCAGCCCCAGCCGGAGGCGACGGTCGGCGAGGAAGTTCGCGGCGAGCCGGACGACCACGAATTCCGGCAGGTGAGCGAGGCTGTGCTGCGCGAGTGCATCGTCAACCTGGCACGCGTCAAGGATGCGATTTCGGCCACCGTGCAGAACACCGGCGATGCGACGGCACCGGGTCTCGACAACGTCCCGCAGCTGCTGCGGGGCATTACGGCCGGGTTGCTGATGCTCGGCAAGTCGCGCGCCGTCGGTCTGATGGATGCGGTTGGCCTGCAGGTGCGCCGGCTCATCGAGGTTGGCGCGCCGAAGCCGGATCCGCAGCGCCTCGAGCGGGTCGCCGATGCGATCGTCAGCCTCGAGTACTACATGGAGACGATCCAGAACGGTCGCGCCGATCCCTGGTACATGCTCGACAATGCCGAGATCTGCATCCGGGCCCTCGTCGAGGAGGGTCCTTCGCGACTGCCGACGCTGGACCTGTCGCCGGCGGAGGCCGCGGCCACGGTGAAGCTCGCGACGCTCCCAGCGGTGGTTGCGACCGAGGTGCTGCCCCGTCTGCTGCCGACCGTGGATGCGGCGGTGACGCAGGCCATCACGCCTGTCCCGCCTGTCCCGCCGGAGCCGGCAACACCCGCGACCGTCGTGCTGCCGGCATTGCAGTCGGTCGACACGACCGCCGATCCGCTGCTGATCAGCGTGTTCATCGAGGAGGCGGGCGAAGTGCTCGCCTCGATCAGGCGCGTCTTCCCGCTCTGGGAACAGAACCCGTCGGATCAGGACGCGCTGACCACGATGCGGCGCAACTTCCATACGCTGAAGGGCAGCGGCCGCATGGTCGGCGCGCGTCTCATCGGGGATTTTGCGTGGTCGATCGAAAACCTGCTGAACCGCCTGCTCGACAAGACACTGGAACGCACGTCGGGCATGACGCAGTTGCTGCGCCAGGCTGTCGATGCGCTGCCGCAGCTGATTCACCAGATCGAGGGCGGCGGCCAGATCGCGGCACCGATCGGCGAGATCATGGCCGGCGCCTACAGCTATGCCGAAGGCCGCGCGCCTGACCAGCACGAGCCGGTTGCCGTACCGGACGAGGTGCCCGCGCACCAGCCGACGCTCGTCCTGCCGGCGATCCAGATGCCGGTCGCCGACGCGGCGGACCTGATGGATTCGATCATGATCCTCGACCCGCAGCCGGCGCCCGAGCTGCCGGCGTCCGAGCTGCCGGTGCCTGACGATGCGGTGGTGTCGTTCGAGGACTTCGTCGAGCCGACCGCCGCACCGGTCAGCGCTGCGGCGCCCGACAGCGGGGGATCCTCCGTCCTGCTGGCGCCGGAGTTCGATATTTTCGCGGCCGACGACCGTCCGCCGCCGATGGACCCGCAGCTGCACGAGATCTACAGCAAGGAAACCGCAAATCACGTCGAGCAGATCCGCGCCTACCTGCGCCGCCGCGGCGGACAGAGCGCGCCGCACGACCTGCCGGAGGTGGTGTACCGCGCGATCCATACCCTGAGCGGCAGCTCGAAGATGGCGGACGCCCGCCATGGCATCCGTCTGACGGAGCCGCTGAATCACTACATGCGCAAGGTGTTCGACAGCGGCCGCGGGCTTACCGATGCCGGCCTCGTGCTGCTGGCCGACGTTGTTGCCGCGATCGAGCGGGTCGTTTCGCACATCGACGAGGAAACCGGCTTTTTCGGCGAACAGCCGCTGCTGCGGGAGCGGATCGCGGAACTCGAGTCCGAGCTCGACGCCGAACTCGCGCGCCGGCTCGAGGACGCGCCGCCGTCGGAGAGCCTGTTGCCGCCGGATGTGTCGACACCGCTGGATTTCATGCTGCCTGACGAGGTGTTCCAGCCCGCCGAGACCACCCCGGGCACCGATGTGCTGTTCGAGCCGCTGCCCGCCCCGCCGCCCATCGAACTGACGCCCATCGAGCCGCCGCAGATCGCCGGGCCGGCTGCAGCCGCCTCCGCGCCCCTCGAGCCGCCGGCCGCCGTGCCTGCGCCGCCGCCTCCGGCCGAAGCTTTCGATCACGAGATCGCGAACATCTACAGCGAGGAAGCGACCGAGCTGCTCGACGCGGCCCAGGTGTCGCTGGCGGCATGGAATGCGAATCGTGCCGACAGGCAGCCCTTCGCCGAACTGCAGCGCCAGCTCCATACCCTGAAGGGCGGCGCGCGCATGGCGGGCATCCGGCCGATGGGCGACCTGAGCCACGAACTCGAGACGCTGGTCATGCTGATCGACAACGGCAGCCTCCCCGGCAGCGATCGCGCGTATGCGATCCTGCAGGCCAGCCTCGATGAGCTGGCGCGCATGCGCGATACCGTCGCGTTCGGCACGATGCCGGCTGCCGCCGCCCTGCTGCTCGGGCAGATCCGCGGCCTGACCGCTGGCGAAGCGGTGCCCGACGAACCGGAGCCGCGCCCTGCGCCTGCGCCCGTCGCTGGCCCGGCGCCGGTGCCGGCTGCGGCGCCTGCCGCGGTGCCCGCGCCCCCAGCCGCCTCCACGCCCGCCGCAGCAGCTACGCCGCCGCCGGAGCCGGTGGCAGCTACGCCGGCCCCTGCCGCTGCGGAGGACCTGGATACCAGCCGCAGCGGTGAATTCCTGGCGCTGAGCGGCGATTCGATCACGGCGACGGTGTTGCCGGGGCGCGAGAGCCAGCCGGTCGAGCGTGCGGAGCTCGCGCGTGTCGATGCCGATCTGCTCGACACGATGCTCAACAATGCCGGCGAGGTCAGCATCTTCCGCGCGCGGCTCGACCAGCAGGTCAGCTCGATCGAGTTCAACCTTGCGGAGCTTGCGCGTACGGTGACGCGTCTGAAGGACCAGCTGCGCGGGCTCGAGATCGAGACCGAAGTGCAGGTGCTGAACCGGCACCGCGACGCAGAGCCGCAACGCAGCGACTTCGACCCGCTCGAGCTCGACCGCTATTCGTCGATACAGCAGTTCTCGCGGGCGCTGGCGGAGACCTCGGGCGACGTCGCCAGCATCCAGGGGCTCCTCGAGTCGCTGGCCAGGGATGCGCAGAACCTGCTCGCGCAGCAGGCGCGGGTCATCACCGACCTGCAGAACAGCCTGATGCGCACGCGCATGGTGCCATTCCAGCGCCATGTGCAGCGGCTGACGCGGCTCGTGCGCCAGGCGGCCAACGATACCGGCAAGCGTTGCGAACTCGTCGTGCAGGGGGCCACGGCGGAGCTCGATCGCCAGTCCCTGGAGCGCATGGTCCCCCCGCTCGAACATATGCTGCGCAACGCGGTGATACATGGCATCGAGAGCCCGGCCCGGCGTGCCGAGCTCGGCAAGCCGGAGACCGGCCGCATCACGATAAGCCTCGCCCGTGACGGCGCGGAGATCATCATCGTCGTCACCGACGATGGTGCCGGTATCGACGTCAGGCTGATCCGCGAGAAGGCCGTCGCCCTTGGCCTCGCTGAACCGCAGGCCCGGCTCACCGACGAGGAAGCGATGCAGCTGATCCTGGAACCCGGCTTCAGCACGGCCGGTCGCGTCACCCAGTCCGCCGGTCGCGGCGTCGGCATGGATGTCGTCGCGACCGAGGTCAAGAAGCTCGGCGGCGGACTGTTCATCGAATCCAGGATCGGTGAAGGCTCGCGCTTCACGATCCGCCTGCCGTTCACGCTGGCAATCAGCCAGGCGCTGATCGTCCGGGTCGCGGAGGAGACCTATGCACTGCCGCTCGCAACCGTCGAGGGGGTCGTGCGCCTGCCGCGCAGCATCGTCGCCCGCCACCTCACCAGGGAAGCGGCACCGTTCGAGTATGGGGGGCAGAAGTACCGTTTCATGCAGCTCGGGACCTTCGTCGGGCTGGGCGCGACGCTGCTGCCCGACACCGATGTCTCGATGTCGGTCGTCCTGGTGCGTGCGGGCGAGCATTCCACGGCGCTGGTCGCGGATGAACTCGTCGGCAGCCGCGAGATCGTCGTCAAGTCGCTGGGTCCGCAGATTTCCGCGATCCGCGGCATCGCCGGTGCGACGATCCTCGGTGACGGCAGGATCGTCGTGATCCTCGACGTGGGTGCACTGGTGCGTTCCGAATGGCGCGCCCGGGCGAGCGAAGTGCCGCTCGTCGACCAGCGCGACCGGCGGACCTTCGCGATGGTCGTCGACGACTCGATCACCGTGAGGCGCGTCACGCAGCGGCTCCTCGAGCGCAACGGCATGAAAGTGCTGACCGCAAAGGACGGCGTCGAGGCGATGTCGCTGCTGCAGGACAACCTGCCCGAGATCATCCTTCTCGATATCGAGATGCCGCGCATGGACGGCTACGAAGTCGCCGCCAACGTGCGCGCAGATCCACGCCTGAAGCACATCCCGATCGTGATGATCACGTCCCGCGTCAGCGAGAAACATCGCGCCCGCGCGATCGAGCTCGGCGTCAACGAATACCTCGGCAAGCCGTATCAGGAAAGCCAGCTGCTCGATGCGATCGAGCCGCTGGTCCACCGGCGCAACGCTGCCGCCACCTAGGGGATTCCTTGTCCAACCTGCGCGAAGAACTGTACAGCCTGCTGGTGCCCCTCGTGGGGGAGCGCCTGCTCGTCCCGCGAGCCTGCGTTGCCGAGGTCATCGGCTACCAGACGCCTGCCGACATGACCAACTCGCCGCCGTGGTACGTCGGTGTGGTCAGCTGGAACGGCCAGGGCGTGCCGGTGATCTCGTTCGAGGGCGCGCTCGGGCTGCCGTTGCCGGTCGTGTCGGGCCGTACTCGCATCGTCGTCTTCCATGCATCGCCGGGGCCGCTGCAGTCGGGGTATTTCGGGATCCTGACGCAGGGGTTCCCGCAGCTGGTGCGCGTCAGCGCGGATGTGATCCGGCCGGACCCGACGCGCAGCTTTGCCGAACGCTCGCCGGTCGTCTGCCAGGTGCGCATGATCAACGAGTCGCCGTTGATCCCGGATCTCGAGCGCCTGGAGCAGATGATTGCGGAGGAGACGTCGGTACTGACGTAGGGGCGCGCAGGTTCAGCAACACGAGCCCGGCAATCGTCACCGCGACTCCGGCGACGGTGCCGAAGCCGATCGCCTCGTGCGCGAACAGTCCCCAGAAGACGCCCCAGATCGGCATGAAGTAGGTCACGGCCGCCAGCTGCGTCGCCGAGATCACCGGCAACAGCCGGTAATACAGCAGGTATGCGATTCCGCTGCCGGCAAATCCCAGTACACAGACCGCGCCAACCGGCTCCCAGTGCAGTACGCCCGGGTGCGCGCCGCCGACGGCGAAGGGCAGCAGCAGCAGCGAGGCCAGTGTCAGCTGCATGGTTGCAAGCCCGATCGGATCGAGTCCCCGCAGCTTCGCCTTGGCCAGCACGGTGGCGATCGCATAGCTGATCGTGGCAAGCCCGATGACCAGCGTGCCGCCGACGAGATCCGCCGCCGACGCCTGCGGTCCGGAGCGCGATCCATGCGTGAGGACGACCAGCACGACTCCCGCGAACGCGACCAGCACACCGGCCGTGGTCACGCGCGATGCGTGGCGGCGCTCGACGCCAATGGACAGCAGCAGCGTCCAGATCGGCACCGTCGCGTTGAGCACCGCGGCGATGTTGCTCGGCAGGGTCTGCTCGCCGATCGCGAAGCAGGTGAAGGGCAGGGCGTTGTTCAGCAGTGCAACCAGCGCCAGCCAGCCGAGGTGCGAGCGGGGCGGCAGGCGGTAGCCACCGAGCACGAGGATCGTCCACAACAGCAGCGCTCCCAGTGAGCAGCGCAGCAGGGCAACCCACAGCGGCGGGAAGGTCGTGTCCGCGATGCGGATCATCAGGAACGAGATGCCCCATACCGCTGACAGCGCGAACAGCGGCAGGAAGACCTTCAGTTTCATGGCTCCCCCAGGTCGCCGTAGCGGGACTGCAACCAGGCGAGCGCGGCGATCGCCGCAGTTTCGGTGCGCAGGATGCGTGGGCCGAGCCCTGCACGCCGGAAGCCCGCGACGCGAAACGCCTCCAGTTCCTCGGGCGAGAACCCGCCTTCCGGCCCGATCGCGATCTCGACGGCTGTACCCGGCGCAAGTTCCTGCAGCCCCCCCGGCACGCTGTCGGGCTCGAGCACCAGCCGCAGCGCGGGTTGCACCGGCGCCGTGCCCAGGAACGCTTCGAGCTGCAGCGGGGCGTCGATCGCCGGCAGGCGGTTGCGTCCACACTGCTCGCAGGCGCTGACCGCAACGCCCCGCCAGTGCGCCGCCTTCGATGCGGCCTGCCCTTCGCCGAGGCGCACGACGCTGCGCTGGCAGAGCAGCGGCACGATGCGCCGCACACCGAGTTCGGTCGCCTTCTGGACGATGAAGTCCATGCGGTCGCCGCGGGGCACGCATTGCAGCAGCGTCACGTCGAGCGGCGACTCGCGATCGACGCTGCGCGCTGCACCGAGCGCCACCTGGACCCGCGCGCCGCGTACCGACTGGATTTCCCCCGTGAACTCGCGGCCGTCGCCGCCAAAAAGTACGAGGGCATCGCCGGCGCGGGCGCGCAGCACTTTCGCGACGTGACTGGCGGTCTCCGCCGGCAGCTCGACGATGGCGCCTTCGCGAAGCCCGGAACTGACGAAAACGCGGGTCAGGCGCATGGCTGTCATCCGATCGACATTGCGGGGCGCGCATTGTCGCATATGCTAGGGGCGATCAAGGTCCCAGCATGAGGTTGTTGCCCGTTGACACACGCGAAGCGCCTGCCGCGGCTCGAGGTCGATACGTCGAGTGGTCTGTTGCGCGGGGTCCGGCGCATCGAGTCGCCGAACCAGGATCCGCGTCCCGCCGGGATGGAGCCTGCGCTGATCGTCGTGCATGGCATCAGCCTGCCTCCCGGAGCTTTCGGCGGACCCTGGATCGACCAGCTGTTCACGAATTCGCTGGCTGCGGACGCGCATCCCTACTTCACTGAAATTGGTGGACTGCGGGTGTCCTCGCACCTGCTGATCCGCCGCGACGGCGCAATTACCCAGTACGTGCCGTTCACGGCGCGGGCCTGGCATGCGGGGCAGTCGGTGTTCGAGGGACGCGAAGCCTGTAACGATTTCTCGATCGGCGTCGAACTCGAGGGCAGCGATACGATCCCGTATGCCGACATTCAGTACCCGGTACTGGCGACCGTCGTCAGTGCCCTGTGCCGCGCCTACCCGCAACTGTCGCTGCAGCGAATCGTCGGTCACAGCGATATCGCGCCGGGACGCAAAACCGATCCGGGGCCGGCGTTCGAATGGGAGCGCGCGCGCAGGCTGATGAGCCTCGCGTGCAGCCGTGACGCGCCCTGACGGTCGGCAGGGCGCGGATTTGAAAGCGCTTTCATCGCATGCTAGCCTGTCGCCGGATAATCCTCGCAGAAACCATAAAACAGCAGCAGAATCAAGCATGAACGCCAGCCTGGAGCGCGGTGCGCCGCCCACCCCTCTGCGTGTCGGTGCGGCGGCGCTCCAGGCCGCACCCCGCAACGTCCGCGGCTCCCTGATCGAGGTCGACGGGGAGCGCTATTACCGCATCGAAAATTACGATGCGATGGCGCCCTTCCTGATGAGCCTCGCCAGCGACTCGGACCACTGGGTGTTCTTTTCCAGCACGGGTGCACTGACGGCGGGGCGTCGCGATGCCGATCACGCGCTGTTTCCCTACTATACGGACGACCGTATCCACGACAGCCAGGACCAGACCGGCGGCAAGACCATCCTGCGGGTGGCCCGCGACGGCGGCGTTGCGCTCTGGGAGCCGTTCTCGACCCGCCATGAGGGTCTGTACCGGCTGACGCGCAGCCTGGCGAAGAGTGTCTGCGGCAACAAGCTGCTGTTCGAGGAGGTCAATCACGATCTCGATCTCGCGTTTTCCTGCCAGTGGCTGACCAGCGAGCGCTTCGGGCTCGTGCGCCGCGCCGCGCTCGTGAATCTCGGCGTTGCACCGGTCCGGGCCGAACTGCTGGACGGCGTGCAGAACCTGCTGCCGTACGGGGTCACGCGTCGCTTCCAGATGGAATACAGCACACTGCTCGACGGCTACAAGGAATCCGAGCTCGACGCTGCAACCGGCCTTGGGTTGATCAAGCTCAGTTCCATACCGCTGGACCGGCCCGAGCCGAACGAGGCCCTGCGCGTCACCACGGTCTGGTCCGAAGGCCTGCCCGGCGCCCGCCACCTGCTGTGCGCGGCACAACTCGACCGGTTCCGGCATGGCGAGGCACTGCTCGAGGAGAACCTGGTCCGCGGCCGTCGCGGGGCCTATTTCCTCGCCGCCTCGCTGCACCTGCCGGCCGGCGCGCGCCGCGACTGGAGCATCGTCGCCGAGGTCGACCAGGATGCAGCCGCCGTCGCCGCGACCCTGCGGCTGCTGCGGTCCGCCGCGGACCTGCGGCTGCTGCTGGATGAGGACGTGGCGCGCGGCGCCCTGAATCTGCACCGTATGGTCGCCGCGGCCGACGGCCTGCAGCTCACCGGTGACCCGCTGAGTGCGCACCGGCATTTCTCGAACGTGCTGTTCAACATCATGCGGGGCGGACTCCCGGCCGACGGCTACAGGGTTACGCGCACCGACTTCAGCGCCTTTCTCGCCGGGGCGAGCCGCATCGTCGCCGCGCGCTCCACGGCGTTTCTCGCATCGCTGCCCGATTCCCTGCCGCATGCGGCATTCCTGCAGCGGGCGCGCCAGCACGGCGATGCGGACGTCGAACGCCTTGCCCGCGAATACCTGCCGCTGACGTTCAGCCGCCGTCACGGCGATCCCAGCCGTCCGTGGAACATTTTCGCTATCGAAATCAAGGGCGAACACGGCGAGCGACTGCTGAATTACCAGGGTAACTGGCGCGACATTTTCCAGAACTGGGAGGCGCTTGCGCTGTCCTTCCCGGGGTACTCCGGCAGCATGATCGCCAAGTTCCTGAACTGTTCGACGGCCGACGGCAACAATCCCTATCGGATCATGCGCGATGGCTTCGACTGGGAGGTGCTCGATCCCCACGACGCCTGGTCGTTCATCGGCTACTGGGGCGATCACCAGGTCGCATACCTGCTGAAGCTGCTGGAGCTGTCGGCACGCTACCACCCCGGCAGCCTGCAGGACCTGCTGGCACGGCGCCTGTTTACCTACGCCAACGTGCCGTACCGGATCCGCCCCTTTGCGAAGCTCCTCGAGGATCCGCGCCATACGATCGACTTCGACGTCGAGCTGGATCGCACGCTGCGCGAACGCATCGCCGCCGAGGGCATGGACGCCGCGGCGCTGGGCGGTGCCGACGGGGCGCCGTATCGCGTCCACCTCGGCGAGAAGCTGCTGGTGCTGATGCTCGCGCGGTTGTTCAACTTCATTCCGGAAGCAGGGCTGTGGATGAACACGCAGCGTCCCGAATGGAATGATGCGAACAACGCACTGGTCGGCAACGGCGTGTCGATGGTGACACTTTATTTTCTGCGCCGCCTGGTGGCGTTCAGCCGCGATCTGTTCGCCGCGCACCCGGGCGCGCTCGAGGTCTCTGCCGAAGTGGCAGCCGCATTCCGCGCCGTCACCGCGGCGCTGCGCGAGCATGCGCCGCCGCTCACGGGGTCGGTCGGCAACGGTGAGCGCAGGGCGGTGCTGGACGCGCTCGGCAAGGCCGGTGGTGATTATCGCGCGGGTCTCTACGCGAGCGGCTTCAGCGGTGCGCAGGCGCCGCTCGCAACCGCGGACCTGCTCGAGTTCTGCGACCTCGCGCTGCGCCATCTCGACCATACGATCCGCGCGAACCGCCGCAGCGATGGCCTGTACCACTCGTACAACCTGATGCAGCTGGAGGACGACGGGATTGCCATTCGCCGCCTCGACGAGATGCTGGAGGGCCAGGCGGCGGTCCTCGGGTCAGGTGCGCTCGGCGCCGCGGAGTCGGCGGATCTCCTCGATGCGCTGCGCGCGAGCCGGCTGTACCGCGCCGACCAGAACAGCTACCTGCTGAATCCCGACAAGCGCCTGCCCGGCTTCCTCGACAAGAACAACATCCCGGCCGCCAGCCTCGCGCGCGTTCCGCTGCTCGGCGCGATGCTTGCCGCGGGCGACCGGCGCATCGCGATCCGGGACGAGAACGGTGTCGCTCACTTCAACGCGGCATTGCGCAACGGTGCGCTGCTGCAGGAGACGCTCACGTCGCTGGAATGTGCGCCCGAAGACAGTGCGCAGATCCTCGCGCTGTACGAGGAGGTATTCCATCACCGCTCCTTCACCGGCCGCTCGGGAACGTTCTACAAGTATGAAGGCCTGGGTTGCATCTACTGGCACATGGTCTCGAAGCTGCTGCTTGCAGTGCAGGAAGTGCGCGACCGGGCTGCGGGCGCTGCCGGGGATGCGGCACTGACGATGCGCCTCGATGCCCATTACCAGGCTATCCGTGCCGGGATCGGCGTGCACAAGCCGCCGGACCAGTACGGCGCGATCCCGACCGATCCGTATTCCCACACGCCGGGGTTTGCGGGAGTGCAGCAGCCCGGCATGACCGGGCAGGTCAAGGAGGACCTGATCTCGCGGCTCGGCGAGACCGCCGTCGCGATCGAAGGTGGCCGGATCCTGTTCCGTGCGCATCTCGTGAGCCGCGAATTTCTCGTGCAGCCCGCCATGTTCCAGCTTTTCGACGTGGCCGGGGCTGCGATCACGCTGGAACTGCCGGCCGGTGCGATGGCGTTCACGACCTGCCAGGCGCCCGTCATACTGCACCACGGGGGTCCGCCGCGGATCCAGATCTGCGCCGCGGATGGCACGACGCGCGAGGTGATGGGCCTCGAACTCGACGCTGCGACCAGCCGGGCCATCTTTGAGCGCAACGGCGCTGTCAGGCGTCTCGATGTCTACCTGGGGCTGCAGGGCGCCCCGGCACCGAGTTGAGCAGCGGATGGCACGATTCACGCGACTGACCGTGGCGGGACTCCTGAGCGTACTGGCCGGCGTCCTGTGCGTTGCATGCGGCAACAATATCCGCTCGCCGATGACCCTCAAACAGTACATGGCGCAGACGGGTCCGGAGCCTGCAGCGCGCATTGCCTATGGGGATGCGCCCTCGCAGTACGCGGAACTGTTCGAGCCGCCGGGCGAAGGCCCATTTCCGGTCGTGTTCCTGGTCCATGGCGGCTGCTGGCTCGAGGAATTCGGCGGTATCCGGCAGTTCCGCGGCATGGCGCAGGCGCTCGCGGATCACGGCGTCGCCGTCTGGAACGTCGAGTATCGTCGCGTCGACGAGGCGGGTGGCGGCTATCCGGGCACGTTCGAGGACATCATCTCGGCATTCGATGCGTTGCGCGCGAACGCGGCCGCCTACCGTCTGGATGTCGGTCATGTCGTGGGTGTCGGGCACTCGGCCGGGGGCTTCATGGTGTTGTGGGCCGCAGGACGCGGCCGGCTGCCCGCGTCGAGTCCGCTGTACCGACCGCATCCGCTGCCGGTTGCGCAGGTCGTTGGACTCGGAGCGCTCGCCAACCTGCGGGAATGGACCGACCTGTGCGGTTTTGACGTTGCGAAACTGACCGGCGTTGCGAGCGCCGCGCGCCCCGATGTCTACGCCGATACCAGCCCGGCGGAGCTGTTGCCCAACGGCAGTCACATGGTTTTCCTGAACGGCGCGATTGACCGCCAGGTGCCCGCGGAAGTCGCCACGCGTTTTGCCGCGAAGGCGCTGGCAGCCGGAGATCACGCCGAGACGATCGTACTGCCGGGCGTGAATCATTTCGACGAGAGCTCGACGACCTCACTGTCATGGGCGACTGTGCTGCCGCTGATCCTGAAGGCGGCGGGTCGCAGCCCCCCGTGAGGCGCGTACTGGCGCACCCGGGTGCTTTTGCGCTCGGCGTACTGCGGGCGTTCCGCGACAACAACGGACTGCTGCTCGCCGGCGCGGTCGCGTATTACGCCCTGCTGTCGATCGTGCCGCTGCTGATCCTGTGCCTGATCGCGCTGTCGGCGATCGCCGGCCGGCAGGCGCTGCTGACGACGCTGCAGCGCTATCTCGGCTGGCTCATACCAGGGCAGTCGGCTGCTGTCCTGCAGGAGCTGCTGCGTTTCCTCGATGATCGCCAGACCGTTGGCTGGGTCCTGGTGGTGTCGCTCGTGTTCTTCAGCTCCCTCGGTTTTTCGGTGCTCGAGAAGGCGCTGTCGGTGATATTCCTGCATCGCATCGAGCCCAGGCAGCGGCATTTCGCCGTCTCGGCGATCATCCCGTACTGCTGCATTCTGGTGCTGGCCGTGGCCATGCTGTTCATGACGCTGGCATCGACGTCGATCCAGATGATCGGCGCCGCGACGCTGGATCTGTTTGGCCGCAGCTGGTCGCTGCGGGGGGTCTCGGGAGCGTTGCTTTACCTGCTCGGTGTGGCGGCCGAGGTCTGCGTACTGGCGTCAATCTATCTCGTCATGCCGGTGCACCGGCCATCATGGCGGCCCGCCGTGGTCGGCGCGATCATTGCCACCTTACTGTGGGAACTCACGCGACGCGTCCTGGTGTGGTATTTCGCGACCCTGTCGCAGAGCAGCGTGGTCTACGGCTCGATGGCTACCGCGATCGGGCTGCTCGCGAGTCTGGATATTGCGGCGAGCCTGTTACTGCTCGGCGCGCAGGTCATCGCCGAGTACGAACGCGTCGCGACCGACACCGGTTCCTAGGAACGCCGCCAGACCACTTCGCCGCCGCTGTCCTGGCGCGCCAGCACGCGCGCGAGCACGAACAGCAGGTCGGACAGGCGGTTGAGGTACACCATCACGTCGCTGCTGACCTCCTCTTCGCGTGCGAGGCTCCAGCAGATCCGCTCGGCGCGCCGGCAGATCGTACGCGCAAGGTGGGCCGCGGCGGCAGCCGGCCCGCCACCCGGCAGGATGAACTCCTTCAGCGGCGGCAGCGGGTCGTTGAAGAAGTCGAGGTGGGTCTCGAGGCGGGTCACGTAGGCAGCGGTGATCGTGCGCGCTCCCGGGATGCAGAGCTCGCCGCCGAGGTCGAACAGGTCGTGCTGTACGTCGGTCAGGGCTTTGCGAACCAGCTCGGGCAGGTTCGGTACCGCCAGCACCAAGCCGATCGCGCTGTTGGCCTCATCGACGGTGCCATATGCCTCGACACGCAGGTGGTCCTTGGGCACGCGTGCCCCGTCGCCGAGGCCGGTCATGCCCTCGTCACCGGTCCGCGTATAGATCTTGCTCAACCGGTTGCCCATGGATACCTCGCTAGAACCAACTGTAATTGAAGCTGATGCTGATACGCTCGCCGCGCGCGCGATTCGCGGCAACCTCATGGCGCAGCCAGCTCTCGAACAGGAAAAACCGGCCGGCGCCGGCAGGCATCACGACCCATGGCTGCGATGCCGCACCCGCACCACGACGCCGCGGCGGGGAGGCCATCATGCGTTCAAGCCGCGGATCCTCGAACTTGAGACCGGGACTGCCCTGCGGCACCTGCACATAATAGGTGCCGCTGATCGTCGACAGCGGATGAATGTGCGATCCATGCGCAACCAGGCGCGGCATGATGTTGACCCAGCAATCGGTCATCGCCAGCTTGCGCCCGCGCATGTCGAGCTGCAGCGCGCGGGTTAAGCGCGCGACGTGGGGCTTCAGCCGGCGCTCGAGTGCAGCGAAGGTCGGCGACATCGTGTGCATCCGGTTCGCCGACGCATACGATGTGTAGCCGCCAGGGTAACTGGCGACCGACCAGCGCCGCCCCGCTGCATCGTCGAGCCGCAGCTGCCGCGCCTCGTCGAGCAGCCGTTCATTCAGCGCCGCCCCGCCAGCGCCGGACAGGCGGCCGGTGTAGACCCGGGTCGGAAAAAGTGCAGCGATCGGCATCCAGGCATTATGCCAGACCGGGTGCGTGGCCCGGGCGCAGCTGCTCGCGTTTGCCGGGCCAGGCAGTCAGGGCAGGCTCTCATGGGCGCCCGTGGAGAATCCGGTGTTCAGCGCGGTGTTGATTGCGGCGATGATGTCCTGTGTCCGGAAAGGCTTGGTCAGAAGCGCGTGCGCGCCGGCTTTCTGCGCTGCCGCGAGGTAGGCGGTCGTGGTGATCGATCCGGGCTTGTACGCGGCAATGTCGAAATTCCCGCCTCCCGAGATCGCAACGATCCTGATGGCCGGAAAGGCGGCCCTGATCGCGGCGATAGTCTCGACGCCATTCTTGCCAGGCATGATGATGTCGGCGATGACTATGTCGGTCTCGCCGGTCTGCAACGCCTGCAGTCCCTCGTTGCCGTTGGCTGCAGTGCGGACCGAGAAGCCGGCGTGCTGCAGGACCCGCGTCAGCGCACTGCGTATGGCGGGCTCGTCGTCGATGATCAGCGCATTAGTCATGGTGTAGCTCCATGGTTCTCGTGACCGCCACCGGTTCTGCCGGAAAGTAGACCTGCATCGTCGTTCCCTGTCCACGCTGGCTGTCGACGAAGATGCTGGCTCCAAAACTCTCGGCAATGCCATGCACGACCGACAGTCCCAGCCCCGTGCCGCGGCCGACTTCGCGGGTCGTGAAGAAGGGCTCGAAAATACGCTCCAGCGTCGGCGTGTCCATGCCCTGCCCCGTGTCGGTCACCGTCAGCACCACGTAATCACCGACCGGCAGTCCTCTCCCATCGGCTTCGCTGCGGTGTTCGTCGCGCAGCCCGACGGTCAGCACGCCATCGGCACCGTCCATCGACTGGTAGCCGTTCGTGCACAGGTTCATGATCATCTGGATGACGAGGCCGGCGTCGGCACGCACCCGCCGACCGCATGAATCGAGCCGGGTGCGCACGACGACTGTCGGCGGAACGAGCGCTGCGAACAACCGCAGTGCCTCATGCACGCTGGGCTCCAGCGGAATCCACATCAGCTCCGGCATGCCGGCCACGCTGGAGAACCGCAGGATCTTCTCCACGACTTCCTTGGCGCGGAACGCGGACGCCAGGACCTCACGCAGGTCACCACGCACGTCAGCCCTGGTACCGGTATCCGCCAACGCCGCTTCGGTGTAAAGCACGATCGGCAGCAGCATGTTGTTGAACTCGTGGGCGACCCCACCTGCCAGGGTTCCCACCGTCTCCAGGCGCTGGCGGTGCTGCAGGCGGACCTCGAGATGCGCTCGCTGGTCTTCGGCGGCTTCCTTGTCGCGAATCTCACGCAGCAACTGATCGTTGACGCTGACCAGCGCGCTGCGCATGTTCTCGAGGTCGCGGCCCAGGTCGTGCAGCTCGCGGAATCCCGTGTTCAGGCGCAGACTCTGCGCATAGTCGCCGCTGGCGATGCGCCTCGCGCTGCGCTGCAGCTGAATGACGGGCCTGGCGAGCCCGAAGCCGAAGCGGACCGCCACCGCCAGCGCGATCGTCAGGTATATCAACAGCACGAGGCAGATGCGCTTTTTCGTTGCCTGGATCTGCGCGAGCGTCGGGCGTTTGTCGAAGCCGAGCCTGAAACTGGCGGCGTGGCCTGACCTCACGATGGGCAATTCGATGAAATAGGCCGGCTGGTCATCGAAGGTGAACTGGTAGTCCTGCCTGCCAGGCCACTGCAGGCCTGCGGAATTCAGATCACTGCGTACCGACTGGCCGTCGTCGAGGAGTTCGGCGTAGATGCCGTCGCCATTCAGGATCGCAAGGTCAAGCACGTCGGCGAGCCGCTTCGGTGAATCCAGGGAATCGCCCAGCTCGAGCTCGACTGCGAGGTTGCGCGACAGCGTACGGACGTGATGGATGAATATTTCGGTCAGGCTGTTGCTGACGACCGCGTAGAGTCCGTACAGCAATGCGGGCAGCAGGATCGCATGCATGGCGATGACCGCCAGCGCGATGCGGCGTGCGATCGGTGCCGTCACTCGCTCCATAACATCCTCACCCGCCGGATCCGCGCATCCCGGTCTACATCGGCGTCCCAGGCATAGCTGACCGCCGCGGGATCCGCTGCAATAGCGTCAAATAGCGCCTTTGTGCTCCGGAACACCGGCGGGGCGGCGCGGCCCTGTTGCAGCGTCAGATCGAGTACGCGACGTTCGTAGGCCGATTCGGACATCGAGATGATGTTCTGGAAGAAGACCTGGCGCACGAATGAATCCGCTTCATTGCGCAGCGGGTGCAGGATCTGGCCGCTGTCCACGACCGTCAGGCCAAGGAAGAGCTTCTGTATATGCAGATAATTGATGGCCGTGACATGGCTCTCGACACTGACGACCAGCCACAGCTGTTGTGCGCCAAAGGCAGGGAGTGCGGCGAACAGCAGGGAGGCCAGGCCGAAGATCGCGGACCTGCGGCGGATGCGTTGACTCACCACGGCAACGCTGCGCTCCATTGCAGCCGGTACTCGAATTCACGCTCGCGGATGATCTGGCCGTGGGCAGTCTCCAGCGTGAGCGCCTGGTGACGCAGGAAATCCCAGCGCAGGCCGACCGAGGCGCGCCGCAGCTCGAAGTCATTGTGGTCAAGCTGAATGTAGAGGGAATCGCCGGCGCGCGAGGAGTTTTCCTCGCGGCCGTACACCGTCAGCTGGTGCGGCAGCTGGCGCTCCACCTGGACATAGCCGGCGAGGAAACTCTCGGCATGCGATCCCATCAGGCCGCTGATGTTCATCTGCAGGTCGTAGACGGCCGCAATCGCATGCAGGTTCTCGCTGTTCCAGTAGGCAAAGCCACCGTAGACATCCTGTTCGACGCGGTTGCCGCGCAGCAGCGCGGCGGTCGATGGCGTCAGGACTGGAAGATCGCTGTGCGACACCAGCAGGCCGAAGCTGGTGGTACCGACGTAGTCCGGCAGCCACGCGATGCGGCCCGTCAGCGACAGGTGCCGCGATCCGAGGTGAGGATCCAGCAGGTTGACCGGATCCAGTCCGTCGTCCGTCAGGGTATTGCCGACGCCGGCCCCTGCGGACAACTGGAGGCCACCCTTGTCGCCGACCGGACGGCGCGAATCCAGCAGCACACCGAAGATATGCTGCGGGATGATGCCTTCTTCATCTTCCCACAGCTCGACTGACGGACGGGTGATCGCCGTCTGCAGATAGCGGCCGTGATGATGTTCGGTGTTCCAGGCACTGCCCGGCTGGTGGAATCGCCCGAGCCAGATGACCGTATCCGCGACCGGTTCGAATCCGACCTGAAACCGCTCGAGATCGTGTTCTTCCTCGCCCAGCTGGAATTCGCCGAGCAGGCGAAACCGGTCGCGGTTGATGACGAGCAGCGCGTCGGCAAGCGCCAGGGTATCTTCGTCCAGGTCTTCGTCCGGCTGCGGCGCGGTAAAGTGATGCGCCTCGGCACTGAGAAACAGGACGAAATCGTTACGCTGGGAGTCGTGATCCGCCATGCCCGGCATGGCGGCCATCGCGTCGGCGCCGTCATTGGCCTGTACCGGAGACACTCCCGCCAGGACGGCCAGCAGCAGCACACCTGCCACCCGGCCAGCAGCTCGAATCTTGAGCATGAACACCACCACCTTGCCAGGCGATTTTTCTGTGGGAAACGCCCGGATATTACCCAAATTCATGGCGCAGGGATGCTGGGATGTCCGGAATCCGGCATCCTGGCGTTACACTCCTCCAGCCGGATTTAACTCATTGCGGCGCTATACTCGGGGCCCGCGGGCTGAGCCGCGCATTCGGGGTAATCAGCATGGCAAGGACGGTCCTGCCGGGCAGTCACCGCGCAGCAGAGCCCGGCGCGCAGATCATCGGTCCCGCGCAGCCGCTCGAGCGGCTGCGGGTCAGCGTGATCGTTCGGCGCGGGTCCCGGGCCCTCTTCGACAGCCGCATCGCTGCACTCGCCGCCGGCGATCGGTCGATGGCACGGCTCAGCCGTGAGGAATTTGCCGGTCGGCATGGCGCCGATGCCGCGGACCTGGCGGCGGTGCGATCCTTCGCACAGGCATACGGCCTGACGGTGTCCGCGGAGTATGCGGCCCGCCGTACCGTGATTCTGGAGGGCACGGTGGTCCAGTTCAGCGCAGCGTTCTCCGTGGAATTGCACCAGGTCAGCGCAGGCGGCGGCAGCCATCGCGGCAGGACCGGCGAGATCAGCCTGCCGGCCGAACTGGATGGCATCGTCGAGGCAGTCCTTGGACTGGACAACCGTGCGCAGGCGAGGCCGCATTTTCGGCTCCGCCCCGCCCCGGACGCAGCTTCACGGCGTGCCGGCAGTACCGCAGCGGTGTCCTATACGCCGCTCCAGGTCGCCGGGCTCTACGGCTTCCCTGCTGGGTCCGGCGAGGGCCAGTGCGTCGCCCTGATCGAGTTGGGCGGCGGCTATGTACAGGCGGACCTCGACACCTACTTTGCGCGCCTCGGCGTTGCTGCGCCGACGGTGGTGGCGGTGCCGGTCGATCAGGGATCGAACGCGCCGAGCGGCTCGGCCAACGGCCCCGACGGCGAGGTCATGCTGGACATCGAGGTGGTCGGTGCGCTGGTGCCGGGGGCCCGCATCGCCGTCTACTTTGCGCCCAATACCGATGCCGGGTTTCTCGATGCGGTGACCACGGCCATTCACGATACGATCAACAAACCCGCGGTGATTTCCATCAGCTGGGGCGGCCCCGAATCGACCTGGACGGCGCAGGCCAAAACCGTCATGGACAGCGCCTTCCAGGCAGCTGCAGCGCTCGGCATCACCGTCTGCGTGGCCTCGGGGGACAATGGTTCCAGCGACGGGTTGAGCGCGAGCGGTGATCACGTCGATTTCCCGGCGTCGAGTTCCTTTGCCCTCGGCTGCGGCGGGACCAGCCTGCACGCCGCCGACGGCGGCATCGCGAAGGAATCCGTGTGGAACGACGGCGCTGGCGGCGGAGCCAGCGGCGGCGGTATCAGCACGTTCTTCAAGGTGCCTGCCTGGCAGGCCACCCTCAGTGCCCACGCCCCCTCGGGCAAGGCAATCCCGCTCGTCATGCGTGGCGTACCTGATGTGTCGGGCGACGCCGACCCGCAGACCGGCTATGCAGTGCGGATCGACGGTACTGATACCGTGATCGGCGGGACCAGCGCCGTCGCGCCGCTGTGGGCGGCGCTGATCACCCGCATCAATGCCATCCACGGCAAGTCGGCCGGTTTCATCAATCCGGCCCTGTATGCGCACGCGGCCGCGCTGCGTGACGTGACCCAGGGTAATAACGGCGATTTCGCGGCGACGGCGGGATGGGATGCCTGCACCGGCCTCGGCAGCCCGAACGGCGGGGCGCTGCCCGGCATCCTCTGATCGCCTGTTCCGGCCGCTGCACGATACCGACGCATTCGAGATCACGCTGCCGCCTGGCTACGTGATCGACAGCCTGCCGACGAACGCAGTTCGGCCGTGCTGAAGCGGGTATCGCCCCAGTAGCCCTGGCAGACCTGCGGCACTCGCGCCCTGCGCGGCGTCGGCGGCGGCCTTCCTCCCGGTGCGATCGTCATGCTTATGCTTTATTCTTGATCATCATCCGCACAGCGACGCTGCACCGTGACCACACCCGCATCGACGAAGAAAACCCCGCCGGCCCGTCTCCTGATCGCCCTCGCCGGCATCCTGTCCGGCTGCGCCGTCGGTCCCTCGTTCAAGGCACCGGTTCCGCCGGCGGTTGACGCCTACATCCCGGAAAAGCTGCCGCCGCAGACCGAATCGACTCCGGTCCCGGGGGGCGCGGCACAGGCATTCCTTCAGGGGCACGATATTGCCGGCCGCTGGTGGTCTGCATTCGGATCGCCGCAGCTCGATGCCCTCGTCGAAACCGCGATGGCCAATTATCCCGACATCGCGGCACAGCAGGCGGCACTGCGCGCGGCGCGCGACAACGTGCGCGCGCAGGAGGGCGCCTTCCTGCCGCAGGTGCAGGGCACGGCGAGCGCGCAGCGCGAGAAGATCAGCGGCGCCTCGATCGCGCCGGGCTTCCCGGGATTCATCACCAATATCTTCGCGGCGAACGTCGGGGTCTCCTACCTCTTCGATGTCTTCGGCGGCGAGCGTCGCGCGCTGGAACAGCTGCAGGCGGAAGTGGCCAACCAGAACTTCCGGCTGGAAGCGAGTTACCTCACGCTCTCGGCCAATGTGGCCTCCACCGCGATCCAGCTGGCATCGGTGCGCGAACAGATTGCCGTCACCGGGGAAATCATCGCACTGCAGGAACGCCAGCTGGATGTCATCGAACGCCAGTACCGCTCCGGCACGCGGACCCGGGCGGACGTGCTGCAACAGCAGTCGAACCTCGCGCAGCTGCGCGTCAGCATGCCGGCGCTGGCGCAGCAGCGTGCGCTCGCCGAGCACCAGCTGGCGGTACTCACGGGCCGCTTCCCGCGCGACAGGGCTCCCGCGGAGTTCACGCTGGCGGATCTCAGGCTGCCCGAGGAGCTGCCGGTGAGCCTGCCTTCGCAGCTGGTCGCGCAGCGGCCGGATGTCCAGTCGCAACAGTCGCTGCTGCATGAGGCCAGCGCGGCGATCGGCGTGGCGACGGCCAACATGCTGCCGCAGCTCACGCTGAGCGGCTCGCAGGGCGGCGATACGCTGGACTTCTCCACGCTGCTGAAGCCTGATTCCGCCGTATGGAACGCATCGGTCGGAATCACCCAGCCGATTTTCCAGGGCGGCACGCTGCTTGCGCGGCGGCGCGCGGCGGTCGATGCCTTCGATCAGGCAAGCGCCCAGTACCGCACTGTCGTGCTGAATGCCTTCCAGAATGTCGCGGACACGCTGACGGCCCTGTCCAACGATGCGCTCGCGCTGAAGGCGCAGAACGATGCAGTGGCCGCGGCACAGGCGAGCCTCGACCTGATCCAGCGGCAATATGACGCCGGGGCAGTCAGCTATGTCACGCTGCTGACCGCACAACAGGCCTACCAGCAGTCGCGCTTCGCGTTTGTCCGCGCGGTCGCCAGCCGCTATCTGGATACGGTCAGCCTGTTCCAGGCACTGGGCGGAGGCTGGTGGAACCGCAGCGATGCGGGAGCGCTCCCGCACGCAGCTGCGAGCTAGGTCCCGGGCACCCCGGACGGGCCGGCCTGCGCGATCTGCCCGGCCTCGGCGGTCGGCTGGGTGATCAGGCGTGTCCCGACCTTGCGGCCGACCCAGCGCTCCAGGTCATCCATCCAGGTAAAGGCGGCGGGCACCATGACGAGCGTCAGTCCGGTCGAGGTGACGAGGCCGCCGATGACGGCAATGGCCATCTGTGCCTGGAAGATCGAGCCCTCGCCGAGGCCCATGGCTACCGGCAACATGCCGGCGATCATCGCCACCGACGTCATGACGATCGGCCGCGCACGCTTGTGGCCGGCTTCGACGAGCGCCGTCAGGCGGTCCTTGCCGGCGCGCATCTCCTCGATCGCGAAGTCAACCAGCAGGATCGAATTCTTGGCCACGATGCCCATCAGCATCAGGATGCCGAGCACCGCCGAAATCGAGAACGGACTGTGGGTAAGGACCAGGCCCAGCACGGCCCCGCCGATCGACAGCGGCAGGGCGGAGAGGATCGTGATCGGCTGGAATACCCGCGCAAACAGCAATACGAGCACCGCAAAAACCATCATGATGCCGGCCACCAGCGCGAGCACGAAACTCGTGAACAGCTCCTGCATGTACTGCGCCTCGCCGATCTCGACGATCTGCACGCCGGCGGGCAGGTTCCTGTACACCGGCAGCGCGCGGATTTTGTCCAGCGCCGTGCCGAGCTGCGCGTTGTTCAGGTCCGCCTCCAGCGACACGCGCCGCACCTGGTTGTAGCGGCGCACGCGGGACGGTCCCTGGCCGAAGCCGATGTCGGCGACCGCCTTCAGCGGCACGGTCGCGCCGGAGATCGTGCGCACCGGCAGGTTCTCGATGGTCGCCAGGTCGCGGCGCGACGATTCGATCAGGCTCACGCGGATCGGGATCTGGC
>Ga0302279_10001683_pt1 | contig 31031 bp, 26 predicted proteins | sample III_Bog_N3_3_FD_194541 | JGI IMG/M metagenome (GOLD analysis project Ga0302279, IMG submission 194541) | Peat permafrost microbial communities from Stordalen Mire near Abisko, Sweden - III_Bog_N3_3 | ecosystem: Environmental > Terrestrial > Soil > Wetlands > Peat | place: Sweden: Abisko... | reverse complement strand
CGATGTCGCCGTACTGGGTCAGGATCTCGGTGAGTTGGGGGAGCACCTTCTCGCGCAGGTAGCGGCCGGAGTCCTTGCGCTTCACGTCGTAGTCCCAGAAGTTCCAGGCGCCGTCCGGGTGCTGCCAGTCGATGTCCTGCGAGTAATAGAAGCAGAGCCGCACGCCCTGCTTGCGGCATTCCCGTGCCAGGCCGACCATCGGGTCGTGGTGCCAGGGAGTCGCATCGACGACATTGTAGGGGCTGGCCGCCGAGCGGTACATCGCGAAGCCCTCGTGGTGCTTGGCGGTGATGACCAGGTAGCGCATGCCGGCTTCCTTCGCCAGGCGGACAACCGCGGCCGGATCCCAGTGCCTGGGATTGAAGTGCGCGGCCAGCTTCGAGTACTCGGCGAAGGGAATCTCGTCGTGGTACATGATCCACTCCCCGGCGTATCGCACGGGCTTGCCCTTCCAGAAACCCGCGGGGATCGCGTAAAGGCCCCAGTGGATGAAGAGCCCGAACCGGGCATCCCGCCACCAGGCGAGATCATCGCGCCCGGAGGCCGGGCGGCGGCTTGGGCGCCTTACGGTGGAGATGTCGACGGCACGCATGGGATCCCCTAGGACGGCGACAGGGCCGGGTGCAGGCAAACTTTTTAGATGCCAATTCAGTGTGGGTGGAGCGGGACCTCCGGGCACGCTGGTTTGGGACTCCTGCCCATTCAGCGCGCTCGGAGATCGCGCTCCACCCTAATTCACAATTTGGACTGTGCTTTTCGGCTGGAGCGCGCCCGTCCCCGCCGCCACGTTTGGCGGCGATGACCGAGGCCCTCGAACTCCTGCGCAACCACCTTCAGTCCCCGATCGACCCGAACGAGTCGGCCATGGCCTCCGATGCGATCGCATTCATCGGGCTTCACCCGGACTGCCTGGTGAGGACGTGCATCCCCGGGCACCTCACCGGCTCGGCCTTTGTGGTCAACGCCGCGCGCACCCGCACGCTTCTCACGCTCCACCGCAAGCTCGGACGGTGGCTCAACCCCGGCGGTCATGCGGACGGGGACCCCGACCTGCCGGCCGTGGGGCTCCGCGAGGCCCGGGAGGAGTCGGGGCTCTCAAGCGTCCGGCTCGTCTCCGGAAAACTCCTCGATTTTGACCGGCATTGGATCCCGGAGCGAAAAGCCGAACCCGGCCACTTTCATTACGATTTTCGATTTCTCTGCGAGGCGGACGACGGCGAGGCCCTGGGAATCAGCGAGGAGTCCGTGGACCTGGCCTGGTTCGAGCTGGGGGAGGTCGCCGCGCTGAATCCGTCGGAGTCGATGCGCCGGCTCGTCGAGAAGTGCCGCGCGGGCAATTGCTGATCCGCCGGGCTTGAATCGCCGGCGGTCCCGTATAGGCAAGGCGGATGCGAGGAGCCAATGTCGGGACACGGGCTGGGGGATGGCGGGGTCCCGCCGCCTGCGCGATCCTGGCCGCCGGCACAGCGGCAATCTACAGCCGCACATTTTCGGTCCCGCTTCTGCTGGACGACATCACGCCGATTACGGACAACCCGTCGATCCGCCGGTTGTGGCCGCTCTGGCAGGTGTTCTCCCCGCCCGCCGACTGCGGGACGGGGGGCCGGCCGCTGATCAACCTTTCGTACGCCCTGAACTACGCGGCGGGCGGAACCGCCGTTGCCGGCTACCACGCGGTGAACCTGGCGATCCACGTTTTGGCGGCGTTGGTCCTTTTCGGCCTGGTCAGGCGGACGCTCGAATTGCCGAGCATGGCCCGGCGATTTGGCGCCGCCTCGATCCCCCTGGCCCTGGCCGTCGCCGCAATCTGGGCCTGGCACCCCCTCCAGACCGAATCGGTCACCTACATCTCCCAAAGAGCCGAGTCCCTAATGGCGCTCTTCTACCTCCTGACCCTCTACTTCTTCGTCCGTTCGGTTGATTGTGGATCGGGGTTCGACTTTCGGGTTTCAGGTTTCAAGTTTCAGGTTTCTGCAGTAATTGTCTGCGCCCTCGGCTCTCTATCCAAGGAGGTCATCGTCACTGCGCCAATCGCCGTATTTCTCTACGACCGCACCTTCGTTTCAGGGAGTTTCTCGGCGTCATGGCGGCGGCACCGCGCCCTTTACCTCGGCCTTGCGGCCACGTGGATTCCCCTTGGCCTCCTGCTGCACGGGCTCCAGCACCGGGGCGTTGGATTTGACAAGGGTGTGTCCGGTTTGGCTTACGCCCTCGCTGAGTGCCGGGTCGTCGTCGCCTACATCCGGCTCAGTGTCTTTCCGAGTCCCCTGGTCTTTGACTATGGGCCGTGGACCCCGGCCGAATTTCCCTCCTCGTGGAGCCAGGCACTGATCGTGGCCGCGGCGCTCGGGGCGTCTGCCCTGGCGCTGCGCCGGTATCCGGCGGCGGGATTTGCGGCCTGCTGGTTCTTCCTCATCCTCGCGCCGACCTCGACCGTCGTCCCGATCGTCGGGCAGCCGATGGCGGAGAGCCGGCTGTACCTTCCCCTCGCCGGTGTCGCCGCGCTCGCCGTGCTCGGCTCATTCGCACTCGCAGGGCGGCGGATGCTTTATGTGTTCGCAGGGATCGCCGTTCTCCTGGGAGGCGCCGCAGCGGCCCGCAACCGCGACTATTTGAGCGCGGAGGCGATCTGGGCCGACACGGTTGCCAAGTGCCCTGGGAATCCGAGGGCGCACAACAACCTGGGGAATGTCTGGCTGAAGGAGCCGGGCCGCCTGCCAGCCGCCATCGGCCAGTACCGGATCGCAATCGGGCTGGATCCGGGCAGCGCCACCACGCACGACAATCTTGGAAATGCCTACCGCGATCTTCCCGGAGCCTGGGACGCGGCCGTCGGGGAATACCAGGAGGCCGTCCGGCTGGCGCCGGACGATCCGGAGGCCCGCAACAACCTGGGGGCCGCGCTGCTAAAGGAGCCGGGCCGGCTGGCCGGCGCGATTGACCAGCTGCGTGCGGCGGTGCGGCTGAAGCCCTGGTATGCCGAGGCCCACGACAACCTCGGCACCGCGCTGCTCGGCTTGCCGGGAGGGGCGGATGACGCAATCGCCGAGTACCGCGAGGCGCTGCGGCTGGACCCGCGGGATCCCGAGGCGCATTTCAACCTGGCGAATGTCTGGGCGGCCGCCCCGGGCGGGACGGCCGACGCGGCGGCCGAGTACCGGGCGGCGCTGGGGCTCCGGCCGGGCTTCGCCGAAGCGCATTTCAACCTGGGCAACGTGTTGATGAAGGGGGGCGGGCGGATGGGCGAAGCCGCAGCGGAGTTCGAGGCGGCGCTGCGGGCCCGGCCGGGCTATGCGGAGGCCGAGTTCAACCTGGCGGTCGCGCTGCTCAACCTCGGGAAGTACCGGGAGGCCGAGGGGCAACTGGAGGCGTTTCTAAAGCTGCGCCCGGGAAATCAGGCGGCACTGCGGATTCTGGAACAGCTGCGCGCGTCCGGGCGCTAAAGCCCGGGAACCATCTTAAACGGTGCCTTGGCCAGCGTGATCTTGATTTCGCCCGAGCCGATCGGCTCGGTCGGCGAGAACACAAACCGGATCTTGCCCCCGGCGGACACGACCACGCCGTAGACGCTGATTCCCTGCTTTGCGAAAAGCAGCGGGAGGCCGGGCGGCGGACCGAACTTGTCGAAGACAAAAACATTCATCGAGATCGGCAGGCTCACGTGGAAATAGATCCTTTCGCCGGTGATGACAGGAAAGTCCTGGACGGCGCTAACCGCCATGTCGTCCTGGCCGTAGTCGGAGGTGAACGTGGGGATGGCCACTTCCACCGTATAAGTGCCCGGCGGGGTGTCGTAGGGCTCGGTCATGCAGGCCGCAGGGAGCAGGCAGGCGGCAAGCGCGGCGGAAAGCCGGAAAAACAGGGGCATTCTCATGGTGTCTTGGAGTTGGGCTTTGCGGCGCTGTTGCTATCCGCGGGCGGTTGAGGGGTCAATCCAGCGGATTCGCCCGGCTTGGCGCGGCGGTCGTGGTCGGCCGGGGGAAAGGCGGGTATTTTCGGAAGGTGCTCCGCGAGCAGGAAGCAGGCAAGCCCGATGACGATGGCGAGGACGGCCAGCGTATAGGCGAGCTCCCGACCGTGCCACAGCGCGTCGAACCAAGACTGAAAGTCATTGGCCAGGATGTTGGCCTTTCCGCCGTATAGCTCCATCCGGTACTGATCGATCTTCGTTTCCTGTACGCCGGGAATCGCGCCGGGAAGCTCGGGGCTTCGGGTCGCCCGGACGTAGGCCCAGGCCGCCCCGGACAACCCCGCGGCCAGTATGAGGGCGCCCGCGCGGTAGAGCAGGACCTGGCCCTTGGTCAGGCCCCGGCCGGTCGCGGGTGCGGATCCTGTGCCATTAGCGTTCATATACAGGCTATTAACAGCCATCGTTAGGGCTTCCTGACCTTGTTGAAGGCTGCTCGTCGCGTTGACAAGCTCCCATCCGGCGGCATTTTTAACCCTCCCCCATGTCCACTACCGCTTCTTCCTCACGTGCGACCGGCAACTCCTCCGGCCCGAGCTCGGCGCGATCGATCCACGATGCGGTGATCCGACTCGCGGGAGACTCGCAGGACGGCATCCAGACAATCGGCGGATTTCTCGCCCGGCTCGCCGGCCGTTCCGACCAGGAGGTCATGACCTACATGACGATCCCCTCCACGATCTCGGGCGGCCCGTCGATCTTCCAGGTGCGGATGGGCACCGGGGACATTCTCACCGCGGGTGACCAGACCGACCTCCTCGTGGCCTTTTACCAGCACAGCTACGAGAGCCATGTGGAATCGCTCCGCCCGGGCGGCGTCCTCATCTACGACTCCGACCACGTGAAGCCCGACCCCGAGGACAAGCGCTTCACGGCGATCGGCGTGCCGATCACCAGCCGGACGGTCGAGTCGGTCGGCGGCGCGACCAAGGGAAAGGGGAAGAACATCTTCGTGCTCGGGCTCCTCGGCCGGATCTTCGACCTCGATGTCGCCAAGCTCACGACTCTCATCCAGGAGCGATTTGGCGGGAGGTCCGAGGATATCGTGCGCAACGCGATGCTGGCCTTCGACTCCGGCTACGCCTACCCGGCGGACAATATCCGCGATTGCTTTTTCCGTTTCGACGCCAAGGCGCAGGAGGCCTCCTCCGGGCGCCCCCAGGTGACCATGGACGGGAACCTGGCGCTCACCTACGGGCTGATCGCCGCGGGCGTCCGTTACGGCGCCGGGTACCCGATCACGCCCTGGTCGAGCATCATGGAGACGCTGCGCTCCGAGCTGCCCAAGTACGGCGGGATCTTTGTGCAGGCCGAGGACGAGCTGGGGGCGATCGCCTACGCGCTCGGATTCTCCTACGCGGGGCACCTGGCCGTCACGGGAAGCTCCGGACCCGGGCTCTCGCTCAAGATGGAGGCCCTCGGCTGGGCGTCCATGTCGGAGATTCCCCTGCTTGTCATCAATGTCCAGCGCGGCGGTCCCAGCACGGGCCTGCCGACCAATGTCGAGCAGTCCGACCTCATGCAGGCGATCTACGGCAGCCACGGCGACGCTCCGCGGGTGGTGCTTGCGCCCAAGAACGTCGAGGATTGCTTCCACGTCGCCATTGAGGCCGGGCGGATCGCGCGGGAATACAGCACGCCGGTCATCATCCTCTCGGACCAGGTGCTCGCCACGCGGATCGAGGCCTTCGACGAGCCCGACCTCAAGGCAATGATGGCCGATCCCAAGCCCGACCTCTCGGACCGCGGGCCGGAATTCAAGCCCTTCCCCCTGGACCGGATCACGCGCCATGCTCCGCCGGGATCGCGGATGCTCGGGGGGCACTACCCGACGGTCACCGGGCTCGAGCACGACGAGAACGGACACCCGGCGGCCGGGCCGGAAATGCACGTGAAGATGACCGCCAAGCGCCGGGACAAGATCAAGGCGGTCGCCGCGGCGCTGCCGCCGACCACCGTCCACGGGGACCCCGAGGGCGATGTCCTGCTGGTGGGCTGGGGCTCGACCTGGGGATCGATCCGCGAGGCGGCGAACCGGCTCCGGGCCGACGGCCGGAAGGTCGGCCAGGTCCACATTCGAAGCCTCAATCCGCTGCCAAACGACCTCGAGCCCATTTTCCGCCGGTACCGGCAGGTCCTCGTCGCGGAGCTCAACGACGAGGGGCTCTACGGGTTCGGCCAGTTGGCGACGCTCCTGCGCGCCCGCTGGGCGCTCCCATCCATTCGCAGCATCACCAAGACCGACGGCCTGACCTTCAGGGTCGGCGAAATCGTCGACGGCGTCACCGCCAGCCTGGCCCGCAACGGAAACTCCTGACCCCCGAAATTCCCATGGTCTCCGCCTCCTCCGAAATTCCATCCGCCCCGGCGCAGGATCGCCTGCCCATCACCCGCAAGAGCATCACGGGGGACCACCCCACCTGGTGCCCGGGGTGCGGCGACTTCGCCGTCCTCGCCGTGTTCTACAAGGTCCTGGAGAAGCTCCAGTACCCCCATGAGAGCATCGTGACGATGGCCGGGATCGGCTGCTCGTCCCGGTTTCCCTACTTCGTCAACACCCACGGCGGGCATTACATCCACGGCCGCTCGCTGCCCTTCAGCGCGGCGATCAGCCTGGGCCGCGACGACCTGCACGTGTTCGCCTTCGGCGGCGACGGCGACGGCTTCTCGATCGGCGGCAACCACCTGGTCCACACCGCGCGCAAGAATCCCCGGATGACCTACGTGATCATGGACAATTCCGTGTACGGCCTCACCAAGAAGCAGACCTCCCCGACCTCGCCCCTGGGCTTCAAGTCCAAGACCGATCCGACCGGCGCGATCGACCAGCCGATCAACCCCATGGGCACGCTGGTGAACAGCGGGGCCACCTTCATCGCCCGCAGCCACGCCACGCAGATCAACCACATGGCGCAGATGATGGAGCGGGCGGCCCGGCACGACGGCTTCTCCGTGGTCGAGATCCTCTCCGAGTGCGTCGAGTTCTTCCCGGGCGCGTTCGACGCGGGCAATCCCCGCAAGGGCGGCGCCTTTTCGATCATCGAGGAGCGCAAGAACGACGGCACGCCCGAGGACGAGCAGCGGCATGACACCTCCGACGCCCGGGCGGCCTACCGTCTCGCCTCGCTGCCCTGGCCGGGCGCGTTTGGCGTCTTCTACGAGTCGCACCGCCCGACCAAGAACCAGCTAGAGGGAAACCTGATCAGCGCCGCCCGTCAGAAGGTGGCCGGAAAGTCCGACCTGCAGATCCTCCAGTCGAGCTTCGCCAAGCTTCGCTGACGGGGACGCTCAGTAGCGCGCCGCCACCGTCACGCGGCCGGATAGCCCCTTCAGCTCGATATATTCCCCGGCCGGGTCGAAGTTCGTCCACGGCTTCCCGTTCACCTCCACGCTCCGGATCCTCGCTGCGGCGGGATGCCGCAGCCGCAGGCGGACGGCATTGGGCGGATTGCGCGACGGGATGTCCACGATGGCGCTGATCGCGCCGTTCGCCGCGTCGGAGGTGATGGCGAAGGCGGCCTCGCCAAAGCAGGTGGGCGCGCGCGACACCGCGATCCGCTTTCCCTGGCCGAGCCAGGCGCGGGGCGTGCCCCGGGCGAGCCAGAGCACACCGCCGTCCTCCATCACGAGCATCATCCGCACGTTGCGGAGGAATCCCGCCTCCTCGAAGGTCTTGTCCTTTGCGTCGGACCTGTCGGTCCCCTCCCAGAGCGTGTACCCGTTGCCCGGGTCGATTTCCGCGGCGTAGCCGTTGTACAGCCCGCGCAGGAACATCGGGATGTCGTCCCGGGCCAGGTAGACGCCGGGGGCGTTGTTGTAGCTGTTCTGCTCGTTCTGCCCGTCGCGGACCAGGCGGTCCTCGTAGACGTCGAGCAGGTCGGCGACGATCGGGTCCCGCGGACCGATGACTCCCGCCTCGACCAGCGTCAGCGATCCCATCTTTCCGTCGTAGTAGCGGCTGTGACCGGTCGCGGCGCCGCTGTCGACATCCAGCGCCAGCCCGCGGATATAGGGCATGAAGGAGTAATCGCGCCGGTAGGTGCCGTCGGAAACCTTCACGACCTGGGTGAGCGCAAGGGAGCGGTCGACGGCCCGGCGGATGTCGCTGCGCATGACGTCCGCCTCCCGCACCGGATCGGGCCCGGGGAGCGCGCGCGTGTGTTCCAGGAGCAGGCCAACGTCGTTCAGCCCCTGGAAAAAGAATCCGGACATCGCGTAGAAAATCCGGTTGTCGTTGTTGTCCGAGATGTTCGACGGGGGCATGAGCCCGTGGGCCCACGAACCGGCTGGCTGGGAGCCGTCCCAGGTGTCCCGCAGCCGAATCGTCGCCTCGGCCGCCTTGCGCAGGACCGGCTCGGCCTTTGACCACCAGTCCGCATCCCGGGTCATCCGGTAGTGGAAGGCGGCCGCCGCCATGATCCGCCCGTGGCCGGAGCTGTGCTTCTGGTCGTAGCCGGGCGAGCGCCGGTTGGGGCTGTTGTACGGGTTGCAGAGAGCGTCGGCGCCCATGGATTCGGCGTGCCAGATGAAGGGCTGGGCATGCGCTCCGAAAAGCCAGTAGTCCAGTCCGCCCCGGGCGAGGTCGTGCAGCCCCATCATGTCCAGGACGCGGATGTTCAGGAAGCTTTCCGAGCCAAGGGCGACCGTGCCCTCATTGCCCCCGTTGCTCTTGTCGTAGGGCCAGATGCTCACCGCATAGGTGCCGTCGGGGCATTTCTGGCACCAGCGCTGCAGGTGCCACGCGCCCAGCTCCCATTGGCGGACGATCGGTTTTTCCGGGACGTCGATCGTCATGACCGGCTTTATCGGGGGGACGGGGAAATCCGGAAACTGCGCGCCGGGGTGGAAGCGCCGCATGGCGCTCTCCCAGCTCTCCTCGGGGGCGGCCTCGACCCGTTCCCGGGTGGTCTTCAGTCCCCTTGCCGCCAGTTGCCGGGCAAATTCGGCGGCGGAAACCCCGGTTCCGGACTTTGCAACGAAGATCCCGGCTCCCGGCATGAGAACAGGGCCCTCGTCGAGCGCCCGAAGCGCGACCGTGACATCCTCAACGCCGCCGCGGACGGTCAGGAGCGTCCGGCTGTTGCCCGGGTCGTCGGTCTGCAGAAGGCGCACATGGATGCCGCGCCGGCTGCCGTCCCGGGACACCAGGGGGGTTATCCCCCGGACAAGGCCATTGTAGGCCTCCACCCGGCCGAGCCAGCCCGTGCGCGGGCCGCCGCGCCGGAACCCCCACTCGACGTCGATCGTCGATTCCTTCATCCAGCGCGCCTTGCCATAGGCGTGGATCGCGGGGACGGCGACGTCGGGATCGGCGCCGCGATAGATGACGTAGAGCTTGGTGAGGGGCTGGCAGGTGAGATTGAATCTGAATGCGATGGTCCCCTGCGGGGTGGCCGCCGGGTGCCCCTGCTCCTCCGCCACAACAGCGGCATACGGCGGCTTGCGGCACACATCCTCCCACAACGAGGCCGACGACCGTGCGGCGACAAGGATCTCCCCCACCTTGGGGAGGTGCCCGCCGGCGTTGGGGAATTCAAGGGTCACGTGCTGGATGTCGCGGGGCTCCTCCCAGAGAAGGCCCGCCAGGACGATGCCGCGGGGAAGGACATCGGCGGAGTCGTCGTAGTACCACACCAGCGACCCGTTGATCGTGTCCCAGCGAAGCATCTTGTGAGGCTGGAGCCAATCGGACTCCGGGGGGTTGGCGGCGGAGCCCCTGCCGTAGGCGTAGGCCCAGGGCGAAAGGTCAACCGGCTCGCCCGGGGTCGCGGGCGCGGCCGCAAGCCGGAGCGAGGCGAGGATCAGGAGCGCGGTTAGGGGCCAATTTTTCAGCATGGGAAGGGGTGGGACAGGCAATGAGGCGCGGTCGGCCGGGTCAATTTCAGACGGAAACGGATTTTGAACAGGAAGTTCGGGAAGATCGGAAAGGCCCGGAAGGATGGGCCCAAGATCAAAATCAAGACCGACTGCGTGCAGGGAATCCGGATGGGACTCCGGAAGGAGTTGGATTATGGATGGATCGAGCTCCCCGCTCTTCCCGACCTTCCTGTTCGAGTCCGAAATTTTCTCTTGTTGATTGTGGCGGCTGCTTCCTATCCCCTTTTTTCAACAACCATCCATGAAAAACCGCTTCAAGCAGGCAAAGGACATCAAGGTCGGCGTCATCGGGTACGGTGGCGCCTTCAATATGGGTAAGCTCCACCTTCAGGACATGCTGAAGGCGGGGATGACACCCTGGGCGGTGGCCGAGCCCGACGCGGTCCGCCTGGCGGTCGCCGCGAAGGAATTCCCGGGGATCCAGACCTACGCCAGCGTGACGGAGATGCTGGCCAAGTCGGAGGTCAACCTGGTCGTCATCATCACGCCCCACAACACCCATGCGCCGATCGCGCTCCAGTGCCTGCGTGCCGGGCGGCATGTCGTTTCCGAGAAGCCCCTGGCGATCACCACCGCGGAGTGCGACGCGATGATCGCGGCGGCCCGGAAAGCCGGCGTGATGGTCTCGACCTTCCACAACCGCCACTGGGACGGCTCGATCGTGAAGGCGCTCGAGGTCGTCCGCTCCGGGGCGATCGGGGATATTGTCCGGATCGAGGCGCACATGGGGCAGTGGGGGAAGCCGGGCGACTGGTGGCGCTCCAGCAAGAGCATTTCCGGCGGCATCCTCTACGACTGGGGAGTCCACCTGCTCGAGTACTCGCTCCAGCTTCTCGATTCCGAGATCGCGGAGGTCAGCGGCTTCGCCAAGTCCGGATTCTGGGCGGGCCAGTCGAAGTGGGGCGCGGACACGATCGAGGACGAGGGCTTTGCCGTCGTGCGCTTCAAGAGCGGCACCTGGCTCACCCTCTGCGTCACCGGGATCGACGCGAGCCCGAAGCGGGGAATGGTCGAGGTGACCGGGACGAAGGGGACCTTCTGGTGGGATTACGACAACTACGAAATCACCGTCCGCGATAGCGAGAAAGCCATCGTGACGAAGGGCAGGAATCCGACCTCGCTGTGGGAAAAGTACTATGAAAATGTCGCCGCCCACCTGGTGAAGGGCGCGCCGCTGACGATCACCCCCGAGTGGTCCCGCCGGCCGATCCACATCCTGGACCTGGCCGACCGCAGCGCGCGCGAGGGCCGGGCGCTCAAGCCGAAGTACGTTTGAGTCGCCAGCGGGCGCAGAGGTCGGCGGCGGCGGCCGGCCAGTCGGGAAACTTGAACGCGAAGCCGGACTCAAGCAGCCGGCCGGGCACCACGCGCCGGCTTTTCAGGACCAGCTCGGTCTCCGTCCGCAGGAAGAAGGCCCCGATCTCCAGCATCCAGCGGGCGGCGGGGAGGCCGAACCGGACGCCCCAGGCCCGGCGCAGTTCGCGCATGAACGCGGCGTTCGGGACCGGCCCGGGTGAAACGATGTTCACCGGTCCGGATATCTCCGGGTGCTCGATGAGCCACCCGATCGCCGCGACAAAATCATCCTCGTGAATCCAGGAGACGAATTGCCGCCCGTCCCCCGCGCGTCCGCCCAGCCCCCGGCGCACCAGCCCGAGCAGGACGTCGAAGGCGGTTCCCGGCTCGGCGCCCATGACAATGCCGATCCGCAGCGCGACCTTCCGGGTCCGCGGCGCATCCGCGTCGGCCAGCGCCTTTTCCCAGGTCCTGGCGACGCCGGTGCTGAAGTTCCAGGTCTCGGGGACGCCCGGCTCGGTGTCGGGGATGATACCGGAGGTCTCGTCGTTGGCCGTGTCGTAACGGTGCGCGTAAATGGTCGCGGTCGCCGCCTGGAGCCATAGGGAGGGCGGTCGGGAGGCGCGCGCGATCGCCTCGCCGATCACCCGGGTGGACCTTGTCCGCGAATCGACGATCTGGCGGCGGTGGGCTGCGCTGTACCGGCAGTTGACGGTGCGACCCGCAAGGTTGATCACGGCGTCCGCCCCGTCGATCTCGGCCATCCACGGACCGGGGCTCATCGCGTCCCAGACTGCTGTCCGCCACGGAAGGCCCGGGGCGGGGCTGCGGCTGAGGACCACGACCTCGCGCCCAGCCCCGGAAAGCGAGCGAGCCAGGGCGCGGCCCAGGAATCCCGAGCCCCCGGCGATCACGATTTTCACGACGCAACGCCCCGCGGAACCGCGTGGATCTCGATCGTCACATGCAGCAGTTCCGCGTGCTCCTTGAATTTTTTCCTGTAGTACTCGGGCGTCCTCGGGTTTTCAGCGGCGATCGAGACGATCGCGGAGAACTGCCCGACGCCGACCTGCCAGACGTGGAGATCGACAATCGAGGTGCCCTCCTCGGACTCGACCGCCTTCCGGATCTCGTCCTTGAGATCGGTCTGGGGGGTCCGGTCGATCAGGATGACGCTCGTGTCCCGGAGGAGGACCCAGGACCATTGCGCGACCACGCCCGACCCGATGATCCCCATCACCGGGTCCATCCAGACCCAGCCCAGGAACTTGCCCGCGACGAGCGCCGTGATCGCGAGGAGGGAGGTGACCGCGTCCGCCAGGATGTGGACGTAGGCGGCCTTGAGGTTCAGGTCCATCTCCCCGGCGTGCCCATGGCCGTGCGAGTCGCCGTGCCCGTGGCCGTGCTTGAGGAGCAGGGCGCTGGCGACATTCACACAGAGGCCGAGGCAGCCGATCGCAATCGACTCGTTGTAGTGGATCGGAAGGGGATGGAAGAGGCGAAGGACGGACTCCGCGGCCATGAAGACGGCGACGACGCCCAGGAGGACGGCGCTCGTGTAGCCCCCCAGGACGTCGATCTTGCCGGTCCCGAAGCAGAAGCTGGAGTCCTGCCGGTGGCGGCGGGAGATGGCATAGGCCGCCGCCGTGATGAGGAAGGCGGCGACATGCGTGCTCATGTGCCACCCGTCCGCGAGGAGGGCCATCGAGTGAAAGCGCCAGCCGGCGAGGATCTCGAAGACCATCATCGCGGCGGTGAGCAGGACGAGCCGCCGGGTCTTCTTCTCGGAATCGCCCCGTTCGGGCGTGTAGTCGTGGTCGTGTCTGAACGGCTTGAGCAGCTTGTCTTGCACGGGGGCAGTGTGTACCTTCCCGGCCGCCATGACAATCTTGCATGTCCACATCCAGGTGAAGCCCGAGTGCGTCGAGGCCTTCAAGGCGGCGACGCTTGAGAACGCCCGCAACAGCGTCCAGGAGCGGCTGGTCGCCCGCTTTGACGTCGCGCAGCAGGAGGACGATCCCACGCGCTTTGTCCTCGTCGAGGCGTACCGCGGCCCGGAGGGCCATGCCGCGCACCGGGAGACCCGCCACTACCAGGCCTGGCGCGACACGGTCGCCCCCATGATGGCCGGGGAGCGCAGGGCCTCCCGATACACGAACCTCTTTCCCGCAGATGACCGCTGGTGACCCGGCGGCATTCGAGTTCGCGACGGCGGCCCGGATCCTCTTTGGCGCGGGCCGCCTCCGCGAGGCGGGCGACGCGGCCCGGTCCCTTGGCCGGCGCGCCTTCCTGGTCACCGGGGCGAACCCGGAGCGGTCCGCGCCGCTGCGCCGGCTCCTCGACGCGGCGGGCGTCTCGTCGACGGCCTGCCGGGTTTACGGCGAACCCACCGTGGCCGCGGTCGCAGCGGCGGTGGCGGCGGCGCGCGAGGCCGGGTGCGACTGCGTCATAGGATTTGGCGGCGGCAGCGCCCTTGATGCGGCCAAGGCCGTGGCGGCGCTTGCCCCGAACCCGGGCGAGCCCGCCGATTACCTTGAGATCGTCGGGGCGGGGCGCCCGCTGGCGCTGCCGTCGCTGCCCTGCATGGCGATCCCGACGACCGCCGGGACGGGCTCCGAGGCGACGCGAAACGCCGTCCTCGGGTCCCCGGCCCACGGCGTGAAGGTCAGTCTGCGCGGGCCGACGCTCCTGCCGCGGATCGCGCTTGTCGACCCGGGGCTCACCCGGGACCTGCCGCCGGCGATCACCGCGGCCACGGGGATGGACGCGCTCGCCCAACTGATCGAGCCCTATGTCTGCCTTCGCGCCAACCCGTTCACGGACGCCCTGTGCCGGGAGGGCATGGCCCGCGTGGCGCGCGCGCTGCGGCGCGCATTCGCCGACGGGGGGGACGCCGCCGCGCGGGAGGACATGTCCCTGGCGAGCCTCTGCGGGGGCATCGCGCTGGCGAATGCCGGGCTTGGCGCGGTCCACGGTTTTGCGTCGCCGGTCGGGGGCCGATTCGGGGCGCCCCACGGGGCGGTCTGCGCGGCGCTTCTCGCGCCCTCGATCGAGGTGAACCTCGGGGCCCTGCGGAGCCGGGGCGGCGGGGAAGGGCAGCGGCGCTACGCGGATGTCGCGCGCATCCTCACGGGCCGGGATACAGCGCGGGCCGACGACGCGGCGGCCTGGGTGCGCGAACTGGTCCGCGACCTCGGGCTGCCCGGCCTGGGCGCCTACGGGGTGCTTCCGTCCCACTTTGAAATCCTTTCCGGGCAGGCGGCCAACTCCAACAGCATGAAGGCCAACCCGGCGGTGCTCACCGCCGCGGAGCGGGTTGAAATCCTTGCCCGGGCGCTCTGAGCGGGCCGCCGGACCGGTGCGCCGGGGACGCACGGCGCGGCAGATGGTTTCACCGGACGCGCATTTTTTTCAGGGAAAATTATCGGGCGCCGGGAAACACGGGCGGCCGCGCCGCGTCTTACCCCGCATAACCAATCCATCCATGAATAACGAATCGACGCGGCCCTCTGCGGGGCAATTCCACAACTTCCTCTTTGCGTTCATGATCGTCACCATCCTCGGCGGCGTTCTCCTTGCATTTTCCAATCCCGGGCAATCGCCCGCCAGGAAATCCGGCTTCGCCTCCGCCGCCATCGTGAGGGGAATCGCCCCGTAGGCTTGGAACCTCAGGCGACCGGCGCGCACTCCTCCAGGTCCGACTGGCCGGTCTCCCGGCTGCGGAGGAGTGCAATGAGCGTCAGGACCGATGCCGCGGAAAGGTAGCAGCCGACCGCCCAGAGCCCGTACCGCGCGGCGAGCCAGGTCGCGAGGGTTGGGGCGATCGACCCGCCAAAAATGCCGGCCAGGTTGAAGCTCAGCGAGGAGCCGGTGTACCGGACCGGCGTCGGGAATAGCTCGGAAAGGAGCGTGCCCAGCGGGCCGTAGGTCATCCCCATCAGGAAAAAGCCGACAATCATCGTCAGAAACGCCCCGCCGTGCGGGATTCCGAACAGCGGCCCGAGCGCCAGGCCGAAGAGGATGATCGAGGCGGTCACGACGAGCAGCGTCAGCCGCCGGCCCCTGCGGTCCGCGAGGATCGCGGAGCAGGGGATGGCCGCCGCGAAAAACACGGCTCCGGCCATCTGGATGAGGAGAAACTCCTCGCGGGTGTACCCGAGCCGGCCCGTCCCCCAGTTCAGGCAGAAGACCGTGAGGACGTAGAAGAGGAGGAAGGTGGCAAGCGACAGCAGTGTGCCCAGGACCACGGCGCCGGCGTGCCGGCGCCAGACGGCGATGAGGGGCGCGCTCACCCGCTGGTGCCTCTCGATTGCCCGCTGGAAGACGGGAGTCTCCGCGATCCGGAGCCGCACGTACAGGCCGACCAGGACGAGCACGCTGCTGGCGATGAAGGGAATCCGCCAGCCGAAGGCCAGGAACTGTGCGTTGGTGAGGCAGTGGGACAGCGCGAGGAAGATGCCCCCGGAGCAGATGAAGCCGACCGGAGCACCCAGCTGCGGAAACATCCCGTACCAGCCGCGCTTCCCCGGCGGGGCGTTCTCGGTGGCGAGGAGGATGGCGCCGCCCCACTCGCCGCCCAGGCCCAAGCCCTGGCCGATCCGGCAGAGCGCGAGCAGGAGGGGCGCCGCAATCCCCGCCGTCGCATAGGTCGGAAGCAGTCCGATGGCCACCGTGGACACCCCCATCGTGAGGAGGGAGGCGACGAGCGTTGTCTTGCGGCCGATCCGGTCGCCGAAGTGGCCGAACACGGCCGAGCCGAGCGGGCGGGCGAGGAAGGCGAGGCCGAAGGTCAGGAGGGATTTTAGGGTGGCCGTGGCCGGGTCGGAACCGGGAAAGAAGAGCGCGGGAAAGACCAGCACCGCGGCGGTCGCGTAGATGTAGAAGTCGAAGAACTCAATCGTGGTCCCGGCCATGCTTGCCAGGAGGATGCGCCGCGTGCTGTTGGGGATCATGGGTTCGGGGTCAGCCCTTGACCGTGCCCGAGGTGAGCCCGGAAATAAACTCCTTTTGGAGCAGGAGAAAAAGGCAGATGATCGGGGCGACGGAGACAAGGGTCCCGGCCATCATCATCCCATAGTCGTTGCCGTAGTTCGAGCCCAGGCCGGCCAGCGTGACAGCGAGGGGCTGGCGCCCGGCGGACTGCAGGATGATCTGGGGCCCGATGAAGTCGTTCCAGACCCCGAGGAAGGTGATGATGATGAACGCCCCGACCATGGGGCGGACCAGCGGCAGGACCAGGGTGAAGAATATCCTGATCTCGCCGCAGCCCTCGAGCCGGGCCGACTCGATGATCTCCGCGGGGATGTGGTTGAGCATCGCCTGCCGGAAGAGGAAGACGCCGAAGGCGGGCGCGAGCTGGGGCAGGAGGTAGCCCGCGAAGGTGTCCAGCAGGTGCAGGTGGTAGATCAACTCGAAGCGGGGCGCCAGGAGCAGGGGCACGGGCAGGATCGCGGTGCCCAGGACGAGGGAGGTCAGGAGGCCGCGGCCCCGGAATTCGAAACGGGACAGCGCGTACCCGCCCATCGCCCCGCACAGGGTCGCGAACAGGCTGGTGACCGAGGCGAGGAAGACCGAGTTGACCAGCGAGCGGGCCATCGGGACCTCGCGGAAGAGCCGGCGGAAATTGTCGAGCGTCAGGTGGTCCCACGCCACGCCGAGGAATCCGTTCCCCGCCGGGAGGAAGAGCGAGAGGAAGAAGTCGCCGCCGGACTTGAAGGCCGAGGTGATCATCCAGGCGAAGGGCACGGCCGTGAGCGCGGCAAAGAGGACCAGGAAGGCGTAGAGCAGCGGGCGGCCCAGGACTCGGGCGAGGCGGCGGGCGTTCATGGTCACTGGGTCTCCCCGTGGGAGAGGGCGCGGTGAAGGAGGGCGATCGCGACCAGGAGGAGCGCCAGCACCCAGCCGATCGCGCTCGCGTAGCCGAGGTCGCCGATCAGAAACCCCGTCTTGTAAAGGTACATCACCACCGTGAGGCCCCGGTTGAGCGGACCGGCCCCGCCGGTGCGCAGGAACATGACATAGGGCAGCACGAATATCTGGAAGCTGCCGGCGATCGAGAGCATCACGATGAAGCCGGCCACCGGCCGGATGGCCGGGAGTGTCACGTGTCGGAAGCGCCCCCACGGCCCGGCCCCGTCGATGCTCGCCGCATCGAGCTGCTCCTGGGGCACGTTCTGCAGGGCGGCCAGGAAGTAGACCATGTTGAATCCGGCGTAGAGCCAGAGGGCGGCCAGGATGAGCGAGGCCATCAGGTAGTCCTCCAGCCAGGGGAAGTCCGGGTTCCAGCCGCGGAAAAGCGAGTGCAGCGCGAAGTTGACGAGCCCGGTCTGCTTCTCGAAAATCAGGGTGAAGAGGGTGGCCGCGAAGACCATGCCGATCAGGGCGGGGGAGAAGAAGATCAGCCGGAATACGGCCCGGCCCCGGAGCGAGGGGCGGTTGAGCAGGATGGCCAGCCCGAGGGCGACGGGCATCTGGATGAGGAGCGAGCCGACCGTGAACACCGCGGTGTTCCGCAGCGCAGTCCAGAAGAGGGGATCGCGGGCCAGGAACGCGAAATTCCTGAACCCGACGAAGACGCCGACCCCGGGGCCGTAGGTCTGCTCAAGGGAAAGGACGGCGGCCCGCACGAGCGGCCAGGCGAAGAACGCGGCAAAGAGCAGGAGGAAGGGCGCAAGGAAAAACCAGGGCGCCCAGGCGGGGTGCGGCCGTGCGGATTTCATGGCGGCGACGAGAGGAAGGCGTTGCGGCCGACCAGGGCGGTGATGTCGCGCTGGGCCTGGTCGAGCAGCCGCTGCGCCTCGGGAACCAGGGTGGCCGGATCGGCGCGGCCGGTCCGCACCGCGTAGTCGGTCACGCTGATCAGGCAGTTGTCAAAGGCGGTGAGGGCCTGCTCGTTGAAGGGGGACGAGGTTCGCACCGGCACGTGCGGGGCCTGGTCCAGGAAGAGGCGTCCGACCGGCTGCCCGCAGAAGTACGGGTCGGGCTGGTCGTAGACCGGATCCGTCCAGTGCGACCTGATCGGCGACACGATGCCGTTGCGCCGAAAAAGGGCCTCCGCGGTCGCCCGCGCGAGGTAGAGGTACTGCGCGAACTCCCAGGCGTCCTCCCGGCGGGGGGAGCATTTCGCAATGCCCAGCATGGTCCCTCCCCAGACGCTGGTCCGGCGGCCGCCCCGCTCCCAGGCGGGCAGGGGCATGAGCTTCAGTTTCCCGGCGAGCCCGGGGATCTCCAGCTTGAGGATGATGCCCGCGTACCAGTCCGGCACGGGAAGGCCGACCACCAGCCCGTCGAGGAGCATCCTGTGTCCCGAGGCCGAGAACCAGTCGACGCTCCGGGCGACCGGTCGCGGCCCGGTGAACCAGGTCGCCAGCCTTGCGAGGAAGCGCGCGTTGAAGGGCGCATTGAGGGTCGGGCGCCCGCGCGCGTCGAAGATCGCCCCGCCGGACTCAAGCAGGAGCATCTCTGCGATGTAGTAGTCCGACGGCCATCCCACAACGAGGGCGCGGCCGGGCCCGCCGGATTCGCCCGCGGCCACCTGGAGGGGCGCCATCACCCGGAAATAGTCATCCCAGGTCTCGATCCGGGACACGTCGATCCCGGCCGCCTCCACGAGGTCGGCCCGGTAGGCCAGGAGGACCGGGTGCACGTCGTGCGGAATGCCGAAAATCCTGCCCCGGGAGGTCCACGGGCTGAAGGAGGGCCGGTTGATGCCGTCGAGCAGGCCCTGGTCGCGGAGGCGATCGGTCAGGTCCACGAAGCCGATTTTTTCGAGCGGTCCCGCGAACGCGGGACCGATGTTGGAGCGCTCGACCTCCAGGACATCGGCGATCGGCGTGCCGGAGAAGAACGAGGACATCATCCGCTGCTGCAGGGCCGTGCCGCTCATGAGCACGAGCTCGACGGGCTTGTCGGGATGGGTGTGGTTCCACCCGGCGATCGCCGTCTGGTAGAAGGGCTTGTGCTGGATCGCAAAAATCCAGAACTGGAGGGCGCGCGAGGCCGGGGGGCGCATGAGGCAGATCCCGATCGTCGAGGCCGCCGCAAGCCCCACGATGACCCAGGCGGCCGGGGAGAGGAAGGAGGGAAGGCGCGGCATCGTCGGCGGCTTTCCTAGACAGCCGCACGCCGCCGCCAGGACAGCATGAGGAGGACGGCGATCGCCCCGGGAAGGGCCAGGAGCAGGCCGGTGCGCAGGGGAGGGCAGGTCATCCGGAGGACCAGCTCGTGGCTGCCCGGGGGGACAGCGCAGCCGATCAGCGCGTGGTCGGTCCGGTACAGCCGGGCCGGCGCGCCGTCCAGCGTGGCCCTCCATCCCGGATACCAGACCTGGCTCAGGATCAGGAAATTCCGACCGGCGCTTTCGACCCGGTAGCGGTAGCGGTCGATGCCGCGCTCGGCGAACGACGCGGTCCCGCCGGAGAAATCGAGGTTCGCCAGCTCCGGGCCGGCCCCAAACACCGAGGCGTCGCGCGCGGAGGCGGAGCCCGAGAGGAGCCGGAGCGACTCGTCATCGCCGCCGACCGGATGGACCGCGGTAGCGAAAAATGCCGGCCCGAGCGGATGGTCGACCCGCCACAGGGCGACGGGGAGCGGCAGGATGCCCGAGTAGAACACGAAGAGGGGCATCCGCGGGCTCTCCCAGATCTTCGTGGCGCCGACTCCCCGCAGATCGGAGTCGGGGGATCCGACGACGTAGCGCGCGTCCAGCGCGCGGAGCAGGTCCGGGCGGGTGATCCGGTCGCAGTCCGTCCACGCCAGCGGGTGGTGGGGCAGCCCGGCGACGCTGCCGTCGACCATGATCGACAGGTACTCCACAAAGTGCCTGAGCTCGAGGGAGGCGGCCCCGTTGATCATTTCTATCCCGAGGCGGCCCGCCGTCCCGTAGAGAATGACGGCCCGGCCGTACGCCGGGATGTCCGGGGTTCCCATCGCGAGGACCCGGCCGTCGTTGTGGCGGCGGTCGAGCAGGATGTCGAAGGGCCGCCCGGGAACGGCCGTGTCGAGGGGCGCGGTGGCGATAAACGGCGCGCAGCGCAGCGCTGCGTCGGCGACCGGCAGGGCGACGAGCAGGCCGGCCAGCGCGAGCGGGGCCCGGCGGAGAAAAAGCCCGGCGAAACCAACGGCGGCGATCGCCGCACAGGTGAGTGCGAGCAGCCGGCCGTCCCAGGGAATCGGGAAGAGCCACGCCGCGCCGGCGACCGCCAACGACGCCGCGGCGAAGCCCCCGGCGCGCCGCGAGGTGGCGCCGGGCGCCAGCAGCGCGTCGGCCCCGAGCCCGGCCAGGAGGACCGCCCCGAATTGCGCGAGGAGCAGGATCCGGCTGGGCTGGCGGAAAAGCCGGAACCCGGGAAAGTGGCCGTAGAGCCACCGGACGATGCCGGTGTCAAAGGAGAGGAGGATGGCCACCGCGATGCCCAGCAGAAGCAGGGCGGCCCGCTTCCGGTTCCCGAGGAAGGCCATGAGCCAGAGCGGGACCAGCGCCAGCCCGAAGTAGAAGTTATTTTCCCAGAACAGGTCGCGGACGTGGTCGGCGAAATCCCGGCTGTGGGGATCGACGAAGGTCCGCAGATCCGCCGGGGTGGGTGCGTTCTGCAGGAGGAAATCCAGCGAAAATTCCGTCCGTGTGCTGAGCGCGGCGAACTCAAGCCGGGGCAGGAGGGCGGGCGCGGCCAGGAGGAGCGCCAGGAGCCCGGAGAGCACCAGCCCGGGAAGCGCCGATCCGGGCCGGGGCGCGCGGGACAGGCACAGCCGCAGGACGGTCCACGCCGCGCAGGCCAGGGCCGCATAGTAGAGCTGCTGCATGTCGCCCTGGAGGAGGGCCAGGGCGCCCACCAGCGCCAGGACGGCGACCGTTCGCGGCGCGGGCCGGTCGAGCACCCGGTCGCACGCCCAGAAAAGGAGCGGGGTGAGCGCGAACATGCTCATCTTCGGGAGCCAGCCGGCATAGATCATCGCCAGGTAGCGGTGGCTGAGCATATAGGCCGCCGCGCAGACCAGGGCGGAGGCCGGGTGTGACAGGTGGCGCCGGGCGAAGAGAAAGGCGGCGACCCCGGCCAGGAGAAAATTCAGGAGGATGACCAGGTTCGTCGCGACTCCCAGCGGGAGGACGAGGAAGAGCAGGTCGAAGGGGAAGAGGTACATCGACTGCGGGTTGGCAAACTCCGGGGTCCCCGCGTTCATGGACGGATTCCACAGGGGGATCCGCCCCTCGGTGGCGACAGCCTCCCGCTCCAGGGCCTTTATCCCGGCGTGCTCGGCGATGATGTCCGAGTCGCGCGAGTAGGCGATGTCCCCCGTGGTCCAAAGCGGATACAGGAAGGCGGCGCCGAGCAGGATGAGCAGGAGGATGCCCCGGCGGGTGGTGAGGGGGAATCCGATCGGGGTGGGGGTGGCCATGCCGGAATCCGGGGATGCTTATTTTGATTTCCCCCACCTTGCAATGACGCTTCCGGGGCCCTTGAATCCGGCCCCGGTGACCCGGCTCTCGATCAACGTCAACAAGCTCGCGCTGCTCCGCAACTCCCGCGGGCGGAACTTCCCCGATGTGGCCGCATTCTCGGAGCGCTTCCTGGGCCTGGGCGCCGGCGGGATCACCCTGCACCCGCGCCCCGACCAGCGCCACGCGCGCTACGCGGACGTCGCGGCGCTGAAGGCGGTCGTCCGCCGCCACCCCGGGGCCGAGCTCAACGTGGAGGGCAACCCCTGCGAGGAGTTCCTGGATGTCGTCGTCCGCGAGCGTCCCGACCAGTGCACGCTGGTCCCCGACGAGCCGGGGCAGCTCACCTCCGACCACGGTTGGGACCTGGCGGGAAACGCGGCCCGGCTGCGGGGGATCGTCGCGCGCCTGCGGGACGCCGGCGTGCGCACCAGCCTCTTTGTCGACTGGGACAACCCGGACCTGGCGATCGCGCGGGACCTGGGCGCGGAGCGGGTCGAGCTCTACACGGAGCCCTATGCGGCGGGCCATGGGGACGCCGGCTCGGAACGGGTCCTCGAGGGCTTTCGGGCGGCCGCGGCCCGGGCCCGGGACGCCGGGCTCGGCGTCAACGCGGGCCACGACCTGAACCTGGAAAACCTCGCCCGATTCCTGACGATTCCCTCCATCCTTGAGGTCTCCATCGGGCACGCCCTCATTGTCGAGTGCGTCGAGTCGGGGATCGGTGAGGTGATGACCCGCTACCTGCGGATCGTGCGGGCCGCCGCCTGAGCCCCGGCTTGTCTCCCCCCCCCCGAATGAAGGTCGTCGAACTCAACCACGTCGCGCTCTCGGTCAGTTCGCTGGAGGCGAGCTCCCATTTTTACGGGGACACCCTCGGGCTGGAGCCGATTCCCCGGCCGGCCTTTCCCTTTCCGGGCGCCTGGTTCCGGATCGGCGCGGCGCAGGAGCTGCACCTGATCGGGGGGCGCGCCGCCGGGCTGGCGAACGAGGGCTCCCGCGGCGGGCACTTCGCCCTGCGGGTGGCCGACATCGCCGCCGCGGAGCGGCGGCTCCGGGAGAAGGGGGCCGCATTTCGCGGACCCTCGCCGCGTCCCGACGGCGTGATGCAGATTTTCGTCCAGGACGCCGACGGGCACACCGTCGAGCTCTGCGGCCCCTGATCGGGGCCGGCCGCCTCAGTAGACGGTCATGTCCATCTTGAACTCGATCGTCCCGCAGAATCCGGAGAAGCTGTTGATCAGGTCCTCGCGGGCCTTCTCGTCGAGCTGGGCGAGCATCTCCTTCGTGTGGCTCGTTCCCGTCCCCTCGAGCGTGCGCTCGAAGAAGGTCCGGCGGTGCCGGCGGGCGATCTCCTCGCGGCTGTCGCTGGCGCCCTTCACGCTCTCGTAGATCTTCGTCACCCACTTGTGGCCGAAGCCGACGTGGAGCTGCTCGTCCGAGCAGTCGACCTCCGGCAGCATGGCGCTGCGGTCGTCGCCCTTTTTCAGGAAGAGCGGGATGCTGCCCTTCTTCCGGGTGAAGCTGCAGGCCTCGCCGATCAGGGTGAGCCCGGCGAAGTAGTCCTCGAGGACGGTCAGCCGCTCCATCCCGTGGGAGAAGTCGAAGTCGTCGATGTTGTACCCCAGCTCCTTCAGCCGGCGGAATCCCATCATCGAGTGCCGGCACTCGTCCCAGATGTGCCGCGAGAAATCGACGAAGAAGTCCATCGGCATGTTTGTCAGGCCGTAGAAGATCTCGCACATCGGGTCGATCACCTGCCACTCGGTCGCGTTGTGGTAGACGATCTCGCGGAGCGTGAACTTGGTCGGGTTGCCCTCCTTCGTGTTCGGGAAGCCGGCGATGAGGCGCAGGTGCGGGTCCTGGGTGCGGACGGCGGGATTGGGCCCGGCCGGCACCTTCACGGGGTTGGCCGGCCAGGTGACCGGCTTGTCGAAATCGTCCGGCGAGAGTCCGCCGACCGCGGCGATGGCCTCGCCGACGTAGGCTGCGTAGGCCTGGGAGGCGGCGGCGTCCGCCGGCGCCAGCGGATTGGCGGCGAGGAAGTCCCGGCCCCACGCGACCGCCCGGTCCACCTCCGGCTGGTTGATTCGCAGGATATAAAGGGTGGGGGCGTCGAAGATCTCGTCGCTGCGGGAGATGTACGCCTCGTAGGCCCGCGACAGGGCGGGCATCACCTGCCCGAGCAGCGCGGTGACAAAGGAGGCGCCGTGGTCGGACCGGGCGATTCCCTCGATGAAGGCCGCCACCTGCCCGGAGGGCGCGATCGGCGCGTCGGTCGCGCCCAGCTCGTCGTAGCGCTCGCGCATCCGGCGGGCGCGCTGCATGTTCTCGACCATCAGCCGGGGCAGGTGCAGCTTCCACTGCAGGTTGCCGCAGGCCGGGATCCATCCGGCGAGCAGCCGCGCGAGGGCGTATTCAACCGTGATGAAGTGCGCGAGCCAGCGCCGGTGGTCCTTCGGGCGGAGGAAGAGCGAGTCGCCCCACAGGGCGTCCTCCTGGTCGGCGGGTATGCCGTGCGGCAGGCCCTTGAGGAAGGTATCTTTCTTGATGGTGGCCATGGGGTGTTGTTTGTACGAAAGTAGCATGGATCGGGCCTTCCGGCTATTGCTTCTTTCGGTGAATTTATTGAATGTTTCAAAGATCGGATGAAGGCCACCTACACGATCGACCAGTCCTACGTCCGCCTCGCGGCCTCGCAGCCGATCCGGCTCGTCCGGCTGCCGATCACCGAGCCGGTGCCGCCGCACGACCACGAATTCTACGAGATCTGCTGGATCACAAGGGGTTCCGTGGTTCACCGGACGGCGGCCGGCTCCGCGGAGCTTGGGCCCGGGCACATGATCATCGTGCCCCCGGGCGGGGTGCACGCCTTCGACTCCCCGAGGAATTGCCGGGTTATCAACGGCTACTACCTGGCCGAGTGGCTCCTCAGCGACCTGCGCTCCCTCTGGCGGCAGGGCGAGATCGTCCGGCTCTTCCTGGCCGCGCACCTTTTCCCGTCCCGCCTCCACGCCGACACCCGTGTCCTGACAATCCGGCGGGGATTCCTCGCCCGGATGCACGAGGCGCTCGGGGAGATCGAGCGGGAAATCGACCGGGCCGCGCCGAGCCTGCTCTACATGAGGGCCGCCTTCGTCAAGCTGCTCCTGGAGATCAGCCGCGAGTCGGACGCCGCGGCGCTCCCGGCCGGCGGCGGGGGCGTCCGCACGGAGCTGCAGTCCGTCCTGGAGGAGATCGAGTCCTGCCTGGCCGGCCGCCACGCCTTCTCCGCGAGGGAGGCGAGCCGGAAGGCGGGCCTCTCGCCCGAGCACCTCACGAAGCTCTTCCGCGAGCGCTTCGGCCTCCCCATCCGCGCCTACTTCCAGAAGCGCCGGGTGCAGCTGGCCTGCGCGCAGCTGCTCGACCCGGAGCGTGCGCTGGGGGAGATCGCCTTTGACCTTGGGTTCAGCGACCACGCGCACTTTCACCGCAGCTTCCAGAAGGTGACCGGCCGGACCCCGAGGCGCTACCGCACCGAGTATTTCCTTGCGCGCCAAAGCCGCGCCTGAAAAACCGGACCATGACCGGCCCCAGGAAACCCATCCCCCGATCCGTGGTCTGGGGCCTGCTCCTGGCCATCGTCCTGGACACGGTCGCCCAGGTGATGTGGAAGGCGGCCTCGGCGGGCCGGCCGCTCGCAAGCCCCTATTTTTACGCGACCCTGCTCGCGATCGCCGCGCAGCTGGTCAACTGGCTGCGCGTCCTGTCGCGCGCCGACCTGAGCTTTGCGCAGCCGATCACCGCGCTGAGCTACGTCGCCGTCCTGGCGATCTCAGCGCGGTTCCTGCACGAGGAGCTTCCCCCCGCCCGGCTCGCCGGGGTTGGCCTGATCCTGGCCGGGGTCTGGCTGGTGAGCCGGACACCGACGGAGACTGCGGAGGGCGCGGCGCCATGAGTGCCGACGCCGCAGGGCTGCTCTTCATGGTCGCCGCGGTGACGGTCGAGAGCGCAGCGCAGCTGGCCCTGAAGGTCGGCGCCACCGGGGGGGCGTCGCTCCAGTCCGGCCGGTTCCGCCGTTTCTCCGATACCCTTCCCTTCGCCTCGGCGCCGGCCGCCTGGATCACCGCCGGGGTGGCCGGCTACGCCGTGGTGATCGCCTTCTACACGGCGGCACTGCACCGTCTGGACCTGAGCGTGGCCTTTCCCGTGGGCAGCCTCTGCTTCGTGGGCGTGGCCCTGTTGTCGCGCTTCCTCCTTGGCGAGGCGGTGGGTCGCGCGCGATGGGCGGGCATCCTGTGCATCGTGGCGGGCGCCTCGCTCGTCGCCCGCAAGAGACCTGCAACCCGGCAATCGAGCGTCGGATGCGATGACTGCCGAAACACGAGACCGCGGCGTCGAGGTGGAATTTTTCGGCTGTTCGGGCGACATCGACGAAAGCCTCTGGTCCCTGTGCTTTCCCGCCCCGCTCGAGGGCCGGTTCTGGTACCGCGCGCTTGAGGCCAGCGGCCTGGAGGACCAGTTCACCTTCCTGTACGCGCTCATCCGGGTCGGCGGCGAACCCGCGGGCATCGCGCCGTGCTTTGTCCACGACGTGGCGATCGCGATCGTCGCCCCTCGGCCGGTGGCCCTCGCGATCCGGATCGCGTCGGTGGTGTTCCCGCGGGCAGGGCTGCAGCGCACGCTCTTTGTCGGATCCCCCTGTTCCGACGAGGGGACGATCGGCCTCCTGCCCGGCGTCCGGCTTTCCGGGGTCGCCGCCGGCCTGGGCGAGGCCCTGCTCCGGGAGGCCCGGAGGCGGGGGGCGTCGATGATCGTGTTCAAGGATTTTCCCGAGGCGGGCCTGGACGGCCTGGACGGCCTCAGCCGGGGTAGGGGACTTTTCCGGGTCGTCAGCTATCCGGGGACCCGTCTCGCGCTGCCGGGTCCCGACGTGGACGCCTACCTTCGGGCGCTCTCGGCGATGAGGCGCCACAATTTCCGGAAGAAGATCCGCCGGTCCCGGGAGCAGATGGAGCTTGAGACCACGGTTGTGCAGCGGCCCCCGGACACCGTGCTGCGGGAGGTCGACCGGCTCTTCCAGCAGACCTTCGAGAAGGGGCGGACGAAGTTCGAGCGGCTCGGGCCGGAATTCTTCAGGGCCATCGGCGGGGAGGATCCGGCGCACTTCATCCTCCTGCGAAACCCGGCGACGGGCGAACTCCTGGCGTTCATGCTGGTATTCTGCGTGGGCCCGAGGGTGATCAACAAGTTCATCGGGATCGACTACCGCGCAGCCCCGGGAGCCTACCTCTACTTCAGGCTCTTCGACGCCGCGTTGCGCTTCGCGTACGCGCGCGGCGCGACCGAGCTGCAAAGCGGCCAGACGGGCTACCGCGCCAAGCTGGACCTCGGGCACGAGCCGGTGCCGCTGTTCAACCTCGCCCGGCACCGCAACCGCGTGGTGAACGCGGTCTACCGGGCGATCGCATCCCGCGTGAGCTGGGAAACCCTCGACAAGGACCTCGCGGTGTTTTTGCTGGCGCATCCCGAATGCCAAACGCGCCCGAAACCGACGACCTGACGGCTCCCGGCGGGGCTGCCGTTTCCTGGAGGGCCGGAGAACCCGCTCCGGAGGCCCCGCCGTCCCTCGGGGGGGCGGCAATGACCGCGGTCGTGGTGCTGCCGGCCGCCTCGCTTTCCGCGCCGGGCGAAATCCTCGCCTGGCGGGACCGGGCGGGCGGGACGGTCGTCCGCGTGGCCCTGGGCCTGGCGGCCGGGGAACCGTCGCTTGTCGCCGAGGTAAAAATGGACGCGAGGGAGGAGCCGCTCCGCCTTTCGATGCCCCTGCGCGCGCTGCCCGGGGCAACAGCGCGGGTCGTCGGGCTGCGGCTGGCCGCGGATAAGCTGGACCTTTTCGTGGACGGCGTGCGGGTGGACGAGGAGTGGCCCCTGGGCGGGCTCGCCGCCCCCGGGGGGGCGCTCGGCATCGGGTCGGCAACGCGGGTGCGACTCTGGGGCAGGGGACTGTCCGACGCGGAAATCGTCGGCCTTTCGGGCGGCGCCGCCGGGTTGGCCGCCCGGGAGGATGATCTCCTCGGCCCGGAGGCGCCGGTGGGCCAGTACTGGCTCCCCCGCGGCTTCAACGTGAACGTGGGCGACTGCATGCCCTTCTTCGAGGGCGGCCGCTTCCACCTCTTCTACCTGCACAACCGCCGGTCGCACATGAGCCGGTGGGGGCTGGGAGGGCACGAATGGGCCCACCTTTCCACGACCGACCTGCTGCACTGGGATCGCCACCCGATCGCCGTGCCGCTCACCCGCGGGGACGAGGGGTCGATCTGCACCGGATCGGTGTTCTTCCACAACGGGGTCTACCACGCCTTTTACGCGGTCCGGACCGTGGACCGGTCGGCGTCGCCGATCTGCGCATCGACCAGCCGGGACTGCGTCCACTTTGTGAAGCACCCGACCCTGGCCGTGCTGGGTCCCCCGTATCGTCCGGAGGACGGAAGGGACCCGGTGGTTTTCCGCGATGCAACGACCGGGCTGTTCCACATGCTCCTGACGACCGGGCTGGCGGATTGCCCCGCGGGCGCCGAGGGGGGATGCCTGGCCGAGCTTGTCTCCGGCGACCTGCAAACCTGGGAGCAGCGGGGGCCCTTCATCGTGCCCGGTTTGCCCGGGCAGCCGGAGTGCCCGGACGCCTTTGAGTGGCGCGGCTGGCACTACCTGCTCTTCAGCAACGGCGGGGTGACGCGCTACCGCATGTCACGGGGGCCGCTCGGGCCCTGGGAGAGACCGGGGGTCGATGTCTTCGGCGGTCCCGACGTCATGGTCATGAAGACCGCGGCGTTCACCGGCGACCGGCGGATTGGCGCGGCCTTCACCCGGGGCGAAGGCTACGGGGGGCGGCTCGTGCTTCGTGAAATCTTGCAGAATTCGGATGGAACGCTGGTTTCGGCGTGGCCGCCCGAGCTCACTCCCCCTTTCCCATGACCGTCTCCTACTACACCTTCTGGTCCATCAACGGCCGGCTCGACCGGTCCCGGCTTCGCGCGCAGATGGACGCCTTCAAGGCAGCGGGGCTGGACGGCGTCGTCTTCCATCCGCGGTTTTACCCGGGAATTCCTCCCTACATGAGCCCGGCCTACCTCGCGGAGGTGTCCGACGCCATCCTCTACGCCAGGGACATCGGCCTGCGGTTCTGGATCTACGACGAGAATGGCTGGCCCAGCGGGACGGCCGACGGCCAGCTTCTGGCGAAGTATCCGGAAAGCGCGGCCGTGCGCCTGGACCTGTACGAAAAGCCGCTGCCAGGCTCGATCGGCTCGTTCCAGGTGACCGCCTCCGGCGAGATTGCATCGGGGGGCGCCCCGGCGGTGAAGACCTGGCACATGGTTCCCCGGACGATCGATTACGTGGACTCGCTCAACCCGGAGGTCTGCCGGCAGTTTCTCGGGCTGATCCACGAGCGCTACCGCACCGGCCTCGCGCCCGAGGCGTTCGCCTACGCCGAGGCCTTCTTTGCCGACGAGCCTGAGTCGGGCGCGATCAAGAGCCCGATGCCGGACACCGCCGGCGCGCCCTGGTCGCCCAGCCTCGCGGCCGCCCTGGAGCGGAAATTCGGGGCCGGTTACGCCCGGCTGCTGCCGCTGCTCTTCGCGCGCGGGGACGGATACCGGGAGTTCCGGATCGCCTACTGGGAACTGCTCACCGACCAGATGGCCGATGGGTTCTTCGTGCCCTACCTCGACTGGTGCCGGAAAAACGGGAAGCAGTTCATCGGCCACGTGAAGGGCGAGGAGCACCCGCTCTTCCAGCTCCCGATGGTCGGCTCCTGCCACCGGATCTACCGCCATCTCAGCATGCCGGGCATCGATTCGCTGGAACGCTATCCGGCAATCGATTTTTATCCGCGCCAGGCCTCGTCGGTCGCCCGCCAGTTCGGCGACGGCCGGTGCATGGTCGAGTGCTTCGGCGGCGCGGGCTGGGGTGCGTCGCCGGAGGATCTCGAGCGCTACCTGATGTGGCTCGGGCGGAATGGCCTCACGGACTTTGTCTTCCACCTCAGCCAGTACCGGCTCGACAGCGCAGCGATCCGCGACTGGCCGCCCTCCGAGCCCCTGCACCTGACCTGGCGCGAGGCCTTCCCGGAGGTCCTCGGCCGGGTCCGGCGCTCGCTCGCCGCAAATCCCCCCGCCGTCCCGGACACGCTTGTGGTGGCCCCGTACCGCGGGCTCATGGCGGAGTACGAGCCCTGGGAGCTGATCCAGACGAACGCCCATGTCGCGACGACCTACCCGGACACGCCGGCCGGGCGGATCAACCGGGCGTTCCTGGCGAAGCTCGAGGTCCTTCGCTCCGCCGGGGTGGCCTACGACATCACCGATGAGCGCACGCTCGAGGAGGAGGGCCGGGTTGAAAAGTCCGCGATTCGCCTCGGGAAGATGTCCTACCGCAACCTCGTCGTCGCCGACGGGGCCGAGATCCGCGGTGTGGCCGCGGGATTCGCGAAGGTCGCGCCCGCGGCGCCCGTGCCCGAGATCCTCGTGTCGGTTGCGCCGGTGCCCGCCGCGCCGGGTGCGCGGGCCGCAGTCCGGCCGGCCTGGCGCCTGGCGGAGCAGCCCCTCAATTCGTGGCTCCTGGAATTCAGGTCCGAATCCCCCGGGACTTTCTCGGGCTTTTTTGAGACGTCCTTCGGGCCCGGCGAGGCCGGCTCCGTGTCGCTCCGGTTTGCCGATGACATCGACCGGGTCTCCCTCGACGGGAGCCCCCTGGACTTTGAGGACGGACCGGACGGCGCGGTGGCGGCCCTGCCGGCGGCGCTTCAGCCCGGCCGGCATGCCCTGGAATTCCACTGCGTGCGCGAGAACCGCCTTCCCTATGTGTGGCTCGAGGGCCGATTTGCCCTCCTCAGCCGGAGCCCCTATGCGCCCGGACCGAAGGGCACCGTGCGGACGGACGGGCCCTTTTATGCATCAGCGGCGGCGATCGCACCGGAGGGCGAACTGGCGGCCGGCGGCCTGCCCTTCCATCACCGGGCGGTCGTCGCGGAGGCGGACATCGCGCTCGACGCCGGGGGCTCCTCGCTCTGCTTCACGGGTGCGCAGGGCGATGCGCTGCGCGCCCGCCTCGACGGCGAGATCCTGGGCTGGGCGTGGGGGCCGGACTGGCGGGTGACCCCTGCGCGGCGGATCGCGCCGGGACGGCACCGGCTCCGGGTCGAGCTGATCCCCAGCACCTTCAACCGGTTCGGGCCCCACCACTATTACATGGGGGACTGGCACGTCGTGAGCGGCGACCAGATGGTCGGGGTGAAGAACTTCGCCGACCTCGACGACGCGCCGTCGCCGACCCACATCGCCGCCTGGCACTTCAAGCCCCTGCGCCTTCCGACCGGCGTCGCCGCGGTGTAGCCAGCGGGTTTCCTTGGTTCGATGTAGCCGGGGTCCCAGACCCCGGCCCGGCGGCAAAGCCGCCGGGGATCGGAAATAG
>Ga0302279_10001680_pt1 | contig 31069 bp, 23 predicted proteins | sample III_Bog_N3_3_FD_194541 | JGI IMG/M metagenome (GOLD analysis project Ga0302279, IMG submission 194541) | Peat permafrost microbial communities from Stordalen Mire near Abisko, Sweden - III_Bog_N3_3 | ecosystem: Environmental > Terrestrial > Soil > Wetlands > Peat | place: Sweden: Abisko... | reverse complement strand
CAATGCGGGTCTCTCCGTTGTGATCTGACACCATGCCCAAAAAGGCCAAAGCTCCCGAGGTAAAGTTCTCCAATCTGGAAAAGATCTTTTTCCCGGCCTCTGGCTTCACTAAGGGCCAGATGATCAAGTACTACCTGGATGCGGCGCCCTACCTCCTTCCCCATCTCAAGAATCGGCCCGTCACCCTGATCCGCTACCCCGACGGCGTGACGGGAGAAAAGTTCTACGAGAAAAACGCCCCCAAGTTTGCCCCGCCTTGGGTCAAAACCTTTGCCGTCTCGCGACGGCACCAAGAAGGCGAAATCCGCTACATCCTGATCAACGACACCCCCACCCTGGCGTGGTGCGCCAACCTGGCGGCGATCGAGCTTCATCCGTTTTTGCATCGCGTGCCCAAATTGGACGAGCCCACTCAGGTGGCCTTCGACTTCGATCCCGGCGAGGGGGCCGACATTCTCACCTGCGCCCGGGTGGCCTTCGAGGTGAAGAAGATCCTGGACCGCCTAAGCCTGCAGTCCTTTCCCAAGGTTTCGGGCTCAAAGGGGCTGCAGCTTTATGTCCCGCTCAACCGCAAGGCGACCTATGCCGCGACGGGCGCCTTCGCCAAAGCGGTGGCGGAGATGCTGGAGCAGGAGCATCCCGACTTGGTCGTGAGCCAAATGGCCAAGGTGAAGCGCCGCGGCCGGGTCCTGATCGACTGGAGCCAGAACTCCGAGTCCAAGACGACTGTGGCGGTCTATTCGCTGCGGGGAAAGCACGAGGAACCTTTCGTGTCCATGCCGGTGACGTGGGCAGAGCTGAAGCAGGCAGTCAAAGCCCGGAAGCCCGAAAGGCTTTTCTTTAGCCCGGCGGCCGCCCTCAAACGAATGGCCAAGTTGGGCGATCTGTTCGCGCCGGTCCTGACGGTGAAGCAATCGCTCCCCCGGGCCTTCGCCGCCCAAGCGGCGCCGACAGACCCGCTGCAGCGCTACCGGGAAAAACGCGATTTTGCGCGCACGCAGGAGCCGCGTCCGAGCGTGCCGAAAACGCGGAAGGCGATCTCGGGCGGACGGTTCGTCATTCAGAAGCATGCCGCTTCCCATCTGCATTACGACTTCCGCCTCGAGATGGACGGCACCCTCAAATCCTGGGCCGTGCCCAAGGGCGTGCCGACCGAACTCGGGGTGAAGCACGCCGCCTTCGCAGTGGAGGACCATCCGCTCAGCTACATGAAGTTCGAGGGCACGATCCCGAAAGGCCAGTACGGCGGCGGCACCGTCATGGTCTGGGACATCGGCACCTATGAGCTATTGGAGGGCAGCTTTGACGAGGGCAGCCTGAAGCTGATCCTCCATGGCAAGAAGCTGAAGGGCGAATGGCACATGTTCCGGATCCGTGCGGAGGAGGGCAAGCCGGTCTGGCTGATCGCCAAATCGGGTCAGGCCGCCAAGCCCCTCACGGCCCGCCAGGACGACAGTTCGGTTCTGACTCGTCGCTCCATGGCCCGGATCGCCGCGGACAACGACGCCCAATGGAAAAGCTCACGCTCCTAGGCGCCCCGACCTCGCCCCGCCGCGTCCAGCTCTCGCGGGCGCGGGGGTGGCGGAAGCCTGCCAACACCCTTGCGGTCGCCCGGCCGTCGAAGTGGGGCAATCCCTTCCGGATCAATGCCCGGCATGATGCCGCGGAACAGGTCCGCGCTTTTGCGGCCTGGCTGGAGAGCGATCCGGCGGGAATCGCCCTGGCCCAATCTGCGCTTAAAGAATTGCGGGCAAGAACCTCGCCTGCTGGTGCCGGCTCGACCAGCCTTGCCACGCCGACGTCCTGCTCCAGACCGCCAACCCGCCCGCGAGCCGAGACTGAAACATGAGCCGCGCCGTCTCTCGCCTTGCGACCGCCGATTTCATCGAGCCGATGAAGGCCCTGGGCGTGAACTCGGTGCCGGACCCGCGCGCGGGCAGCTGGCACTGCGAAATCAAATTTGACGGCTTCCGCGCCCTGGCCGTGCTCAACCGCGGCCACGCCCTCTGCTGGTCCCGCAATCACAAGCCCCTCGACTATCCCGAAGTGGTCGCCGGCTTAGAGAAGCTGAAATGCGCCAACGCCGTCCTCGACGGCGAGATCGTCGCCCTCGACGCCAAGGGCCATTCCAGCTTCCAGGCGTTGCAGGGGGCGGGCGATGCCGGACGTCCCGTTGTCTACTATGTTTTCGATTTGCTGCATCTTGATGGCCGCGCCTGGGTGGGCGAACCGATTGAGAAACGCCGCAGCGCCCTGGAAAGGCTCTTGAAAAAAACCAGCCCGGCGCTCCGGCTTTCGCCAATTTTCGACGTGGCTCCTGCTACGCTCTTCGCCCAAGCCAAAAAGCAAGGGCTCGAAGGGATCGTGCTCAAGCGGGTCCATTCCGTCTATGAGCCGGGGCGGCGCTCCGGCACCTGGCTCAAGCTCAAAATCCTCAACGAACAGGAGTTCGTCATCGGCGGATTTACGCCGCCGCGCCACAGCCGGTCTCACTTCGGGGCCATCCTGATCGGCTATTACGATCGGGGAAAGCTCCTCTATGCGGGCAAAGTCGGGACAGGGTTCGACGCCACGCTTTTGAGCTCGCTCCATGCCGAGTTTCTGCGCCGAAAAACCAAGGCCTGCCCTTTTGCCAATCTTCCTTTGGCGCATCGGTCCCGGTTCGGGACCGGCATGACCCGGGCAGTCATGGCTTCGGTCACCTGGGTCCGGCCCGAACTGGTCGCCCAGATCAAGTTTGCGGAATGGACGCAGGAGGCGATTCTCCGCCAGCCGGTGTTTCTCGGCCTGCGCAAAGACAAGCGGCCCAGGGAGGTGCGTCGCGAAGCGGCGGCCCATTCCGATTGAGGGGCCCGGCCAGACTGGGCGCCGCCGTCTGAGCGCCAACAAGGACCGACAGGATTTGCGCTCTCCGGGCGCCTGGCTAGAATGCAGCCCATGGCAAATTCCGAGAAGCGGGGAGACGGGGAGGCGGAGCGCAAAAAGGCCACTCGTCCCGACAAGGGAGCCAAGCCGGTGGGGTCAATTCGGGAACTGGAACAACTGTCCACCTTGCAGCTCTGCGACTTTCTCGCCCTCCGGCTTCAGCAGGCGGGCGCGCATGGGCCAGACATGGGCCTCCTCCGCGACCGCGTGGAAGAGATGGAGGAAATCCAAGATGAGGCCCGCCAGGCGGTGGAACAGTTGTCGGCCGCGGTGGAGAAACTGCGGGCCCCCGCCTTGCGCATCGGGACATTGATCCAAGAGGTGGGCGAAGACCGGGCCTTGGTCTGTGTCGGCGGAACCGATTATGTCTGCAACGTCGATCCGGCGCTGGCGCCGGCTGCACGCCAGGCGGGCACGCGGGTGCTGCTCAACGAGGCTTTTGCCGTAACCGATTCGTTCGGCTTGGATCGCAGTGGTCCGGTGCTGAAAATCTCCGAGGTGTTGGCCGACGGGCGGTTGCGCCTCGGTCAGGAGGCCGGAATCGGCGACGTCGTGGTCGCCCGTTCCCTCTTGCTGGGCAAGGAAAAGCTCCGGGCCGGGCTGGAAGTGAGGCTGGACGCCAACCAGCGCGTCGCCGTCGAGATCATCGGCGCCGGCAAGCGCCTGGACCGCACCTTTACGGTGGTCGAGCCTCTCCCCTGGAGCGCGATCGGCGGACAGGACGAAGCGGTCAAGGCCATCCGAGACTCGATCGAACTGCCTCTCTTGCACGCCGACCTTTTCCGCCGCTTCAAGCATGCGGTGCCCAAGGGTTTTCTGCTCTATGGGCCGCCGGGCTGCGGCAAGACCCTGCTCGGGCGAGCGACGGCCCACAATTTGCGCGTCCAGCTGCGGGCGGCGACCGGCATCGACCGGCCGGAGTTCTTTCTCAGCGTGAAGGGGCCGGAGATCCTCAACATGTGGTTGGGGGAGTCGGAACGGCAAGTGCGCGACCTTTTCGCCCAGTGCCGGGAAAAGGCGGCGGAAGGCCATCTCGCCTTCCTTTTCATCGACGAGGCGGAATCGGTGCTCGGCACCCGCCACGCCCCGCGCGGAGGCGCCAACATCCTCTCGACCCTCGTCCCGATGTTTTGCACCGAGATGGATGGCCTGGAGCCGCTCCAGAATGTCGTCGTCATTCTCGCCTCCAACCGGGCGGACCTGATCGACCCGGCCATCCTCCGCCCCGGACGGATCGACCGCAAAATCCGCGTCCGGCGCCCGGACGAGGAGGCCGCCCGCACCATCTACGGCATTTACTTGACGGCGGATCTCCCGCTGGCCGAACCCCGGGAAGCCCTCATCGACGCCGTGACGGCGGCCCATTATGCCAAAACCGATGCCAACCGCTTCCTCGAGGTCAGCTATCGCAGCGGACGGCGCGAAGCGCTCTACCGGGGCGACTTGGCCAGCGGGGCCGTCATCGCCGCCATCGTCGAGCGCTCCAAGGCCTTCGCCATCGCCCGCTCCATTGCGGAGAAGCAGGAGTCTCCTATCACCCGCCAGGACTTGTTCAGCGCCTTGGAGAAGGAATACGCCGAGAACGACCTCTTCCCGCCCAGCGACATTACGGAAGACTGGCTCAAGCTGACCGATTTCGATCCGGACAACGTCGTGCGCCTCTCCCCCTACCGAGCGGGGAAGAAGGACGCGGCGGCGAGCCGACCGGCGATCTGAAGCCTCTGCGGCATGGACATCCAATTCGGCCTGGAGAACGAGATCGGCATCACTCGCGAACGCCCGGAAGGGATCGACGTGGTCGCCGAATCGATCGCTTTGGTGCGAAGCGCGACCGTCCCCGGCGTGCGCTCGTGCTGGGATTACGGCCGCGAAGACCCCCATCGGGACGCCCGTGGCTTCCGGGTGGCGGCGTTGCGGCAGGACACCGACGAAGCCAACTACTTCGCGCAAGACGCCAGCCGTCCGCTCAGTTTCGCCGAAATCAAGAGTGACCTCGTCCTCCGCAACGGCGCTCGTTTCTACAACGACCACGCCCATCCGGAATACTGCACGCCGGAATGCTCGACCGTGCGGGAACTGCTCCGCCAGGACGCCGCCGGCGACCGCCTCCTGATGGAATGCGCCGCGGCGGTGAGCCGGGACTCCGACAATCCGGTCCGATTGTACAAAAACAACACGGATTTTCTCGGCCACAGCTATGGCTGCCATGAGAACTATCTCCTCCCCCGCGACCTCGGCTGGGCCGCTCTGGCCAGCGGGATCCAGGCCTTCCTCGTCACCCGCCAAATCTACGCCGGAGCCGGCAAATACGGCTGGGAGGACGAGGACCGCTTTCTCCATCCCGGCTTCCAACTGGCTCAGCGGAGTGACTTCTTCACCGAACTGCAAAGCGTCGACACGATGCAGCGCCGACCCCTGATCAACACCCGCGACGAGCCTCATGCCGATCCGGCCCGGTTCCGGCGCTTCCATGTCATCATCGGCGACTCCAACCTCTCGCCCTTCGCCACCTACCTGAAAGTCGGCACCACCGCCCTGGTCTTGCGCGCTCTCGCCGCGGGCGTCCCGGGCGAAAGGATTCCCCGCCTCGCGGATCCGCTAGGGGCCCTGAGCTCCATTTCCCGCGATCTCTCGTGGAAATGGGAGCTTAGGACCTCGGCCGGCCGGGCCACCGCCGTGACCGTGCAGCGGGCCTATCGCGACCTCGCCCTGGAATTCGCGCCGCCGCTAGGTCCGGAGGACGCCGGCCTCTATGCGGAGTGGGGCGCCATTTTGGACGACTTGGAGCGCGAGCCGGCTTCGACCTCGGACCGGCTGGACTGGACGGCCAAATACCGGCTGATCGAGGGGTTCCGGGAAAGCGAAGGCATCGCGGCGGACGATCCCTGGCTGCGCAGTCTCGACCTGGCTTATCACCAGCTGGACCGCGAACAGGGTCTCTTTTACGGCTTGTACGCGCGCGGGTCCTTTCGCCTGCCCTTTCCCGACGAGCCCGAGGCCCCGGCCGAGCTGCGTCCGCCCGAAACCACCCGGGCGGCGCTGCGCGGGGGCTGCATCGAGAAATTCGGCCCGCTCGTCGAGTCCGCCCAATGGGATGGGGTCGTCCTGAAGGCCGCCGGCGGGGGACGGATCGAACTGGACCTGCGCGGCGTGTTCGACCGGACTCAAGTCGACGCCGGCCGCGCCGCTTTGGCGGCCGCCCGCACTCCGGAAGACCTGCTCGGCCTTCCGTTTGCAAAACGGATTTAAACCTTCCACCTTCCTCTTTCCCACCATGCCCGATCCCATTCAGAAACCGCGGCCCGCTCCCCCTGCTCCCGGTGGCGGCGGCGGGGAGGGGCCGAAAGCGCCCAAAGTCGAGAAGCCCAACACCGACGATCTCCTGAAACGCATGCGCAAGGTCGATCCGGACCAGGCGCGGCGTTACCGACAGCGGACCGGCGAATGAACGGAGATTTTCTCAGCCTGCTGCCGAGGAGCTCCTTCGCGGCGGGAGCCATGTCGGCCACGCCCGGCTCCGGCCCGCCGAATCTGGACGCCACCACGGTGTTCGCCTTCCATTGCGCGGCCGGCGTTCTGGTCGCGGGCGACCACCGGGCCACCGCCGGCAACATCGTTTTTTCCGACCGCACGGAGAAGATCATCGAATTGGACCGGCATTCCCTCTTGGCCATCGCGGGCAGCCCAGCCGTGGCGGTCGAAATGGCCCGAACCCTCCAGACCACCTTCGAGTTCTACCGCCGCAGCCAATTCCAGCCCATGAGCCTGCCGGCGAAAATGCGCGCCCTATCCCGCCTCCTGCACGAAAATGTCCCGGCGACCCTGCAGGGCTTCGGGCTGGTCTCGCCCATCTTCGCCGGGCACGACGCGGCCACGGGCCGGCCTTCCATCTATTTCTACGATCCGCTCGGCGCCCAATTTGAGGCCGCGGCCTACGCCGGTTCCGGGTCGGGCTCCGGCAGCATCAAAAGCGTCCTCCACTTTCTGGAGCAATGGGGCGATCCGAAGCCCGAAGAAATGCCGCTCGGACAGGCCGTTTGCCTGGCCAATCGCCTGCTCCTGACTGCGGCGGAATTTGACACCGCAACCGGCGGAGTCGATCCGGTCGCCGGCGAGTTTGCCACCGTCAAGCTGCTCGACGCCGACGGCGTCCGCCCGATCACGGCGGCCGAACAGGCCCAATTCTGGCGGGAGGCGGTGTCATGACCGACGAACCGTATCGCTGGCTCGAGGCGGTGGCCAACCGCCGCGAATACATCCGCGACCAGTTGAAGGGCGCGACCCCGGTCTTCGCCTTTTCCCGCCCCGAGGGTATCCTGCTCTGCGGCGTCGGTTCTGGACAATCGAAGGTCTTCGAGATTTACGACCGCCATGCGTTGGCCGCCCTGGGCCATCCCGTGGACATCGAAAAGATCCGCCAATCGCTGATCGAAGCGGCCCATCTGGAGGGATTCACCCGCGCGCCGGAAGATGTCACCGTCCGCCGGCTCCTCAATTTCTCGCTCGGGCCAGCCTTGAAGGGCGCGTTCGAACAGGTCTTCGCCGCCCCCTTGATCGTGGAAGGGATCTTTGCCGAACTGGGGGCCGGGCCCGAACAGGACATCCTGGCCCGATTCAGTTTCGACGGCACCCACCGTTTTGAGAGGGGGGGGATCGCCGTCAGCCATCCGGTTCCGGAAAAGGAAGCCCCGGCGACCGCTTGGCTCCGACAGCATCTGACCGAGAAGTCCTCCCTCACCGACGTGGTCGAAGCGGCTTTGGCCGCCTGGCAGGTGCTCAGCACTGGCGCGGGCGCCTTTCCCGAGGCTATTTCCATCACCCCGCCCGATCTGGCCGGCCGGGTCGTCGAAGTCGGGCTTCTCGAGCGCATCGGCCATGGCCGAGCCCGCTATCGCCCGCTCGATCCTGCGACCGTGGTGCGTCATGCCTAAGACGGCAGTTTCGCTCCGGCCCCGGATTGTCGGGCTGGAAACGGAGTATGGTTGCTTAACGGCCACGCCGGGGCAGTCCGGCAACGTCGTGCCGCAAGTTCGGGATTGGATCTTCGCCGCCAACCGCTACGGGCTGATCGACCGGCACGACCGCCGCTGGGATGAGCCAGCGGGCAATGGGGGATTCTTGTTCAATGGCGGCCGCCTCTATCTCGATATGGGCCACGTCGAATACTGCACGGCAGAGTGCGCCACCTTGCAGGATGTCCTCCGCCAGGACCGGGCCGGCGACCGCATGCTCCTCGAGGCGTTGCGCGACCTCGGCCTGGCGAGCGAGGTGCAGTTCATCCGCAACAACATCGATCATCATTCCGGCGCTACCTTCGGCTGCCACGAGAATTACTCGATGCTGCGCCATGCGCCTTTTTCCGAGCGCAATCTCCTCAGCCTGCTCGCTTTTCTCACCCTGCGCGTCCTGTTCACCGGCAGTGGCCGGGTCGGAGGTGCGAGCGACGGCAGCGGCGGCCCAGGAGTTAACTTCCAGATCAGCCAGCGGGCCGACTACATCGAGAACGACTTTTTCGAATGGGTGCAGCAAAGCCGGGCCATCATCAATACGCGGGACGAGCCGCTGGCCGATCCCCGGAAATACCGGCGGCTCCATCTGCTCCACGGCGATACCCACGTTCTACCCTCCGCCTTGTACCTCAAGCTCGGGGCCACCCGCCTTGTCCTCGATCTGCTCGAAGCCGACGACCTGCCGGAAGTGGCGCTCCTGGAAGCCGTGCCCGCTTTGCGGTCGATCTCCCGGCAACCGGACGGGCCCTGGCCGGTGACGTTGCACGACGGCCGCGAGGTCGATGCCGTCGAGCTGTTGCGGCAGTTCCGCACCCGGGCCAACGCGCGCTTCCGCGGCCGCGATGCGGAAACGGATGCGGTTTTGGCGCTTTGGCGACGGGTCGAAGAGGGGCTGGCGGGAAATCGGGAGTCACTCATCGGTGTGATCGACTGGGTGACGAAGCGCCATCTCCTCGAGGCCTTCCGGCAAAGCGAGAACCTGAGTTGGAACGATCCCTGGCTGGAAGCGCAGGATCTCGAATACCATCAGATTGATCCCGACCGGAGTCTGGGCCTGGCCGTGGCGGATTTGAACGGCCCCTGGGGCGAGAATCTCGATGATCCGAAGGCGCTGACGACGGCCCCAGGGGATACGCGCGCCGCCCGGCGGGCCGCCCTCATGCGCCAGATTGCCGAGCGAGGGACGTTGGCGGTGGTGGATTGGAACTATGTCGCCGAGGCCGGAGAAGATCCGACGCCGATGCTGGATCCGTATCGCAGTGGCTAACAACCGACTCTCGGGGCCTCGGAAGCGAGCCAGGGAGTGGCGAGCCCGAATATTTCTGAAATACGTATCGCGTATTCCGCTTGGCTTCAAATTTGGCCGACCGGCCGCCGCTTAGGCGCGGCGGGCAGGCGGCGCCAGCGCGCCAGCACTCGGCGGTAGAGATCCCCCGAGCTCAGGCCGTGGGCTCGGCGCAGATCGTCGACGGTCGTGCCGTGCTCAATGAACTTGTCCGGCCAGCCGATGCGTTCGACCGCAGCCTGGCTCTCGCCGCCCTGCAGCGCCTCCAGCACCGCGCTGCCGAATCCGCCCTCCCGAACATGATCTTCCATCGTGACCAGAAGGGGGACCGCCGCCGCGTGGCGCAACAGCAGCGCTTGGTCCAAGGGCTTGACGAAGCGGGCGTTGACCACGCCGGCCGAAATTCCCTCCTCGGCCGCCAGCCGGGCGGCGAGCCGCTGGGCTTCGGCCACCATCGGGCCGAGCGCCCAGAGCATGAGATCCGTGCCCTCGCTTAGGACCTCGGCCCGGCCCACCGGCAAGGCCGCGGGCTGGTCTTTGATCCCGAGGCCGAGGCCGGGGCCGCGCGGATAGCGGATGAAGGCCGGGCCCGGCAGTTGCAGGCTCGTGTGCAGCATGTCGACCAATTCGTCCTCATCCTTCGGCTGCATCACCACCACCCCCGGGATGCAGCGCAGGTAGGCCAAGTCGAACAGACCGTGATGGGTCGGGCCGTCGTTGGGCGAAAGGCCGGCCCGGTCCAGGCAGAAGGTCACCGGCAGCCCCTGCAGGGCCACGTCATGGACGATCGGGTCGTAGGCACGCTGCAGGAAAGTCGAATAGATGGCGCAGACCGGCCGCAGGCCCTGGGTGGCCAGCCCGGCGGCGAAGAGGACGGCATGCTCTTCGGCGATACCCACGTCGAAGAATTGGCGCGGCAGCTCGGCCGCCAAGGCCGACAGGCTGGTGCCGGACGGCATCGCCCCAGTGATGCCAACGATCTTGGGGTTGGCCCGGGCAAAGCGCACCAAGGCCCGGCCAAAAACCTCGCCGTAGGCCGCGGGCGGGGCCACCGCCGGCTTGCGGCTCTCACCGGTGACCGGATCGAAGGCGCCGGGGCCGTGGAACTTCTCCGGCGCGTTCCGGGCCGGAGCGAGGCCGTGGCCTTTCTTGGTCAGGACGTGGAGCAGGACCGGGCCGTCGGCCTGCTTCGCGAACTCCAGATTCTTGGTCAACTCCTCGAGATTGTGCCCGTCGATGGGCCCGAGGTAACGCAGGCCGAAATTCTCGAACAGGTTCGAGCCGACGAAAAAGTCCTTGGTCTCGCGCTTCCACTTCAGCCAGACCCGGTGCAGGTCGTCGCCGTGCGGCAGCCCGGTGAAGAATTTTTCCAGATCGTGGTGGATCTTGTTGTAGGTCGGGCTGGTGCTGAGCCGGTTCAGGCAATGCGCCACGGCCCCGACGTTGCGGGCGATCGACCACTCGTTGTCATTGAGGACCACGATCAGGCGCCGGGTGCCGGCGGTGACGTTGTTCAACGCCTCCATCGTGATGCCGCAGGTGAAGGCGGCGTCGCCGCAGACGGCGACGACGTGCTCGTTCGAGCCGCGCAGGTCGCGGGCCGCCGCCATGCCCAGGGCGGCACTGAGCGCCGTGCCGGCGTGGCCGGCGCCGTAAGCGTCATGGGGGCTTTCCGCCCGCATAAGAAAGCCGCTCGCTCCCTCGCTTTGCCGCAGCTTCCGGAAAAAGGCTCCGCCGCGGCCGGTCAAAAGCTTGTGGGCATACCCCTGGTGCGAGACGTCGAAGACGAAACGATCGGTGCGGGAATCGAACACCCGGTGGAGGGCAATCGACAGTTCGACCACGCCCAGATTGGGCCCGACGTGGCCGCCGTTGGCCGCGGTCACCGCGATGATTTCATCGCGCAATTCCTGCGCCAGCTGGGCCAATTGGTCGTCGGCCAGCGCCTTGACCGCGGCCGGGCCGTCGATCGCGTGCAACAGGCGCGGACGGGGGGCCGGCTCCCTCCGAACTTCGGCCGCACCCAGGCGGGCGAGGGCCTCGAAGGGCAGTCTGGCGTCTTGGGCGTCCACCGGCTCAGGATGTCCCAGAGCGGGCGGGATTCAAATAATTTTTGCAAGCACCCGCATCAGGCCTCGCGGCCTCAGATCGGCCTCGAGAAAGCTCCGCGGCTGTCCGGCCTGCCGGCAAATCGCTTCGGCCGCCAAGTGTCCCGACCGCGCGGCACTCTCCATGGTCGAGGGCCAGCCCGTGGCGGTCCAGTCGCCGGCCAGCCAGCACTGGGGCCAGGGCGAGGCGGAGGCCGGCCGGGCGGCATCGATGCCCGGCGGCACCCCGAACGTGGCATGCACCTCCTTGACCATCGTGGCCTTTTCCAAGCGGGCCGTCCGCGCCGCCGGGAAAAACTCCCCGAGCTCCGCCACCGCCCGGGCGATCGCCTCCTCCCGGGACAGGGCGGCAAAGGTCCGCGAGGCGCTGATCACCAATTCCACGTAGCTGCCCGGACTGGACCGCCCCGGCTGCAGACGGCTCTTGTTGTAGAGCCAATGGATCTCGCGATCGAGGAGGACGGCGTGATCGAGGGCGGTGATCTCGCGATCGAACCAGAGGTGCACGCTGCAGATGGGCCAGTGCTGGTGGCTGGACAGCTGGGAAGCCAGGGCGGCGGCTCCGGGAGCCGGGGGCAGACCGGGCAGCAGCTTCGCCATCGCTTCGAAAGGCACCGCCAGGACGATCTGCTCCGCGCTGAAGGCTCCGGCTCGGGTCGTGAGGGTCCAGCGTGCATCGCCCTCGTCCCAGGCCGCCGACTCCACCCCGGCATTGAACGTGATTTTCGCGCCGCGCTGGCGAAGGAATTCCGCTGCTCCGGCATAAAGCTCGCCGAGGGGTACGGTACTCAGGCCCATCAGGCCGGCCCGGGCCGAATTGAGGAAGAGTTCTCGGATCACCTTGGCCGCATAAGGCAGCGCGATCGAGTCAAGGTCCGCATTGAGGGCGCTGGCGATCACCAGCCGCCAAAAGCGATTGAGCGCTCCCCCGGTCTGCCGGTGGCGCGCGAGCCAACTCCCCAGGCTCTCGGTCGCATCGGCTGGAATCGGGCGGAGGAGGGCGCGGAAGGCGCGGCCGAGGGCGAGCTTGTCTTCCCAGGTGAACGCGCCGGCCGCCAGGAAGCTGGGCAAGCCGTGCAAGGGCGCGGGCAGCCAGGAGGATCCCAGGCGGGAGCGGCGGCCGCCGGGCTCGATCATGGTCATCTCACCGGTCCAGCGCAGGCGGTCCGCCACGCCGATGCGCTCATAGAAGCCGAGAAGGTTGGTGCAGCAGCCAAAGAGCACATGCTGACAATTGTCGATCACCTCCCCCACCGCCGGATGGAGATGGGAGGAGGCGCGGCCGCCCAGATAGGGACGCCGCTCAACCAGATGCACCTCGCAGCCGGCCTCGGCCAGGGCGCAGGCGGCGCTCAGGCCGGCCACCCCGCCGCCCACCACCGTGACGGTCGTGCTCATGCCGAGCTCACGCCGGCAGCCGCGCCAAGGTCATGCGAGCCAGGCCGACCGAAAGGATGCCGAGCTTTTGCGGCAGCGGGACGCTGACCCGGCGGGCGAAGACGTCGTAGTGCCGGCGCTGGATGCGCCGGAGCAGGCGGTGGTAGATCGCGACCAGCACCCACAGGGCCGGCCGGCTCTCCCGGTCGATCAGCGGCAGCAGCGCCTGGGCCGAGCGGTAATAGCCTTCGGCCCGCGCTGCCATGGCGGCGAGGAGGGCCCGCTCCTGGACGGTGGGAGGGGCGCCGGGAGCGCGGCCGAGCAGGCCCTCCGCCGTCAGCCCATGCGCGGCCAAATCCGCCAGCGGCAGGTAAACGCGGTTGCGTTCCGCGTCCTCGGCGACGTCACGGAGAATATTGGTGAGCTGGAAGGCGATCCCGGTTTCCTCCGCCCATTTTTCGGCCCGGGGGTCCCGGTAGCCGAAAATACGGATGCAGACCAGCCCAACCACCGAGGCCACCCGGTAGCAATAGACATAGAGGTCGGCGAAGGTGGCGTACGTGTCCGGAGCCGTCCGGGTCGCCGGTTTGAGATCCATCGTCACCCCGACCACCAATTCGTCCAGCAGGCCCAGCGGAATGGAGAAGCGCGCCACGGCATCCCGGACCGCCAGGAACACCGGGTCCGAGGTGGCCGCGCCCTGGCAGACGGCGCGCCACTGGCCGATCCAGGCGTCCAACCGCCGGCGCCGCTCCTCATGGGGCAGGCCCTCGTCGTCCGCCAGATCATCCGCCTGGCGCATGAAGGCATAGATGGCGCAGATGGCGTTGCGCCGGGGCGCCGGCAGCGCCACGAAGGCGTAATAGAAATTCTTCGCCTTGCCTTGGGCCACCGCCCGGCAGGCCGCGTAGGCCCGCGCGAGGGCGGCCCCTTCCGTTGTGCCTTCCTGGGTCAAGGCGCTTTCCGGGGCGCCCGTCCGCCGAGACGGAGAAAAGGCAACGTCTTGCCCGCGACGGCGCGCAGCGCGAGCTTGAATTTGGTGCCCCGGGTCAGAGCCGGGCGGGCGCTCAACACGTCATAGTCCTGCCGCTCGATGGCGCGCAAAATCTCCAGGCCGCCCCGGCTGAAAAGATCCAGGTCCAGCGCCAGCGCCCGGTGGACGCGGCCGATCAAGGGCAAACCGGCGGCGAACAGATCGCGGGTCAGCCCGACCTCATGGCGGAGCAAAGCCCGGAATTCGGGCGTCGCCACGCCCCGGGCGATCGTGTCCTCGCCGACGCCGAAGCGGCGCAGGTCGTCCTGGGGCAGATAAATCCGTCCTTTGGCGAGGTCGCGGCGCAGGTCCTGCCAGAAATTGGCCAGCTGCAGAGCCGTGCAGGTGGCGTCGGACAGGCGGAAGTTCTCCGGGTCGGCCTCGCCGCAGGCATAGAGCACCAGGCGGCCGACCGGATTGGCGGAAAAGCGGCAGTAGCCCAGGAGATCCGCCAGGGAAGCGTACCGCGTGACCGTCTGGTCCTGGCGAAAGGCCGTCAGCAGATCGGCGAAGGGCTCCCGCGGAATCGAGCGCTCCCGGATCGTCTCGGCCAAGGCGACAAAGACGGGATGGCGCGCCTGGCCCGCGTAACAGGCGTCGAGCTCCCGCCCCCACAGCGCGAGCAGGGCGAGCGACAGCGCCGGATCGCCCACCTCGTCGCCGAGATCGTCCGCAATGCGGCAATAGGCGTAGAGGGCGTGAAAATGCGGACGCAGCGCCGCGGGCAGGAACCAGGAGGCGACGTGGAAGTTCTCGTAGTGGGACTCGGCCAGGTGCCGGCAGTAGGCACGGGCCTCGGCGAGGGAGGGCGCCACCTCGGGCAGGCGGTAGGCCGGGGGCAGCGCCGCCCAGCCCCGTTCGATCAGGGCGGTCTCGGCGGCGGCGTTGTCCGGTCCCAGGATGGCCATGGTCATGACAAGCGGTGGAGGGTTGCGGCTCTCATGGATGATGGCGCCACCAAGTGTCTGCTACCTAGCTCCCGGCTGACGGCGGGCTCAATCCTTATTTTCACTCCGCCCTCCCGGGTCCTTCGAGAATCTCCAGGATGGCCACCCGCAAGGCCTGCGCTGCCTGGCGGCTGTGCTGGGCCAGGCGGAGGAGACCGAGCCACTGGCCGGGCCGCACCAGGGCGAAGCGGACAAAGCGGGCCCGCTGGAATTGCCCGGCATTGGAAATAAACCGGTTGAAGTCTGGCAGCCGGTCGCCGGGGCCGTCGCTCACCGCCTTGAGGCAGTAAAACGGAAGCCCGCGTTTCTGGGCGAGGCGGGCGAGGCCCGCCGCCTCCATGTCGACCAGGCCGGCTCCGGAGGTCGCGGCCAGATGCCGTTTCTGGGCGGCGTCCACGGCCTGGGCCACGGTGATGAGCCAGCCTTTTCCCACTTCGGCCGTGACCGAAAAGCGCTCGCCGGTGGCCGCATCGATCACGCCGGAGACGCGGTAAGCCCGGCCCGGCCTGAACTCAGCTGTCAGAGCCCCCGCCCAGCCGACGGACAGGACCGCGTCGACCGGTCCCGTCTTCTCCCATTCCGCCCAGACTGCCAGAGCGGCCGGCAGGCCGATGCCGCCGCAGCCCGCTAGCCATTCGCTGGCGCCGTGCTGGCGCCGCCAGAGGGCAACGCCGGGGGAAGAGTGGGCTATCCGCTCCCAGCCGCGGACCAGCGGCTTCAACTCGTCCGGGAAGGCGGCGATGATGGCAATTCTTCTCATGCTCACGGAGCATAGCCTTGGCCTCGGAACCAAGCAATGGCGGCGCGCAGGGCCGGTTCGACCGGCACCACCCGGAAGCCCAGCTCCGCCTCCGCCCGCGCGCTGGAGGCGAACATCTTTTTTCGGCCCATCCGGACTTCCTCCAGCGTGGCGCGCGGCTCGCGTCCGCCAATCCGCCCCGTGATCCGTTCCTCGAAAAAGGCGTAGGTCGCGGCCACGCCATAAGGAATCCTGTGCTTGGGCGAAGGAATTCCGGTGAGGGCCGAGAGCCGGTCGAGAATCTGCTTCAGGGTCAGGTTTTCCCCGCCGAGAATATAGCGCCGGCCGGGCTGGCCGCGGGTCAGGGCCTCGGCGTGGGTCCGGGCGACCTCCGCCACGTCGACCAAATTGAGCCCGGTGTCCATGTAGGCGGGAAAACGGCGGTTGAGAAAATCCACCAAGATCCGGCCGGTCGGCGTGGGCCGGGCATCGGAGGGTCCGACCGGCGTCGTGGGATTGAGGATGACGACCTGCTGGCCGGCCTCCGCGGCCGCCAGGGCCTCCTGTTCGGCCAGGTACTTGGAGCGCTTGTAGTGGCCCACCATGTTGGCCAGGGCGACCGGCGACTCCTCGTCGACCACGGCGCCATCGGTCCGGAAGCCCATCGTGGCCACACTGGAGGTGTAGACAAAGCGCGGCACCCGGGCTTCGCGGGCCAGGCGCAGGAGGTCGCGCGTGCCCTCGACGTTGGCGCGGTACATCGCCGCCGGGTTGCGCACCCACAGCCGGTAGTCGGCGGCGACATGGAGGACGGCGTCGCAGCCGGCCAGCGCCGGCCGGAGCGATTCGGGCTGGGCCAGGTCCCCGACCTGCGTCTCGCCGGCTAGGCCCTCGAGGCGGCGCAGATCGCTGGTCGGGCGGATCAGGAGCCGCAGCTGCGCCCCCTGGGCGGCCAGGGCCCGGGCCACATGGTGGCCGACGAATCCCGTCGCGCCGGTGAGGAATACTTTCAAGGGGCGAGCCCCTAATCCAAAGCTTCCGGGTTCAGGGCGATGCCTTTTTCGCCGGCGGCCTTGCGCTCCTGGTATTTCCTGACCCAGTCCTCCCATTGCTTGCCGGCGGCGCGGTCCTTGCCGGTGAATTCTATCCGGGCGATGGCGGCATAGCTCACCTGGCGCTTCTCCGGGGCATTCGGCGTGAAATACTGCACCTGGGAGTCAGCCAAGGTCGCGCCGGTTTGGCGGTTGAAGACGTAGGCCTCGATCCGTTCGCCGCTCTTCAGGGTCAGCGTGACGTCGCCCCGGTAGTCGAAGGCCTTCTCCAAAGCCGCCCGCAGATCGGCTTCGCTCGCCAGGGTGGGCACCCAGCCTTCCAGCTTGTCCACGGCGGTGCCCGGCGCCAATTCCAGCGCCTCGACCTGCTCGAGGGTGTATTTCGTCGCCTCGGCGCTCATGCGCGGGTCTCTTCCAAAGCGGGAGCGGGGCTTGCGACCGAGGCCGGCGCATGCCCCGCCCTCTCCTCCAGGAGCTTGAGGGCGGCCGGATTGCGGTAGCGGCTGAAGCTCCCGCGCACCATGCCCCAGAAGCCCGAGAGCGAGCCGAAGCCGTCCATCACCGCCGTGGGCTCGTAACCGCAGCTCACCATGCAATTGGCGCACTTGGGATTGCCGCTGGCCGCACCGTACTCCTCCCACTGGGTGGTATCGAGCAGCTCCTGGAAGGTCTCGGTGTAGCCGTCCTGGAGGAGATAGCAGGGCCGCTGCCAGCCGAAGATGTTGTAGCAGGGCGAGCCCCAGGGCGTGCATTCGTACTTCCGGTCGCCCATGAGAAACTCGAGGAAGAGCGGCGACATGTTGAATTTCCAGCTGCTTTTCCGGTTGGACAAAGCGGCGCGGAAGAGCCGCCGGGAACGGGCCCGCCCCATGAACTTGGTCTGGTCCGGGGCCTTGTCGTAACTGTAGCCGGGCGAGAGCACGATGCCCTCGACCCCCATGTCCATCACCTCGTCGAAGAAGCCGCGGATGGAGCTGGGGTCGGCCCCGTCGAAGAAGGTGGCGTTGGTCGTCACCCGGAAGCCCCGCTTGACCGCCTCCTTGATGCCCTCGACCGCGATGTCGTAGCCGCCCTCGCGACAGACCGAAAAGTCATGATGTTCGCGCTGGCCGTCCAGGTGCACCGAAAAGGTCAGGTACTTGGAGGGCGTGAACTCCGGCAGGCGGCGCTTGAGCTCGAGGGCATTGGTGCAGAGGTAAATGTACTTTTTGCGCGCGATCAGGCCGTTGACGATCTCGACAATCTGGGGATGGAGCAGCGGTTCGCCGCCAGGCAGCGAAACCATCGGGACACCGCACTCTTCCACCGCGGCAAAGCACTGCTCCGGCGTGAGCGCCTTCTTCAGGATGTGGGGGGGATACTGCACCTTGCCGCAGCCGGCGCAGGCCAAGTTGCAGCGGAAAAGGGGCTCGAGCATGAGCACGAGCGGATAGCGTTTGTTGCCGGCCAAGCGCTTCTTCAGCACGTAGGTGGCAACCGTCCACATCTGGGATATTGGGATGGCCATGAGCGGAAAGATTAGGAGGCGCCGTCGAGGGCCCGCCGATAGCCGGTTAAGGCCAAGAGCGGGAAGTACTGTCGGTACAGGTGATAAGCTAAATAAAAAACCCGCGGAAAGCCAGTGGCGGTGTAATGGGACTGGCGGTCCGGCCCTTCGCCGATGGACTCGTCCCAGCTCCCGTCGGGCCGCTGGCGGGCCAGGAGCCACTGGACGCCCCGGGCGGCAGCCGCGGAGCCGGCCTCGCCCGCCGCCAGGAGAGCCATGACCCCCCAGGCCGTCTGCGAGGGCGTACTCGGGCCCAAGCCGCGGGTCGCCGGATCGTCATAGGTGCCGCAGGTTTCGCCCCAGCCGCCGTCGGCGTTCTGGACCTGGCGGATCCACTGCGCCGCCCGCCGCACCGCGGGCTCGTCGTGGGCCAGGCCGATGGCATCCAGCCCTCGCAGGGCCAGGAAGGTGCCGTAGACATAGTTCACGCCCCAGCGGCCAAACCAGCTGCCGTCCGGCTCCTGCTCGGACAGGACGAACTGGACGGCTTGTTCCACCCGCGGATCGGAGCGGGTGTGGCCGTACGCCGCCAGGGTTTCCAGCATGCGCCCGGTGATGTCCGCCGTCGGCGGATCCAGCATCGCGTTGTGGTCCGCGAAGGGGATGTTCTCGAAGATCATCTTGGTGCAGTCCTTGTCGAAGCTGCCCCAGCCGCCGTTGCGGCACTGCATGGCGAACTCCCACTGGATCGCCCGCTGCGCCACTTGCCGCTGCTGCTCGGCCCGGGGATGGTCGACCTGGTTCAGAGCCAGGAGCACCTGGGCGGTGTCGTCCGTGTCGGGATAGAACTCGTTGGCGAATTCAAAATACCAGCCGCCCGGCTCGGTCCGGGGGAGCTTGACCGCCCAGTCGCCGCGTTGGCGCACCTCCTTGGCGAAGAGCCATTCGGCCGCCCGGACCAGGCGCGGATCGTCGCGGGCGACGCCCGCCTCGCCCAAGGCGTACACCGCCTGGGCCGTGTCCCAGACCGGCGACATGCAGGGCTGCATCCGAAAGGTCGGCTCCGGCGCCGCGGCACTCGCCGGCTCCTCGATCCCCAGCTTCTCGAACTCGGCCCGGGCCCGGACGACCTGGGGGTGATCCTCGGGATAGCCCAGGCAGCGCAAGGCGATGATCGCGTTCAGCATCGCCGGGTAGATGGCGCCGAGGCCATCGGACATTTCCAGGCGCGCCAGCATCCATTTTTCCGCCCGGCGCAAGGCCAGCTTGCGCAGGGGCCGGATCCCGACGGCTTCCACGGCGTGGAGGCACCGGTCCACCACCAGAAAGAAATTGCGCCAGGAAATCGGCGCCTGGCGATTGAAGGGCAGGCGGAGATTGGCGCGGTCGCGGCCGCCGACAAAGAGCTCATCGATCCCCTGCTCCGGCGCGATCCGGCGGAAGGGCTTTTTCGAGTAAATGATCGCGAGCGGGACCAAGATCGCCCGGGACCAGGACGAGATCTCGTAGATGTTAAAATAAAACCAGTTGGGGAAGAGGACGATCTCGGGCGGGATCGCCGGCACGGCCGCATAGTCGTAGGCCCCCAGCGAGCAAAGATACATCTTCGTGAAGGTGTTGCAGGCCACGACACCGCCGTGCGCCAAAATCCAGTCGCGGCTGCGGCTAAGGCGCGGATCCTCGGCGCCCATGCCCAGCAGCTTGCAGGCAAAGTAGCATTTGACGGCGAGCGAGATATTGCCCGGGCCCCCGGGAAACAGGCTCCAGCTGCCATCGGCGTTCTGGCGGCGCAGGACCTCGGTCAGGGCGCGCTGGAGCCGACCGGGATCGCCGCTCTCCAGCAGGACGTGCAAATAGATGTAGTCGGCCTCGAGCATGGAGTCGGCTTCCAGCTCGCCGCACCAGAAGCCATGCGGGCTCTGCCGGGAAAAGAGATAGTCCCGTGAGCGCTCGATCGCCGAGTTCACGTCCGAAGGACCCGCCTCCGGGTCTTTCGGCCGTGGTTCGGCCTGCATCTTCCCTTGGGTGATTGTCATGCCGGCATCAGGTTGCATCCACCTCGGGGGCAGGCTAGCCGAAAGGCCCCAAACGGCAAGATTTGGGCCCGCAGGGGATGGTAATCCAGTGGAATTCGGGCGCGGTCATAAATGCTTCGCCTAGAATATCCACGGGCGGACCGAAGCAAATAGGAAAGGAGGAAGGGAGGCGCCCGGTATCGGCGCTTCCCCCGCCGATAAGCCCGCCTGATGTAAGTGCATGCCTTCTTAGGCAGTTGGCGCTTGGCCGCTACCGCCTCCTCTCCACATTCTGGTGTCGACCTCCGCCCGCTCCCAATGCTCATCTGGAAAGCAGTCCAAATCGACCCGTCCAACCCACCCGTGCCGTTTGACCTCAACCACCTGTCAATTAATGTCTTGAGTCATGATCTCCCTGATCTCAAGCGCGGTTGAGTTCAGCCGACGCCGCGCTGCGTGGCTGACGGCGGTCATCTTGCTGGCGGCTGGGGGAGCCCTTTTCTATGTCGCCCATCACATTGGAATCGACAGCGACACGGGCAAACTGGTCGATCCTAACCTGCCCTGGCAAAAGGCGGCCACCGACCTTGACCGCCAGTTCCCGCAGAACCAGGACCTGGTCCTGGCCGTCGTGGACGGGAAAAGCCCCGACCAGTCCTTCGACGCGGCGACGGAACTGGCGCACCGCATGGAGCAAAGGCCGGACCTGTTCAGCTACGTCCGGCAGCCCGACGCCAGCCCGTATCTCCGGCGCAACGGCCTGCTCTTTCTTTCCCCGGCCGAGGTCCAGGACTTCTCCGATCACCTGATTGCCGCCCAGCCCTTCCTCGGGACGCTGGCCGCCGACCCGAGCGTCCGCGGCGTCCTAGAGGCGATCGGCCTGCTCGCCCAGGGCGCCCTGCGCGGGGAAGTGTCCCCGGCCCGAATCGATCCGCCCCTGAGCGCAGTGGCGACCGCGACGGAAGCGGCCCTGGCTGGGCAGGTCGCGCCTTTGTCCTGGCAGACGCTGCTCAGCGGCCGGAAGTCCAATCCGGGGGATTTGCGCCACTTCGTCCTCGCCCGGGCGGTACAGCGATTCGGCCAGGTCGAAGCCGGCGCGCAGGCAGTCGCGGCGGTCCGGTCGGCCGCGGCGGCGGCGGGCCTCGAGCCGAAAAACGGCGTGCGGGTGCGAGTGACCGGCCCCGTCGCGCTGAACAACGACCAGCTCTCCGCCCTCTCGGAAAGCGCCGTCTCCTCCACGGTCCTCTGCCTCGGCTTGCTCTGCTTCTGGCTCGTGATTGGCCTGCGTTCGGCCCGCACCGTGGCCGCAGTGCTCCTGACCCTGATCGTCGGGCTGGTGGGCTGCGCCACCTTCGCCGTCCGGGTGATCGGCCCCTTCAATCCGGTTTCGATCGCCTTCGCGCCGCTCTTCATCGGCATCGCGATCGACTTTGGAATTCAATTCAGCGTCCGCTACGCGGCGGAGCGCCTGAACGCCGCGCCGCTCGAGGCCATGCGCCAGACCGCGGCGGGCGTGGGCCTGCCCTTGGTCGTGGCGGCGGCGGCCACCGCCGTCGGCTTTCTCGCCTTTGCGCCCACCGCCTACCTCGGGGTGCGGGACCTGGGCCTCATCGCCGGCGCCGGCATGGTGATCGCCTTGGTGCTCAATCTCACCCTCCTGCCCGCCCTGCTCTCGCTCTTCGGCACCGGAGCGCAGCGCGACGCCGCCGGCTTTGCCTGGGGCCGCCCCGCCGACCGCTTTCTCGAACGGCGCCGGCGCGGCGTCCTCTGGGTCGCTTTTGCCCTGGCTGCCCTGGCCGGCACGGTCCTCCCCCGGCTGAAGTTCGACTTCAATCCCGTCGATTTGGAGAACCCGCGGGCCGAGTCGGTCCGGACCCTGTTTGATCTCATAGCGGATCCCTACACTTCGCCGTACACGATCGAGTTTCTCGCCCCGCCAGCGGAGGCCCAAGCCGCGGCCGCCCGCCTCGGGGCCATGCCCGAAGTGGCCCGGGTCTTAAGCCTCGGCGTCTTCATTCCCACGGATCAGGGCCCCAAGCTCGACATTCTGGCCGACACCGCGGCCCTCCTCGGACCCACCTTGTCTCCCGCCGTGGTGAAGCCGGCGCCCAGCCCCGCGGAGGCCCTCGCCGCCGTCCAGCGCTGCGCTGACCTGATGGGAGAGCTCGGCGCCAAGGGCGACCAGCCCGCCGCCCGGCTGGCCGCGGCGCTGCAGGGCATTGCCCGGCGCGGAGCGGCGGCCCTGCCGGCCCTGGAAACCAATATCAGCGCCGGAGTCGACCACCGCCTGGATGACCTGCGCTCGGCCCTGAGCGCCGCTCCGGTCTCGCTCGCCACCTTTCCGCCCGACTTCCGCCGGGATTGGGTGGCCCCCGACGGGCGCTGGCGGGTGCAGGTCTTCCCCCGCGGCAACACCCGCGACAACCAGGTCCTGCGCCATTTCGCACGCGCCGTGCAGACGGTCGTGCCTCAGGCGGTCGGCTCCGCCGTGACCGTGGACGAATGGACCCAGCTCGCCCCCCGCGCCTTCGCCACGGCGGGGCTCCTGGCCCTGGTCACGATCGGCCTGCTCCTTCTCGCCGTCCTGCGTCGGCTCCGGACCGTCGGGCTCGTCCTGGCGCCGCTGCTTCTGGCCGGCATCCTGACCCTGGGGGCCGCCGCAGTCCTGGGCTTCTCGATCAATTTCGCCAACATCATCACCCTGCCCATGATGCTTGGGATCGGCGTCGCCTTCGACATCTACTTCGTCATGCGCCATCGGGCGGGCGAGCCCGGCCTCCTCGGCTCCCCGACCGCCCGCGGCGTCGTTTTTAGCGCCCTTACGACGGGCACGGCCTTCGGGAGCCTGGCCCTCTCGCGTTCGCCCGGCATGGCCGAAATGGGAAAATTCCTGGGCCTGGCCCTCTTTTTCATCCTCCTCTGCACCCTCTTCTTTCTGCCGGCGCTGTTGAGCGTGAGCACCCGGCGCGACCCGGGGCCGCCGTCATGAACCCCGGTCGCCTCGCCGCTCTGCTCCTCGCCGGGACCCTCGCCCTCGCCGGCTGCGCCACCGTGCCAAGCGATCCCGCCGCCCGGGCGGAATTCCAGGCCAACCACGATCCGCTCGAGCCGCTCAATCGCCGGACCTTCGCCCTCAATCTTTTCCTCGATCGGATCCTGATTAAACCCATCGCCCAAGCTTACGTGCACATCCTGCCCAGGCCCGAGCGGGATGCCCTGCGGCATTTCTTGGACAATCTGAATGAGCCGGTGGTCTTTGTGAACAACCTCCTGCAGGGCCGCTTCCAGTCCGCCGGCATCACCGGGCGGCGCTTTCTCCTCAACAGCACCGCCGGAATCGGCGGTCTGACCGATCAGGCCACCGGCCAGCATCTGCCAAAACAGATCGGCGATTTCGGGCAGACGCTCTGGGCCTGGGGGGCGAAAGAAAGCCCCTATTTGATTGTGCCCCTGCTCGGTCCGACTAGCCCGCGCGATGGGATCGGTCTGGGGGCCGACATCTATATGGATCCCTTTCGCTATCTCGCCCGCAAGGGCAATTATCCCGGCTTCGTGACGGTGGGTCGCGCCGTGGCCGACGGAATCGACCAACGCTCCCGCCATATCGATGACTTGGACGAGATGCAGAAGGAGGCGGTCGACTACTACGCCTCGTTCCGCAGCCTTTACCGACAGAACCGGGAGGCCGAGTTGACCTCCGGCAGCAAGACCCCGCCGCTACCGGCGGCGGACTTTTACGCCGATCCGGGCCATTAGTGGCTGAGATCGTCGGCCTTTTTCCGCAAAAGCGCGACCAACGCGGCCGCCCCCCCCTCGCGGAGCACGGTGGAATACTCCGAGCGGCGGGCGGCCAGTTCGCTGATCGTGCCGCTGAGGAAGACGTCGATGATCCGCCAATTTCCGCCGCTCTTGCGCATCATGTAGTCGAGCTGAACCGGATTGGGGTCGCCGGTGAAAAGCTTGGTGTGGACGACCGCATCGCCGCTTGCCAGGGCGGAAGCGGCCGGATCGACCGCGAAGCGCTCGCCGGAGTAGCTCTTGAACCGGCCGGCGTAGGTGGAGACACTGTAGTCGCTGAAGGCGTCGACCAACTGCTGGCGGTCGGTGGCGGAATAGCCCCGCCAGGGCGGCCCGACCACGATTCGAGTCATCAGGGCCAGATCGAAATCGCCGCGGATTTCGGGAGAAAGGGCCGCGGTGCGGGCGGTGAAGCTGACGGCCGGGCCGCCTTTCATCGCCTTGATGAGGGCGGCGCAGAGAGATTGGACGGTGGCCACCGGCGTGGTGGTTTCGGCCCACGCGGCGGGCGGCAAGATCGCGGGGGCGGCCAAGGCGAAGAATAATAAAGATAGGCGGCGGAGCATAAGGATGGGTCTAAAGGGGCCGTCAGGTCAGATCGGGTGGCCCGAAATAAAACCCCGCAAATTGTTGACGTCAATGAACGGACAATGAATGCACGAAACCGGACAGCGAATCAGGCCGGAACCAGCGCCGCCCGGCCCGAGCTTGGATGCCTGGAACTCGGAGGCGAAGAGCAGGGGAGCCGAGTGCATTGGCGCTTAGCGGGAGTTGGCCGACACGCCCTGGCCCAGTTTCACGAAGTCCTTGATCTCCCACACGACCGCGGCGCCCCGGCGCTGCGCCGCCAGCCAATTGAGCCCTCCTTGATAGACGATATCATGAGCGCCCTCAAAAATCGTCACGCGCGTATTCCCGTAGATCCGCCGAAAGACCGGCGGGGAAGTCCCGTAACTCGGGTCGGGCTCCGCGTGCGCCCATCCCAACGGCACCGTCCCCATCGCATAGAAAGCGGCGATCTTCGCCTCGTCCAGGCGGGCGGGGGCGGGAACCGCGGCGTTGAAGGCCAAGAGGGATTGAGTGAAGGGAATCGCCGGATCGTGAAGGCCGTGGTTGATGTCAAGCGGCACGGTCGCCGCCTGGCGCAGCCCGCTGAGCGGCGAGCGCTTCCAGGCCTCGGCCCGGCGGCCGGGATCGGTGAGCGGACTGCCGCCCAGGGCGCCCTCGATGTCGCGGGCATACTTCGGGAAGGTGTTTTGCTCCCGGATCTGCACGTACCACTGCGCGATATCCGCGATGCCACACCAGGCGCTGACCCCCGCCCAAAGCTCCGGGTGGCGCGCCGCCAATTGCATCGCCAAGTGCCCGCCGCCGCTGGCGCCGATGAGATAGATCCGGGCCCGGTCGATGGCGGTCCGGTGTTCCGCCCAGGCCACGGCCTCCACCACATCCTGGACCGCCCGGTCGCTGCCCATGGCCTCGGGCGTGTCGTTGGGGCCCCGGGCCTGGGGCCGGATGAAAGCCCAGCCCTGCCGCAAGCACCAGTGGGCATACTCCGCCAGCTGCCCGGCGTCGTCGTAGGTCGTACTCCATGTGTGGAGTCCGACCAAAAGCGGCCTGGAGCCGGAACCGGCCGGGCTGAACCAGATCGCCGGCTGCATCACTCCGTCGCTGCACGGGATCTGCACGGTTGGCAGCTGGGCTCGCCACGCCTCGGGCGCCGCGGCCGCGATGGGAGCCAGCGCGAAAAGGCCCAGAACCGGAACCAGCCGACCCAGGAAAGCTCGCTGCCGGGAATTGACGCCGTTCCCGCTCAAAGATTGGGGTGGAGGAGTGCCTGGTACAAGGCCTGGCGGCTCAGCTCCTCCAGATTGGGCCGTTCATCCGTCGCCAGACGCTGGACCATGCCGACGCAGACGAGATCGAATTCCGGATCGACCCAGAAAAAGGTCCCGGCCGCCCCACCCCAGAGGAAGGAGCCGCGGCCGAGGGTTTCGTCGGCCAGGGCGGGCTCGGTGTAGACGCCGACCCCAAAGCCGAAGCCGAAGCCCGGGCGGACGGCGTGATTCCATCCCGCGATCTCCCCGATCATCAGACGCGGCGGCAGGTGATTCTGGCTCATCATCCGGACCGTCTCCGGGCCGAGGATGCGCGCCCCGTCCACTTCCCCGCCGCGGCGGAGCATTTCGGCAAAGCGCAGATAGTCCGGCGCCGTCGAAACGATGCCGCCGCCGCCGGAGGGACGGGCGGGGGGCTCGGCGAAGGTTTCCGGGCCCTGGACGCTGTCCGGCACCACTTCCAGCTCGTCCCGGCCGTTGCGTTGGTAATAGGCGGCGAAACGGCCCCGCTTCTCCCGCGGCACAAAAAAGGCCGAATCCTTCATACCCAAGGGTCCGAAGATGCGCTGCTGGACGAATTGGGGGAAAGTCTGGCCGGAGAGTTTCTCGATCAGATACCCCTCGACGTCAGCGGAGGCGCTGTAGAACCAGCGCTGTCCCGGCTGGTAGAGCAGCGGAATTCGCGCCAGCCGGTTGATCATCTCCTGCAGGGAGGGCGCCTCCAAGACGGCATTGCGCCCGTCGGCGCCGCGGAAGAGCGCATCGGCCGGCTCCGCGGTGTTGCCGTAGCCGAACCCCGCGGTGTGCGTCATTAATTCCCGCATCATCGGCGCATGGACCGGTTCCTCGACCAAGACCGCGCCGCGGGCGTCCAAGCCCTTGAACACCTTCAGGTGGGCGAATTCCGGGATGTACTTCGCGATCGGATCCTGGGCGCTCCATTTTCCCTCCTCGTAGAGGATCATCATCGCCACCGCCGTCACCGGCTTGCTCATCGAATAGATCCGAAAGATCGCATCAACCGCCATCGGATCCGGGTCGGACAGGTCGCGTTTGCCGTAGGTTCGGCGCAGAAAGACCTTCCCGTGCCGCGCCGCCACGAGCACGACGCCCGCAAAATCTTTTTGATCGAGCGTGCGCTGCACCATTCGGTCCAGCCGCTCCAAACGCTCGGTGGAGAAGCCCACGGCCTCCGGCGCGACCACGGGAAATGCCCCGCCCCCGGCCTGGGCGCGGCCAGGCTCAGCGAGAAAAAGCAGCAGGGCAGCGGCGGGAAGACCCAGAGCGGGCGCCAGCGCGGCGCCGAGCCGGCGCCTCATACCTCCACCAGCGGGAGGCTGGCGTCGCCGAACCTCGGCAGATGCAGGTCCATCTTGTCCATCATCGAAAGATAGAGCCGGCACATCTGCCGATCCGGATTATCCTTATAGTTGAGGACCCGGCCGCCCTGGATCCGGCCGCCGCCGCCGCCCAGCATCACCACCGGCAGCTGGCTGGCGTCGTGATTGCCGTTCATCATGCTCGAGCAGTACATCAGCATGGTGTTGTCCAACAGCGTGCGCGAGCCCTCGCGGATGGAGTCGAGGCGGCGGGCGATGTAGGCGACTTGCTCGACAAAGAACTGATTCACCTTCAGCCAGTCGGCGGAATTGGAATGGGACAGGGCATGGTGGCTGAGGGAATCGACGCCGATGTTGGGGAAGCACAGCGTGGAAATGTCGTTGTTCAGCTTCAGCGTCGTGATCCGGGTGCTGTCGGTCTGGAACGCGAGCACGAGGATGTCGGCCATCAGGCGCATGTGCTCCCCGATGTCCTGGGGGATGCCGTCGGCCGGTCGCGGCATGTTCGGCTTGGTCAGGGTCGGCCGCCATCCCTGCAGCTCGTTGCGCTTGCCCGCGCTGTCGATCCGCTGCTCCACGTCCCGGACCGATTCCAGGTATTCGTCCAGCTTGTTCTGGTCGCTGGAACAGATCCGGTTGCGCAGGCCGTTGGCGTCCTGGAGGACCGCGTCGAGGACGCTTCGGTCCGTGCGGCTGCCCTCGTTCTTGAACAGGCGGTCGAAGGCCAAGGCCGGATAGATCTCCAGGGGAGTCGGGGTGGTGGGCGAACTCCAGGAGATGTGCGTGCTGTAGAGCATCGAATAGTTCTTCTGCACCCCCGCGTCGGATTTCTCGCAGCCGAGCACGAGGCTCGGGACCTTGGTCGAATGCCCGTAGCGCTGGGCCAGCAGCTGGTCGATGCTGGTGCCGGAATGGATTTCGCCGCCGGCGGCGAGGGAGGCGCCGGAGAGGAGATTACCGGTTTGGGAGCTGTGGATGTTTCCCCGCTGCGCCTCCGCGTTATAGAGGCCGCCGATAAACAGCATCTTCTCCCGAAATTCCGCCAGCGGCGCCAGGACCTTGCCGAGCTCCATCTGGCGGCCCTCGCCGCGGGCCCACCACTCGCCGCTATGGAAGCCGTTGCCGGAAAAGAGGACGGCCAGCCGGACAGGAGCCTCGCTCGAGCGCTTGGCGCCGCGCGGCTCGTCGCCCCACACCGGCAGGGACTCCAGCCAGGGCAGCGCCATCGTGACGCCGAGGCCGCGCAGAAAAGCCCGGCGGGAAAATTGATGGGCGTTCGTATTCATGGTGGCCAGCGGCGGAAGTTGGACGGCTCGGTTCAGTTGGCGGCAAAATCTCGGCCTCGCATCTCTTGGAACTGCTTGCTCAGCACAATCACCTCGACGGCAGTGTCGACTCGATAGTGATTGGCCGCAATTTCCGACTGCATTTTCTGGAGCAGAATTTCATCGGAGAGGAGCACGGAGCGGCCCAGCGCATACCCCAGCAGCTTTTTGCAGAACTGCCGCAGGAACTCCTGGCGGCGCTGCGTCACGAGGTAGGCGCGCAGTCCCGTGAAACCGTCCAAAGGGGTGCCGTCGGCCAGCCTGGCCCGCGCCTCGATCGGCCGATTGCCCAGATCCTTCTCCCGCCACCGCCCGATCCCGTCAAAGTTCTCCAGGGCATAGCCATAGGAATTGAACCGGGCGTGGCAGCCGGCGCAGCGGGGATCGGAGGTGTGCCGTTCGGTCAGCTGGCGAACGGTCAGGTTCGCCAGCGTCTCGTCCTCCGGCAATTGCGGCACGTTGGCCGGCGGGCTCGGCAGCTTGGTGCCCAGGATGACCTCGACAATCCAGCTGCCGCGCAGGATGGGGCTGGTGCGGGAGGCCGCCGACTCCTTGGCCAGCACCGTGCCCTGGGCGAGAATGCCGCCCCGGGAATAGCGCTTGATCCCTTCGACGCGCCGCCACTCCGGACCGCTCACCCCGGGTATGCCATAGTGACGGGCCAGGGCCTCGTTGAGGAAGGTGTAGTCGGCATCGAGCAGGTTTAGGACCGGCTCGTTGCTCTGGAACAGGTCGGTGAGGAAGCGGATGGTCTCCTCGTACATCGCCCCGCGCAGGCCGGCGAAGGCGGGGAAGGCGCGGGCGCTTTTATCGTTCAGCTGGTCGAAGTCATGGATGCGCAGCCATTCGCACCCGAATTCGGTGGCCAAGCGCCGCACCCGGGAATCGGCCGCCAGGCGGCGCGCCTGCGCCACCAGCACCCGGGGATCGGAGAGCTGGCCGGAGGCGGCCGCCGCGCGCAGGGGGGCGTCGGGGGCCGAGGACCAGAGAAAATAGCTGAGGCGGCTGGCCAACTCCATCCCTCCGACCGGTGCGGGCACCACCCCGGGATGGGGCATTTCCAGGCGATACAGGAAGGTCGGGGACACTAGCACCCGGGCCAGGGTCAGGCGGAGGGCCGCCTCGTGGGGCAGCCCCAGATGGCGGAGGCGGTCATAGGTCCCGCGCATTTCCGTTTTTTCTTCCGGGGCGAGCGGCCGCCGGTAGGCCTGGTCCGCAAAGGCCAGCACGGCGTCGAACTGGGGCCGCTGGGTTTCGGCCAGCCGCTGGCGAAACGCGGCCGCCCGCGCCTGGAGGGGCACCAAGATCTTCGCATAGTCCGTATCCGTGGGCGACTTGGCCACCCGCTCGGCCCAGCCCTGCCGCGGCCAGCGGGGCAGTTGGACTTTCTTTTGGTCGTCGTCCTGTTCCTTGCGGGCTTCGCACACGTCGACCAGGGCCAGGGTGTCCTGACTGACGTAATGCAGCTCGTCCCACAGCCGATCCAGCCGCGACTTCTCCGAAGGGGTCAGCATCAGGTCGCAGTAGGGCCCGTCGTCCCGGTGATAGATCTCCAAAGTCATGGTTTCGTCCACGGGGGTGAACTGGGTATAGCAGAGAGCGGCCGGAAAGAGCCGGCTGAATGCCGCACTGGCGCGGGCCAGACGGGACCAAGCCGGGCCGCCGGGGCGGGCCAAAATCAGGGCGCCCGGAATGAGGGCCGGGCGCGGCGGCGGCGCCGTCAGGAGCCGGGCCTGGGCGGTGCCGGCGGCAGTGGGTCCGGCCGGGAGGATCCGGGCCGTCGTGACCAGCTCGGTCCCGGCAAAGAGCTCGGCCGGAAGGCGAACCTCCAGGACAGCGGGAGCTTCGACCGCGAGGCTCGCGGGATCGAGCGCGGACCCATCCGGCTGCCGGCCATACCGGGCCGGGTCCAAGCCCCACTTCGGCGCAGCGCGGAACGCGGACCACCAGGTCTTGGCGCCCGCGTCGGGCCGCGGCGGCACGCCGGCGAAAAACGGTCCGCCAAGGGAGGTCAGGTTCCGGTAAAGAACGGCGTCCGGGCCGCCGTCAGGTCCGGGGGCGGCGGAAGTCAGCAGCTGCTGCAAACTCCGCGCCAAGTGCCCCTTTTCCTCCGCCGTGGGCGCCGCCAGCCAGCGGGCGAGCAGCGACCCGGCGGGAATCACCGGCAGTCCGGCCGTGCCCGCCACCGGCTCGCTGTAAAAATTCCAGACCCCCGGCCGGCCTTGGCCATCGTCATGAGGATTGCCGGCCAGGACCCGAGGAGAAACCTCCCGGGACAGGGACCAGGTCTCGGCCGGCCCGCCGACGGTCGCAAGCTCCAGCTTCAGGACCGCATGATCGTCGGTGCTGTCGCCCTCCCGCGCCCCGACCAGGAGGGAAATCAGGTCGCCGGGCTCCACGGCCACATTTTCCAGCGGCCCGATCTTTACACCGGGCACGACAAATTCCAGGGGTTCGCCGACGGCGTGGGCCGTGCCCACGGCCAGGCGCTGGCGGAAACGGCCGCGCCGGACCTGCAGCGACCAGTCCACGCCCCGGCCGGTTGACACATGCACGACCTCGGCGTCGATCCGCAGCGTGGCCCGGACGGGACTGCGCCAGGCGACGGCCGCATAGTCGGTGAGCGAGGGATGGACCAGGACGGCATGCGGCCACATGACACCGGGGATGAGAACCCGTTGATCGTCCGTGGAGTTCGCCACCAGCCCCGGGCCGTCCTCCGAGCCCCAGCCCTGGATGTAATCCCAACCGGTGATATGGGTGAGGCGGTGGGCGAATAGGGCCAGCCGCGG
>Ga0302279_10001678_pt1 | contig 31076 bp, 24 predicted proteins | sample III_Bog_N3_3_FD_194541 | JGI IMG/M metagenome (GOLD analysis project Ga0302279, IMG submission 194541) | Peat permafrost microbial communities from Stordalen Mire near Abisko, Sweden - III_Bog_N3_3 | ecosystem: Environmental > Terrestrial > Soil > Wetlands > Peat | place: Sweden: Abisko... | reverse complement strand
GATCGTCAGCATCAGCTCAAACTCGACGTCGTCCACCGACGCCTTAATCGGAGTCGTCAGATCGGTCAGCGTGGTCACGTCCAGCCCCTGCGGCAGGTTCGCTTCTAACTGCGGCAACAGCAGCTTGATGCTCTTCACCACGTTGATCGTGTTTGCACCCGGCTGCCGCTGTACGTTCACAATGATGGCCGGCGTCTGGCTTGCCTGCTTCGAGTTGTCGCCCGGATAGCCCACCCACGCCGCCTGCGTGGTGTTCTCCACCCCGTCCATGATGTTGGCCACATCGGTCAGCATCACCGGCGCGCCGTCGCGATAGGCAACCACCACTTGCCTGTAATCCTTGCTGGTCACCAGTTGATCGTTGGAGTCGATCTGGTAGTCCTGGTGCGGCCCGTCGAAGTTCCCTTTCGCCGCATTCACGCTGGCATCGCTCACGGCCGTGCGCAGATTCTCCAGATCAATGCCGTACGACGAGAGCGCCGTTGGGTTCGCCTGAATCCGCACCGCCGGCTTCTGTCCGCCGCTGATGCTCACCAGTCCCACGCCGGCCAACTGCGAGATCTTCGGCGCCAGCCGCGTATCCACCAGGTCTTCCACCTGCGAGAGCGGCGTATTCTTCGACGTAATCGCCAGCGTCAGCACCGGCGCGTCCGCGGGATTCGTCTTGCTATAGATCGGAGGCGCGGGAAGGTTCGCCGGCAGGAAGCTCTGGGCCGCGTTGATCGCCGACTGCACTTCCTGCTCTGCAATATCGATGTCCAGGCTCAGATTGAACTGCAGCACGATGACCGAGTTGCCCCCGGAACTCGTCGACGTCATCTGGCTCAACCCCTGCAACTCGCCGCACTGCCGCTCCAGCGGAGCCGTCACTGTCGTCGCCATCACATCCGGGCTTGCTCCCGGATAAAACGTCAGAATCTGAATCGTCGGATAATCCACCTGCGGCAGCGCAGAGACAGGCAGCTGAAAATAGGCGACAATGCCTACCAGCAGAATGGCCGCCATCAGCAGCGAAGTCGCAACCGGGCGGAGAATAAAGGGACGCGACGGACTCAAGGGGCTTTACTCCCACTGGCTTTGCTGTGCCCGGACCCGGACCTGCCCGCTCCACCCTGTCCCAGCGCGCCATTCGAGACGCTTACCGTGGAGCCGGGCTGCAGCTTGTCAAAGCTGCTGGTAGCCAACACGTCGCCCGGAACAATTCCCGTCACCTGCGCTGTCTGCCCCTGGGTCACACCCACCGTAATCGGCTTCATCTGCGCCTTGTTGTTCGCGATCACGTAGACAAACGACGCCTGCCCGTTCTGCTGTATCGCCGCGGTCGGAATCAGCGTCACTCCCGTCAACGTATTCACCAGCAGATGCGCATTCACAAACTGGTTGGGAAACAGCGACGAGTCCTTGTTCGCAAACTGCGCCCGCGCCTTCAAAGTTCCCGTCGTCGTATCAATCTGGTTGTCCAGCGACTGCAAGCTCCCCGACGCAATCTTCGTCTGCTCGGTCCGGTCGTACGCGTCCACCAGCAGCTTCGCCCTGCTCCGCATGCGGGGAACAATCTCCCCCAGGTTATCTTCCGGAACCGTAAACACCACCGTGATGGGTTGGATCTGGGTCACCACGGCCAATACCGTGCCGCCGTTCGCCTGCACCACATTTCCCGGATCGACCAGCCGCAACCCAACCCGGCCCGTAATCGGTGACACAATGTGGCAGAACTCCACCTGGATCTGGTCATACTGCACCGTGCCCTGATCGTTCTTCACCGTGCCCTGGTCCTGTTCGACCAACTTCTCCTGGTCGTCCAGCGTCTGCTTCTGGATTGCGTTCCGCGCCCACGCCGCCTGGTAGCGGGTCAGGTCCATCTGCGCCTGCGCCAGAATCCCCTGGTCGCGTTCCAGAATTCCCTGCGCCTGAGTCAAGGTCGCCATATACGGTCGCGGATCAATGTCGATCAGCGCTGCCCCCTTGCTCACCAACTGGCCTTCCGTGTAGTGGACCGCAGTCACAATTCCACTCACCTGGGGCGTGATATTGGAGGTGTACACCGGGACCACCGTCCCAAGGGCGTCCACGTACACGCCAATATCCCCCTTTTGCGCCGTTGCGGTCGTCAGAACTACCGCCCCACCCGCGCCTCCACCCCGCCGGCCTCCTCCGCCTGCCGGCGTAGCCGGAGCCTCCACATGGTGGAGCACCAGGTAAAATCCAGCCGCAAAGAACAGCAGCACGCCAACCCAGCCAAAAACTTTAAGCCCTTTGTATTGTGGTGTTTCCGGATCAGTCGAGGCGGGGAGTTGATGATCGGAACCGACCACCGAATGTTCATTTGCATCAGGTTGCAAAGCTGTCTCCTGTCCCAGTCCCAGGCGGTCTTACACCTTGGACGCGACTTGTCGCTACTGGAGATGGACGAATCAGCCCTGCCGTTTAGTTTCAGAGCCTTCCTGGTCCCCGGTCGAGCGCCATAGAACGATTCGCATCTCTCTTCATACTACCGCAAGGTTCGACCTCTTCCTGGCGTCCCTGGCTCACCACAATCGCGCCGCTACCAGGCGCGCAACCGGCTCAACACGCGTTGTCTGTCACGGTATTCCACCTCGATCCACTGCCCCGGATGCCCTTCCCGCGCTACAACCCGCCCCGACTCCGTGCACAGCTGCGTAACTCGCTCAGCGGATAGAAGGTTCCCCGCCACGTCACCCCTCCATCGCGCAACGTCACCATCATCGACCGCATCATCGAATACACCATCACCGTTGCCGCCACGGGAAACAACACCGCGTACCACGTCGATATCCGGCTGAAACGCCGCGATAATCCATAAAGCCCCGCCACCGACCCGAGCGCAATCGCCGCGGCAACCCGCGTTCCCGGCACAAACAGCAGCACCGCCGGCACAATGCAACTCAACGTCATCCCCACCGCCGACGCCATCAGCATCGCTGGACGAAACCTGAAGACCGCGAAGATATTCTTCGTCATCCCATGCACAATCCCCATCGCACCCGCCGCCCAATGGACGGACACCATCCCCGGCGCAGCTGCCGCCCGCTGCCGCAGTCCTGCGCGCTTCACCCGACGCCCCAGGTCCAGGTCCTCCACAATCTCCATCCGGTCTGCCTCAAATCCACCCACTTGGCGATAGGCGCTCACCCGAATCAAATTGAATGCCCCTACCCCAATCGCATCGCGGGCATCCGCATCCGCCACTCGCCAGGGGCGAACCGCCCAAAGGCTTACCACCTTCAGAAACACCAGCAGCATCCCCTCGCCCCAGCTTTGAACAATCGTAGTTGGCAGTACCACCGCATGATCGGCCCGCTCGCGCTCCGCCCACACCAGCGACCGCCGCACCGCCTCCTTCTCGAAGATCACATCCGCATCCGTAAACAGCAGATACTCCACCTCGCCGCCCTCGATCGCCTGCCGCGCGGCCATCGCCATCGCATGCGTCTTGCCCAGCCACCCCGCAGGCAACTCCTCTACATGCATCACCTCCATGCGCTCACGATGCATCCCTGCCAGCTCGTCCATCATCGCCCCGGTCGCATCCGTCGAGCGGTCATTCACTGCGATAATCCGCATGGCCTGGTAGTCCTGGCCAAGCAGCGACTCCAGACACGCGCCCACCTTCGCCGCCTCATTGCGCGCGGGCACAATCACCACCAGCGACGGGCCGGTTGCCAGTGCGCAGTCATACTCGGCCGCCAGCAGGTTCGGCACCCTCGGCAGCCCGAGCGCCGTCTCAGCCAGCTTGTACACCCACGCCAGGGCAATCAGCCACGCCATCGGCTTCAATACAAAGTGCAGCGTATGCATTCCCCAGGCGTCCTCTCTCTGCCTTAAGCGGTATTCATCCAACTGCTTGTCCTGCATTCTTGCGTGTCATTCTGAGCATAGCGAAGAATCCCCGCATTTCGCTCGCGCCCGCTTTCGCCTTCAGGCCCCAGGGCTGCTTACCCCTTCAGAGACAGAGCAGTAAAGCAGTATTTCGCCGCCGCCACCAGCAACCTGCAACCTGCTCCACTACAATTCGGCCATGAAGTTATCCGTACTTGCCGCGCACCTTGGCGCAACCCTCCACGGCGATCCCGAGGCTGAAGTCACCTCCGCCGCCGGCCTCGAAGAGGCCGTCCCGGGCCAGATCGCCTTCGTTGCCAATCCCAAATACATCGCGTACGCCCGCACCACCCGCGCCACCGCCGTCCTGGTCGAACCGGAGTTCGAGCCCGTCGCCGCCGCCACCCTGCGCATCGCGAACCCCTACCTCGCCTTCGCCCGCGCCCTCGACCTGCTCTACCCCGCCGCCGCCTACCCGCCCGGAATCCATCCCACGGCCGTTCTCGCCCCCACCGCGCAGATCGGCGAAGGCGCGCACATCGGCGCCTACGTCGTCGTCGGCGACCACGCCGTCCTCGGCCCGCATGCAACGCTGCTGCCTCATGTCGTCGTCTATCCCGGCGCGCACATCGGCAGCCACTTCTTCGCCCACGCCCACGCTGTCGTCAGAGAGAACTGCCGCCTCGGCGACCATGTCCTGCTCCAGAACGGCGCCATCGTCGGCTCGGACGGCTTCGGCTTCGCCCGCCACGCCGCGCCCGAACCCGGCACTCCCGCCTGGTACAAGATCCTCCAAACCGGCCCCGCCGTCCTCGAGGACCACGTAGAAGTCCAGGCCAACGCCTGCATCGACCGCGCCACAGTCGGCGAAACCCGCATCGGCGCGGGCGTCAAGATCGACAACCTGGTGCAGGTCGGCCACGGCTCCAACGTCGGCGCGGACACCCTGCTCTGCGCCCAGGTCGGCCTCGCCGGCTCCTCCACCGTCGGCCGCAACGTCATCCTCGCTGGCCAGGTCGGTGTCGTCGGCCACTCCAAAATCGGCGACGGCGTCATCGTTACCGCCCAGTCCGGAGTTCCTGGCGATGTCCCCGCCGGCGCCACCGTCAGCGGCTCGCCCGCCTTCGACAACGTCAAATGGCTCCGCGCCACCTCGCTCTTCCAGCGCCTGCCTGAACTCATCAAAGAGCTCAAAAAGAAGCAGCCGCGCCCCTGAAACTCTGCACAGCGATCCCGCGTCTTGCAATCAGCCCGGAAGAAGATAGCCCAGCGCAGCCTCCCGCGCATCTAACCCCACAGTGCAGCCAGAGATCCCAGCAGCCACGGCGCTCGAACTCGTCCGCTCGCCGGTCGTTACAGTCCTGTTGCTCGACGACGACCCCGTGAACCTTCACCTGCGCGGCGCAATCCTCCGCCAGCATGGCTATGCAACTCTCGCCGCCTCCACGATCGAGGAAGCAAATCGGCTCCTGGATCAGATTGACATCGCCGTCCTCGACTACCACCTCGGAGCCGGCCAGTTCGGCACAGCAGTCGCCACCAAGCTGCGCAAGCGCCGTCCCCAGGTACCCATCATCATCATGTCCGCTACCCTGGACCGCAGCTTCGGCGGAGTCGAGGACATGCACCTGCTCAAGGGCCACAGCTCCGTGGACGACCTGGTTGCCGCGCTGCGCTCCTTTCAGGCCCGCAGGCGCGGCGCGCCCGTCGTGGTCGACGCGCGCGACTTCTTCTACTCCCGCATCTCCCTCTCCATCGGGTCGGATGTCCTGGTCCAGATCCTCGATGCCGACGGCAACTGGCTCTACTGCAACGAGACGGCGGCCGCCTACCTCGGCCAGCCCCGCGAGTGGTTTCCTGGCCGCAACCTCTTCGTCGAGATTCCCACCACCCCGCCCGACTGGACGGAGATTCTCCGCTCCGTCGCCGAGACCCGCAACACCCACATCGATCGTACCCGCCGCGGCCTCTTCTTCCTCACCCCGGACAACGGCCCCAGCGCCAGTTGGAGCGTGCTCGCCTTTCCCATCACCCTCCACGATGGCCGCCCAGGCTCAGTCCTCACCGCCCGCATCCTGGAGCGCGCCCCAACCCTGCTCACCTAGAGCCACTGCCATAAGCGCTGAAAGCGCGCCACATACCAGCCTAGGCCTACGGCCTAGGTTAGTAAGCCCCCAAAGACTCCGAGGGCTGAAAGCCCGACACATAACGTGGCCACAAACCGCCAGGAATAGTTCCACTTCCCCTGTCTGTCTATAGGGTTGCGGTCCGCTACAAAACCCCGCCCCTTGCATCGCAAAAGGGCGGGGCTTGCTTACGCTGCTTGCTACCAGCGGCCCTACGGAGTCGCCGGAGCCGGCTTCTTCATCGCCGGCGCGGCCGCCTTCGGCTTCCAGAACGGGTCCGCCTTGATCGTGTCTTCGTCCATGTAACTCATCTTGGGGTTGAACGCATACAGGTTGGTCATCTCCGACTCGATGCAGTCCGCCGTCATGGTGCGGATCTTTTCCATATCCGGGCCCATGGCGTCGGCAAACTTCTTGTCGTCGCCCATAAACTGGTCGTTCTCCGCCAGCGTCTCCATCTTGGAAATCGCGATGTAAACGCCGCCATTGTCCTGTCCATAGTAGCTCTCAAATGTTGCCCAGTTCGCATGTTCGGATACCTTGCCATAGCCCGCGACATACATCTTCACCAGCCGTTCAAATTCATCCCGCTTGCCTGGCTTCACCACGTACCTCGATATCTCAAAGTAGCGGTCGTGCGCGATTGGCCCCACATGCAGGCTCAGATCCGGATCGAACACCAGGACATCCTGCTGCATGTCCTCCAGCAGCTCGCCATCCGTCACCAGCGCGTGGTCAATCGCGGCCGAGAGTGTTGCATTCTTCTGCTGTGCCTTGTTGTCCTTCTCCCAGGCTTCGAACGAAGGATAGCCAACGAAGAACAGCACGCGGGACTTACCCGACATCGACTCCGCGGCAAAGTAATGGGTTGGCCACTTGGCCGCGGCCATCGCGTTCACAAAGTTGCTCTCGGTCTTCTCGTGCATGCTGCTGGTCTTACCCGGTTTTAGCCACTCCCGCTGAATCACCAGGACCTTCGGCGGCCCCGCATCCTGCGCCACAATGGCGCCTGCACTCACAATCAAACAAACACCTGCGCAAAGACCTGCCAGTCGATTCATCGTTCACCTATAGCTTTCCAGTTTGGAGATCGGATTTGAAATTGCGCACGGCACATCGAGGACGCTCCACAGATATGCATGCAACCGTGGGCCCAAGTGCTCAGCAATAAAACGATACGTGCGGGACTATAGCAGTTTCACCATAGGAATGTAGACCGAAATCTCAGTCCTGCAGTGGCTTTATCTCAAAAAAAGAGCGACCCTGCACGACAATCTTCTCGATACATTCATCCCTAAGGGAGACTCTGAACAAGTCTCCGATTTGAAAGGGCGTGGCTTTAGCCACGTCGCAAACGGTCTAAAATCAATCGGGCTTTAGCCCCTGAGGGAATGTCCGATGACTTGTTCAGACCTTCCTTAGCCGCCACAGCCTCAACACCACTTCCGCCGGCAGGCGCGATGATCCCGTCTCTGAAGTAAGCGGCACGATTCTTACTGCTTGTCATCACTTTCCTTACTGCTTGTCATCACTGTCCTTACTGGCTTGTCATCACTGTCCTTACTGCTTATCATCACTGTCCTTACTGCTTGTCATTCTGAGCCGAAGGCGAAGAATCCCCGCATTTGGCTCACGCCCGCGCTCAAACCAAGGCTCAGGAATGCTCACAGCTTCAGAGCAGGGCCCTAATTCTCCATCGCGGGATCGCGCCGTTTCTTACGTTTCGCGTCCACCATCAGCTCTGACACCAGCGAAACCCCGTCCCTGCGCCGCTTCTCTTCGATCGAGATAAATATCCCCGCGACCAAAGCAAACGCAATGAATGCGATCACGACAAACATCAGCATGGCAACCCTCCGGAATTCAAGATGGCGCCCGCCGGGCAGAGTCTTACAGAGCTCGCTCCACACCTGGCAAATGGCATCTTACAAGGGTAGGATGCGGTTTTTTGCGCCGATGGCAACCTGCGCTTTTCACATTCTTTCCACAGCCGCAGAAAGCTCCCCGCCGAGAGCATCGTTGAGCGCAGGGTCCATCCGATGCTCTACACTGGAACGCAATGCCGCGCGGTTACTTCATCACCTTCGAAGGTCTCGACGGCTCCGGCAAGACCACACAGCTCCGCCGCCTTGCGGACTGGCTCACGTCTGCGGGCCACACTGTCGTCACGCTCCGCAATCCCGGCTCCACCGCGCTCGGCGACCGCATTCGCTCCATCCTGCTGGACTCGCGCTCCGAGTCGGCCCACGGCCCCATCCACCCGCTGGCGGAGATGGCCCTCATGTTCGCCGACCGCGCCCAGTCCATCGCAGAGATCATCACGCCAGCGCTCGGCGCAGGTTCCATCGTCCTGTGCGACCGCTACACCGACTCTTCCGAGGCCTACCAGGGCGCCGGCCGCGGACTTGGTAGCCAGCGCATTCTCGCCATGCACGCCGCCGTCTGCAATAACCTGCAGCCCGACCTCACGTTGCTCCTGCTGCCTCCACTGGAGGACTCACTGGCGCGTGCGCGCCGCCGCAACCATCGCAATACGCAGAGCGATGGTACCGACGAAAATCGCTTCGAGCGCGAGTCCGACGAGTTCTACACACGCATCCATACGGCCTATCGGCAAATAGCAGCCCGCGAGCCGCAGCGCGTCCTCACCATCGGCGACAACGATGGCGCTAACTCCATCGACGCCATCGCCCTCCGCATCCGCGATGCGGTCGCCGCACGCCTGCCATCCCCCGCCGCCACCCTATAGCCGTAACGCTACAGCCGTCTCTCCGCGCAGTTACTGCGCAGGAACCTCCGCAACGCCTGCCGGCTTCACAATCGTCGTCTCCTCCACAGCAATCATCCCTGTGCCCGCAAGCTCCGCCAACTGGCCCAGCAGCTCATCCACCTTCTCCTGCGTCTCGATGAATTCGATCTTCACCGGGAGCCGGTCCGACAGCTCAACAAACGAAGCCGAATGCACATGATGATCCACGCCGAACCCCGCCACCCCATGGAACACGGACGCTCCGCTGACGCCGTGCTGCAGAAGGAAGTCCAGGAAAATGCCCTCCGACGCGGCGCCATGATGCCTTGACCCCTGACTCAGATAGATGCTGACCTTGAGAGCCTTCCCCGCCTTCAACATGGTCCCCTCCCTTGAGTGCGCCAGGTCAGCGCAATACCCTGCCGCGCGCCGATCAAAGTACCCGCCCCAACGCAGCACCCAGAGCCACCGCAACCAGGCCAAAAATAAGACTGGTGGCCACATACACCAGCGCAATCCAGAACGCCCCGCTGTTCAGGCTGGAAAATATCTCCCACTCAAATGTGGAGAAGGTCGAATACGCGCCAATGAACCCAATCGGAATCAGGTAGCGGAACGCAGGATTCACATTGCTGTGACGGTTCAAAATCTCCAGCGACAGCCCGATGATCAGGCATGCGGAAATATTAATCATTAGCGTGCCGTAGGGGAACCGGATCCCCATCCGGCCGCTGATGCCGGTATTGACCGCATAGCGCGCCATCGACCCCAAAGCGCCGCCCAGCGCGATAAGAAGATACTTCTGCAAGTCCGCAGGCTCCTGAATGATTCCTCACCATACTACTGTGTACACGCGGATCGAACACCCTCCGCCGCCCGTCCCGGCGCTCACTGCGGAATCATAATTGACGGAGTGCCACTACTAAGGCGATAATTCGACCTCCGAGGTACTCCATGAGCGAAATGACGACCACCATCGGCACAGTCCTCCGGCAGAAGACAGGCGGAGTGCTCTCCGTCGCCCCAGACGCCTCGGTCTACCAGGCCATCGAGCTGATGGCCCAAAAGGGCGTCGGCGCGCTGCTGGTCATGGAGCACGGAGCGCTCTGCGGAATCGTCTCCGAGCGCGACTACGCACGTAAGGTCGTCCTCCAGGGCCACTCCTCTAAGGACACCCCCGTCTCCGCCATCATGAGCAGCCCGGTCGTCACCGTCACCCGCGAGCATACCGTAGGCGAGTGCCTCCGCATCATCACCGACAAGCACTTCCGCCACCTGGTCGTCACCGAACAAGACGCCGTCGTCGGCGTGGTCTCCATCGGAGACCTGGTCAACTGCGTCATCTCAGAGCAGGAGCAGACCATCAAGCACCTGCACGCCTACATCTCCGGCGCCGCCCACTAGAGCGAAATTCCCATAGGTGTGCAGTTGTTCCTATAGGTGTGCAGTTGTTCCCATAGGTGTGCAGTTGTTCCTATAGGTGTGCAGTTGTTCCCATAGGTGCGCAGTTGTTCCCATAGGTGCGCAGTTGTTCCCATAGGTGTGCAGTTGTTCCCATAGGTGCGCAGTTGTCTTCACAGGGCCGAAGGCCCGCCACATACCAGCCTAGGCCGAAGGCCTAGGTTGGTGCCCCCAAGAGCCAGAGGGCTGTAAGCCCGACCACATAGTAACGTCTGCACACCAATAGGAAATTTGCTCTAGCCCATCGCGCCGTCCATCACTCTTCCGCCGTATCCGCGTCCCCCTCCTCGATCAGGGAAGCCGCTCCCACCACGTCAAACGTCATCGCCTCGCCGCCGGTCGCCTGCAGCGTCACCCGCAGCGGGGCGCGTTGCCACTGCGCCACCTTGCACACCGGCTCCGCTGCCGCACTCTGTGGCCACTTGCCAAGCTGCTTCTGCACCACGGCGCGCCGAGCTCCCAACTGAGCCACCACCGCAAACAAGCCGCCCTTGGCCGTGGCCCCCGTCCCGCAGTACGCCGCATAGTCGCGGAACCACACCACCTCCGATACCGCACTGTCAAAGTCCGGCAGGTGCAGTGCGGCAATGTGCCCTGTGCTGCGGTCCACCAGCAGCCATGGCCCGGGTTGCCAGCTCCACTGCGCCGCGGCCTCGCCCGGCAGTGCATCGTTCAGCCGCAGCGCACGGCGGATGGTAAAGCTGCGGTCGGTCACATCGTGGCTCTCGCCGGTGGTCCATTCCTTCTGCCGTCCATCCACGGTCAACGGACGCACCTTCATCGCCTGCGCATTCGTCGCCTTGCCTGCCACCGGAATGCTCCCCGCAGGCGTCCACGTCACCTTTCGCACCCCGCCCAGGGCTACAACATGCACCTTGGCTGGCGCAGCGGCAGCTGCAACAGCATCACAGAACGGTACCAATACGAGCCCAAAGCTCAGCAGTCGCACAGCAGCGGAAGATAGAATCTGCATCCGCGGCAGATTAGTCCGTCCCGAGCCCGGAATCAAGCGTTCTTTTCCGCTCCCCTCCGCCCGCCTCCAGTCCATTCGCACAACCCGTTCCTTCCTGGTCAACTTCGGGCCCGGTTTTGCAGAGGTCCCCACGTTTTCCGCCGCCCTTCGCGGAGTAGTATCGTGGTGACAGGGCGCACCTGTGACCCCAGAACATTGCGGCAAACGTTGGCGCGGACGACGGCCAGCAAAGCCCAGCAGAACAACACCATCAGGCAAATAGGAAAGGAACAAAGCGAATCATGTGGAAACCGAACCAGGCCGGACCGAGCACACCTTCAACCCCTGAGCCCGCACGCCCCACTCCCCCAGCGTCTTCTCCCACCGCCTACGAGGCTGGAACGGTTCGACCGGCCGCGGCTGCGGCAGTGATCCCGGCCGGCGAGCAAGCCACCATCGGCAAATCCCTCTTCGTCAAGGGCGAGGTCTCCGGCTCCGAGTCGCTCTACATCGACGGCAAGGTCGAGGGCACCATCAACCTGCCCGGCAACCGCGTCACCATAGGCCGCAATGGCCAGGTCGCAGCCAACGTTACCGCCCGCGAAGTCGTCGTCCTCGGCAAGGTCCGCGGCAACGTCACCGCCAGCGACCGCGTCGATATCCGCAGCGAGGGTTCGCTCACTGGAGACGTCGCCGCAGCCCGCATCTCCATCGAAGACGGCGCCTACTTCAAGGGCGGCATCGACATCCGCAAGCCCGGCGAGGGCAAGAACGGCGCCCCTGCGTCCGCTGAGCCGGCCATCGTCGAAGCGAAAGCCTAACCCCTCCTCTCAGCAAGCATCGCAACGCAAGCGGCCCTGGCAATCGCCGGGGCCGTTGTGCGTCTGCCCTACTCGTTCGGCTTCCGCCGGATCTGCCCCGGATCCACCAGGTCCGGCGAACTCGGCGCAGGCGGCTGGCTCGCCCCCGGATCGGCATGCCTCGGATTCGCGCTCGCCCACTGCCCGCGCAACTCCGCCGCCGGAATCGCAACCGCGGGTTTGAAGCTCGCCGACGCCATGTACTCCAGGATCGAGCGCCGCAGCGTAGGCGTCCCCGGCCGCTTGCCATCCAGATCCAGCGAGCACACCATCAGCCGCCCCGGCCCCACGCTGCACTCGTACAACAGCGCCAGCTTCAGGTTGCGGTTCCAGTCGTCGATGGACTGCACAATCGGCTGCAACGCGTGCGGCAATGCGTCCACGTTCACGGCATGCGTGTCGCCAAACAGGTCCACCCACTGCCAGTCGCAGTTCGACTCCGTCGGAAAGCCCGCCAGCGCCGGATGCTTCACATCGTTCCACAGTCCCAGGAACGTCGTCCCATTTGGATTCATCAGGTGGTTCCAGAAGATCGGCACCGTGGACACCTTCGGATCGGAGGAATCCATGTCCGCCGCCTTGGGCAGAAACAGCACCTTGGCGCCCTCCGCCAGGCGCTCCTCGGCCGCAGCCCAGGCGCTGGTCACCAGCACGGTCGCAGGCTCAGTGCCCTCCACCTTCGCCGTATATACCCAGAAGTTCCACTCGTTCCGAAAGCTCGTCGCTCCGTGCATCTCCACCACCAGCGTGTACTGCGCCGGCGCAGCCAACTCCGACAGGTCCGCCGCAATACTCCCGAGCGGGATATTCTTCCCGCGCTGGATCGTCTGCGCCGCCCAACTTCCGCTCGCCACCACCTTCCCCGCCTTCCCCACAATCTGCCATCCGGAACTCACGTTGGCCAGCGGCGCAGGCCCGTAGTGGGCCACCTCCACGTCGCTCTTCAATGTGTCCGCCGTCGTGTACACGCGGTCCTTCAATCGCGCCAGCAACACGGTTGTATTGTTGAACTGGCGAAACTCCGCCGGCCCCACATATCCCTTCGACTCCCAGAATGCATCCAGCAGCCCCATCAGCGCACCGCCCTGCCCCAGGTAGTCGTGCAGGTCCAGCATCTCGATGCCGCTATAGCTCGGCGTGCGCAGGTTGGCCTCGAACTCCTCCTTGTAGCACTCCACCTGGAACCGGCCGGACGCGTAGGCAAACTCCTTGTTCTTCGCCAGCAGTCCATGCGCCTCCGCCGAGTCGCGCATAATCCGGTAGTTGCCCGGCACCATGTACGGCACCCGGCCACTGCCTATGCCGTCCACAAACGCCGCATACTGCCGCTTGCCGTTGAACTTCGCAATCACGTCGAAGTCCGGATACGCGCACCACTGCCCCACCTCGTGCCCCACCGCCGGTATAGCCGCGCCGTGCAGCATGGCCTGCAACGTGCTCTCGTAGTCCGCGCCAAACCACCCGCGTGGACCGCGCGCTCCAGGCGTCACCAGAAAGTCCGCCGCGTAGGGCTTGCCCGCGCCTCCGGGCGGCGGCGCAAATCGCCCCGTCCCGTCGGAGTACAGCCGCCGCGGATCGGCATCGTGCCACTTCTTGTCCCACGTCGGCAACTGCTCCGCATAGTGGCCCGCAGGCTCGTTCGTCGCGTTCAGCATCACCAGCGACGGGTGATTGCCATACGCCTTCAAAAGCCGCGCCGTCTCGTCGTTCAGAATCCCAAGCATCTTCAAGTCCGTGTCGAACGCGTTCCACATCCCGCACTCCGGCTGGAAGTAGAAGCCCAGTTCATCGCCCGCTATAAACGCGGCCTCCGGCGGACACCACGAGTGGAAGCGAATTCCGTTCAGCCCCCACGTCTTGCAGATCGTAATAATCCGTTTCCACGTCGCCACATCGGTCGCCGGATATCCCGTCAGCGGGAACCCGCCCCCATCGTGCGTCGCGCGGAAGTAGAACAGCTCGCCGTTCAGCAGAATCGTCTTCCCCTCCGCCCGAATCTCGCGCAGCCCGAACGTCAGGTCGCGATGGTCGTCCGCCGATGGCCCGCTCAGCTTCACCGTCACATGCTGCAGCACCGGCGAGAACTCGCTCCACGGAGTCGCGCTCGGCAACGTCACATCCAGCGTCGCATCGCCACCCGCTGCATCCCAGGTCACCGGAACACTGCTCGCCCCGGCAGAGAGCGTCCCCGATCCACCCTTGCCCGTCGCGTTCCCCAGTCGCACCCGGATCTGCGCCGTCTTGCCGGCCACATTGGGGAACACCTGTGCATCGTCAATCCACACCGGACTGGTCGCCCCCAATTCAATCCGTCCCACAATCCCGTTCCACGTGCTCCCCTCGCCGTCGGAGACCCCGTGTCCGTCCGGCCGATAGACAAAGATCATGCGGTTGTCGATGCGAATCGAAAGCCGATGCCTTCCCGGCGTCACCAGTCCCAGGTCAAAATCGTGCGGCGCCACCAGAGACGTATTCGTACCCATCAGCGTGTCGTCCAGATACACATCCGTCTTCCACCGCGTCCGCTCCAGCGACAGCGCAACTCGCTTCCCCCGCCATGCCGCCGGAATCTCAATCTCGCGCTGATACCACGCCACGCCCAGATAGTGCTTCACCGGCTGCGACAAGTACGGCACCTCCACATGCCCCGGCTTGATATAGGCCGCGTACTGCGGCAGCTTGTACCACGCCATATCGCGCGGCAGCGCGGCCACAAACTGCGTCTCCGCGGCGATGTCATCGCCATAGCCCTGCGTCTGCAGAATTCCCGGCAGCGCAATCTTCGTCGTCGCATCCAGATCGCTCGCGAACCACGTCTCCTTCACGCCCACATCGTCGCGGTCCAGCCGGAACCGCCACTGCCCTGCCAGCGACTGTGCCCTACCCCGCGGCGCTACCGGCGGAGTCGGCGCCGCATACAGCGCCACATGCGCGGCGGTTGCACCGGTCAGAGCAATAAATCTACGGCGAGTAAATCCAGTTGCGATGGTCATAAATTTCCCGTCTTCACGCTTGTGTCCCGTCTTCACGCCAGTTCCCGTTCTTCGCCTTGTTCCTTCATGCTTGTCATTCTGAGCGCAGCGAAGAATCCCCGCATTTGCACTTGCTTTTGTCTTTGCCGTTCCTCTTATCCCTGATCCCGCCACAGGGGAAGAATCCCGCACTTCCCTTCCGAACCCGCTCCATTCCAATCACGCCGCCACTATCGCAAGCGCTGAAAGCGCGACCCCATACCAGCCTAGGCCGAAGGCCTAGGTTAGCGCCCCCAAAAACATCCAAGGGCTGAAGGCCCGACACAAAGCAGTCCCACAAATCCAGGGACAATCCTGCTTCGCCGGCTCTGCCCGTGCTGCCTGCATTTCCCTCCCAAACCACCGCCCCTAATAATGCGTGTGGTTGGCAATCACCTTGCGGCACTCCGCATCGCACGGCTTTGCATGGGGCGCCACGTTGGCATTCGCATATACCCGCAGCGTCTGGCTGCCGCCACCGCCCGGACCACCGCCACCGCCTTCGAGGGTTATCACCTGGTCCGCCCCAATATGGTCGAAGTCGAACATGTGATACGCCTCGCCCTTGAAGAACAGCGTCGCGTTGCCGTCCGGCTCCAGCTTGAAGCGGTACCAGAAGTACGTCCGCTTCCCCGTGCCATACCAGTCGCCGCGCACAAAGTTCGGATTGCCGTTCAATGGCTGCGCCGGCCACCGCTCCAGCAGACGGCCCACGTTATCGAACCAGTAGAGTTGCGCCGCCAAGCCGCCTTGCACGGCAATCTGATCCGGCGGACCCTGTTGCCGCGCAAAGCCTCCGCCGCCCGCTCCCGGCGCGCCCGCCGGCCGCAACCCCGGAGCCGCGCCCGCGGGCCTCGGCTGCGGCGTTCCGTAGGTGCGTCCGCCCGTCACAACCTGCGGCGTCTTGCTGTCGCCCAGGATGTATCCCGCCGTAATCTGCTGCGAGTGGTCGGACAGGTTCTGCCACAGCATATCGCCATTCTGCGCGTTATACGCCAGCGTGCCCACATCGCTCTGCCCCACCAGCAACTCCGGCTTGCCGTCGCCGTTGATGTCGAAGAACTCCATCGCATCCATGTGGTCGTTGTTCTTGGAGAAGTACTTCGAGTTGTCCCACACCGTGTTGCCCTTCGCGTCCAGGCACAGATGGCTGATCACCACCTCGTCGATGCCGTCGCCATTCACATCCCACGGATAGATGTAGTGCCCAAAGTAGTCCTTGTCGCGATGCTCCATGTGCTCCCACAGCTTGTTCAGGTCCTTGTCGTACGCCGCCAGCGTGATCGTGCCGCCGGTATCCGTGAACACCAGCAGCGTGTCCGGCCCATCGGACTCCTTGTGGAACTTCGCCACCGCCATGCGGTAGTTGTTATCGACATGCGGCAGCGCCGGCGCGGGCCATGGCACCTGTTGGATCACATCGCCCGTGCGTCCATCCGCCAGCACCAGCCATTCCTTGCCATCGCTGCTCTCGCGCCAGTGCGCCAGCTCGTCGCGCCCAGTGTGGTGGAAGTCCCACAGTACCCCCGCCGCTTCGTTGCCCCGCGGATCGTCCCGCGTCGTCGGCGGCGCCGTCCAGCGCCACAGCTCATGCCCGTCGTTCGCATACACAATCGTCGAGTAGTCATTGGTGATATCGACAATCGCATACTTGCCGCTGCCATCCACATCGCCAAACTTCACAATGTTCGAGCCTGCAATCTTGTACTCATGCAGCAGCTTCACCTCGGGTGGAAGCTCCAGCGCCTTCAAGTCGTCTTCCTTGAACTCCGCATTCTTCGACAGCACCAGCACATTCAGCGAAGGCCGCGGAGTAATCGCCGTCAGCCTCACCTCCACATTCCCCGGCTTCAGCGTGTAGTCGCCGCCACGCACCCACGCCAGCGGCCCCTTGCCATACGTGCCCGCGTCCTCTTTGCCGTCGACCTTCACATGGAAGGAGCTGGTCGGCGTCCCAATGCTGCGCACAAACAGGTGATACACGCCCGCCTCGCGCACCGGCACCTGCGCCACCACATCGCCCGCCCCGCCCATGTTGATCGTGTTCTCGTTGAAGAACCACGACCCCGCCGGGAACCGTCCATCGTTCGAATCGCCTTCCGGCATATTCACGTAGAAATCCGACGCCGGAACAACAATCGTGCCCGCCACCTGGCGCGCCGCATCGTGATGATGCAGTGTCAGCTTCTGCTGCGCAAGCAACGGCCCGGCAATCAGGGCAGCCGCCGAAACCAAACTAACAAGACGAAGCCTCATGGCCGCACTCCTCGGGACAACTCAAACTCCGGCGTTATGTCGACAGGAATGTCGCTCGTCGCATCCAGCGCTTGCGTCAGCTCCGCAGGCATCACGTCATACTTGGCGAACCACGCCTCCACGCCCGCCCGATCCCCCTGCGCCTCAAACGTCAGCAGCTTCTGGCACAGGCCCGCAATCGCATCCGGCATCGCCGCGTAGTCGATGGTGTAGCGCCCATCTGCACCCTGCGCAATGGCCTTGTGTTCGGCCAGGTAGTTGAACTCCATCATCATGGCTCGCCCGTGCGCCTCTCCAGTGCCAAATCGCAGCGTCCGCAGTATCCCCGCCACGTACGATCCATACACGCTGTCCATCTCGCTCGCCGGCGCCAGCTTTTGATCGGCCAGCCACTTCGCCAGATAGATGCCCGTCACATCGGCCTTCGCCTCTTCCAGTCCGCTGTAGGCCGGCCCAATCGCCTCGTTGATGTCGATCTGCTTGCCGTCCACATGCGCATACGCCGGCCCCAGCCCGTGCGAGATCTCATGCAGAATCACCCCCGTCATATAGCCTTCGCCGCTCACATCCTTCGTCTGCTCCGGCGCCAGCATCTTCCCCGCGATCGGCAGAATCACGTTCTCCAACCGCGCGTCCATAAAGTTCTTGAAGAAGATCTTCTTCGATCCCTTCTCTGCATGCACGCGGGCATCGTTGGGCAGATTGTCCGCCACCGCCTGGTACCCGTAGCGCAGATCGCCGGCGCGCAGCGGCGCATCCACCACCTCCATTGGAGTCGCATGGCCTGTCTTCGACGGCTTGTCCTCTGCCGCCACCGGCAGCGCCTGCTGCATCGCCGCCTCCTGCGCCTGGTACATCGCCAGTTTGCGGCTCTCCGCGTTGTTGCGGATCAGGATCGCCGCGCCGTACGACGTCTTCACGCCCAGCAGCCCATCCAGGTACGTCTCATACGGCGCAAAGATCACATCGACCTTCGGGTCCTTCAGGTCCAGCCACGCAATGTCGCTCGCATAGTAGTCATCGGACAGCAGCGCATCCGCCCGCAGATTCAGAAAGCGCGCAAACGCCGCATCGTCGCTCAACTTCGCCGCCGCGCGCAGGTCCGCCGCCATCGGCTTCAGCCACTGCGCATAAGCCTCGTGATACGGCACCACAAACAGCGCCTCCGGAGTGCCGCTCACCACCGGCTGGCTCAGCCGCGCGGGCAGATCCAGCGGCGCAGACCGAATCACCGTGTGCGAGTCGTACACGGCAGCCTTCTGGTCGGGATGCGCCGCCACATACCTCTCAATCCCCGCGCGCGTCAGCCCAAACGGATACAGCTCATGCCCCGGCACCAGAGGCTCCTCGCCAATCACCGGGAAGTTCTCGTCCACCAGGTCCCACCGGCTCCCGTTGATCGCGAACAGCTTGGCCAGCACCGCGCTCTGCGTCGTGTGGTACATCATGTACCCACCCAGATCGCTCTGGTGCCAGTACAGCTGATCCAGCAGCCGGCATGCATCCGCCAGCTTGGCAACCATCTGTTGCTCGCTCGGCGTCAGGCCGGTCTTGTTGTACGGCATCCGCACGGACTTCCAACGCGCGGCTCGATCCGCCTCATTGTGTACCGGACGCCCGCCCGCATTGCGCGGCGTGCGGCTCTCGGCGCGCGCCGGCAGCGCAGGCCGGTTGGCTGGGGCGTCTGGCGCCCCGGCCGGTGGCTGCGACAGCCCCGGCAACCCCAGCGCAAGCATAAGCAATAGACCAACAGGAGACAAGCGCACTTGAACGCACCTCGCTATAGCAGTTGATGATGATCCAGCTGGCTCATTTGATGAGTATCCAGTTGCCTCATTGGATGTTTATCCAGTTGGCTCATTTGATGTTTATCCAGTTGCCTCATTTGATGAGTATCCAGTTGCCTCATTGGATGATTATCCAGTTGCCTCATTTGATGTTTATCCAGTTGCCTCATTTGATGAGTATCCAGTTGGCTCAGGCGGCCACTGGCCTAAGCGCTGAAAGCGCGATACATACCAGCCTAGGCCGAAGGCCTAGGTTGGCGCCCCCCGAAAAGCCGAGGGCTGAAGGCCCGACACAAGACCGGCCACAAACCTCCAGGGACGATTACGTTTCAATGGTTCTCCCTGAGCTAACTGGCGAATCATCTGGCAGATGTATAAGTGGGCCGATGAAGCCACCTCCGTTTCTCTCAAAGAATAGCGGCGCTCTACTAGATGGTCCGCTCCACAGTATCAGGAAACCCGTTCTATACCACGCACTACACTCTCTCGTTCCATTGCTTCCACACAACTCCGTGCGGCAACTCCGTCGAGTCCGGCGCACGCCGGGCTCCGCCGCAAACAATCCATGGGCATGGAACTACATACGCTCCACCCCGGCAAAAGGACGCCGCAACCCGCAACCTTAGAGTCGCCATCCCGCATTGTCAACACATCCCCACCCCCGGCAACGCCGCACAGCACCTTGCCACACCCCGCCCAATCCTGAGAGCATGTCTGCCATGATCCGCTCCCTGCGTCTGCCGTTCCGAATTCCCCGCTTGCCGTTTCGAACTCCCCGTCTGCCATCTCGGATTCTCTGCTTCTCCCTCGCCGCTGCCTCCTGCCTTCTGCTCCCCACCGCCCCTCTCGCTGCCCAGGCCCCGCCGCCCGCGCCTATGGTTATCGACGCCTCCGCGCCCACCCCCGCGCCCGGCCCCGCCAACTATACCTACGATCCCGCCGACGCAATCTCTCCCGACGGCCACACCCTCGGCCTCAACGCCCAATACCTCACCCTCGACGGCAAACCCTGGCTCCCCGTCATGGGCGAAATCCACTACTCCCGCGTCCCCGAAGCCGAGTGGGAGACCGAAATCCTGAAAATGAAGTCCGCCGGCATCCAGGTCGTCGCCGCCTACATCATCTGGATCCACCACGAAGAAATCGAAGGCCAGTGGGACTGGACCGGCGACAAGGATCTCCGTCGCTTCGTCCAACTCTGCGCCAAACACGGCCTCTACGTCGTCCCCCGCATCGGCCCCTGGTCGCACGCGGAGGTCCGCAACGGCGGCTTCCCCGACTGGCTCCTCGCCAAGGCCCCCAAAAACCGCACCAACGACCCCACCTACCTCAACTACGTCAATCTCTACTACCAGCAGATCGCCGCCCAGCTCAAAGGCCTCATGTGGTCCCAAGGTGGCCCCGTCATCGCCATCCAGCTTGAGAACGAGTACCACCACCGCGGCCCGGACGCAGGCCCCGCCCACATCCTCAAGCTCAAGTCCCTCGCCCGCGACGCCGGCCTCCGCGTCCCCTTCTACACCGAGACCGGCTGGGACAACGCCGCCGTTCCCGACGGCCAGGTCCTCACCGTCGACGGCGGCTATCCCGACGCGCCCTGGGACGCCTCCATCGAAAAGCTCCAGCCCTCCGGCGTCTACGCCTTCCGCGTCGGCCGCCGCGCCTTCACCAACGACATGGGCGCCATCGGCGTCACCCCCGTCCCCGCCTCCCCTGCGGCTCCCGGCCGCAACACTCCGCCCATGACCGCCGAAATGGGTGGCGGCATGCAGGTCACCTACCACCGCCGCCCCGTCGTCTCCGCAGACGACATCGCCGCCATGATGCCCGTCATGCTCGGCAACGGCTTCAACCTCTACGGCACCTATATGTTCCACGGCGGCCAGAACCCCGACGGCAAGCTCACCACCCTGCAGGAGTCCCTCGCCACCCACTACGCCAACGACCTGCCGCAAAAATCCTACGACTTCCAGGCCCCCATCGGCGAGTACGGCGACGAGCGCGAATCTCTCCTCAAACTCAAAACCTGGAACTACTTCCTCAACGACTTCGGATCCACACTCGCCCCCATGCTGCCCCGCCGTCCGGACATCGCGCCCGCAGGCCCCGGCGACTTCACCGTCCCTCGCATCATCGCCCGCACCTCCGGCGCCAGCGGCTTCCTCTTCGTCAACAACCACGTCCGCCAGTACCCCATGCCCGCGCACCCCGGCTTCCAGGTCACCATCAAGCTGCCCGCTGGCGAATCCGTCACCCTCCCCAGCAAGCCCATCACCCTCCCCGCAGACGCCTACTTCGTCTGGCCCTTCAACATGGACCTCAGCGGCCTCCGCCTCCGCTTCGCCACCGCCCAACCCCTCGCCATCCTCGGCACCGCCGCCGCCCCCGTATACGCTTTCTTCGCCCAACCCAACATTCCCGCCGAATTTGTCATCGACGATGTGCCCGGCCTCAGATTCGACCCCAGAGCCACGCAGTTACAAATGGCCCGGAGCGAGGGTTTGATCACCATCCGAGAGCCGGCGTTCTTCACACACCCGGGGGACCTGGCAACCTCCCCGATGGCGGGTAGCATAGCCTTCCTCCTGCCCAACGGTCGCAGGGTGACACTGCTCCTGGCCAAACAGCAGACCGCAGAGAACGGCTGGAAGATGCAGGATGGTGCAGACACGGAACTCCTCGTGTCACCAGAACAAGTCTTTATCGACGGCAGCATCGCGACCCTGCAGAATATGGGAGATACAACCTTTATTGCACGACTTCTTCCAGGCAACGACAGAATCGCCTCGCTTGACCCCACTAATAAATACTTCGCAGCCGATCCACTCGGATTCCTTAATATGGGCGGTCCACAACCTCCAATAAGCCTCACCCCTACCCAAACCAAACCCGCCGACGCCCCCGCCCCACTCCCCGCCGACTTCAAACCCTCCTCCAAACCCCGCGTCGTCGCCGCCGCCCCCACCGAAGCCGATTGGCCCCGCGCCGCCACCTACTCCATCCCCCTCCCCAAATCCGCGCTCACCGATACTCCTACCGAGCAGCACTTCCTCCGCGTCACCTACACCGGCGACGTCGCCCGCCTCACCACCCCCATCGACGGCAAGCCCCACCTCCTCGACGACAACTTCTACGATGGCCAGTCCTGGCTCATCGGCCTCGACCGCTACGCCTCGCAGCTCGCCCAATCCGGCGGCGAGCTCGACCTCTCCATCTACCCCCTCCGCCCCAACCCGCCCATCTTCTTCGAGCCCGGCCTGGAGCCCAAGCCCGGTGCCCCACCCGCCTCCGTCACCTCCGTCGAACTCCTCACCCAGTACACCCTCAAACTCAAACTGGAGCCAACCACCCCCACCAAGCCCTAACCCCACGCCGAAGCCCGGATTACAGCCCTCAATCGATTGAACTTGTCATTCTGAGCGCAGCGAAGAATCCCCGCATTTGTACGGCCACACAATCCCGCAATCCGCCCACCACTGCAGAAGTCAGCCCCTTCAAGCTCTCAGCTCACAGCTCTCCAGCTTACAGCTCAGGAGTCAGGCCTCTCTTCCATGAACGATCATTCCAATGCTCGTTGCCTTCAGGTCGCCCCAAGCCTTTGACCCTGTGCAAAACCCACATCCCTCATCCTCCCAACCACTTCCACCCAAAAAATAGTTGGCATAGCAGTTATGCTCCACTTGCTACACTTAAAGCTGTAGGGAAAGACAAAGCAAGGCCCGGCTGCCCGTCGGGCTTTTCCTTTGGACCACACCGCCGGGCGGCCTCGGGGATGTTGTCGAATTGGTGACTCCCCTCCGCCATCTCGTTTGTTTCTTAGACTTTGACCATACAGGGGGGGGAGGGGGTCAGCGCACCCTCAACCCTCCAGCGCCACTCGCATCGCCCGCACATGCGCCGGCGTTGTGCCGCAGCATCCCCCGATCAGGCTCGCACCCGCCTGGGCCAGCCGCCGCGTCCAGCTCGCCATCTCCTCCGGAGAAACCGGCCCCATGCCGCGGCCGTTCACGGTTCGCGGCAGTCCTGCACTCGGCAGCGCCGCCAGCGGCAGCCGGGTCGCCGTCCGCATCCGCTCCACGGCGCGCAGCACGCTTTCCGGCCCCAGGCCGCAGTTGCAGCCCACCACATCGGCGCCCAGTTCCGTCAGCCGCGCTGCTGCCGCCTCGGGCGTCGTTCCGTCCAGGCAGTTGCCCGCCTGGTCCACCGTCATCGTCACCACCAACCGCAGCTCCGGAGCCACATCGTGCGCCGCACCCATCGCCTCAGCCGCCTCCTCCAGCGACATCATCGTCTCGATCATCAGCAGATCGACGCCTGCGAGTCCGCGCACCTGCTCCGCAAACGCCGCCCGCGCCTCCGCCGGCTCCGCTCGCACGCCCAGCGGCCCCACGCTTCCCGCCACGCAGACGCCGCCGCTCTGCAACGCGCACGCGCGAGCCAACTGCACGCCCGCGCGGTTAATCTCCGCAACTCTGGCGTGCAGCCCATGGCGCTGCAGCCGAAACACATTCGCGCCAAACGTATTCGTCTTCACCATCTCCGCGCCCGCCAGCAGATACGCCGAGTGGATGTTCGCTACCATCTCCGGACGCGACAGATTCAGTTCCTCGTAGCAGAGCTCCAGCTCGAAGCCGCGCGCCAACAGCATCGTCCCCATCGCTCCGTCGCACAGCACGCCGCCGCCGGTCACCAGCCTCTCCAGCGTGCTCGTCACCGGATTCGTCGCGGCATCGGCCATTGCACCTCGCGCTCGTTTCGAACACACCGCTCAGGCCCGCAACAGAACAGCCGCGGCGCCCGCTTCGAGCCTGCTTCCTTTGGTATAGTAAGGGGTAATAAGGGAAATCCCTCGCACGACGAAGGTTGGAGTTGTCCACGTTGAAGAATCAAAGTAGTTTTGTCCGCGGGTCCGCCCATTCGGCCCACAGCCAGTCGTCGGAAGCTCTCTCGATCGAACCTTCAAGGTCACCGGAAGCGCCTTCCCGGCGCGGGCTTCACCTGCTGTGCGGAATCCTGATCGCGCTCTCCTCGTTCGGGCTCTGTTCCTGTCACTCCGCCAGTTACTACTACTACAAGTTCCCGGAGTACAACTACGCGGGCCGTCCCGTCCCGCCCAGCAAGCTCGCCCAGCGCGTCATGATCGGCGTCACCGCCAACGGCAGCCAGGGCGCACTCGAGATCGTCGATGCCCTCCGCGACATCCGCAGCAACGTCGAGGACACCATCCCTTCATACTCCATCTCCGGGTATGCGTCGGGATACCCCGGCACCATCTTCAACTTCCCCGCCGAGTTGCGCGGATACGTCTACTCCAACAGCGACGGCAGCCTCACCAGCATCAGCTACTCCACGGAAGCATCGACCGGCTCCGTCGGCACATTTCAGTCGGGCTCCAGCGCAGTCGCTGTACCGCCCGCATTCGGCCACTTTTACGGAGCAGAAGGAGCAGCCGGAGTCCTGGTGATCAAGGACAACGCCACCGGCGCAGGCTATGGACTCAATATCCCCGATGTCTACAAGGTGGTGGTCAACGCAGGCGACACCGTCGTCCTCGCGATGGTGCGCAACACCAACGCGGTCTACCGCGTCTTTAAGCTGAACGAGGCGCAGTATCCGACCTCGCAAGCTGCCATCGCGGCAACTGGATCCATCGACTGCCAGCCCAACCTGCTTCCCGTCTACTGCGCCGTGCAGGTGCCCGGAACGTACGATCGGCCAGCCTACGTTTACTACTCGCTCGATGGAACCACCGCCTACGTCCTGAACTGCGGAGCGGAGTGCGGCGGCTCCGCGGCCAGCATCACGCTGCTACAGCAGGGCCCTTTGAACGTCAACGTCATCCCCACCTCGCCCACACAGCCGAACCCCCAGATCGCCAACATCCCCACGCCAGGCGGAGCCACTGCGGCGCTCTCCGACGGCACCACGCTGTATATCGCCGGACAGTCGCAGTTTGCTGTCGCCTCCAACGGAACCACTATCGGCACGGAGAATCCGCAAGGACTGTTTGCCGGCTACCTGACCACCATCAACCAGGCCACAAACAAAGTCACTGGGGCCTACTCCATCTCCGACGGCAGCCACTCCAAGATGCTCTTCGCCGACAACAACACGCTCTGGATCGGCTCGCAGTACTGCGCCACCGGAGAGCGCGCATATCTCGGACAGAACTACAACTGCCTGACCATGGTTGTGCTGGGCGGAGCAACACTCACGCCCAAGGTCATCCCGAACGTGACACCAGGCTCTGCCACTGCCGTCGTGCCCTATCCCAACCAGGACGACAATCAGTATTACTACGGCAGCCTCACCGGAATCTGCTGGGTGCAGAACTACAACAAGGTCTATACCGCATACGGCGGACAGGTACATGTATTCAGCACGGTCGATGGCTCCGAGATCGACAACCAGTACGTGGCCGTCCAGGGCACGGCGCTCGACGTGGCCTACATGGACGCGTTGAGCGACGACGCAAACTAGAGCAGCACCACGCGGCTTCAGCGTCGGCTCAGCCGCGCCAGGTCGCGCAGATATTGCTTCAACGGTCGTGCCGGTCGGCCCCAGAAGACTTCGCCCGGACCGCGCACCTTCTTGTGGCTCAGCACGCCGGCTCCTCCGCCCAGTATCACGCCCGGCCCAACCTGCGCATGCTCGCCCAGCCCAACCTGGCCGCCGAGGATTGCGCCGTCCTCAATCACGCTGGAGCCGGAGATTCCCGTCTGCGCCGCGATAATGACGTTGCGCCCCAGCACGCAGTTGTGGGCAATGTGCACCAGGTTGTCGATCTTCGTCCCATCGCCGATGCGGGTCTGGCCCAGCGCACCGCGGTCGATGGTGGTGTTGGCGCCAACCTCCACATCGTCGCCGATCGTCAGCGTGCCCTGCTGCGGAAACGCAATGTACTCGCCGGTCGCCGAGTTCCGCGCATAGCCAAAGCCGGTGGAACCCAGCACCGCGCCTGCCTGAACGACCACGCGATCACCCAGAGTCGTTCCGGAGTAAATGGTGACGTTCGCCAGAATCCTGCAAGCTTCGCCGACGTCAACGCCGTCTTCGAGCACTGCATGCGGCCCAACCGTTGTGCCGCTGCCCAGTTGCACGTTCGCCCCAACAACGGCCGTGGCGTGAATCCGCGCCGCCGAGTGGCAGTCGGACAAAGTCTCCTCTCGCAAACGCAGAAAACGGGCTGCCAGCGCGAACGCATAGCGCGGGTCTGCAACGGGCAGCAGTCGCGGATCGCCGGCATCGGAGAGCACGAGACCTGAGCGCATCAGGATCGCTCCGGCGACCGAGCGCAGCGCGGACTCCAATGTTGCCTGGTCGGTCGCGAAGACGAGGGTGACGGGAGTTGCAGCTTCGATGCTGGATACCCGCAGAATCTCAAACACTTCCGGCGGCACGGGCGCACCAACCAGTTCCGCTATTTCACCGATGGATGCCAAGCTATCTCCTTCGCATTCTTGTAGCAGTTTCGCAATTCCGTGGACCTTGCGTCATTCTGCAAGGAGGCTCTTCTTAACGAAGCCACGGTGCGGCCGAGGCCTCGATCTGCATCGATTGCGAAACTGATCTAGCATGGCACACTTATGCCGGAACGGAGAAATGGAAGCGGCGCAGCTTAGGGGGATGCGGAAGAATACCGGAATTTGGATGGGTCGGCACCTCAGTACCGGCATCCACCGGCATCAACTTGCGCGAAATCAATACGGTCTTTAGCATCTTGCGACCCTCTCTTAAGCTTTCAATGCCCTCTTTGGGATGTGGTTTAGTGGAGATTTGTCCGTATTTTTGGATTATTTGCGCATTTCATTAGCGAAACTATACCGCTCTGTCGCATAATTACAGTCGTCTCTGACATCTATCCTATGACGTTACGTAAATCCCGACGCCTCTATCTGATACCGGTCTTGTCGAAGGCACTGGACATCCTCGAGTTGCTGCAGACCGAGAACCAGCCGATGACGCTTGAGGCGATTCATCGCCAGACCAAGATCTCCAAAACCACCGTTTACCGCGTGCTCAAGACCTATGTCCATCGCGGGTACCTGGCGCAATCTCCCGATGGCCTCTACCGCCAGGTATCCCGGCCCAAGAAGTTGCGCTTCGGCTTTGGCGGCCAGAGCGAGGACATGCCGTTCTCGGTTGAAGTCACGGAGAGCCTCAAGGTCGCAGCGGCGTCGGTCGGCGTCGACCTGATGATTCTCGACAACTGCTATGACGCTGCAACAGCCATGCGAAACGCGGAAGAGTTCGTCAAGAACCGCGTCGATCTGGTGATTGAGTTCCAGATTGAGCAGGAGGCTGCTCCGGTCATTGCGGACAAGATTGCCGCGGCGAAGATTCCGATGATTGCCATCGACATTCCTCACCCCCACGCGACGTACTTCGGCGTTGACAACTACCGCGTAGGTCTGGAGGCGGGCGAGGTGCTCGCTGCGCACGCGCTGCAATGCTGGGATGGCCACGTGGATTGGGTGCTGGGGCTGGATCTGCCGGAAGCTGGCCTGCTGGTACAAAGCCGCATCACTGGGGCCTTTGAGGGCGTTCGTACCGGGATTGCCGATCTCCCGGTCGAGTGCTTTGTCCGCATCGACGGGCGCGGAATGCGCGACCGCAGTTGCAAGCTGATTGCCGATTTTCTCGATCGGCATCCGCGCGAAAGACACATCCTCATCGCTGCAACAACGGACACCAGCGCGTTGGGAGCCCTGGACGCCGTACGCGACCGCAAGCGTGAGAAGCATGTCGCCATTGTCGGCCAGGACTGCATCGCAGAGGCAGTCGCCGAGATGAGTAAGCCCGGCTCGCCGCTGATTGGTTCCGTATCGCACGAAGCCAGCGCGTATGGCCCCAGCCTGGTCCACCTCGGCCTGGCGCTGCTGCGCGGACAAACGGTGGCTCCGTACAACTATGTCGATCACAAGATGGTTACGCCGCAGACGCTGGGACAACTGCAATCGCTCGTCCACGGCTAAAGCGAGCGGCGTGGTCAAGACAAAACTGGCAGGCTTGGGCTATGCACAAACGTCTTTAACCTTGGCTCTTATTTAAGGGAGAGGTCTGCACAACGTTTACGCGTCGGTTCGACTCTGCCCCGCGCCTCTAATTCGATAACTTAGACCACTTTGAGAATCGGCTCGAAAGGGATGATGGACAAAAGGCGCAGTTTGCGTCTCCGTCATCGATCAAGCATGTTATGGTCCGGTGACGTCATGGCGGTTTTGCGCGCCTCCGCTAAAAAAGTGGTGACCCACCATGCTCTTCGCAAGCAGGAAAACCGTGACCCCCAAGAACACAATGAACAGAAACTTCGCAAATCCAAGCCACGGTGAATTCTGCTCTTCCTGATTCGTCTCGTTCCGATTTGTCGCCATACGTTGTCCCCCGTCGAGCCAAGCGCCTGACGTTGGATCGTGGCTTGTATAATCCACCACGTACACGCCGCCGTCAACCTGCATGGTAGATTGTGTAACCGGGTTCGATCCGCAAGTAGCATGAAACCGCATCTGAATTCTAAGATCATGTTCGACCGCAAATCGGCTGTGTTTCACGCGGTTCCGTTTTTTTGCTAGACTCACGCATAGGCCCATTTGTTTCGAGGGAAAGATGATACTGAAGAGGCGCAACCCGACTATTCCGTTCGCTCTTGAGTGTGTTCTTCTCTTCATGGCTGTTTCTGTTTTTGGCTGGGGCCTCCAGGCGAAACTCTCTCTCTACCACACAAATCCCGGTGAATCGGCCTCGACCAGCTACATGGCAAAGCTGTCGACGGAGAAGAGTTCCGCTCGAAAAGTCGCCTCGGTGGATGATCAGGATCAAGACCGGCTCATTGGGGAATCGCGGCACTTCGCAGCTCTCGTCTTTTCGCTATTGGGCCATGACGTTGCGCCGGCCAATCTGAGCAACCCCGAACCGGGGCCGCGTAACCCGGGTCGCTACAATCTGCACGGCCCCGATCTCATGCATCGGCCTCCTCCAGTTCTCTCCTAATTGATCCCCTCCGGCAGAATGCCGTAAATCGGTTCGACGCACCCATACTCGGTGCTAACGCAGACCCGTTTATGGGCCTGATGTGTGCCCCGGCTTTAATCCTTCGGGTCTGCTGGACGCCAGCCGACACCTTTTGTCGGGCCTGGGGGCAAACTTATCGGCCCAAAATGAATCGAAATGAGTGGAACCTTCGGGCCCTTTTGATTACCTGAACACGCACCGTATTCGCCCAGGTCCAGTACATTGCTCAAGTCTCGCAGCACAACTCGGCATACCGCACCGGCAATGTTCCTGCTGATGCTGGCTTTGGCTGTCTTCGCTTGGGGACTGCATTACAAACTCTCCCTCTATCGTTCCGAAGCCACTCAATGTCAGTCCGTGGCCAAGCTGCTTTCCCAGAAAGAACGGCCATTTGCCGGTACGGAGACGGAACGACTTCTGCTTCGCGGGCTGCCAGGTCCTGTCATCACCTCCCGTGCCTCTGCAACCTCAGTCGCAGTTCTCCCTGCAGCTGGGGATCCAGCATTTTTGGGCGGACATGCCGGCTTTGTTGAACGAGAGGCGAATCAGGTCGCAGAGCCGTTCCGCCACCATGATCCATTCGATCCCCGAGGCCCACCTGCCACCGTTTGACAGTCAGCTAACTGTTTAGGAGGCAACACACCGCGCCCGCGCGCTGCTTCGTTTCCTGAGATGACTCGCTCAAACAAAGGTTCGATAGGTGGCTCAATGCATCGCAAGCGAATCCTCTGGATCGCCGTAGCAATCTCTCTTCTTGTTGCAGCCTGTGTGCTGGTCGCGTTTCTCCGTAAGGGCAGCCCTCCCGCCGCGACGCCGAGGGCAGCAGCCGTTGTCGAGGTCACTCGTGGCACCCTCGCCAGTTCCTTAACCGTTGCCGGCGAGTTTCAGCCATACCAGCAGGTCGATCTTCACGCCAAAGTCTCCGGATACATTCGCTGGATCAAGGTCGACATCGGCGACCTCGTGCGAAAGGGGGAAGTTCTGGCTACGCTCGAAGTGCCGGAGCTGCAAGACCAGCTACAGGGAGCGCAGGCCGATGTTCGGCATACGCGGTCGGAGATCACTCGTGCCCAAAGCGAAGTGGTGAGTGCCGAGTCGACGTACTCTGCGCTGCACGCCGAATACACCCGCTTAGCAGAAGCGTCCAAAGAACGACCAGGACTTATCGCTGAGCAGGAATTGGACGATGCAAGGGCCAAAGACCAGCAAGCTGCGGCACAGATTGGTGTCGCAAAAGCTGCGCTCGATGCTATGCAGCAGCAGCTTGGCGTCTCTAATGCGACCAGCCACCGATACCAAACCCTCACCAATTACGAACAGATCGTGGCGCCATTTACGGGAGTGGTGACGATGCGCTATGCCGACACCGGATCACTGATCCAGGCGGGACAGGACTCCAACACTCAGACTCTGCCGGTGGTGCAAGTAGCTCAGAGCGATCTGCTCCGCCTGCGAATGCCCGTGCCGGAGAGCGACGTACCATACATCCAAACCAATGGCGAAGTACAAATCAAAGTCAACGCCACGGGCCGCACGTTTAGCGGGAAGATCGTACGTTTCTCACGCGCACTCGATACCGCTACGCGCACCATGCTCACCGAGGTCGACGTTCCAAACCCCGACCTGACATTGAGTCCAGGAATGTATGCAGAGACCACAATCCAGCTTCAGCGTAAGAATGATGCGCTCGTGTTACCTGCGCAGGCCGTTGTTCAGAACGGCGACCAGACCTACGTGCTGGTTGTGGACACCACGAATCATATCGAGAAGCGCAATGTAACCCTCGGTATTCAGACTTCAAACCGCGTCGAGATTACGGGTGGCTTACAGGTAGACGAAAAGGTCGTCGCTTCAGGTCAAACGGACTACCAGCCTGGTGACGTGGTCACGCCGCACGCTGCATTCATTCCCACCGAAGCTGAGGAGGTCGGCAACTAATGTCCTCTTTTGCGATCAAGTATCCCTTCTTCATCCTCATGTTCTGTCTCATGGTGGTTGTCGTTGGTGTCACTACCGTGGCACG
>Ga0302279_10001675_pt1 | contig 31083 bp, 27 predicted proteins | sample III_Bog_N3_3_FD_194541 | JGI IMG/M metagenome (GOLD analysis project Ga0302279, IMG submission 194541) | Peat permafrost microbial communities from Stordalen Mire near Abisko, Sweden - III_Bog_N3_3 | ecosystem: Environmental > Terrestrial > Soil > Wetlands > Peat | place: Sweden: Abisko... | reverse complement strand
AGCGCGCTCGGTCCCGGCCGGCGGCTCGCCGAGGCCATCGACGATGGAACGTCCCTTGGTTTCTCACGATCTCGTCACCGAAACGGCGACGGCGGCGTGGGTGGGCGGGCGGGCCGGCCGCCGTAGCCGCCGTCGCATGGCCCCCGCCCGCGGCGCCAGCGAAGCTCTGCTTCACAACGCCCCAATGACCGCGTCGCGCCCAGCTCGCGAATCGGTGTCTAGACGGACTCCCCGAGATCAGGAGTGGACGGAGCGATTCGCCCGGCGCAACCAGGACGAAGAGCTCCGGCGCCTGTCATCCGAGCGCCGTGAAGGCTGCTGGCGGCGATACTCCTCGATGATGTAAATGACCACGGCGCTCGCGGCGATGGCCATCGCCGCAACCACGAAAGCGATGGACACTTCCGTACTCCCGCCGGGCAACAGGCTCCCGCCGAGGAACACCAGCGAAACGATGGCTAATGCCGCGCGCATAAACCCGCGTGCTAGCGCTGACCGGGCCTCCGCGCAAGAGCGAGCGGCGCCGTCACGGAAGCTGGGACGCGATGTCCTGCGCGACCATGATGCGCTTCGCCGTTTTCGTGTGCAGCCGTTGCAGGAAACGACGCAGCTCGGGCGCACGCGCGCTCGGGAGCATTTCGTTTTCGAGAAGACGCAAGAGCGCGCGCTCGTAGCGGATCTCGGACGCGAGGAACGCGCGATCGAAGCCCGGCCCGCTGGCGCCGATCGCCGCGACGGCAGTATCGCGTCGTGCATCGGCCACCTGCGCCTCGAGCGGGCTGGTCGTGGACCCGACCGAGAACATGAGCCCCGCCTCGTCGCGCGTGAGCTCGCGTTCGTCCTGGAGGATGTCCTCCGCGAATCGGTCCACCCGGACGCTCTTCGAGCGGGTACGCGCGGACTTCGCCTCTTCCTCGCGCCCCGCCTGCGCGGTCCGGAGCGCGGCGACGATGTCGCCATCGCTCCAGTGCTGCCCCGACGCCGTCGGAGCCGGAGAAGCAGCTTCATCCGAAGCGACCGGAGGCGAGGCCGGAACCTCGGCACCCGTGACTACCGTCGTCGTCTGCGGCGGCGCACTCATCGGACTCTGCGCCGGTGCCGCCTGCGGTGATGCGCAAGAGCAGGCTCCGACCACGACCATTGCGACGACTCCCACCAGGTCGAGCCTTGCCATGGGGCACCTCACTTTCGTGTGCTCGACGTAATCTGCGGATGCGAACGCGAGTGCGGAAGGGGGCGAGTGTTCGAATCAGGTGTTCCGTCCGCGAAAAGAAGAGCGCGTCGCAGGCGCACGATTCGCACGACCGCGAGAAGGATGCGCTCGCCAGCGAACGCTCCGGTCACGGATGCTCGCGTGGCACACGCGATGCCATGGCAGCCAGCTCGACAGGCTGGAGGCGCGTTGCGAAGAGCTCGTCCTCTCGCTAGATCCGGAAAGCCCGAATGAGCACGCCGCACGATGACGAGTGGGTGGGCCGGATACTCGACGCGCTCGACGTCGGCGTCTTTCGCATCGACAACACGACGCAGCGCATCGTCCGGATCAACGAGACGTGCGCGAAGATCTTCGGGTTCGCGAAGCCCGAGGACGCGGTCGGATACAGCGCGCTCGAGATGTACGAGGACCCGAAGGAGCGCCACGAGACCGCGACGCGCTTCGCGGCGACCGAGGAGTTCCGGAGGACGGGCATCGCGCGGCTCGAGGGGCGCCGCGTGCGGATCGACACGCGAGAACCGTTCGACGCCCTGATCTGTCTGAAGGCGACCGTCGACTCGTCGGGCCGCGCGTCGCTCCTCGAGGGGACGATCATGAAGATCGGCGCGCCGTCGGCCGCCGAAGAAGCGTTCCGGCTCGGCGAGAAGCGCTTCCGCGCGCTCTTCGATACGACGGCGGTTCCGATGGCGCTCGCGCAGATCGACGGTCGACTCTCGCGCGTGAACGCGGCTTTTTGCCAGTTCATCGCCCGCGACGAGGCCTCGCTCCTCGGCGCGAGCCTCTTCTCGTTCATGCACGAGAGCGATCGCGCGGAGTCCGCCGACGAGCGACGCTTCGCGCGCGGCGACGGCGAGACGGCGTGGGGCCAGATGACGTGGTCGCCGATCAACGACGACCACGGGAACCCGAGCGCGGTCGTCGTCGTGCAAGACGTGACCGAACGAAAGCAGGCCGAGCAGAACCTTCTCCGCGTCGCGAAGCTCGAGTCGCTAGGGGTCCTGGCCGGTGGCATCGCGCACGACTTCAACAACGTGCTCGCGGTCGTGCTGGGGACACTCTCGCTCGCCTCGCGGCAAGCGGACGCTGGACCGGCGACGCGGGCGCTGCTCGCCGAAGCCGAGCAGGCCTCGAATCGCGCGCGTGACCTCGCGCGGCAGCTCGTGACGTTCGCGAAGGGGGGGACGCCGGTGAAGCGCGTCGGCTCGATCGCGCCCGTCGTCCGCGAAGCGGCGAGCTTCTGCATGCGCGCCGTCTCCGAGAGCGTGGCGTTCGAGGAGGAGCTTCCGAGCGATCTGTGGCTGGTCGACATCGACGGCGCGCAGATGAGCCAGGTGTTCCACAATCTTCTCCTCAACGCGGCGCAGGCCATGGTGGGGGGAGGGCGCGTGCGCGTCGAAGCGGAGAACGTCGTGCTCGGGGCCGGGAGCGCACCGTTCTCGCCCGGGCGCTACGTCTGCGTGCACGTGATCGACGAGGGACAGGGGATCGAGCCGAGGCACGTCGATCGGATCTTCGACCCCTACTTCACGACGAAGTCGTCGGGCACGGGCCTCGGTCTGGCGACGGCCCACTCGATCATCACGCGTCACGGCGGGCACGTCACGGTGACGAGCCGGGTCGGTGAAGGGGCGAAGTTCACGGTCTTTCTCCCGGCATCGCAAGCGCAGGCCTCGGGACACTCGGAGTCACCCCCGGCGCCGACGACGCGGACGCGCGTACTCCTCATGGACGACGACGAGAACGTCCGCCGCATGACGAAGCGACTGCTCGAGTCGAACGGATTCGAGGTCGTCGAGTCGCCCGACGGCGCGCTCGCGGTCACCGAGTACGACCGCGCGCGGGGTGCGGGTGAGCCGTTCCGTGCGGTCATCCTCGATCTCGTCGTGCGTGGGGGGCTCGGCGGCGTGGAGACGCTCGCGAAGCTCCGTGAGATCGATCCGATGGTGAAGGCGATCGTGGTCAGCGGGTACTCCGACGACCCGGTGATGGCGGACTGCCGGCTCTTCGGGTTCCTGGAGGCGGTGGCGAAGCCGTTCACGACCGAGGAGATCGGGGCCGCGATCCGGCGTGCGATCGGCGACGCCTGAGGAGCCGGCGCGTCGACGCGCACGGGGCGCGCGGCGAAGCCTATTGGGCCTCGGCGATACGCGTCTTGATCAGCCTCCGAACGAGGGACGCGGGGAGCGGCTCGTCGGGGTGAAAGTGCAGTGAGCTCTTGGTCTTCTCGTAGGCCCTGAGTTCAGCGGCGAGCGTCTGGAGGGTGGACCCGCTGAAGGGAAAGTACGAACACCCCTTCGCCGTCGCGCAGAACCCGGCGACGACCACGCCGTCCAAGCGAAACGCGGGGATCCGGTAGCTGATGCACTCCGTCGCTTTGGGGAGGATCGATCGGATCGTCTTCCGGAGCGCGTCGAGCGCAGTGCGCCGATCGCCGACCACGGTGGCAAGGTAGTCGTCGATCGTCGTCGCGTTGGACGGGCCGGCACCTTTCTTCGCGGACTTGGCTTTGACCACGACGCGGATTCTAGCGAAGCGAGCCCGGTGCCGGGGAGAGGGATTCGAGCTCGTCTGCGCGCCGCTGCGAGACGAGAGCCACGAGGACGCCGTACTCTCGGCCCGTCGGTGCGTGGCGCGTGACCGGGGAGAGATCATGGCGAAGCTCGAATGGGAATGGACGCTTGGGACGGAGAGCGTCCGCGCGGCGCTCGATGTACCGGCGAACGTCGAGACCGTGTTCCTGGGACCGCGCCTCGTCTCTCGATCCGCTCCCGGCGGGAAGCCCGACGGACACGCCGTGCCACTCCCCGGCGTCGACGCGCGCGTCCACTTCAACCCACCGACGCGCGAGTGCGTCCTCGCCATCAACGGCACGCTCGTCCCGCCGACGCGCGTGGCGACGAAGACGTCGTCGTCGACCGCTGTCGTCGTCGGCGTGATCCTCGTCGCCGGGGTCGTCCTGCTGGGCGTCTTCGGCGCGCTCGCCGCGTACGGCGTCCGGAAGTACGAGGCGAACGTCAGGAGCTCGCAGGAGAACGTCGCCCTCTCCCAGCGGTACGACGGGCCGAACGGGCTCCTCGTCGCGCATTACCCCTCCGACTTCGCGGCGCAGACGCGCGGCGAGGACGCGCTTCAGATCAGGCGCGCCGGCCTTCGCGACGACAGCGCCGTGCTCATCGCCATCAAGCGACCCATCTCCGATGACCCCGCAGAGTTGAGCCGCGTGGTGCAGAAGCCGATTCTGGCTGCGTTCGAGGCCAAGGGGAGCGTCCATACGACGAACCAGGGGACAGGCCCGTGCCTCGGTCGCCCCGGGTACACGACCGAGGGGACCGCGGTCGTCGACGACGAGAACGTGCTCACGTGGTCATGCACGTTCGTCGAGGGGGGGCACGCCTACGTCTTCTTCGTCAGCGTCAACAAGCTGTTCGACGTCGACATGCCGCTCATGCGGCGAATCGTCGACGCAACGGAGGTCGGGGGGAGCGCGCCGAAAATGACTGCGCCGGCGGCGACGGCAACCAGCCACACGAAACGGTGAGAAGCGCGCACGCGCGCGGTTGCACGCCCCGCGTGGCCGATCGATGCTCCTTCGATGCCCACCGCTCCGGCCACGCCGCGCAAGCGCTCTCTCGTGAAGGCGCTCACGTACCGCGCCTTCATCATCTGTCTCGACTTCCTCGCGATCTACGTCTTCACGCGGAAGGTCGATCTCGCGATCGGCTTCATGATCGCGAGCAACGTCTACACGACGGTCGCGTACTTCCTGCACGAACGGCTCTGGGAGCACATCCGGTGGGGCTCGGCGCCGACGAACGCGAGTTGAGGCGCGCCCCCCGTCAGGGGCGCTTCCGGTCGTCCCCCGTGACCTCGATCACCGTCCCGTTCGCGGCCTCCCAGCGAACCTCGGCCGGCGCGTTCACGTTCATGTGGTAGCGAACCTGGAACACCGTTCCGGGATTCGCCGCCGACTTCGCGAGGGCCACCCCCTTCGCGGCTTCCTGGCTGATTTCGGTCCGCCCGGCGAATGCCAACGGCTCACCCTTCGTAGCAACCCACCATCCCACGGCCACCTCCCCTGATGCGTCATGGTGGCGCCTTCGGGGCCGGTATGCAAACGGAGTTCCTGAACCGCGCGTTTGGTCCGCTTCGCGACGGCCGATCGCGCATGGCGCAAGGGGCACCCCTCGCGTGGCGCGCCGCGTTCGTGCGACCTATGTTTGGACGATGACGCGCGCAGCGGCTCCGTTCGTCGCCTTCGCCGTCCTGGCGCTCACGAGTGGCTGCGGCGCCAGGGTCGGTTCCGGCCGCAGCGCGCCGGCGGACGGCGGCGCCTCCACGAGCGACGGGTCCGCGGGCGACGCCGGCTCGGGCACCGGTGCCAGCCCCTCGGGCGACGGGGGCCCCTCCTGCGAAGCGGTCGGGGGGCAGTGCCTGATTGGCGACGAGATCTGCGCGGTCCCGGGCTCGCAATACTGCGCGGGCAGCGAGAGCCCCGCGGGCATCTACTGCTGCCTGTCCCAGGTCAGCGATTGCGGCCAGCCCGCAGCGACGTCCTACTCGGCGCCGTGCGACGCGGGCGCAACGTCGACGTCGTCGTGCAGCGGGCCGCCGCCGACGCCACCCCCCTTCACCCCGGGGGACGCGGGCACCGGCGGGACGTTCCCCTCGGGGTGCACCGTGACCTTCCCGTATTGCAACGCAGGCACGCCCATCGCGTGCACGTGCACGGGAGCGAACTGGAGCTGCGTGTACTGAGGGGGCGCATGCGCTTCCCCCGATCCGCACGCACGCCCGGGCCGACGAGGTGCGCGGCACGATCGTGGGAAGCGCGCTTCCCGCGATCTCACCATGCTTCCCAGTGCCGCGGGCGGCCTCCCTGATCGGAGCGCTTTACCCGAACAGCTTCGAGAGTTTCTCGTTCAGCGCGGCGTTCACCATCTCGGTGGCCATGGCCTCGATGATGCCCACGAGCCCGCCCACGTCGGCCGCAGAAGCCGACGCCTTGCGCGGGCGGCCCGGGCCTCGCTTCGCCAACGGAACCGGAATCTCGCCGCCACCGAGCGCGCGCTTCGCGTTCTTCTTCTCGGCGCTCTTCTTCGCGTTGTAGCGGATCGTGTGAACGAACTTGTCGGAGAGCTTGATCCCCTTGGCCTTCGCCGCCTTCACCACGTCTCCGGCAGACATGGACGAGGGGAGCGAGCGGACGAAGGCGCTCTTGTTGATCTTCTCGGTAGCGACAGGCTTCTTCGGGGGCTTCATGTGGGAGTGGAGATACTATGAGTTGGGGATTTGCGCAGAGAAAACCCCCGCCAACCGACCCAAGCATGCTGTCAGCTCGTCAGCGAGCTCCGCGGCCGTCGGGCGATCCGATGGCTCGTGCGCCAGCGCGCGCATCACGATGGTCGCCAGGTCGTGTGGTACCGCGGGGGCGACCTCGCGCAGGTGGGGAGGGGCCCCTGAGACGGCCTTGACCATGATCTCTCCGAGGCTCCCCTCATAGGGCAGCTTGCCGGACAGGGCGCGGTAGAGGACGACGCCGATGCTGTAGACGTCCGCGCTCGCGTCGGACTCCTCGCCGAGCAGACGCTCGGGGGCCATGTACACGGGCGTCCCCATGAGAGCGCCCGTCTGCGTCAACTGGTCGTCCGTCGCTCGGACGCGCGTCGTGACCTTCGCGATGCCGAAGTCGAGCAGCTTGACGATCTCGGCGTCCCCCTGGCGCTGGAGGAAGATGTTCGCCGGCTTGACGTCCCGGTGGATGATGCCGGCCGCGTGGGCAGCGGCGAGGCCGCGACACGCCTGCGCGAGGATCGTAGTCACGCGCGCGATGGCCATCGGCTCGCCGAGCTCCGCGTCGAGCGCCCGCCCCTGGAGTAGTTCCATCGCGATGTAGGCGATGCCGTCCTCGGTCAGCCCCGCGTCGAGCACGTCCACGACATTCGGGTGGCGCAGCATGCCGCCGGTGCGCCCCTCGTAGCGGAATCGCTCGAGCGCCTCCGCGGTGTCGTTGCCAGCCTGGGGCCTGAACACCTTCACGGCCACCGGGCGCTCTACGCCGACGTGCGTCGCCCGGAACACGACGGCGAAGCCACCCGCCCCGATGCGCTCCTCCAGCAAGTACTTGCCTCCCAGCGTCTTGCCGGGGAGCGCCTCGGCGAGCGCCGTGAAGATGCGGTCGGCCCTCTGCCCCATCTCCTCGAGCTCGCGGTTTTTCGCGCGCAGCTCGCTCACGTTCGAGTCCAGCGCCGCGTTGAGCGAGAGGAACGCCACGCGCGACTTGCGGTAGTCGATGGCCTGAAGGAGGCCATAGGGGAGCCACAGGGCGCACGCCGCCCCGACGACCCCGAGCCCCTCGCGCGGCCAGACGAGCGACACGAGCGCGATGACACCAAGCGCCGGCCCCGCGTAGGCGAGGAAGACCTCGGGGCGCGCGCCCATGCTGATGACGCTGGCTGCGGCCATCCCGGCGACGAACATCGTCCACACCGCAAGATTGATCGGGCTCAACTGCTGGAAAAAGAGCACGTCGAGCGCGCCCAGCGACACCCCGCTCGCCGCCGCGCCGCCGAGCATCAACCGGTAGCGCCACGCGGCGGTGACGGCCGTGGGCCGGCGGAGGATGACGTGCGTGAGAACCAATCGCGCGACGGCGATCGCGAGCGTCGCGACGTAGACGTCCCGCGCGACGGGGTCGGTCGTCACCGCGGCGCGCACGACGGGCCACGCGATGAGCATGAGCCCCATGAAGCCCGGCAGCGCGATCCGGGTGCGCGCCCAGAGCTCGTCGACGAGAGCCTCGCCGATGGCCGCGCGCGCCTGGCGCTGGTCGCTCGGGGCCAGGGGTGCGCCCCCGGGGCGGACGCTGAGGCGCCGGACGGCCGGTCGCCCCCGTGTCAGCTCACTGGTCTTCCCGCGCACGTCTGCACCAGGATACACGGGGCGGGCACGCGGACCGGGGCATCTCCCCTGGCACACGAAACCCCTTCATTTCGAGGCGTGGATGGGATTCGAACCCACGTATGACGGTTTTGCAAACCGTTGCCTAACCACTTGGCTACCACGCCACCGGTCCGTCCCGCGCAACCAGAGCTCGACTTGCGAGCGCCACCCGCGCGGGAAAGGTCTTCCTACTTAGCGGCCGCGGCCCCCCCGGTCAACGGCTCCGCCGGGCCGATCACCGCGACGGCTCGCCCCGACCCCGACCCCGACCCCGACCCCGACCCCGACCCCGACCCCGACCCCGACCCCGACCCCGACCGGCTTTCATGCCGGCTTCAGCGTCTCCACCCCGACATACGGCACCAGCGCCTTCGGCAGCGTCACGCTCCCGTCCGCGTTCTGGTGGTTTTCCAGGAGCGGAATCAGGATGCGCGGGCTCGCGATCGCGGTGTTGTTCAGCGTGTACGGGTACGCGAGCGACCCATCTGCCAGCCGCATCCGGATGTTCGACCGCCGCGACTGGAAGTCCCCCAACGTCGAGCACGAGTGCGTCTCGCTGTACGCGTTCCGCCCCGGCATCCACGACTCCACTTCGTGCTTGCGCGTCTGCCCGAGCCCGATCTCGCCAGTGCATGCGAGCGCGACGCGGTACGGAATCTCCAGCGCGCCCAGGATCGCCTCGGCGTTCCCGAGCAGCGTGTAGTGCTCCTTCTCCGCGACCGCCTCGTCCGGCACGCAGAACACCACCTGCTCCACCTTCGTGAACTGGTGCACGCGGTAGAGGCCCTTGGTGTCCTTGCCGTAGGCGCCCGCTTCGCGGCGGAAGCACGGCGAGATGCCCGCGTAGCGCACCGGGAGCTGCGCGGCGTCGAACACGTCGTCGCAGTGCATCGAGACGAGGGCGACCTCGCTCGTGCCGATGAGGAACAGCTCGTCGGCGGGGATCGAGTACGCCTCCTCGCGACCGAGCGGGAAGAAGCCCGTCCCCTGCATCGCGCGCTCTTTCACCATGACGGGCGGAATGACCATCGTGAGTCCGCGCTTGACCAGGATGTCGATGGCAAGCCGCGTGACCGCCAGCTCGAGGATCGCCCCCATGCCCGTGAGCGCGTACGACCGGCCACCGGCGAACTTGCGCGGCCCGTCCCAGTTCACGAGCTTGAGCGCCGTCATCAGCTCCACGTGGTCCTTCGGCGCGAAGCCAAAGTCGCGCGGCGCGCCGACCTTGCGGATCTCGACGTTGTCCTCCTCCCCCTTGCCCACCGGTACCTCGGGGCGCGGGACGCTGGGGACGCGGAGCATCAGCTCGTCGAACTTCTTCTTCGCTTCGTTCGCGGCCGGCTCCAGCGTCTCGATGGCCGTGCGGACCTCCTTCCCCTCCTCGATCAGCTTGGGACGTTCTTCCTTGCTGGCCTTGGGGATGAGGGCGCTGATCTCGTTCTTGCGCGCCCGCTTCACGTCGAGCGTGGAAGAGAGCTCGCGGCGCTCCTTGTCGGCGGCGAGGAGCTCGTCGAGATCCAGGTCGAAACGCTTGTTGCGAATCGCGGCTTTGACGGCGTCGACGTTCTGGCGAATGAAGGCGATGTCGAGCATGGCGGGTCTCCATACCATGGCCCGACGGCGCCGGATCCGCGGTCTTCGTGCTACGCGTGGGCCCGCTGACATGAGGCTCCTACCGCTCCGGACGACGGCTCCCTTCGCGCTCCTTGCTCTCGTGCTCGCCGCCTGCGGCCCGCGCAACATCAACGACGTACCGGTCCCGAAAGAACCGTTCATCCCGTTCGCGCCGCTGCAGACGTACCCCGAGATCGCGTGGCTCGAATCGGTCCCCGAGGCGCGGGCCCGCTCGGCCGAGGATCACAAGCCGCTCCTCCTGTTCGTTCGCGCGGCGTGGTCGCAGCAATCGGTCCTGATGGACTCGACCATCTGGCACGACTCCCGAGTCCTGGTCGAGGCTCCGCGGTTCGTGGCCCTGCGGGTCGACCTCACGCAGGCCTACGGCCAGCCGATGCCCGACTCGCTGAAGGACTTCGCGGTCGAGGGGGTCCCGACGACGATCGTGATCGCCACCGACGGCCACGTGACGGGGCGATTCGCAGCCGGCGCCGCCCGCGCGGCCGACGTGGCGAGCGCGATGCGCGAAGCGAAGTGAGCTAAAGTTCGCGGCCATGAAGCTCGCTCCGTTCCGCCATCGTCGCCATCACCGCGGCCTGCGTGTCGCTCTCGGCCGCGTGCTCGAGCTCGAACGGAAGCGGGTCGTCCGAAACGCCCGCCGACTTCTGCTCGCAGCTGCAGGGCTACGTCACGAAGTGCAACGTCACCGACCCCTGCACAGTGCAGACGTCGTCGAACTGCACGCAGCTCGCCTCGGCGCTCTCGTCGCAGACGCTCGCCGCGTACGCCCAGTGCTACACGGACAGCTCGTGCGGCGACGCCGGCGCAGCCCTGGCGGCCTCGTGCTTCGCGACGGCCACGAAGAACCTCACGCCGTCAGCGGCCCAGGAGAAGCTCGCGACCGACTACTGCGCCGTGTGCACCGTGGCGCCGGAGACTGCGGCCGAGTGCGCGGCGGGCTTCTACTCGACGGGCGGTGACGGCGGCACGCCCGGAGTCGGCTCGTCGATCCTCGACCTCAGCGACTCGCTGGCGACCCAGCTCGACACGCAGTGCGTCGCGAAGATCGCCGCCGGCTCCGAGTGCGCTCGTGTGCCTGTCGTCGCTCGGAATCTGCGCGGAGCCGATCATCGCCGCGGCGGTCACGTTGCCTGCCGCGTGCACGACCGCGGTCGTCGTCGACGGCGGCTGAGGGGACCGAACGCGCCATTCGCAGCGCTGGATTGGCCCGGGCGCGAACAGAAGAGGTACATTCGCTTTCATGCGAACTCATCTCTTCCATCTCGGCGCAATGCTCACCCTGATCACCGCGGCCAGCACGCTCACCGCCGCGTGCACGAGCTCCTCCGACAACGGCTCCGGCGCGGCCGCGTCGGACTACTGCTCGCTCCTCGCGAGCTACGTCAGTAAGTGCAACGTCACCGACGCATGCACCGTCGCCACCTCGCAAGCCTGCACGCAGGAGGTCACCGCGTATTCCACGGGCTACCTGGACGCGGTCACCTCGTGCGCCGCGAACTTCGATTGCACCGACGGAGGCTCGTCGACGATCAGCACCTGCATCAACACGAAGGTGGAGGCGCTCACGCCGACGTCCACGCAGCAGAAGCTCGCAACCGACTTCTGCAATCAGTGCGCGTCGTCGCTCACCGAGACGGCGTCTGCCTGCGCGACCAGCTTCTTCGCGGCGAACACCTCGGGCACGGGGACCGGCGCCGCCGGCCTGGGGACCGAGATCCTCGAGTTCAACGACACGATCACGAGCTCGATCGACAGCAGCTGCGCCACCGCCACGGTGGACGCGGGGGTCCTTGGGTGCGTGACGGCGTTCGAGATCTGCGCCTCAGCCGTGCTCGTGAAGGCTGTGACCGAGCCTGCAGCCTGTCAGTCGTCGACCAACGGCTCCTCCGCGCCGCTCCACTTCGCGCGCTGAGAGACGCGCGGCCGCGGCTACGGCAGCTGCCCGTTCACGATCGCGATCGCGTCCAGGTCGAACCCGTTCGTCGTGAGGTCCTGGGTAGGATCGCTCGAGCAGGACTCGTTCGCCTTGTCGACGATGCGCACGTACTTGGCGCTCGTCACTCCGATGTCGTGAAGATCGAACGGATCGCCGCCCGCCACGGACGGGTCGAGCGGCGAGACGCAGTTGCTCGGGTTGGACAGCACCGGGTGCCATCCGGCGCACTCGCCGTAGGGGAACGTCGTGGCGGTGCACGGGAACGCCGTCCAGGTGACGCCGTCGTTGCTCACGCTCACTTCGCCGGGCTCCGCGTAGAGGTTGTCCGGGTTGCCGGCGACGTCGAACGGGTTCTCGAAGACGATGAAGTCGACCCCTGGACCGTCGACGATGGCGTTCGGAGTGAACGCGACCACGATCGAGCCGCCGGTGCCGAGCGAGAGCACGTCGGTCGAGCCCTGCGCGGCGCCCCCCCCTACCGGCGGCCCCTCGACGATGGCGGGCATCTCCGCCTGTCCGAAGCCCGCGCAGGCGCCCGCCTCGAACGAGACGACCTGCGTGATGAAGAGCTCGGCCGGCATCACGCCGCCGTCGCAGAGCGGATAACCGCCGGAATCGTCCGTGGGCTTCGAGGCGTCGACCGGGGGATCACCGCCGAGCGTGCCTGCCTCGATCCAGACCATCCCGTTGCCCGCGTCCCACGACCATCCGCCGATCGACGGGGAGCCGGAGTCGTCCCCCCCCATGCCCACGGAGGCGTCGGCCGCGTTCGACTTGCCCGCGGGCGAGGTCGTACCGGAGCTGCAGGCCAGCCCCGCGCCCATCACGGCGGCCAGGGCCGCTCCAATCCACTTCCGCATTCTCGTCGCTCCCACCGCGAGGCTCGCGCGGCGCACCGGAAACGCGCTCCACCGAATGCGTGCATCGTGCACGAGTCACACGGGGAAGCGCGCTGCACGAGGGTGGCCCGACTTCCGCTCCGAGGTGCTCGCACCCCATCACGGTCACGGTGGCGGCTCCGCGTCGGACTTACACCGACTTCCCGCCTCGAACAGCGAAGGAGGGTCTAGCGCCCTGCTCCCGTCGGCGCAAGCGCGGGGGCGAAGTGGACTATTGCCCGTCCGAGTGCGGCGTTCGCACGCTCAGCGGTCCGCCGCCGAGCTTCGAGGGGACCTCGGCTCGCACGCGGTCGGCGCGGGCCATGCGCTCCAGCAGCTCGAGGCGCACCCCCGTCTCCGCGCGGAAGGCGCCGAGCTCGCGCTGGATGACCTCGATGCCGACCTCGTTCTTGAGGTTCACGCGGAAGTCGGTCTCGGCCTGCGCGCGGTCCTTCATCGTCTGCCGGTTCTGGCTCATGACGATGAGCGGCCCCTGCAGCGCCACGAGCACGGCGAGGAACAGGTTGTAGAATTGGTACGGGTACATGTCGAAGGCCTTGTCACCCAACGTCTGGTTGATGACCGACCACATCCCCGAGAGCGCGAGCAGGAACAGGATGAACGCCCAGCTCCCGTTCAGCTCCGCGACCTTGTCCGCGAGGCGCTGGCCCCACGTGAGGTTCTCTTCGATCTCTTTGACGGCGTTCGTCGCGGCGCGCTGACTGAGGAGCGCGTTCGTCTCGCGGAGGCGCTCGGCCATCTCGCTCAGGATGGAGAACGCCGCGGTCTTCGAGCGCGAGAGGTGCTCGGCGAAGTCCTCGCGCGTGAGCTCGAGCAGCACGGTGTCGACCGTGGCCTCGACGCTCGCCGAGCGCGGCTTGTCGTCGAAGAGCGCGAGCTCGCCGAAGTACTCGCCGGTGCGCACGTCCTTCAGGACGACGCGCGGGGCGTCCTTCTCCGGCGGCGGCAGGAAGATCTGCACCGAGCCCGAGAGGACGACGTACATCGCCGACCCCTTTTCGTCCTTGGCGAACACGATCTCGCCAGGCTTGAACTGCCGCTCCGTCAGGCGCGCCGCGAGCGCTTCTCTGTCGGGCTCGCTCAGTCCTTCGAAGAGCGGGATCTGCGCGATCAGGTCGGCGTGCCGCATGGACGCTCATGCTCGCGCGAGCGCACCGCTACGCGCAAGGCGAGAAACCGGCCGAGGCTCACTTCTCGGTGCGTATCTTCGAGGCCGACGTACGTGTAGGCGGCTCGAACGGATCGCCCGGCTCGGGGTGCGACGCGCGCTGCCTGCGCACGCTGGTGGGCCCCTCCTCGTCGAAGCGATCCTTCGGGTGCATCCCGTACGAGCGGAGCTTCGCGTAGAAGGTCACTTTCGAGACACCGAGCGCCTCGGCGGCGCGCGCGACGCTCTGGTTGCAGCGGTCGAGCGCGTGCAAGAACGCCTTCTTCTCCAGATCGGCGAGCGGCATGATCGGCGCGAACGGCGAGAGGAGCGGGATCTCGGCGGCGCGGAACTGCCCCGTCGACGGGACCGCCGTGCCGTGGAAGCGACCTGCGAGACGGGTCGCGAGACGCTCCAGGCGGACGACGTCGGCCGACAGGAGGCTCACCTCGGACTCGATCACGTTCGCCAGCTCGCGGATGTTGCCCGGCCACTCGTAGGTCTCGAGCTCGTCGTACACGCGCGGCCCCAGCTCGCGGACGCGCTTCCGTTGTTGCTCGGCGAACTTCGACAGGTAGTGCTGCGCGAGCACGTGAATGTCGTCGGGGCGATCGCGGAGAGGGGGGAGCTCGATGGACAGGACGCGCAGTCGGTAGAGGAGGTCCATGCGGAACTTCCCCTCGTCGACGAGCTGCGACAGATCGCGGTGCGTGGTGGCGATGACGCGCGCGTGAACGGCGCGCTCGGTCGAGCCGCCGAGCCGCGTGATGACGCGCTCCTGGAGGACGCGCAGGAGCTTGGCCTGCATGTCCATCGGCATCTCGCCGATTTCGTCGAGGAGGATGGTCCCCGACCCGGCCTGCTCGAACTTGCCCGCGTTCCCCTCGGCGCGCGCGCCGGTGAACGCGCCGCGGTCGTAGCCGAACAGCTCGGCCTCGAGCAGCTCGCGCGGGATGGCCGCCACGTTGACCCCCACGAACGGCTCGCCTGTGCGCGAGCCCCCGGTGTGGATCGCCTGCGCCATGATCTCCTTGCCGGTGCCGCTCTCGCCCGTGATGAGGACGGTCGAGTCGATGGCCGCGGCCTGCTTGGCGATGGCCACGGCGGCCAGGATGGGGGGGCTGGTGCCGACGACGTCGTTGAAGCTGTAGCGAGGTCGCGCCGCGCCGATGCGCTGCGCGAGCTTCTGCGCGCGATCGAGCTCGACGATCGTGGCCACCATTCCGTTGGCCGAATCGTCGCCGCCGACCAGCGGACGCGCGCTCACGACGAAGCTCCCCGTGGGCATCCGCACGACCGACCCGTCGACCCGCGAGTTGCTCCCGAGCAGCGTGACGAGCGGCGCTAGCGCCGGCACGTCGTCCACCCGCACGCCGATGAGCTCCTCGTGCTGCACGCGGAGCATGCGCTCCAGGGCCGAGTTCGCCGAGAGGATGACCCCCTGCCCGTCCCACGAGACGACGCCGTCGCGGATCGCGTCGAGCGTGATGCCCAGCCTGCGAAGCGCGGCCCGCTCCTGCTCGAGTGCGCGCAGCCGCCCGAGCGCGATGCCGCTGTACTCCGCGAGGAGGAAGGCCATCGCCTGGTCCTGCTCGCGAAAGTGACCGTTGCGACCGAGCTTGTCGGCGTAGATCGCCCCCTCGACGCCGCCGACGTTGATCGGCGCCACGAGCACGGGCCCGGCGGGCTGCTCCTCCGAGCGACGGATGACCGGGATCTCCGACGGCGTCCTCGGCCGCTCGCGGCTCATCGCTTCGGCGACCGCCGTCTGCCAGAGGTTCTCCGAGCCGGCGCGCGGCTCCCCCCACTGCCCGGCGAGCTCCAGCTTGCCGTCCTTCACGATGGCGACGATGAGGCGATCGGCCTCGAGGATCCGCGCGGCCAGGCGCGCGATGAGCGGCGGCAGAGCGTCACGCTCGGTGGCGGCGTCGATGTCGCTCAGCGCGACGAGGAGGCCGCGCATGCGATCGCGCTCGACCAGCGCCGCGCCGATGAAGTCGATGAGATCGTGGACGACGCGATCGAGGTCGCCCATCGCCGGCGCCGTCGTGGCCGACATCGAGAGAGCCGCGACACGCACGTGCTCGACGAGCGACTGCAGCTCGTCGCTCCCCCCCTCGCGGGCGACCTTCGCTTCGAGATCGTTGAGCGTCGTCTCTGCCGCTTCGACCGAGAGCGAGATGGCGCTGAGGAGGGCTCCCCGCGCGCGCTCGAAGGCCTCGATGCGCGACGCGGTCCCTTCGGTCATCACGCGGTCGATGATTCGCCGCCCGTGCGCACGGAAGCCGGTGCGGATGGCAGACCGATCACGCCACGTCGCTGCCGCTCCCAGCGCCGTCTGCGCCCGCCCGAGCCACAACGCCGCCGAGTCGTGCTCCGACTCGACGTGCTTGTTGGACATCATTTCCGCGAGTCGGATCATCGCCCGCCCGGCGTCGCGCTTCGTCCCGGTCGCCCCGAGGACCTCGATCGCATGGCGGATGCGCGCGTAGGCCGCGGCTGCGTCATCGACCTCCGCCGCGTACAGACCGATCTCCACCTCGACCAGCGCGACCCACCGGGGCGAGGCGGTCAGGCTCGCCAGCTCGCGCGCCCGCTCGAGGTGCGCACGCGCGGCCGGCCAGTCGCTGGCGAGCCGGGCGGTGATCGCTCGCTCCAGCGCCAGCTCGACGCCCAGATCCATCCGCTCGTTCGGGTCGAACAGCTCCTCGTGCGTGGCCTCAGGGTCTTCGTCCCCGGCCCACGGCGGTGCCGGTCGCCCCTCGGCGCGCGCGAGGCGAGCCTCCACGATCCAGGCCCGCGCGGCGATCGGCGTCGGGATGGGGCTGAGCTGCTTGCGCGCGGTCGCCAGGTGCCCGTGAGCTCTAGCGTCGTTGTCGCGCGTGATCGCGCCGTCACCGAGCGCCACTTCGATCCGCGCCAGAGCGGCACGGTCGCCCGTCTTTGCCGCCTCGCGCCGCGCTACCGAGAGGGCCGCCTCCCCCTCGTCGTCGCGACCACATGCGAACAGAACCGCCGCGAGCCGGGCCGCACACGCCGGGCGCTCGTGCGGCGGAGCCTCCGGCAGCGTCGCGCGCGCGTCATCCACCCACTGCGCAGCCCACGCCTGCCCGCTTGTACTCTGCGGGTCGCGCGCTCCCGGCGCACCTTGGGACGAGGTACTCACTACATCTAGGATCTTACACGATCACTGCCCGTTTCATCCCTGAGCGCATGTGCATGCGCATGCGCAGTGCGTCGAAGTAGGCATAATCCCGCCCCTTGAGCCCGGTTCCCCGGCCACGCGCCGCCGAGAATGGCCGCGCCCGTCGCACGGGCGCCACCCAGCGCAGGCGTCAGTGCCCCTTGCGCCCGGGAGCGACGTTCCAGAGCGTCGCCATGAGCACGGCGCCGATGAACGCGAACGGGATGGGCGCAAAAGGCCACGCCCCCCATCCCCACCGGTCGACGAGCGCGCCGACGCCCACCCCAACGAACGCGGCCGCCAGGTACTGCATCCCGTCGAAGAGCCCCGCGGCGGTCGCCGCAGCTTTGCGTCCGCCGAAGTCCATCGACGCGGCGCCGCTGATCATCCCGTGCGCGCCGTTGACGAAGAACGACAGCAGCATGAGGCAGCCGCCCGTCATCCAGGGGCCGAGGCTCAGACGATTCGAGAGCCCGAGCAACGCCAGCATGACGGCCATCCCGACGAAGCCGTACGTGATGACCGGAGCTCGCCTCCCGCCGTAGATCCGGTCGGAGGAGATGCCGAAGGCGAAGCCGCCGCCGATCCCCAGGATCGCGATCCCCCAGACGGCGACCTGGTACGGCATGAACGAGCCGAGCTCGCTCTTCGGCACCGAGAACGTCTCGGTGAAGTACTTCGGATACCAGGCGTCGACGACGCTCCGGCGCACGATGCCGATCATCATCGACGCGCCTGCGATGATCCACGCCGCGCGGCTGGCGAACACCTTGCGGAGGACGTCGGCGAATTTCATCGGCTTGCCGTCGTCGACGCCCACGCCGTCGCCGGCGTCGAGCGCGGGGAAGCCGGCGTCGGTCGGCGTGTTCTCGACGAAGTAGAAGACGAGGACGAAGAAGAGGCCGACGAACGACGCAGGGATCCAGAACGCGTAGCGGAGGCCGAGCTTCGCGATGAGCGGCACGCCGGAGAACGCGAGGATCAGGCCGAGCCGGATGAGGACGCCGAAGACGGCCGCGAAGCCCCCGCGCTCGCGCACGTGGAACCACTGCGCGTTCACCTTGATGATCGCGAGCGCGCCGAACGACTGGAAGTACCCGTTGAAGCCCCACACGGTCGCCATGATCGCCAGGAGCGACTTGCTCGTGAGCCCGCCGGCGAGAGACGCGACCTGGCTGACGACGTGGTGCTTCGACGCGTCGGTGACCCACACGGCGGGCGTCTCGACCAGCGACAGCGACGCGCCGAAGAGCAGGTTCATCACGAAGACGCCGGCGGCGCCGATGAGGAAGGCACGCTTCCCGCCGATGCGATCGGCGAGCGGTCCGTTGAAGAACACCGAGAGGCCGTAGACGAGCGGCATGACCGTCTCGAAGACGCCGAGCTCCGTGTTGCGCCAGCCGATCAGCTCGGCGAGCTGGGCGTTGATCGCGGTGTAGTTGTACCGCGTCATGTAGAAGAACGCGTAGAGCAGGCCGAGGATGAGCCAGTTGCGCGTGCGTCGCCCGCGGAACGTCGGATCGGCGAACGTCGTCGCGAGCCCGGTGGACGGATCGGTGAGGGGCGCGCTCGCGGAGGTCACGGGGCGCTCTTCTCTCCCGAGGCTCGCGGGCTGTCCAGCCCCTTCGGCCCCTTCATTCCGATGTACGCGCGCGCCCGCAGGACCCCCTTCTCGCGCAACGGAACCATCGACGGCGTGAACCCCGCCGCGCGAAGTCGCGCCAGAAACTCGCCGGCCGCGTAGCCGCTCCACACCGCGAGCATCCCGCCGGGGCGCAGCGCCGCGTGCGCGGCCGCGAGGCCCGCCGGGGCGTAGATGCGCGCGTTCGTGCGAAACGACGCCCACTCGGGGCCGTTGTCGACATCGAGGAGGATGGCGTCGAGATCCCGTTCGCGCGCGAGGACGTCGACCACGTCCGCGTTTTCGATCTCGACGCGTGGGTCGTCGAGGACGTCGCTCGCGAGGTGCGCGAGCTCACCGCGAAGGAGGGGCTCGATCTCCGCGACCTTCTCGACGACCCGTACGCGCGCTTCGGGCGACAGGACGCCGAGCGCGCCGCCGAGGGTCGCGCCAAACCCGAGACCGCCGATGAGCACGCGCGTGGACGCGGGCGGGACGAGCGCGCCGAAGGCACGCTCCGTCCCGAGGGCCGCGGACGAGAGGAGGACGACGTTGCCGAGGACGAGGTCCGTGTGCTCGCCGCGACGACGGACGACGAGGGGGGATTCGACGCGGGTCATGGGGTGCGTGACCGTAGCGCGACTTTGCGCGAACGGACGGCCCACGTGGCCCGCGCCACCCGAGAAGTCGGCGGGGCCACCGGTGTCGCGCTCTGGATCGCAGCAAAACGGCGTCGAATGCGCGGGCACGTCGCGTGTATCGAGCGCGCCGCATCATGCGCACGCTCCCTCGCTCCCCCTGGTTGCTGGTCCTCGCCATCCTGGCCTTCCCCCGAGCGGCGCACGCCGATCCGTGGTTCGGCTCCGGGGACAACGCCGCGGAGGACCGGTTTGCCGACGGAGACCTCGACGCCGACGACATCGCGCACATGGCGTTCCTCGGCCAATCTCGGGCCGGTTCGTCGGACGTTCACGCGAAGACCTGGGTGAGCCTCCTCGCGTTCACCTCGCAGTTCCCGACGGGCGCGCACGAGGTCGGCGCCGGTGTCGTGCTCGGCATCGCGTTCGACAAGATCGCCCAGGGGTCGAGTCACGTCGCGCGCGAGAGACCTCCCTCATTTCTCGCCGACGGCCCAACGCCGTCTCCGTCTCCCTCGCCACGCGAGCCCCCCCCGTCCGTCCCCGCCATGTCGCTCGACGGCGCGCTGGCCCGGGGGGCCGTCAGGGCGGCGTGGCGCACCGCGGGCATCGAAGTGACCGACGTACGGGTCGACGAGATGATCGCGCGCGCACGCCGGAGCGCGTCGCTCCCCGAGGTGCGTCTGCGCGCCCTGCGCGTCCTCAACAGCGGCGAGGACGTCACGTACGTGGATGCGTCGGGCCACGTCTACGACACGGTCGGCGCGAACCTCTCGCTCGAAGCGCGCCTCACATGGCGCCTCGACCGGCTCATCTTCGCCGACGACGAACCGACGCTCGAGCGCGTCCGCCTGGAGCGCCAGGAGGCGCGCGGTCGCCTGGGAACGCACGTCCTCGAGCTCCTGTTCGCCTGGCAGCGTGCGCTCCTCGACCTCGACACGAGCGCGGCGGGGTCCAGGTCGGAGATGGAGGCGATGCTTCGACGATGGGAGTCGGAGGTGGCGCTCGACGTGCTCACCTCGGGGTGGTTCGGGGCGCAGGCGGCGGTGCGGAACGCGGGGAAAGCCAGCGGAGGCGGGCGATGAACGCGACGACTCTCCCGGGCAGGGGGGTGTGAGGCAGACCTCGGCTTGCCGTTCGACGACGAAGTCGTTCGAACCCCAGGACACCGTTCAATCGTCGACGGCCCTCGGTGAGCCGCCGGCCGGGGTCGAGCGCGCTGGGTCCGGGCCGGCGGCGTGGTTAGGGCAACGCCCCCGCGCGCACACGCCCTTGACCGAAGCCCCCTGCGCAGCCAAATTGGCCGACTCACCATGCTGACCGAATCGCGCGACACGCTCGAAGACCTCCAAAGGCGCCTCACGACGCTAAGGGGGCATCTTTGACTTCCCTAGATTGAACAAAGAGATCGAGGCCCTCGACGCCAAGACGATGGCCCCGGGCTTCTGGGACGACACGCGCAAAGCGCAGACGGTGAACCGGCGTCGGGCGGGGATCCAGCAGACGATCGACACGTTCGCGAAGCTCGCGCGCGACGTCGAAGATGCGAAGGTTCTGCTCGATCTCGGCGCGTCCGAGAACGACGAGGCCACGATCGCCGAAGTGGGCGCTCAGCTCCCCGCGCTCACCAAGCGCGTCCGCGATGCGGAGCTCGCGCGCATGCTCTCGGGGCCGGCGGATCACTCGAACGCCATCGTCAGCATCCACCCCGGCACGGGGGGGACGGACGCGAAGGACTGGGCGGCGATGCTCCAGCGCATGTTCATGCGGTGGTGCGCGGCGCACGGGTACAAGACCGACATCATCGACTACCAGGAGGGGGACGACGCCGGCATCGACAGCGTGTCGTTCACCGTCGAGGGGGACCACGCCTTCGGCTACCTGCGGAGCGAGAACGGCGTGCACCGCCTCGTCCGCATCTCGCCGTTCGACGCGAACGCGCGGCGGCAGACGGCGTTCGCGGCCGTCGAGATCACGCCCGACATCGAGGACGAGATCGACATCGTCGTGAAGGACGAGGACCTCGAGACGACGACGATGCGCGCCGGGGGCAAGGGGGGGCAGAACGTCAACAAGGTCGAGACCGCGGTGCGGATGAAGCACATCCCGAGCGGGATCGTCGTCGTGTGCCGCGCGGAGCGGTCGCAGCTCCAGAACCGGCGCATGGCGCTGAAGATGGTCAAATCGAAGCTGTACGAGCAGGAGCTGGAGAGGCGCGAGGCGCAGAACCAGCAGTACCAGGCGACCAAGAGCGAGATCGCGTGGGGGCACCAGGTGCGGAGCTACGTGCTGGCGCCTTACCGCCTGGTGAAGGACCTGCGGACGTCGCACGAGACCGGCAACGTGGATGGGGTGCTCGACGGCGATCTCGACCCGTTCATCGAGGCGTACCTGCTCGCTGCCGCCGGGGGGACCCTCCGCAAGGGGGGCGTCGCCGAGGCGGTCGAGGCCGATTAGCCGAGAGGCTCTCTTTACGTAACCCCGTTCCGCGGCTACACACGCGCTTGGCCGATGTCGAACGAATCCGCTGAAAAACCGGGCGAAACGCACTCCGCGGAGCAATCGATCGTGGAGGCGCGCAAGGCCAAGGCGCGCGACGTCCGCTCCCGCCACGAGAACCCCTTCGCGAACGACGTGAGCACGTGGGGCGGCGACGTCACGCGGGTGGACGTCTCGCGCGTGCGCGACGCTGCGAGCTCGGCGCGCCACGACGGCAAGTACGCGACCGACGAGGTCGAGGCGCTCGCCAAGACGATGGGGCAAGCGCACATCGCGGGGCGCGTCATCGCGCTTCGCTCGACGGGGGGGCTCTCCTTCATTCGTCTCCGCGACCGAACGGGCGAGATCCAGCTGATGCTCGACGAGTCGAGCATCAAGGACGACTACGCGCGCCTCGCGGACGTCGATGTCGGGGACATCGTCGAGGCAAAAGGGACGCTCACGGCGTCGAAGCGCGGCGAGCTCTCGCTGATGCCGCAGAGCTTCCGGCTCCTCACGAAGGCGTACCGGCCGCTCCCCGAGAAGTGGCACGGCCTCACCGACGTCGAGACGCGCTACCGCCAGCGCTACGTCGACCTCATCGCGAACCCCGACGTCCAGAACGTCTTCCGCGCCCGCAGCCACATCGTGCGCGCGCTGCGGAATATCCTCGATGGCGAGGGGTTCCTGGAGGTGGAGACGCCGACGATGCACACGCTCATCGGCGGCGCGGCCGCGCGCCCCTTCGTGACGCATCACAACACGCTCGATATGCGCCTCTTCATGCGCATCGCGCCGGAGCTGTACCTGAAGCGCCTGGTCGTGGGCGGCCTCGAGCGCGTGTACGAGCTCGGTCGCTGCTACCGGAACGAGGGGATCAGCACGCGGCACAACCCCGAGTTCACGATGCTCGAGTTCTACCAGGCGTACGCGACGTACGAGACGCTGATGGACTTCACCGAAGCCATCCTTCGCGGCGCCGATCGCGCGCTCGCCGAGGCGATGCCCGAAGCGCACGCCGCGTGGGCGAAGGACCGCCCGTTCACGTTCGAGAAGTTCGCCCGCGTGCCGATGGCCGACGCCGTGAAGGCCGCGGCGACCAAGACGGCGATCGGCGACTGGAGCGTCGAGGCGAGCGCGCTCGTCACGATGCTCCGGGCGGACTTCGGCGAGAAGATCAAGGAGTGGTCGAAGTCGTCGCCGCGCGCGAAGAAGATCGACTGGAGCAATTTCCGCAAAGCGATGCAGAAGGTCGACAGCGACGGCGAGGGGCTGTTCGCGCTCTACGAGTACCTGGCCGAGCCCTTCCTCACCGAGGACTACTGGCACGACGGGCGCTCGATGCCGGTCTTCATCAAGGACTACCCGTTCGAGGTCTCGCCGCTCGCCCGCCGCAACGACGACAACCCCGCGCTCTGCGACCGCTTCGAGCTGTTCGTCCACGGCCGCGAGCTGTGCAACGCCTTCAGCGAGCTGAACGACCCCGAGGACCAGGCGTCCCGCTTCGACGCGCAGGTCGCCAAGAAGGAGCGCGGCGCCGAGGAGACGATGGACTACGACGAGGACTACATCCGCGCGCTCGAGCACGGCATGCCGCCCGCCGCCGGGTTCGGCATGGGCATCGACCGGCTCACGATGATGCTCACCAACGCCCCCTCGATCCGCGACGTCATCCTCTTCCCACTCCTGCGCCCCGAGACACCATGAGCGCCAAGCGCCACCGCGTGTTGCACGCCTTCGCGGTGGCGAGCGGCGCCCTCTTCGCCAGCCTCACCGCCTGGTCGCAAAAGCTCCCCGTGCTTCGCGGCTCGATGTGGTCGCTGAAGGACACGCTCGTCAAAGCCGGCGCGATCGTCTGCGGCGTGCTCTTCACGCTGTTCGTGCTGGCGTCGCTCCTGCCGTGGGCGCTCGACCGGCTCGAGGGGCGCACGTTCGAGTCGTTCGTCTCCGCGCGACACGTCCGTTCGCCGAAGAGCGGGTTTCTCACCGTCATCAGCGTGCTGTCGATCTGCGGCGTCGCCCTCTCGTCGTGCGCGCTCTCGAGCGTCGTCAGCGTCATGGGGGGGTTCAGCCAGGATCTGAAGCGGAAGATCCTCGGCAACAACGCGCACATCGTCATCGACCAGGAGAGCGCGGCGACGTGGGGCGACGCGGAGGCGACGCTCGATCGCATTCGCCTCATACAAGGCGTGACCGCCGCCACGCCCGTCGTGCAGAGCGAGGTCATGATCTCGAGCCAGTCGAGCCTGGCCGGCGTCATCGTCCGCGGCGTCGACCCGGAGTCGATCGGCAACGTCGTCGATCTGCCGAAGGACATCGAGGTCGGCAAGCTCGCCTACCTCGAGAGCCCGGAAAAGCTCCTGCACCTGTCGCCCGAGGAGGTCATCGGGATGGGCCCCGGAGGCGAGCAGTACCTGCGCGGCACCGACGCGCCGCTCCCCGACGACATCGACCCCGCGGTGAAAGACATCATGAGCTCGGGGCCGCTGCGCCCCGGCATCATCATCGGTCGCGAGCTGGCCAAGACGCTCCACGTGTATGTCGGCGACGACGTGACGCTCGTCTCCCCTCTCGGCGATCTGGGCCCCATGGGGGTCATGCCGCGGACGAAGAAGTTCCGCGTGGCGGCCATCTTCTTCAGCGGCATGTACGAATTCGACGCCAGCGACGTCTACGTGCTCCTCCCCGACGCGCAGAGCTACTTCGCCACCGACGACAAGATCTCGATGATCGACGCCAAGGTCGAAGACCCCGAGCGCGTCGATCAGGTCACGACGCGCGTGAAGGAGGCGATGGCGCAGATGCACCCCGACCTCCGTGTGCGCGACTGGCGCGAGATCAACCGGAACCTGTTCAGCGCGCTGAAGCTGGAGCGGTTCGCGACCTTCATCATCCTGTCGATCGCCATCCTCGTCGCCAGCTTCTGCATCATCTGCACGCTGCTCTTGATGGTGAGCGAGAAGGGGAAGGAGATCGCCATCCTGAAGGCGCTCGGCGCCAGCGACAGCGCGATCCTCCGCACGTTCCTCTCCGAGGGGATCATCATCGGCGCCATCGGCACGGTGTTCGGCGTCGCCACGGGCTTCGCGCTCTGCATGGGGCTCTCGTGGTTCGGCCTCCGGCTCGATCCGGACGTCTATTACATCGACCGCCTCCCGATCGCGGTGAACGGGTGGGACTTCTTCACGGTGGCCGTCTCCGCGCTGTCGATCTGCACGCTGGCCACGCTGTACCCGGCCAAGGCGGCATCGACGCTGCGACCGGTCGACGGGCTGCGGTACGAGTAGCCTCGGGCCGGAACCGGGGACCGGCGAGACGAATCCCCGACGCTGTGGTAGTTGGACGCTGGAAACGCTTATTCGAGAATGGGAACACCGCTCGTCATCGCACGCGACGTCAAGAAGTCGTTCCAGCACATGGGGCGAAAGCTCGACGTGCTCAAGGGGATCGACCTCACCATCGACGAGGGGGAGCTCATCGCCATCGTCGGCGCCTCGGGCGCCGGGAAGTCCACGTTCCTCCACTGCATGGGAACGCTCGACGTGCCGACCGCGGGCTCGATTAGCGTGGCCGGCGAAGAGCTCACCACGATGAGCGGGACGCGCCTGGCCGACCTGCGCAACCGCACCATCGGCTTCGTGTTCCAGTTCCACCATCTGCTCCCCGAGTTCAACGCGCTCGAGAACGTGATGATGCCGGGGCTCATCCAGGGGCGCCCGAAGCGCGAGATGGAGACCCGGGCGCGCGGGCTGCTCGAAGAGGTCGGGCTCCGCGACCGTGAGCTGCACCGCCCCGGCGAGCTGTCAGGCGGCGAGCAGCAGCGCGTGGCGCTGGCGCGCGCGCTCGTCCTCGCGCCGAAGCTGCTTCTGGCCGACGAGCCGACGGGGAACCTCGACTCGAAGACGAGCGAGCAGATTCATGACCTGTTCTACGCGGTGAACAAGGCACGCGGGACGACGATCGTGGTCGTGACGCACAACCTCGCGCTCGCCGCGAGCATGCCGCGCGTGATCACGCTGAAGGACGGCCGCGTCGAGACCGACGACAGGCGCGCGGCGATTCGCCCGGGGGACGCGGCGACGAGCGTGAGCGCGCCGGTTTCGTAGGGCGCGCTCGTCGAGCGGTCCACCGTTCTCGGAACCCCATCCCCGCGGCCCCTTCCCCGCGAGCGAGGAAGGGGAGTCGAAAGGCACGCGGCGGAAGAGGCCGGCCCTGCCCTCCTCCGCTCCTCGCCTGCACTCGCCTGCGGGGAGGGGCCGGGGGTGGGGTTCCCGCGGAGCCGCCGCAGGTGGCCGGGAACCCATGCGTCAGCGGCGAGCAACGCGCGCAACCGAGCGACGAACTCGGGATTCATGGGGTGCGCCGGGATGGGCGATACGATGACACTCTTCGCTCAGCTCCCACGTCACGCGCGCGCGTTCGCCCACGGGGATCGCGTTCCAGAAAAGAATGTCGAACCGCTCTGCCTCTTCCCACGTGCGAAAGACGTTGCCGCGCCAGTGCTTCCTGGCTTCGCGTCGCGAAGCGGCATCCGGAGCGCCCGCCTCTCTCACCACTTCACCACGACCGTCGCCGGCGTGATCAGCGCGTTGCACTTGTCGAAGCTCACCGTGACCGGGAGCGAGACCGAGCCGTTCGGGTCCTTCGACTTCACCTCGACCTGCGGCACCACCTGCTCGGCGCGAAGGGCGCGCAGAATCTCGGGCGGGCAGGTGAGCCGGACGTCGACCTCGGCCGGGTACGTGCGCGCCTTCGGCGGACCGACCACCGCGACCGAGAGCTTCGTGAACGGGCGCTCCACCAGCTCGCGCGCGATCTCCGCCGAGACCTTCACGGCTGCCTCGTCGTATTTGAGCCCCACGCGCTTGTCGATCGCCAGCTCGCGAACGTAGGCCCCCTCGACCAGCCCCGTCACGTCGAACGCCTCGGCGCGCGCGTGCTGCAGCCGGAGCACTTCCGTCTTCGGGCCGCGAATGCGCACGACCGTCGGATCGGATACCGGCACCCCCTTCACGACGTAGCCGCTCGCCGGGCTCCCGACGACGCTCACCTCGATCGGCACGTCGCGGACGATCTCGTCCTCCCACTGCAGGTCGAGCATCGGCGGCTCGATCTGCTCGACGCGGACCCCCGGCGGCGTGTGCACCATCTGCGGCTCGAGCGCGATCTCCTTCTCGGTCCCCTCGTGCGCGTCGACCTGCACGGTCCCCAGATCGTCCACGTGCAGATCGTCGAGCGCCGCGCGCGAGCCCCGGAGCGTCAGTCGCACCTTCGTCGCGCTCTGGCTCACGAGCGTGCGGTTCGCGCTGTCGGGGGGGACGCGGACGATGACGCCCACGTCGATCACCCGCTGCGCGTCCTGCGCGTCGTGCACCAGCGAGTACAGGACGAGCGCGAACGCGAACGACAGGATCTTGAGGTTCAGGTTCTCGGTGAAGAGAGACCGAACGCGATCGACGGCGTCGAAGGCTGCCATCTACTGCTCCGACTCGCTCCGCTTCGCCGTCTCGGGCGACGGGACGGGCTTGGGCGTCTCGATGGGCGCGGCCTGGGGCATCGGCGCGGCCTGTAGCGGCTGCGTCACGAGCTGCCCGGCCGGGCCCTCGGCGCGCGGTTGGAGCGGCGTGACCATGAGCGATCCCGCGGCGGTGCTCGCCGGCACGGGGACCGAATCCATGGGCTCCGGCATCGGCAGCGTGATGCGGAAGCTCCCGGTCTGCGACTGCCCCGGCTTCCGGAGCGGCGCCGCCTTCTTCTTGCGCGTGCGCTGGCCGAAGAGCCCGAGCAGCGCCTGCCGCAGCGACGCGCCGTCGAGGTTGGAGACGATGTTGCCGTTGAAGCAGAAGCTGATCGTCCCCCGCTCCTCGCTCACGACCACGACGACGGCGTCGGTCTCCTCGGTGATCCCGAGCGCGGCGCGGTGGCGCGAGCCGAGCGACTTGTCGAGCACGCGCGTGTCGGGCATCGGGAAGAACACGCCGGCCTTCGCGATGCGCAGGTTGCGGATGACGACGGCGCCGTCGTGCAGCTTGTTCACGCTCTCCGGCACGAAGAGGCTCACGAGCAGGTCGCGCTGCACGGCCGAGTCCACCGTCGTCCCCTGCCCCACCACGAACTCGTCGAGGTTCGCCTCCTGCTCGAAGCAGATGAGCGCCCCCATGCGATGGCGTGCGAGCTCCGTCGCCGCGGCGACCACCTCATCGATCACGCGCGACTCCTGTTGCCGCGCGATGCCCCCGAAGAACGCCCGCGCACCGACGCGCATGAGCCCGCGGCGAATGTCGTTCTGGAAGACGACGACGACGATCAGGATGATCGACGACAGCAGCGACGAGAGCAGGTTGTAGAGGGTGATGAAGCCGAGCCACTTGGCCACGACGTAGACGAGGAAGATGACGCCCAGGCCGGTGCCCATCTGCATCGCGCGCGTGCCGCGGAGCACGAGCAGCGCGCGGTAGACGACCCAGGTGACGACGATGATGTCGAGGACGTCGGTGACGACCTCCCGCAGCGGTCGCCGCGCGAAGAGGTGGAGGAGCCCCTCGAGCATCAGCGCACCCCGGCCTTTTCGCTGCGGGCCACGCTGGTGAGCGCGCGGTCGAGGTCGATGGCCTGCCGCGTGGCGCGGACGTCGTGCACGCGAAGAACGGCGGCTCCCGCACGTGCGGCGAAGAGAGCCGCTGCGAGCGAGGCGCCGAGACGCGCCATGGGGCCGGCGCTCGGGTCGGCGATCGTGAGGAAGGACTTGCGGCTCGCGCCCACGACGACAGGAACGCCCAGCTCGCCCGCGATTCTTCCCGTGGCCGCGAGGAGCGCCGCGCTCTGCCGCGCGTTCTTCGCGAACCCGAGCCCAGGGTCCATCAGGATCGCGTCGGGCGGGAGCCCCTCGCTCACCGCGCGCTCGGCCGCCACGCGCCACTCGGCCATCACGTCGGCCACGACGTCACCGTATGCATCGTCCGGGTACGAGCTGAACGCCCGCAGCTCGCTCATCGGCTCGCGCGAATGCATCAGCACCAGCGCCGCGCCGTTCGACGCGCACACTCCGGCGAGCCCCGGCTCGCGCAGGCACGACACGTCGTTCACCGCGCACGCCCCCGCGTCCAGGCACGCGCCCGCCACGAGGGGACTCGCCGTATCGATCGTCACGCACGCGCCTGCATCCACCGCGAGCGCAATCACATCGCGCACCCGGGTGATCTGATCTCCGGCTGGGACCGCTGGCGCACCGGGCCGCGTCGACTCGCCGCCGACGTCGATGAAGTCGGCCCCCTCTTCCATCAGCTCCCGGACGCGCGCGAAGGCGTCATCCTTGGAGAAATAGCGCCCGCCGTCGCTGAAAGAGTCGGGCGTAACGTTGCAGATCCCCATCAACGCGACGCCACGGCGCGCTCGCGCAGACTCGAGAACCTGAAGAAAGCGCTCTTTTCGCCGACCCAAGACGAGACTCCCCTACCTTTCTGGCGTAGCAACCACCGCGCCTGACGGCAACCTTTCACGAGTTGACCCTGCAATGAGCCGCGCGGTAGCGTCCGGGGTTCAGGGACCGTGGGTTTCGCGGCGTCGGGGGGCGCGCGCAACCGCGGCTCCGAAACGACCCCCCTTCGATGCTGCGCACGAGAGTTCGAGCAGGGGCAGCCGCGGGGTTCGTGATGAGCCTCCTCTTCGCGGCCGTGCTCGCGTTGATCCAGCGGAGCGACGCCCTCTTCCCGCAATGGACCCCGCATCTGGGGAAACCCGCACCGGTCACGCTCCGCGTCCCGTACGCGCCTGTCATCGTCGAGACCTCGCACGCCGCCCTCGCGTACGGCCACGGACGGGTCATCGTCCCCCGCGGCACCGTGCTCGACGGCACGGTTGGCGCGCACCGCGTGGCCCTGGCCTTCGACGTCGCGCGCCGCGAAGGAGCGACCGCCGCGCGCCTCGCCGCCGTCTTCGGGATCTACTTCGCGCTCCTCTTCCTCGCGTCGACCTACATGCGCCGCTTCGGCAGCGCGCGCACGCGCCTCCTCCGCCTGCAGCTCGGCCTCTTCACCGGCATGACGCTGCTCGTCGCCGCGGCCAAGGCGATGCTCCTGTTCACGGCGCTCCCCGAGATGTGGATCCCGCTGGCCACCGTGCCGCTCTGGATCGCGCTCTCGTTCGACCGGCGCACGGCGTTCCTCGTGAACGTGATCCTCGCGTTCATGGCGTCGTCGCTCCTGCTGTTCGACCTGCCGCTGCTCACGGTGCTCGTGACCCGCGGCCTCGCCTCCAGCCTGTTCTTCCGCGACAAGAAGCGCCCCTGGACGATGGTCCCCGCGAGCCTGGGGGGCGGCATCGTCGGCTGCGGGATCTACGCCGCCATTCGCGTCATGTTCGAGGGGACCTACTCGCCGCTCGAGGACCTCGCCGAGCCGCTCAGCTCCCCCTTCCTCGCGTGCATCGGCGGAGGGCTGCTGGCGGGCTTTCTCGGCGCGCTCCTGCGCCGCCCGGGCGAGCGCCTGCTGGGGGGCGTCTCGCGCGACCGGCTGATCGAGCTCACCGACCTCGATCAGCCGATGCTGCGCAAGATGGCCGAGGAAGCCCCCGGCTCCTGGGAGCACGCCCGCGCGATGGCCAACCTGGCGGAAGCGGCGGCCGCGGCGATCGGCGCCGACTCGCTCCTCACGCGCGTCGGCGCCTACTACCACGACCTCGGCAAGACGATTCAGCCCAAGTACTTCGTCGAGAACCTGCTCCCCGGCGAGCGCACGCCGCACGAAGACCTCGACCCCGACGTGAGCGCCGACGCGATCATGGCCCACGTCGTCCAGGGGACGAAGATCCTCCGCGACGCGCGCATCCCCGAGCCCGTCGTCGAGTTCGCCTACACGCACCACGGCACGCAGACGATCGAGTTTTTCTGGCACAAGTGTCTCGAGCGCGGCAATCCGAAGAACCTCAAGGAAGAGTTCTTCCGCTACCCGGGGATGAAGCCGCAGACCAAGGAGACCGCCATCCTCATGCTGGTCGACTCGATCGAAGCCGCGAGCCGCACGATCCAGCCCCCCGACCGCGACAAGTTCGAGACGATGATCCAGCGCGTCGTCTTCACCAAGCTGAAGAGCGGCCAGCTCGACGAGAGCGGCCTCACGCTGGAAGACTTGCGCACGATCACGCTCCGCATGTCCGATACGCTGGTGAACATGTACCACGGCCGCATCAAGTACCCGTGGCAGCGCGAATCGCGCGAGTCGCTCGCGAAGATCAAGCCGAACTGAGGCGCTCTCGTCGTCATTCCGAGGCCGCTCGGCGGCCGAGGAATCCGTGCGACGCGGGGGCATCCGACTCGGTCGGCCAGCGCCTACTTGGATTCTTCGCGGCGCTTCGCGCCCCTCGGAATGACGATCCTTCTCGTTTCGTCATTCC
>Ga0302279_10001668_pt1 | contig 31147 bp, 20 predicted proteins | sample III_Bog_N3_3_FD_194541 | JGI IMG/M metagenome (GOLD analysis project Ga0302279, IMG submission 194541) | Peat permafrost microbial communities from Stordalen Mire near Abisko, Sweden - III_Bog_N3_3 | ecosystem: Environmental > Terrestrial > Soil > Wetlands > Peat | place: Sweden: Abisko... | reverse complement strand
GCGAGAACGAAGCCGCTTCAAGGCTCGCTCCACCCACCAGCGCTCCGTCGATGTCTTCCAGAGCGCAAAGGATGGCCGTGTTGTCCGGCTTCACAGAGCCGCCGTACAGAATGCGCGTGCTTGCGGCAAGCTCCGCCGAGAGCGACTTGGCGATCTGCGCGCGGATGATCTTGTGAGCCTCGTCGGCAATCTCCGGAGTCGCCGTCTTTCCCGTTCCGATGGCCCAAACCGGCTCATACGCGACCACCAGCGTCTTGGCCGTCGCGGGATCGATTCCGGCCAGCGCGCCTGCGGTCTGCCGCTCCAGCACCGCGGCGGTCTCGCCCGCCTCGCGCTCGGCCAGCAGTTCGCCCACGCAGACGATGGGAATCAGCCCATGCGCCAGCGCGGACTTCAGCTTCAGGTTCACCGTTTCGTCCGTCTCGTTGAAGTACTGCCGGCGTTCGCTGTGGCCGATCAGCACATGGGTGACGCCCAGTGCCTTGAGCTGCAACGGCGATGTCTCGCCGGTGTACGCGCCCGAGTCCTTCCAGTGCATGTTCTGCCCTGCAATGGCAACCGGTGTATTGCGCGCCGCATCGACAACAGCAGGCAGCAGCGCGGGTGAGGGACAGAGAACGATCTCTGCGTGGCTATAGGTGGCGACGAGGGGGATGAAGGCGCGAACGAAGTTAACTGCCTCGATGGGCGTCTTGAACATCTTCCAATTGGCTGCGATCAATGGTTTGCGTGTGACATTAGGCATGGAACAAGTATTTCATCCGCGGGCCATCCGTGGGAAGTGCGGCAGGTTTCTGTTGCAAGCGCACGGCTTCAGACGCGACAAGACTCCATGCTAGTCTTGAGCGAAACGAAGTAAGTCACTTCGATAGCGGTGAAAAGAGCGATGACGGCACCGGAAACGAATCGTGCGGTAGAGGGGCCGGCCGGAACAGGCCATCCAGCGGGCGGTAGCTCTGCGGGGACAAAGCCTCCGACGGGTAAGTCTGTAATTCCCGCAAAGATTTTTGCTAAGGCGAAGGAACACAACATCCGTGTCTCGCCCGCGGTACTGGATGCGGCCACGAAGGACGGTGACGAACTGCTGCGTTCCCTGCACACGGCTTCTGAAGGCCTGACGCAGTCGGAGGCAGAGGCGAGAGCGAGCAGCGTGGGCCCGAATGAAGTGGCGCAGGAGCGTTCGCGCGGCTGGTTCATCCGCCTCCTTATCATTCTGCGCAACCCGCTGGTCATATTGTTGGCGGTTCTCTCGTCAATCTCCTACGCCACGGGCGACATGCGCGCCGGCACCGTGATGGCCTGCATGGTGCTGCTCAGCGTGACGCTGCGGTTCGTACAGGAAGCGCGCGCGGACGCGGCCGCGGCAAAGCTCAAGGCCATGATCCACGTGACCGCGACGGTTCTTCGCGATGGCAGCGCGCGGGAGATTCCGCTGCGGGATCTTGTGCCGGGAGATGTGGTCAACCTCTCCGCTGGAGACATGATTCCCGGCGACGTGCGCCTCCTCGCCACCAAGGACCTCTTCGTCAGCCAGGGAGCGCTGACCGGCGAGTCGATGCCGGTCGAGAAGTTTCACGATCCCGAGCCGCAGGTCTCGAACTCGCCGTCCGATCTGAAGAATATCTGCTTCCTGGGGACGAGCGTACAGAGCGGCACGGCGACCGCGGTGGTGGTGGTGACGGGAGTCAACACGTATTTGGGCAGCATGGCTGGCTCGATCACGGAGGAAGAACCGCCGACCAGCTTCGACCGCGGGCTGAGTCGCTTCACCTGGCTGATGATCCAGTTGATGGCGGTGATGGTGCCGCTGGTATTTCTCATCAACGGGTTCACCAAGCACGATTGGAAGAGCGCCTTCTTCTTTGCGATGGCGGTGGCTGTGGGCCTCACGCCGGAGATGCTCCCCATGATCGTTTCGGTGTGCTTGGCCAAGGGCGCGATCGCGATGAGCCGCAAGAAGGTGATCGTCAAGCGGCTGAACGCGATTCAGAACTTCGGCGGAATGGATGTGCTCTGCACCGACAAGACCGGAACGCTCACCGAAGACCGCGTGGTGCTGCAGCGGCACTGCAACGTGGCGGGACGAGAGACCGACGAGGTGTTGCTCGATGGCTACCTCATCAGCCACTTCCAGACTGGCCTGAAGAACCTGCTGGACACGGCGATTCTGAATAGCTCGGACTTTCATCAGCAGGAACTGATCGAGAAGTTCAAGAAGCTGGACGAGATTCCCTTTGACTTCACTCGGCGCATGATGTCGGTGATGGTGGAAGATCCGGACGGCCACGCCATCCTGCTGACCAAAGGCGCGCCAGAGGAGATCTTCCAACAGTGCTCGCAGTTCGAACTGGATGGCAAGCTGTCGCCGATGGAACCTTCGTTGATCCAGGGACTGAAGGCGGAGTACGCAAGCCTCAGCGGCGACGGGTTCCGCGTTCTTGCCGTCGCAAAAAAGGACCTCGATGGAAAGAAGTCCTGCTCCAAGGAGGACGAGCACGATCTGGTACTGAAGGGCTATGTTGCATTTCTCGACCCGCCCAAGCCAAGTGCAGCGACCGCAATCAACTCGCTGCACAGCCATGGCGTGGACGTAAAGATTCTCACTGGCGACAACGACCTCATCAGCCGCAAGGTCTGCGGCGACGTGGGGCTCACGCCCGATCCCATGCTGCTGGGCGACGCGGTGGAGAAGATGACGGACGCCGAGCTGGCGGAGGCGGCGGAGAAGACAACGCTCTTCGCGCGCCTCTCGCCGGCCCACAAGCAGCGGATTGTGCGTGCGCTACAGGGCAAGGGGCACGTCGTCGGGTTTATGGGAGACGGCATCAACGACGCGCCCGCGCTGCACGCCGCCGACATCGGCATCTCGGTGGACACGGCGGTGGACATCGCCAAGGAGTCGGCGGACCTGATCCTGCTGGAGAAAGATCTCAATGTGCTGGAAGGAGGCGTGATCGAGGGGCGAAAGGTCTTCGCCAACATCATCAAGTACATTCGCATGGGGGCCAGCTCCAACTTCGGAAATATGTTCAGCGTTCTGGGGGCGAGCGCATTTCTGCCGTTCATCCCAATGGCGCCGATTCAGATTCTGACCAACAACATGCTCTACGACATCTCGCAGGTGCCGATTCCCACCGACGCGGTGGACGACGAGTTGGTGGCGAAGCCGCGGCCCTGGAACATCGCGGAGATCCGGCGGTTCATTCTGTTCGTCGGACCGATCAGCTCGATCTTCGACTACACCACCTTCTTCGTCATGCTGCACATCTTCAAGTGCTGGCACCCATCCAACGCTCCGCTGTTTCAGACAGGCTGGTTTGTCGAGTCGCTGATGACGCAGACGCTCATCATCCACGTCATTCGCACCAACAAGATTCCGTTCCTGCAGAGCCGCGCAAGCTGGTCGCTGATGCTGACGACGGCGGGCATCATGGCCTTCGGAGCATGGTTACCGTTCTCTCCGCTGGCCTCATCGCTGGGCTTGGTCCACCTGCCTGGGCTCTACTGGCCGATTCTGCTGCTGACGCTGCTTGCCTACGCGGGCCTAACGCAGACCGTGAAGGTCTGGTTGCTGTGGAAGAAGTGGATCTAAGTCGGCGTGTGTTGCGGTAGCAGCAGAACTGCTCACCGCGCAGCGAGGCGGAACGGCAGCGGCGGCCCGAGGTGTGGATGTGGCGGCACTGGAAGCGTTGGCGCGGGTTCTGAGGTCGGAACCGGGTTGGCCGGTGCGGATTCGGTTGCGTTCGCCATTGCGGCCCCCCGTGCTAATAGCGTGAAGTATTCAAAAAATGCAAGTTAGGCACGCGCTAAGCGCGCGAGACGTAGTAAAGGCGAAGATACGGGCGAGTTCGGTTGCGACGGACATGCGGATTTTTCTTTTGTGCACGAAAAAGTCTAAAGTCTTCAAAAAAGGCATGTTAAGTCTGGACTTTTTTGTTTAGGTCTGGACTAAGAACTTATCCGTAAATAGAGATTGTCTGCCGCCAGCATATCAATGCGGCGGCTAGGGACAGCAGGGCTCAATAGCTGGCTTCGGTTTTCTCAAAGCTCACCAACAGCTTGCGAAAGCGATTGAGCCATGAGTGTGTGCGTTCGACGACCCATCGGCGCGCCCGGTGGTCGGGATGGTTGCGTTTTTCGTCGGATTCCTGGCGGCGGGTCTTCACATTGAGCTGATAGTTATGAACCCTGCTGGTGGCCAGCGCCGGGAAGCCAACGTAGGCGGCATCGGCACAGAGCGTCTCGATCTGCCCGTTGCGGGGATCCGGTCGGGCACAGACGACAGCTCCCAAGGTGGCGCCTAACAGATAGCTGTCATGCCGGTTGGCTCCGCTGACGGCGAGCGACAGCGGGATGCCACGGGCGTCCACCAGAAGACTGCGCTTGCGCCCATTTTTTTCCCCTATCGGTGGAGTTGGGTCCCACGCATTCCCGCGCCAGCGGGGCCTTGCCCGTGGCCCCATCCACGCTCTGCCAACGCCAGGCGATGCCCTCCATGTCGTCATACTCGGCCAAGCCAGCCTTCCATATCTTCAGAAAAAAGCCCTCCCGCTGCCAGCGCTGGAAGTGGGCATGCACGGCGCTGGCGCTGCCATACTCCTTGGGAAGCGCCTTCCACTGGCAGCCGGTGCGAAGCACATAGACAATCGCCGAAAAAACCTGCCTCGCCGGCATCGGCTTGCGTCCCGCTCCGGGCTTACGCTGGTATTTGCGGCCACGCGGCCGTTTTCGCGCTGGGACCAGCGGCCCAATCTTGCTCCACAACGCGTCCGACACTGTCCAAGACTTGATCTGTGCCATCTTGAGTTGTATCTTCGCGCACAACCGATCTCCGCCCACAAGATAATCCGACACCAGAATCAAGCTAAACACTATTTACGGATAAGTTCTTAATCAGAGATTTCCTAGAGCGTTTTGGCTGCCGGGGTTGGCGGAGCGGCCGGTGGGACCGCGGCCACCGGGGTCGCGGTTGGCGGCGGGGCGGCTGCCGGGGTTACGCGCAGGGCCATGCGCGGGAAGGTGAACGTGCCTCCCGCATCGTCGATGACGTTGACCTGGCAGACGTAGGTCCCGGTCTTGAGGCCGGTGAGCGGGACGTCGAACTGGAAAGCGACGGCATCTCGCTCCGGGATGTTGATGGAGGTTGCCTCGACCAGCGGGGTCTCGTAGACCTTGACGCCGCCGAGGAGGAACTCGATGCTGGTGAGGACGCGGACGGGGGCGGCTTCCTTCTTGGTGAGGCCGGGATTGGCGGCCTGCGTTGCCGCCTGTGTGGCGGAGGTGGTGGCGGTGTCCTTGTCCTTGGTGGGGCTGTAGACCTCGTAGAGGAAGAAGAGATGCTGGTCCTGGCGGAAGACGTGGGAGACGTTTGGCACCCACTCCTGGCCGTCGCGCACCAGCGGATCGAGGTTCTTCTTGATGGTGTTTGGCGTGCGCTGGCTGCTCATAACGACCGAGCTGAGCTTAAGCGGGGTCTTCTTCATGTCCGGGACCTGGATGTCGGTCTCGAAGCTGCCCATGTTTCCGGACTGGTTCTCCCGCACGACGAACTTGATGTGGTACTTGCCTGGTGCGAGCGTCCAGCCGGTGGAGTACTGAATGTTTTTCTTGATCAGCATCTGGTTCGCATCGACGTCGAGCTTCACCTGTGTGTTGGGCGGCAACTGTCCGACGACGATGTTTTGAGCGTTCCTGACCGTTGCACGGATGTCGATGGTGGCCTTGTCCTTGTCCTTGACCTGCACGGCGTTGATCTGCGAGCCGGGGATGACGAGCGAGACAGGGATGAAGAACTTGCCGTCCTCGAGACGGAAGTAGAGGGCCTGGAGATAGATTGCGACATCGGTGGCTGGAACATCGCTGCGCATCTGCTCTGTGAGTGCCATCTCCCGGTCCTCGGTCTTGGCGTGCTGGAAGTCGGCTGGGGCATAGTAGCCGGGGCGGTACTCGAGAGTGGCCTCGGGATGGCCCTTCAGCGAAATGGAAAGGTGGCGATATGTGCCATCGCGCGCGACGTTGGTGGCGCGGTAACCGATGATGTAGTAGGCCTCTGTGTCGTGCTGCACCTGCTGGAAGGCAGGCGCGAAGTCGTTGGAGTCGACGAAGAGCTTGCCACCTGTGTCGGAGGCCAGCGTGCCGAGGGTCTCCTGCGAGCTGAAGTTGGAGTTCAACTGGCCTTGCATGGAAGCGCCGCTGTAAGCTCCGGTGCCGCGGCGGCTGCCCTGCGAGGCGTCGCCGACGGCGTTGAGGGCCTGCAGGCCGCGCGTATCGACGGCGTACATTGCGGTGTCCGCCTTGACGCACTCGTTGGTGGCGGCGCGGATGCTTGCCTGGTTTTCGATGCCCTGGCGGGTGAGGCCGCCGGAGAAGTACAACATGCTCTTCTTCTGCTCGACCTTCTCGATGGACTTGCAGATGGTTCGGATGGCGTAGAGCTGGCGGTCTGTGTTGAGTGCGTTGAACTCGCTGTCGTCGGCGGTGAAGCTGGAGGAGTCGTCGGAGGAGTCGGAGGTGTCGCCGCCTTCGCTGCCCGCGTCGAAGCCCGTTCCCTCGCTGCCATCGTACTTGCTGACGGCCCTGAGCAGGGCGGTTTTATCGTTGGTGAAGTCCTGGTCCATGCTGAGGCTGGCGACGAGGCTGACGGATGCCGCGAGATCGGCCGGGGCCATCTTGTTATTGATGTAATCCTTGGCCGCGTCGACGGCGCGTGTAATGTCTTCGGGTTGCATGCTGCTGAGGTCGAAGAACATGACGATGAGACGGTGGTCCTTCAACTCGTCGGGCGCGGCGGCGAAGTCGTTGTTGACCAGGTCGGCGATGGTCTTCTTCTTGGTGGTTGTGACGCCGGAGACGGTGGTGGTCTCAGCGAGGGTAACGGCCGAGTCGATGTTCTGGTAGTCGAAGGTGGTGATCTGCTGCGGCTTCTTGTCTTCGGAGACGGTGAAGTCGGACTCCTTGAGACCCTTGATCAGCTCCCCTGTCTTTTTATTGCGCACCACGACGTTTGTCAGCACGCGATTGACGTATGCGACGAGCGGCTTGGATTTTACGTTAGAGACCGGCTGCTGCGCCATGGCCGAGATCGGCACACCTGCCGGCGAAACCACCATTCCTGCCACCAAAACCGCCGCCATCACTCGTTGCATTGCCGTCTCCTTCACTGCTATCTCACAATTAATAATTAACAACTCACAAATGTATTTAGAACCTGAAGAAAGCCGAGTATGAGAGCGATCTCATTGCTCCCGCTCCATTGACCTGACCAAAACTGGATGAGTTGATCTGGGTGTTGACGCCGGAGTACCGCACTGTGTTCAAGGCATTGTTGGCGTTGATGCGGGCCTCGAAGCTGCGTGTTCCGCCGAAGCTGACGGTGCGCGAGAGCGATCCGCTGAGGGAGACGGTTCCGGGCATCTGGATGGAGTTGCGCGTGGCGTTGCCGTAGGTGCCAGGGTTGGGAGCGGCAAATGCGGCTGTATTGAACCAAGCGACTCGCGTTTTCGCGCCACTGATGGACTGGCCGGGAACGCGGTTGGGTCGGAGCGAGTTGCCCGATCCGGCGGCGATCTCCTGTGTGGTCCCGGAATACTGCGGCGTGGCGTAGTTTCCTGAGGCGAAGGTGTAGTTGCCGGAGATGGAGTATCCGTCGAGGACCTTTGACAGCACTCCGCCCTTGTTGAGGAAGGCGCGGTTGGGGCCGAAGGGCGGCTCGATGATGAAGTTGCCGCTGAGAGATTGACGCCGGTCGAAGCTGGAGTTGCTCTCCTCGGCGCCGAGGTCCTGGTCGTCCTGCGCGATGGAGTTTCCGCTGCCGCCGACCGAGCTGGCGTCGTCGATGGAGTGCGAGTAAGTGTAAGTGGCGCCAAGGGAGATGCCCTTGTGCATGCGCTCGCGCAGGTTGACGGCGAGCGCGTTCGATCGCTGGTAGCCGAGCGAGTCCTCGTAACGGAACTGGCCGGAAGAGGAGTTGAGGATGCCATCCGCGTTGCGGTTGGGCGAGCGTACGATGTCCTGGTTGGTGGCGTATGCGCCGGTGTAGTCGATGTTGAGCACGGTGCCCTGAGGAAGGCTGCGCTGGATGCCGAGGTTATAGACCTGGACCATGCCGAGGCGGTAGTTGGGGTTGACGCCGAAGTTCGACTGCGTGGTCTGGGTGGAGCAGTTGAAGCCGGTGGAGTTCTGATACGTCGTGTTCCAGGACATGTTCGCCATGGTGCATGTGGTCGGACTGTTTGGAGTGCTCAGGGTGTTCGTCTCTGTGATGGCGAAGGGCTGCTGGAACGACATACTGGACGCAAAGCGCGAGTACTGACCGGTGTTGTAGTTGATGCCGTAGCTGGAGCGGACAACCATCTGCTTGGTCCACTTGAACTTCGGCGACCAGGCGATGGCTATGCGCGGGGAGAACATGGACCTGTCAGGCTTGACCAGCGATGCCGGAGTGCCGACGGAGGCGCATCCGGCGGATGCGGTGGCGCAGACATTGGCGATCTGCAGGCCGGTGCCGCTTCCGGTCAGGGCCAGATTGACCAGATGGTTGTTCTCCTCCGAGTAGGGGGAGAAGTACTCCCATCGCAGGCCGTATGCGATGGTGAAACCATTCTTGACGCGCCAGTCGTCCTGCGCGTACCAGTCATAGGAGTTGCCGCGGAGGTAGATCTTGCTGAGGCCGGCGGTGATGGAGGTCTGCTGCGGCTGTCCGATGAGCAAGTCGGCGACGGCCGAGCCCGAAGCGCCATACTCCTTGCACTGTTGCAGATCGGTCACCGGGTTGCAGGTCTGCAGCGCCGGTTGCTCGGTGGCGAAGCCTGAGAAGGTGAACGAGCCAAACGCTCCGCTGGAGCCGATGGAGTCGTTGAGGATGCGATGGAAGTCGAGGCCGAAGCGCATGTTGTGCTTCTTGTGACTCCAACTGACGAAGTCAGTGAAGGTGAAAGTCTGGTTGATGGAGTTGCTGGCGGGGGAATCGCTCAATCCAGCCACTCCGGTCGTTCCGCTCGTGCTGATCGACGGGATGCCGTAGTAGAAGGGGTTGTTGTAGATGGTTGGATTGCCGACTTTGATTCCGGCAGTAAGCGCGGGATTTGTGGCGCCATTAGTGAAGTAGTTCGAGGAGAGATTGTGCGAACGGCTCCAACTCAGCGTGGCTGTGCTGTTGATGCGTCCATAGCCCACGGTGTAGGCGCTGGAGAGGCTGTAGTTGTTGCCCACGGATGAGCCTCCGAGCATGGGCGAGAAGTTCTGGCTGGCGCTGGCCGAATGCCCGTAGGCAAAGCTTTCGGCGATGCTCTGACGAAGCGTTGGTGGAGCGTTGCGGTTCTGTGCTCTAGTGCCGGAGGCGCCACCAGTATTGCCGCCGCCACCACCGCCACCGCGTCCGCCGCCGCCGCCGCCGCGACCACCACGCACCGGCGCGGAGCCGAAGCTGCGGTTGTAGCGCGTGGTTATCTGCGAGGAGTGCGAGGAGCCGGGGAAGTTTGCCTGGAAGTTGTCATACAAGGAGTTGGGCGTGATGTTGGGAAGCGGGTAGTAGTTCATCATAGCCAGCGCCGCGGAGCTGAGCTCGGTCTGCGGAATGCAGGCTGTTGGGTTGGGATCGATTGCCTTCAAGTTTGGATTGCAGTTGGTATTCGAGTAGGGCAGTCCAGTCGCCGGATCGTAGACTGCGCCAACCAGTGGTTGGGCTTGAAATGCAGGGGTAAGGTCGCCGAGTCGCTGAGCCAGCGTGGGCACGATGATCTGCCTGGTTGAAGGCGAGGTGTTGCGCGTTTCGGTGACGCTGAGGAAGACCATCTGCTTTGGGTTGGCCTTGATCAAACCGGTGATGTATGGCGTGCCGGTGACGCTGGCAGTGAGCGTGTTGCGATCCGATGGAGGATTTGCGATGGAAGTTCCGGTGAACGAACGGGGCGTAGCATTGAGCGCGCTGTCCGCGCCGCTGTATGTGAATGTGCCATGCCACGCGTTGGGGTTCTGGCCGCGGAATCCGCCGAAGCCGCCGCCGAAGCCACCGCCGCCGGCAAATCCACCACCGCCGCCACGTCCTCCGCCACCGCCAAATCCGCCTCCGCCACCGCCGCCACCACCAAATCCACCACCACCGCCGCCGGGGCCACCGCCGCCGGGTCCGCCGCCACCTGGGCCGCCTGGGCCAGCTGCGAACGTGCCGGTCTGCATCACGTTGTTCAGCGAGCCTGCGATGTCGCCATTGGTGAAGCCGTTGCGCTGCATGTCCCCAATGCGGTTCTGCAGATCATCCTGACTGAAGGTTGCGAGGCCGTTAATCTGGCCCTGCTGCCCGGTCACGGCGATGGATTCATTTGTCGATGCCGTTGAATCGTCGCTGGCGACCGCACCGAGCGATGGAAGTTGCGTGTCGGTGCTCGTCTGGGTGGTGCTTGCGTCTGTCTGGTCTGTTTCATCACTGCCCTGGACTGCCAACGCCTGCGTGCCGCGACCGACTCTGGCGACCGCGCCTGGGGTGGCGCCGCCAGCGGTCCGGGCCGGAGTCGCTGCGGCGGCGGTTGTGGCTCTGACCGCGGGAACGCCGGCGGCGGTTGTGGCCGCCTGCACGGGCTCCGGGGTGACGCGCGAAGCGAGGTCCACCTTGAACTCCGCTGTTTGCGTGGGCAGGCCGCCGTTCTGGCCGGAGGCGTTTACCACGACCTCCTGCGTGACGGAGGCAAAGCCGGCGAGGTCGGTTTTGACGACATAGCGGCCGTTGCGGGGGACGGCCATCTGGAATGCGCCGTCGATGCCTGTGGTGGTTGCGTATTTTTTGCCGGTCAGTGTGTTGGTTGCTGTGACCGCGACACCGGGCAGGGGAACTCCGCTGACCTTAACAGTGCCCTGGATGGTTCCGCCCTGGGGCTCGGCGGCGACAACTGGCGCAACTGCCGGAACAGCAGGCGCAGCCGCGGGAGTTTGCACAGGGGAAGCGGCCGGGGCCTGCGCAATTGGTGCCTGCGGAGCCGGTGTAGCCGGGGCCTGCGCCGCCGGAGCAGTTGTGGCCTGGGTAGCCGCGGGCTGGGCCGCCTGCGCCAGAGCTGTCGCGCCAAAATCACCGGTGCCGGCCAGAATCGCCACACCAACTGCCACCACCGCAAACCGCCTCATCGCATTTACTCGCTGCACAAAACACGCTCCCATGACAGAACTAAAACTGATAAGAACCTGACGGCAAAGCATTGGCAATCAACATCAACACTGGAGTCTTTCCCTGCCTGGCGAAACCGAATCCAGTGAATTGCCAGGACAAATCAATCCTCTTGTTTGGACGCCCAACACTTTGAGCGCCGATCACTCCGTTGGCGCACCGGGCAGCGGAGCGGTGATTGGCGTCATCGGCGAGCCAGGACCTGCTGCCGGCGGTGGTTGCCCCTGCGGCGGACGGTTTCGTGCCGCGCCCGCTGCGAACGGTTCGGAGACACCCATCTTCAACACGGTGAATGCACCATTTTTCAGAGTGCCCGTGGCCATCACTGAATCCCCCACTTTAATGTCGGCCAGGGTGATGCTGTCCGGAGCAGGCGGTGCAGCCTGTGCTCCGCCGCCCTGTCTGCCGCCGCCCATTCCACGGCCGCCGCCAAAACCACCCCCCCCGCCCATTCCACCGCCGGCCAATGCTCCGGCCGCGGTCACATCCGCCATAACTCCGCGGTTGCCGCGCTGGAAGGAGGTGCCGTCATCGAGCGCGATCACCTGGGATACTTTGTCGGAGCGCAGGACGGTAAGCTTGAGATTGTCTGCATCGATGGCGGCGACTGTCCCGATGATGTAAGTTTTGCCCATGTTTTCCATGGCTTTGGCGAGCATTGCCGCGTCGATGTCGTTCACCATCATGGCCTGGACGGTCTTTTTTGCGGCGTCCACAGCACCCATGGCAGTGACGTTGTCGCCGGGCTTCACATCGCTCAACTTGATTGGCTGACCGGCCTTCATGATGCGGGCGGTTGCCGTGACGGTGATGTCGTAGGAATCACCCGTGGCAGTCTTGATGGTCAATTTATCGGATGTCGCCGCGGTGACTGTGCCCTGAACCGGCTGGCCCATCTGGCCACCGCCAAAACCACCGCGTCCACCCTGGCCACCCGCCTGGCCGCCCATCTGGCCGCCACCACCACCGCCGCCCCTCTGGGCCTGCAAGCGCAACCCTGAAGTCAGCAGGAAACACGCCGCCAGAACCACGCCCGTACGGAATAAATTTCTCATCGCCCGTCCCTTTGCTCCATCTCAAGTTTATCTGGAACTATTGATACAGACGGGGAGAAATGCTGAAAGGACGCGATCTTCCGCGAATAATTTAGCAGCGTGTCCCAGGGCCGGCTGTACGGTCGAGGATTTCGAGTTGCGGTGGTTTGAGGATTGCGGGTTGCGGCTTGTTGGATTGCCGTCTGCGGTCGTGCCGTCCATTGCGCGGCTCAACCAGAGCAGAGGGTGGAAGCCTTGCCGGCATCCGGCAGCCCCCCGCCGCAGAACCGGCGAATGCGCGGGCCAAGCCGTGCGAACGAGGCGGCGCGGTATAGACGATGCGGAGCCAATCGCATTGCCTCTCAAAGGTAACCGGTGTCATCGCCCGCGAGTAACCTGTTCCTGGCGCGCTGAAACATAATGGTTTGATTACCATTATTTGCTTTCAACAGGGGCTGCTGGCCTCTTATATTGTGGGTATGGGATTGAGTCATTCCCGATTGCCTGTTATGGCGGCTTGTGAGTCTGAATCGATTTGGAGAACATCAAATAGGAAGATGACCCAACTAAAAGCAGTTTGAGTTAATATAACGTTTCGAGCACTGATTGCTTCACTTGTTGTAGTACGGTCCCCCAGGAGTTTCACCATGCGATTAAAGACAGCCGTAGTTTTCCTGACCCTCTCCCTCGTCTGCATGATCTCCCGCGTCAGCTATGCGGACTCCCTTACGCTGACCGGCGTGGGCGGCGCAAGCACCGACGGCGTCTACATAGATCCCTACATTTTCACGGTGACAGGCCCGGGCGGCAGCAACACGCTGGTCGATATGTCCTGCCTGAATGTTAATCGCCCCACCTCGATAGGGCAGTCCTGGAATGTGAACGTCACCAAGGTCTCGACCGTCACTCCTACCAGCTCCATCGTCATCGATGGTGAGTCAGGGTACAACATTATTGCCGACGCGTATCTTTATAATAAGTACGCAGGCGCCATTGGCAACAGCACACTGACCTCCGAAATCCAGTTTGCCATCTGGGACATCATGGATCCGACCGACACCAGTACCATGAGCGGTTATGACACAGTTGCCCAGGGTCTGGTCACCGCGGCCAACGCTGCAGCGCGCCTATCCAACCCGAATATGAGCCAGTACGCGAATGACTATTTGTTCACCCCCAGCGGCACCTATACCAGCGGCGAGCCGCAGGAGTTCATGACCGATCCAGCTCCATCCGCACTCACCCCTGAGCCAACCAGCCTGATTCTGCTGGGTACCGGGCTGATGGGCACGGTCGGCCTGATGCGCCGCCGCAAGCTCGCGACAGCTTAGCCGCAACCGCGGGCAGGGAACCGGGATTCGAAGGAACGGTATTATCAATGGACCCGCGCCGACAACTCGACGCGGGCCCGCTGTTTGTGATGCAGAAAAAGGGAAGGGGTGGGTCGCGGCGGACAACTGTTGTGTCGAAGTTGCAACTTTCCGCCCCGTTTCTCATCTAAATAAGCAGGATCGTATCTGGCTTGAGATGTTGCGGGCGGATGAGCGATGAGAGCTTTCTCAAAAGAGGAGCGTGGTTGTGGCACGAAAAACAGACGACGCAGGTGGAAGGTAACACGGGTAATCGCCCGCGAGTAATCTTTTCAAGGGGACTCGCAGCAAAATGGTTTGATTACCATTAATTGCTTTGAAAGCAGCAGGAGATTGACTATATTTATGCAAGGTGATTGAGGCATTCCTGTTTGCTGGTTAAGACTGATCGCAAGTTTGGCGCGAAACGGCACGGTGTTTGAACAGAGATGCACGTGGACGCCAGTTTGAACAAAAAAGTTTTGAGATTGACCATGTAGTGCTGCCTTGTTGTAATGCGATTCCCAGGAGTTGTGCCATGCGATTGAAAACAGCTGTAGTCGCGCTGGTTTTTTCCCTTGTCTTCATAGTTTCCCATGCGAGCTATGCTGACACTCTCACGTTTCAGTCCGGCTCAACGGATCCTGCGCCGATCGGCTACTACGGGTATGGCACTTTTAATGATCAGGGTCAGCAAATCAATCAGGATCAGTACGTCTACCCGTTTTACTTCACCTATACCGGCCCGGGCGGCACGAACCCGCTCGTTGGACTGTCGTGCATGAATTATGATCGCGACATAGACTGGGGGCAGTCCTGGAATGTGACCCCCCTCCTCGTGTCGGGCGTCACTCCTACCGAGTCCATCGACAACGGGGCCTTCACCGGCGCGCAGGTTCTCGATGACGCATATCTTTTTAACGAGTACGCCGGAGCCGCGGGCGACGACCTGCTGCTCTCTGAGATTCAGTATGCGATCTGGAGCATCATGGATCCCACGGATATCTTTCCTACGAGTTACCAATCCGATTTTTTGGGCGGATACGACGCAACTTCCCAGCTTCTGGCCCAGCAGGCCATCGCCAATGCTTCCTCCGAGCCCTCCGGCTACTACGGGAATGACGTTGCGTTCGTTCCTAGCGACAGCTACCCCAACGGGGGCGAGCCCCAGATCCTTATGGCCAATCCGATCCCTCCCGCAGTCGCCCCTGAGCCCACCAGCCTGGTTCTGCTGGGGACCGGCTTGCTGGGCACGGTCGCCTTCATGCGACGCAAGCATGGAAAGGCTTAGCAGCAACTTCTGAAGGGGACTGCGATTCAAAGGAACGTATTTCACCATGGCCCGCGCCGACAACTCGACGCGGGCCCGCTGTTTGTGATGCAGAAGATCGGAGGACTGCGGCGCATGGAGCCTGCTTGCCGCCCTCCGGCGCATCCCATTGTGCGAGGATGAGGAATGACCTTCGAGGCGAGTGGGACAGGGATTGTGGCAGGAATAACGCGGCGAGCGGCGGAGCGGCTGCGGGCGGGGAGCCTATGGGTGTACCGGTCAGACGTGGAGCGGGTACAGCCGGCGGAGCTGGCGGGTGGTGCGCTGGTAACGGTGGTGGATGGGCGGGGGATACCGCTGGGGACTGCGCTGTATAGCGATGCTTCGGAGATTGCGCTGCGGATGGTGTCGCGGCAGGCGGAAGTGGGGCGGGCGGAGTATCTGGGCGAGGTGAGGGAGCGGGTGAGGTCGGCGATCCGGCTGCGGGAGCGAGTGGCCGCTGAGGCGTTCTCGGGGGAAGAGACGAACGCTTGCAGGCTGGTCTTTTCGGAGGCGGACGAGTTGCCGGGGATCGTGATGGACCGCTATGGCTCGCTGGTGGTGGCGCAGTTGCTGACGCAGGGAACGGCGCAGGACGACGTGCGCGGTGTGCTGGCCGAGGTGCTGGCGGAGCAGGTCTGGGTGACGACAGTGGTGGAGCGGCCGGACGCGCGGGTGCGGGAGCTGGAGCGGCTGGCTGCTGCGCCGGAGGGGCCGCTATTCGTGCGGAAGAGATGCAAGGCGGCGTTGCAGACGGTGTTTACGATCAATGGGCTGCGCTTCCACTATGACGCGGGCGCGGGGCAGAAGACCGGGGCGTTTCTGGACCAGCGGCTGAACTATGCGGCTGCGGCGAAGTGGGCGCGTGGTCGCGCTCTCGACGTGTGTACCTATCAGGGAGGGTTTGCGCTGCATCTGGCGCGGGTGTGCGAGCGGGTGACGGGAGTGGATGCGAGCCGCGCGGCGTTGGAGGTTGCGGACCGGAATCTGGCCCTGAATACGGGGCTGACCGCACGAGTGAATTGGATTGAGGCGGATGCATTTGAACTGATGCGGGACTTCTCTGAGGCAGCTGAGCGTTTCGATACGATCATTCTCGATCCTCCGGCGTTTGCCAAGACGAAGCGGGCTGCGGAGGGCGCGCTGCGTGGGTACAAGGAGCTCAACCTGCGCGCGATGAAGATGCTCGCCGGGTCTGGAAGTGGGGGCGGGACGCTGGTGACGTGTTCCTGCTCGCACCATGTAGGGATGGAGGAGTTCAGTGGGGTGGTTCGGGCGGCGGCGGAGGACGCTGGGCGGAGGGTGCAGGTGCTGGAGATGCGCGGCGCTGCGCCGGACCATCCGGCGATCTTGACGCTGCCGGAGACGAGCTATCTGAAGTGCCTGATCTGCCGGGTTGGGTAGCTGTGGAAGATACAGGTTAGAAATGGTAGGCGAGCTGGGCGGTGAGGGAGCGGGGGCTGACGAAGTGCGTGCCTGAGAAGGTGGAGAGGAAGTTGTAGAGGGCGTATTTGTTGGTGAGGTTGACGATGGTGAGCGAGGCGGAGAGGGTGCGCTTGTCGGCGGACTTGCGGTGGAGGAGGTTGTCTTCGCCGAAGGAGAGATCGAAGAGATTGCGCGGGGCGATGCGCGCGGGGTTGTGGTCGTCGTTCTCGGCGTTGGGTGCGGGGAGCTTGAGCAGCGACGAGGTGAACTGCGAGACGAGGCAGGTGGCGGGGAGCGGGTGGCCAAGCGTGGCGCTGACTCCGTTGCAGGCGAGGCCGGCCTGGGCCTCCTGATCGGCGGTGAGCGGGACTCCGGTTGCGTCCTTGAGGTAGATGGTGGGCTGGCTGGCGGCGGTGTCGGTTGTATTGAGGCAATCGTTTGAGGCCAGCGTGCCGTAGCAGGGGGCAGCACCGGCGACCTGGCCGGAGTCGAAGCGCCAGTTGAAGCCGATGTAGGGGCCGCGCTTGCCGAGCTGATATTGAGCGTGGGTGGTCTGATTGAACTTTTCGTCGTGGTCGATGCGGAAGGGTGTGTGGACTCCAGCCTGACCGGATTGCACGGTGGTTCCGAGGCCGCTGGTCTGCGGAGTGAAGAAGCGCGCGGCGACCGAGGAGAAGACAACCTGCGCGGTGAAGTTGTGGACGGGGGGAATGTCGAGGCGTCCGTCGAAGCCTGGGATCTTGGAGTTGTTCCATCCGATGGGGAAGGTGATGGGGGTGGCGCCGAGGACGGAGAAGTCGTATGCGTTGTGGGTGTACTCCCAGACGTAGTCGGCGGAGAGGACGGCGTAGCGGGAGAGGGACTGCTGGAAGCCGGCGTGGAAGTCGTTGCGGAAGCCGGGGCGGTTGGGCGCGGGAGTGCATGGGATGAGGGCGGCGATGACGGCGGAGTTGCAGCCCTGGCTGGCGAGGATAAGGTTCTCGTTGAAGGGCGACTCGAGGGAGCGGGCGTAGGAGGCGCGCAGGACGGTTCCGGTGCGCTTGATGTGATAGCTGAGGGCGAGGCGCGGCTCAACCTGGTTGGCGACGGTGAGGCCGTTGTACTGGTCGAAGCGAAGGCCGAGGTTGCCGGACCAGGGGCCGAAGGTGATGGCGTCCTGGGCGTAGGCGGCGAACTCCTTGATGTCGGTGTGGCCGTGGAAGGCGTAGTCGCTGCCGCCGGTGACGAGGTTGTAGGGCGTGAGCGTGGGGGTGATGGGGAGGGTGGGATCGACGATGCCGAGCTGGAAGTTTTCGGTGAGGAATGTCTGGGTGTAGTTGAGGCCGGCCTTGATGTTGTTGCCGCCGTGGGTATAGGTGAGGTCGGAGTGGAGGCCGGTGTTGGCGAGCGAGCGCTGCTGTGCGATGGACTCCTGCTGCAGGTCAGGCGCGCCGCGGTCTGCGAAGGGATTGTCGCTGGGGTAGTAGTTGAAGCCGTCGCGGCGGAAGTAATAGCCGGCGTTGAGGACGGTGGCGGTGTTGATGACGTGGGTGTAGGAGGGGGCGAGGTTGATGGTCTGGATCTGGGCGCGCTGATCGGAAGGGCCTACGGGGAGATTGTTGGGGCCGACGGCTACGCCTGAGGAGTTGGTGGGCCACTGGGTGGCGTATTGGGAGTCGTAGGAGTTTGGAGTCTGGAACCAGGAACGGGTGTAGCCGAGGTTGAGACGGGCGGAGTTGGCGCTGGAGAACTGGAGGTCGATGCGGTCGAAGAGGGACTCCTCGTTGCCGTGGTCGTGGATGGCGTGGAACTCGGGGGGATCGAGGAAGCGGCCAGTGTCCATGACGCTGAGGGAGAGGAAGTTGCCGAACTTTGCGGAGCCGGTGGCGAGGTTGAGGCCGACGTTGGAGGAGCCGAAGGAGCCGTAGGAGACGGTGAGGTCACCGGTGGGTGCGGATTCGCCGAGGCCGGAGCGGGTGGTGGCTACGATGACCAGCGAGGTTTTGCCGCCGAACTCGGCGGGCGGCGCTCCGGGGATGACTTCGAGGGACTGAACGGAGTCCATGGGGATCTGGTTGGAGAAGGTCTTGCTGGACTGGTCGGTGATGGACTGGCCATCGACGGAGAAGGAGTTGGAGGCGTGGTCTCCCATGCCGTGGAACATGCCGTTGGAGTCCGCCGAGACGCCAGGCGAGGAGAGCGTGACGAGGGAACTGACCGAGGAGGAGATGCTCTCGAGGGGAATCTTGGCGAAGAGATCGCGGTCCACGTCGGTGTGACCGACGGGATCGGCTTCGACGAGGTCGCCGCTGGTGGTGGTGACGTCGACGATGGTGCTGGCGGCGGCGATCTGGAGGGTAGTGGTGAGAGCGATGGGCACGAAGGACTGCACGTCGACGGTCTGCGAGGCGGGGGCCATGGTCTTGGCGGAGACGGTGAGGCGGTAGGTGTTGAAGGGGATGTTTGAGATGGTGTATGCGCCGGAGTTGTCGGTGGTGGCGGTGCGGGAGAGGCCGCTGACGGCGTTGGCGAGGATTACGGTGGCGTTGGCGATGACCGCGCCAGTAGGGTCGGTGACCAGGCCGGAGATGGTACCGGCGTTTCCGGCAGACTGGACGCGCGCGGGCGCGGGACGGCGCGGCGCGGGCGACTGCGCGGGCGATTGTGCCGAGACGCGCGGCGCGAACAGGGTGAGAGATGTGGCGAGGATGACGGATGCTGCGGAGATGCCGCGTCGTTTGGACGTGTTCATTAAGTTCCCCTTGATGCATTGCCTGTTGCGTGTTGACGAGTTCGTGAGTGGGAACGATGTCAACTGACAGGCGGGGGACGAGTGAATAGGGCGAAGGTCGAGAGTGCGCAGGGCAGGATGGACGGCGTCAAGGGCTCCAGCGTGGCGACGATAAAGGTCGTTGGCGCGGGGGCAGGAGCATGGATGGGATGAACAGTGATGTGGGCGGCGGCGCAGAGAGCGCAGTCGGCGTGGGTTTCGTTGCCGTCGGCGTGGGTGTGCGCGACCTGAACGGAGCCGAGGACGACGACCAGCAGGATACAGAGGAGCGCGAGGAGGATTCTCCAGGGAGCTTCGGCGCGCGCGCTGCTGAGTTTTTCACCCATACGATTCAACTATACCGTAGGATGCGCGGGCGGTACCTGAGGATGCGGGGATGGGTTGAGGAGGGCGCGCAGGGAGGGCTCGTCGAGGATGGGGACGTTGAGGGCGCGGGCGCGGTCGAGCTTGGAGCCGGAGTCTTCGCCGGCGAGGAGGTAGGAGGTCTTCCTGCTGACGGTGGCGGAGACGCGGCCGCCGGCGGATTCGATGAGGTCCTTGGCGGCCTCGCGGGTGAGTGTGGGGAGGGTGCCGGTGAGGACGAAGGTGAGGCCGGCGAGGGTGGAGGTGGTGACTTTTTTCTCGGCGGTCATGGAAAGCTGCGCGTCTTTGAGACGCTGGATGAGGACGATGTTGTGCGGCTCGGCGAAGAACTCGACGATGGCCTGGGCTACGCGGGGGCCGACCTCGTTGACTTGCTCCAGTTCGCCGGCGGTGGCGATTTGCAGTGCGTCCATGGAGCCGAAGTGGGCGGCGAGGAGCTGGGCGGTGCGCTCGCCGACGAAGCGGATACCGAGGGCGAAGAGGAGACGAGCGAGACCCGCGCGCTTCGACTGCTCGATCTCGTCGAGCAGGGACTGGGCGGATTTTTCGCCCATGCGATCTAGCTGAAGGAGGTCTTCGCGGGTGAGGGTGTAGAGGTCGGAGAGGGTGTTGACTAATGGCTCGCGTGGCGAACCGGAGCTGGCCCGGAGATTGATGATTGCTGGGCTGAGGGATTCTTCTTCGCTATCGGCTGCAAGGTTAGTCGATGGATTCTGGCCGAGGAGCTGGGCGACCAATGCATCGCCCAGGCCTTCGATGTTCATAGCGTTGCGGGCGGCGAAGTGGAGAAGCTCCTCGCGCAGGCGGGCTGGGCAGTTGGCGTTGACGCATCGCCAGTCTACCTCGCCTTCGGCGCGGACCAGGACGCTCGAGCACTCTGGGCAGTGGGTGAGGAAGACGATTCCTTCGGTGCCTCGAGGGTGTTGCGCGTCTTCGACGACGGAGACGATCTTGGGGATGACGTCTCCTCCGCGCTCGACCTGGACGAAGTCGTTGATGCGGACGGTGAGGCGGGCGATCTCATCGGCGTTGTGCAGGGTGGCGCGGGAGACGGTGGTGCCACCGATGAGGACGGGTGTGAGCACGGCGACGGGAGTTATCTTTCCGGTGCGGCCAACCTGGAAGTCCACGCGTTCGAGCTGCGTGATGGCGGCGCGAGCGGCGAACTTGTAGGCGATGGCCCAGCGCGGGGCACGGCCGGTGAAGCCGAGACGGCGCTGCTGGGCGGTGGAGTCGACTTTAATGACGACGCCGTCGATCTCGTAGCCGAGGGAGTCGCGGAGGGTTTCGGAGTTTGTGATGAAAGCGAGGACTTTGTCGATGGAATCGACTGTGGCGGCGTGGGCGTTGACGTGGAAGCCGGCGGCGCGGAGTGATTGGAGGGTTGCGGACTGCGTGGCGAGGAGGGTCTCGCCGGGTTGATTGGAGTCGCTATCGCCATGGAGGAGAAAGTAGGCGTAGAAGTCGAGGCGGCGCTGAGCAACGATGTTGGGCTCGAGGGTGCGGATGGTTCCAGCGGCGGCGTTGCGTGGGTTGGCGGCGGGAGCGAGGCCCTGGGCTTCGCGCTCGTCGTTGAGCTTGCGGAAGGCGGGATGGGGAAGGATGACCTCGCCGCGCACCTCGAAGCCGGCGGGCAGACCCGCGGCGCGCAGCTTTGCTGCGGAGACGCTGAGCGGGACGGAGCGGATGGTGCGGACGTTGGTGGTGACGTCCTCGCCGATGGCGCCGTCGCCACGGGTGAGGCCGCGCTGGAGATGGGCGGAGCCGTCGCGGACGGGCGCGTAGAGCAGGGCGAGGGAGAGGCCGTCGAGCTTCAGTTCGCAGACGTAGCGGACGATTTCGCTGCTTGGGAGGGACTCGCGCAGGCGTTGGTCCCAGGCGCGCAGGTCGGCCTCGCTGTAGGCGTTGTCGAGCGAGAGCATGGGGCGGGAGTGAGGCGTCTTGACGAAGCCTTCACGGGGCTTGCCGCCGACGCGCTGAGTGGGAGAGTCGGGGGTGATGAGGCCGGGATGGGCGGCTTCGAGGGCGCGCAGGCTGTTCATGCGCAGGTCGTATTCGGCGTCGGAGAGCTCGGGCGCGTCCAGGACGTAGTAGAGATGCTCGTGGCGGCGCAGGTCCTCGCGCACGGATTCGATCTGCTGCTCGGCGGTTCGCTGGGAGGTCATCTTGTGACGATTATAGAGAGGCAAAGGCTAGCATGCTTTTGTAAATGCAGGTCCCTCATTGCGGTGCGATCCATCGGCGTACCGTATTCTAAGACGCATGGAGCCAATCACTCACCTGATGACCGGAGCCTGCCTGGCGCGAGCGGGATGCAACCGCAAGGCGGCGTACGCGACGTTGGCGATGACGCTGGCTGCAGAGGCTCCAGACCTGGATACACTGTGGGCGGCGGGAGGGCCGGTCGCGGCGTTTCAGCACCATCGCGGGATCACGCATACGCTGGTTGGGCTGCCGTTCGACGGGCTGATTGTGCTGGGCGCGGTGTGGCTCTTTCATCGCTGGAGGGTGAGGCGGGCGGAACGGAGCGGGGAAACAAAGCCGCTGACAGCGGCTCCGGTGCGTTGGGGGCTGCTGTATGGGTTTGTGATGATCGCGCTGCTGAGTCACCTTCTGTTGGACTGGACGAACAACTATGGGTTGCGGCCCTTCTTCCCGTTCAACCCGCACTGGTACGCGGGATCGATTGTGTTTATCTTCGAGCCGGCGATTTTTCTGGTGCTGCTGATTGCGCTGGTGGCTCCGGCTTTATTTGGGCTGGTGGGCAACGAGGTGGGCGCGCGGCGGGAGGCTTTTCGCGGGAGAGGCTGGGCGATCTTCGCGCTGGCGGCGATGGTGGGACTGTGGGGATGGCGCGAGGTGGAGCACGGCGCGGCGGTAAGGCTGGCGTCGGCGGCGAACTATGGGCCGGCGCAGTCGGCGGACTCTTCGGGCGCACCGGATTCGGCGGCGCAGGTGCTGCGTGTGACGGCCAGTCCTTATCCGGGGAACCCTTATCGGTGGCACACGGTGGTGGAGACGCCGGAGTACTACCAGATGGCGACGGTGGACACGCTGCACTCGACGGTGGCGACCGATTCGGAGCAGGACCTTTTTTACAAGCCGCCAACGACGCTGGCTACGCTGGTGGCCAAACGGAGCTGGCTGGGCCAGGTGTATCTCGACTGGTCGAGTTGGCCGGTGGTTACGGAGATGGGGCCAGTGGCCGCGATTGGCGCTCCGGCGGGAACGGCGGACTGGACTGCGGTGCGGTTTATGGACCTGCGATTTATGTATGACACGTCGATGATGCAGGGGCGCAGTGATCCGCCGCTCTCGGGCACGGTGTATGTGGATGCGGACAGGCGGGTCGCGCGGATGGAGCTGAGCGGGCATGTGCAGCGGTAGGGTTGCGCGGCGCTACGGTTGCGATGGCGGCGGTTCGGATTGCGGGGTTTGCGGCGGCGGCTGGTAGGGCGGTGGGGGTTGCGGCGGGGGGAAGGCGTAGGCGTAGGCGGGCGGAGGGGTGGAACGGTCGAGCAGATCGCCGAGGATTGGGTAGCGGCCGCCGAGGAAGTAGAGCGCGTAGGCCTGGAAGAAGGCGAGGAGCGTTCCCATGAAGCTGATAACGACGCAGAACGCCCAGCAAAGGAATATCAGTCCGCCAAGGATTGCGAAGCCGATCAGCGCAACGATTCCGGCGGTTCCGGCATGGTGCAGGGAGAACCAGAGGATGACTCCGATGATTCCTGGAGGGATGAGCGAGATGAGAAGAACCAGAACCAAGGCGATCTCGGCGCCGATGCCGAAGACGACGCCGAGGATAAAGCGAAGGAAGATGTAGAGGAGGACCTGGCCGGGTTCCGCGGCGATGAGCGCGCACAGGCGAGAGAGCGATTGCGAGATGGTGAGGTCTTCCAGCGCAAGAAAGGGCAGGGCGAGGTCGCGCACCAGCATGTAGATGGCGCTGACGATCAGCAGAACAAGCAGAAGGGCGGCGATGAAGAGAAGAACCTGGGCGATGTGCAGGCCGGCGAAGGGATTGCCGCTGGAGAATGGAACGCCGCCGGTGAACGCGCCCATTCCGATCGCATGGTGGATGCAGTAGAGGACAACCGCGACGATGAAGGGCAGGAGCACGATCAGGAAGCACAGAAGCAAGAGGAGCCTGAGGCCGATCCAACGCCAGGTGCGGCTGCCGTACTTGTTCCAGAGCGGGCCGACGAAGGTGAAGCGGGTGGCGACCAGTTCCAGCAGGACGAGCTGCAGGCGGGAGCCGACGTAGAAGAGGATGAGACCGATGACGAGCGAGACCAGGCCGAGCAGGACGGCGAATGCCACGACGAACGCCAGAAAAGCGGGAGGGAGTTGGTGCAGGCCATTGGAGTGGCCTGGGATGTGGGAGTTCAAGCCTCCACCCATCTCGGCGAAGAAGGCGACGGCGGCGATCTTGAGAAACGTGCGCAGGCGGAATGGACGGCCCATGAGATCGCGGGTCCGTCCCATGGCGGGAGAGATGCATTCGATTGCGCTGAGTGGTCTCATAAATGGGTAGGAGGAGATTAGCACGGGAATACTGCTGCTGCACGAATTAATCTGCTGATTCTGTGAGCCATTGGTCCCAGGCGGCGAGGGCGCGGTCGCACTGGAGGCGGTGACGTTCTTTTTTGTCGCGGATGCGGCGGCGGAGGTCTTCTTCGAGGGGCGGGAGAAGGTCGAAGGTGATGTTGGCGGGCTGGAATCGCTTGTGTTTTTCGGGATTGAGCGCGTGGGTGATGTAGTAGCTGAGGCTGCCGTTGGCGGAGGCGCGTGGTGCGGGCGTGGGTTGGGTGCCGCGCGCGAGGGCAGCGGCGTAGCGTCCGGCGAGCAGGCCGCTGGCAATGGACTCGGTGTAGCCCTCTACTCCGCTTAGTTGTCCGGCAATCAAGATCGAGGGGTGGGCGCGGAGTTGGAGCGTCTCGGTGAGGAGGTTGGGCGCGTCGATGTAGGTGTTGCGGTGGATCTGGCCGTAGCGCAGGAAGGTGGCGTTTTCCAGGCCGGGAATGAGGCGCAGGACGCGTGCCTGTTCTCCAAACTTAAGGTGGTTCTGGAAACCGACGAGGTTGTAGCTGTCGGCGCGGAGGTTCTCCTGGCGGAGCTGGACGACGGCGTAGGGCCAGCGGCCGGTTTTGGGGTCGGTGAGGCCGACGGGCTTCATGGGGCCGAAGCGGAGCGTGTCGCGGCCCCGGCGGGCGGTCTCTTCGATGGGGAGGCAGCCCTCAAAGTAATGCGGTTGCTGGTTGCTGGTTGTTGGTTGTTGGTTGAGTGCGGATGATTCGGTGGGGAGCTGCTCCCAGGGCTTTACGGGGACGGACTCGGCGGTGGTTAGGGCGTCGAGGAAGCGGTCGTACTCCTCGCGGGTAAAGGGGCAGTTGATGTAGTCGGCGGTGCCCTTGTCGTAGCGTGCGGCGAGGAAGACGCGGTCCATGTCGATGGTGGTGGCATCGACGATGGGTGAGATGGAGTCGTAGAAGGCGAGGTGGTTGGAGCCGGTGAGGCGCTGGAGTTCGGCGGCGAGCGCGGGCGAGGTGAGCGGGCCGGTGGCGAGGATGGTCAGGGTGTCGGGCTCGTCTGGGTCGAGCGCGGTGAACTCTTCGCGGTGGATTACGATGCGCGGTTCAGCAGCGATGCGGGCGGCGACGCGGCGGGAAAATTCGACGCGGTCGACGGCGAGGGCGTGGCCGGCGGGAACGGCGGAGGCGTCGGCTTCGGCGAGGAGGACGGACCCGGCCCGGCGCATCTCCTGCTTGAGGAGCCAGGGCGCGGTGTTTTCGGATTCGGACTTGAGGGAGTTGGAGCAGACCAGTTCGGCGAAGTCGGCGGTCTGGTGGGCCTCGGTGGAGCGTGTGGGGCGCATCTCGTAGAGCGCGACCTGGCAGCCGAGGGCGGCGGCTTGCAGAGCGGCCTCCGGGCCGGCGAGGCCTCCGCCGATGATTTTGATCTTCTTCATGTTTGTAGGATAGGGGATTCGGCATGAATCGCTGGTTAGTATGTACTAATTAGTACCCCCCCCTCCCCCCCCCTCCCACCCCCCAGGGTATATTTTCACGGAACTCTTTTGGAATCTGTGGATTACTGGGAGTCAGCACCGCTCCATATAACATTCTAAATGAGTTACGGCTAAATATTACTTTACAAATGACTTAGATCGATTTTCCTGGTCCTATTTCCCCGAAAAAGCGCCGCGAAAGCCGCTTTTCTTGAGGAAAAACGGCGCAAAATGCGCGTCTTCATACCCCATCGGGAGAAATAGACGACGACTTCTTCGTCGTGGAGGCAAACAAAAGAAGCCCGACGCATGCGCCGGACTTCTCTCTCATCTCTACTGCTTTAATTATACGCGCTGGAGGGAAACTACTATGCCACTTGGCGAAAAGTTTTATCTCTCTTGTTTTCTGTTGGTTGAGTTGATTTGGAGGGGTTAATGGTCTTGACATGCGATTTTTCGGGCAACTTCGATGAAAAAATCTTTCTGCAACTGCGATTGCCCTACATCCAACGCATAGCGATGAGGCCGTCATAGATGGGGCACCCGACCGGAGTGGTGTAGTATTTCATGCGATGCTTCGAGGTGGATTCGATGCGGGCCAGGTTACGACTTCGCCGATGGGGTTGGGGATTTGTGCTGGGGTGGTGCGGATTGTGCTGCGCAGCTCGCGCGCAAGAGAGCCTTGCGGTGCCGACGCAAGCGACGAACAAAGAGATTGCGAACTGGTTACAGGGCGACGATCCGCGCATGGTGGCGTGGGGCGCGGTTTTTGCTGCAAAGAATCACGATGAGGCGACGGTGCCCTATCTGGCGCGGCTGGCGGAGGGGTGGATGCCGCTGCCTCCGGCTTCGAACAGCGACGGCTCATACCGGAAGGTCTCGGAGGAAGAATCGGCGCGGGTGAGAGAGATGGAAGCAGTGTTGGACGCGCTGATCCAACTGCATGGAGAAGTGGAACCGGCTGCGATCCAGCGACTCGCGGGTGATTTTGACGGCGATGCATTGACGCTGTTTGCAAGAATGCCGGAGAAGTCACGAAAGACATTTGCCGAACAGATTTATGCAGGCCGGTTGAGTGGGGCCGAGTATACAGCGCTCCACATAAAGTGGGTGGCGGGAAGCATGGACGCCGATCCTGCCGTGCCCGGATTCGCCAATGTATACGATCAGTACAAAGAGGGATTCCTGTTGAGTGTTGCGGCAGCGATTCTGGCAAACGATCCGCCTCCGGGATTTGCTGCGAGTTTGTTGAACGAGACGACGGTTGATTTGGAGCTGTCGGTTGGAGCGAGGGATCCCTATGCCAATTTGAGAGACGGCGGAATGTGTGCGGACAGCTTTTCCTTGCACGGCCCGCCAGGATGGCCAGAACGCTGGATCTATAAGATTGAAGAAAGCTGGTCGTCCCAGTCACTACGGGGAGAGATCCTCGTTCCAGGCGTTCCGACACTGACGACGAGACGCACAGTGAACACTAGTTCCTGCTCGAATCTCAGGTTGTTCTCCAGTAATTCACGCCTACTTCTTCTGGCCCAGATGCTTCATCGTCCGATCAAGGATGTGGGATGGGATCTTAAGGAGGACTCCGTGATCTCCTATGCAGATGAGACGCAGTTCGCAATCGATACCAGCCGAGTGATGGCGCAGCGCGAGCAGGCGTTTCGGACAACGGCGACGGAGTTGGTGCCGATGGGCTTGATGACGACGGAAGAGGCACAGAACGCGAGACCGACGCTTCAAGTGAAGGTGAAAGATATGCGCGAGACGAAGTCGCCACCGCTGCCGGAGGTCAAATTGCCGCCTGGACTGAAGAAGGTGGTGGTGGTTAGCGCGGCGGAGTAGCCGCGAGGGCGTGGAGGGGTGGGCCGGTAAGGCGCATGGTGGTCCACTCGGAGAGGGGGAGGGCGCCGAGGGAGCGGTAAAAGTCGATGGCTGGGGTGTTCCAGTCGAGGACGGCCCACTCGAAGCGGGAGCAGCCCTCGGCGACGGCGATGGCGGCGACGGCGGCGATGAGGGCCTTGCCGATGCCGCGGCCACGGAAGACGGGGCGGACGAAGAGGTCTTCCAGAAAGATGCCCGCGTTGCCGCGCCAGGTGGAGTAGTTGTGGAAGTAGAGGGCGAAGCCGGCGGGAAAGACGGTTGTTGGTTGCTGGTTGTTGGTTGTTGGTTGAAAGACGCTGGCTGAAGGAGCGGATTCACTCCAATCGGCGATGAGGCAGTGGAAGCGCGGGGTGGGGCCGAAGCCGTCGCGCAGGAGGTCTTCATGCGTGGCCTGGGCTGATTCGGGTTCGCGTTCGTACTCGGCGAGTTCGCGGATGAAGGCGAGGATCTCGGGGATGTCGGCGGGAGTGGCGGGGCGAATGTTTAGCATAAAGGTTGTTGGTTGTTGGTTGTTGGTTGCTGGTTGTTGGTTGCTGGTTGCTGGTTGTTGGTTGTTAGTTGCTGGTTGCTGGTTGTTCGTTGCTGGTTGGTGGGGTGGAGCGGTTGGCTTGGATTTCGCGGGCAAGATAGGTGGAGAGTCCGGTCAGCATTCTGCCGATTTGCAGCGCGAGGACTTCGGCGGCTTTGGCCTTCTGTAGATTGCCGAATTGGAGACGCATGGCGATGATGAGCTGGGTTTGCAGCTCGGCGTTGCTGCCCTCGGCTTGCTTGACGAACTGGCGGAAGTCTTTTCTGGTTCCGCGCGCTGAGCCTTCGGCGATATTGCCTGGTATGGAGACGGCGGCGCGGCGCATCTGCGAACTCAGTCCGTATATCTCTTGTTTTGGAAAGCCGGCGGTGAACTCGTAAATGAGTGCAGTGAGGTCGATGGCTATATTCCAGACTTCCAACTCACGAAAAGATTTTGGCAAGTCACTTCTCCAGAATGTCTTTGAAGAGTGTAGGTCTTCAACTAACAACCAACAACCAGCAACCAACAACTGCTTTACTTTCGAGGGTGGTTGGAGGGGGCGTTGGGGTTGGCAGTGAGCCACTTGTCGAAGGGGATGGTGAAGGCGAAGAGTTCGTGAGCGCCGTCGAGGGAGTGGACCATCTTGACGTAGAGTTGGGCGTGGGCGAGAGCGGGATCGTCGAGGTCTTTGATGTCGTAGAAGAGATAGCCGGCGAGGGTGGAGTGGGCGTTGACGATGGTTCCCTGGAAGCCGAAGTCGTCGTCGTCCTCGGCGATGCGCTTGTCGATGGGGGTGCGTTTGATGGGGATGGGGATGAGCGGGATGCGCATGGGCTGGGTGCTGTGCAGGGTGAAGATGCGGCGGTTGATCTCGTCCAGGGTGGCGGCGGGGAGGGTGTCGCCCGCGGCGGAGATGAACTGGAAGCGGGCGTCGTCGAGCTGAAGGGCGCGGTCGCCGTCGTTGGTGAGGATGACGCGGATGGGAAGGAGGCCGTGCTGGATGTAAGGCAGACGGAAGAAGGAGCAGAGCCTGGGGTCGTCGCAGGGGTCGGCGGCGATAGTGAGATGCTCGCCTGGGTGGGTGTCGCTGGCGGGGTAGGTGGCGGCGGGCTTGGGCGGAGGCGCGGAGCGGTGGTCGGCGGCGCGGGCGGGAATGCAGAGCAGGACTGCGGCTATGATGGGGAGCAACGCTGCGATGTGCGACCGGCGTGGGTTGTGATGCGCGCTCATGCTGGGTTGATTATCATCATCACGGATGCGGCGGTAAAGCTCGGCGGTGGCGGGAGAGAGCGGAGAGACGATGGGGATGGCGCTGTATAGCTTGCTGCTGATGGTGGGGCTGGCGGTGTGCTCGCCGTGGTGGCTGGCGCGGATGGTGCGCTATCGCGATGGGATGGGGCAGAGGCTGGGACGCGTACCGGCGGAGCTGCGGGCGGCGGTGGCGGGGCGGCAGGTGGTGTGGCTTCATGCGGTGAGCGTGGGCGAGGTGCTGGCGGCGACGCGGCTGGTGACGGAGCTGGAGACGGGGCTGGGCGCGGGGTGGGTGGTGGTGGTGTCTACGACGACGGCGACAGGGCAGGCGTTGGCGAAGGAGCGGTTTGGTGCGGAGAGGGTATTTTATTATCCGCTGGATTTTGCGTGGTGCGTGCGGGCTTATCTGCGCGTGTTGCAGCCGAAGATGCTGGTGTTGATGGAGAGCGAGATCTGGCCGCGGATGCTGGTGGAGTGCGGGCGGGCGGGTGTGCCGGTGGCGGTGGTGAATGCTCGGGTGAGCGACAGAAGCTATGCACGGGGACTGCGGGTGAAGGCGGTTTGGGGACGAGTGCTGCGGCGAGTGGATTTATTTTTGGCGCAGAGCAAGGAAGATGGAAGACGGTTGGTGGCGATGGGGGCGCGAGCGGAGGCGGTAAGGGCGATTGGGAATCTGAAGTACGACGTGCGGACGGCAAAGGCGAGCCGCGTGGCGGAGCTGATACGAGAGGTGGCGGCGGGAAGACCGATTGTGGTGGCGGGAAGTACGGTGGGCGGAACAAAGGATGGTGATCCCAATGAGGAAAGCTGGCTCACGACGATATGGCAAGGGATGGACGTCAAAGCTCTCCTTGTTTTAGCGCCGCGTCATCCGGAGCGGTTCCAGAAAGTTTGGGAAGACGCGGCGGAGGAGTTTGCGACGGTTCGAGCTACTGAGCTTCTCGCGGGCGAAGTGGGAACGCAATTCTCCTACCAAGTGCGAGAGCATGGGGATCGTCGGCCGGAGATTGTTGTTTTAGATACCATGGGCGACTTGGCTGCCGTGTATTCAACGGCGGACGTGGCTTTTGTTGGCGGAAGTCTCATCAAGCGGGGCGGTCATAATCCGCTTGAGCCGGCCCAGTTTGGCGTTCCGATCATCATGGGACCATCATTCGAAAATTTCCGCGAAATTGTTACACGAATGCAGACTGCTCGCGCCATCTGCATTACAGCAGGAGAAGCGCAACTGCCTTCAGAGAAAGCACAGGCCGGTCAGCTCTACCGAAGTGAGATTTATGCGATGCGCGATTCCTTGGAAGCGGAGATGATGAGGCTTCTGACAGATCACGAGAAGGCGCGGGCGATGGGGGAGCGGGGTCGGCGAGTGTTCGAGGAGCAGCAGGGGGCGACGGGGCGGGCGGTTGTGGCGCTGGTGGGGATGGTACAGCGATGAGGGCGCGGCGGGTGTGGGGCTGGCCGTTGATGCCGATCTATGCGGTGGGGCTGGCTGTGCGTGATGGGATGCGGCGGTTGGGATGGCTGCGGGTGCGGCGGCTGGAGTGGCCAGTGATTAGCGTGGGGAGTCTGTCGGCGGGAGGGGCGGGGAAGACTCCGGTGGTGATTGCATTGGCGGAGTTGCTGCAGGGGCTGGGGTGGGATGTCGATGTGCTGTCGCGGGGGTATGGGCGGATGGGGTGCGGAGTGGAGCGGGTCGATCTGGATGCGGCGGATGCGGCGCGGCGGTTTGGCGATGAGCCGGTGATGATCGCGCGGAGGGCGGAGGTTGCTGTGTGGGTTGGGGCAGAGCGGTTTGCGGCGGGAGTGGCGGCGGAGGGTGCGGCGAGTGATCGATTGCAGCTTGCGGAAGAAGGCCCGGGGCTAAAGCCCCTCGATTCGATGTGCATTATTCAGGGGGCTGAAGCCCCCTGCTCCCTCCGAAAGGTAAAACTGGGAGACCTTTCCGCAGTCAGTGATGTAGTGCCATCATCTGGCGAGTTTCAAGGTATGCCTGATGTGGGGCGACGGGTGCATTTGCTGGATGATGGGTTTCAGCATTGGGGGCTGGCGCGGGCGGTGGATGTGGTTTTGGTGACGGAGGAGGATTTCGAGG
>Ga0302279_10001660_pt1 | contig 31201 bp, 20 predicted proteins | sample III_Bog_N3_3_FD_194541 | JGI IMG/M metagenome (GOLD analysis project Ga0302279, IMG submission 194541) | Peat permafrost microbial communities from Stordalen Mire near Abisko, Sweden - III_Bog_N3_3 | ecosystem: Environmental > Terrestrial > Soil > Wetlands > Peat | place: Sweden: Abisko... | reverse complement strand
CATCAGAAAGCACTGGCGGGCGTGTCCCCCGGTGCCGCCCGCCGGGCGCCGGGCTTCACGCTGATTGAATTGCTGGTGGTGATTGCCATCATCGCCATTCTGGCGGCGATGCTGCTGCCCGCGCTGTCCAAGGCCAAGCAACGGGCGCAGGGCGTCCTCTGTCTGGGCAACGGCAAACAGATGCTGCTGGCCATGACGATGTATACCGGGGACAATCATGACTTTTTCCCCCCCAACCCGGACGATGGCAACACGGATCCCGGATATAATTGGTGCTCCGGTTCCGCCGGCATCGGCCAGTCGGAAGAATTTGATCCGGACGTGCTCAAAGACCCGAACCTCTCGCTGTTGATCGTTTATATGGGGGCCAACCCCAATGTGTTCCGCTGTCCGGCGGACCTGCGCCAGGGGATTTACCAGGGAACCAATTCCTCCCTGAAAGGCCAGGTCGTCCCGGCCGCGCGCACTTTTTCCATGAGCCAGGCGGTGGGCACGATTGACCCGGTGTTTGCGGCCACCGTTCCCGGCAACGGCCATGGGGGCGTCCCGACGCTGCCCGTCAATGGCCGCTGGCTGAACGGCACCGCCGGCAATCATTTCAGCGACCAACCCTGGCACACGTTTGGCAAAGCCTCGGACAACCATGCGCCCGGCCCCTCCCGGCTCTGGGTCTTGGTGGATGAAGATGCGCACGGACTGAATGACGCCGCCTTCGCCTTTGACATGGCCAACCCCTTTTGGAACGATGCCCCCGGCACCTATCACAACCTCGGTTGCGGCTTCCACTTTGCGGACGGCCATTCCGAAACCCATCGCTGGCTTTACCGGGCGGAAAAAATCGCCGGGTCGAACGCCACCAATCCCCTGGACCAGCAGGACTGGCAATGGATGGCGGAACGAACCTCGGCGATGCAATGAAGGAAATGAAGGACGCGCAAAACCGCCCGGCCGGCCGCCGGTATTTCTGGCCCGTGGCCCTGTGCCTGCTGTTTTTGCTCGCCGTGGCCGCGAGCGTCGGCTCGGCGCTGCGCTCCGCCGTCCATTTGAAAGTCTATCAGGTGCGGGGCGTGGTGCGGGAAATCAACCCGGGGGAAGCCACGGTGAGCATCCAGCATGACGCCATTCCCGGTTTCATGCCCGCCATGACCATGCCCTTTGCCGTCAAAGACACAAATCAACTCACCGGGCTGGCCCCCGGGGACACGGTGGCTTTTCAACTTTTCGTCACCCCCAAGAACGGGTGGATCGAACAGCTCCAGAAGCAGACGGACGCCCCGGACACCAATCTCCCCACCCGCGGCCCCTTCCGGCTGGTGCGCGACGTGGACCCGCTCGCCGTGGGCGATCCCCTGCCCGACTACGGCTTCACCAACGAACTGGGCCAACCGGTGCGGTTGGCGGCGTTCCATGGCCAGGCGCTGGCCATCACCTTTATTTTCACCCGCTGTCCCTACCCGACGTTCTGCCCGCGCATGTCCGAATTGTTTCAGGATACGCTCGACCGGCTGAGCCGCGACCCGCAGGCGCCCACCAACCTCCATTTTCTGACGGTGTCGTTTGATCCGGACTACGATACGCCCGAGCAGTTGAAACGGTATGCCGAAGCGCATCACTACGACCCGCAACGCTGGAGTTTTCTGACCGGAAATTTGCCGGACATCACCGCGCTGGCGGATGGGTTCGGGATGAAATTCTGGCATGAGGGCGCGGGGCTCAATCACAACCTGCGCACGGCGGTGGTGGACGCCCGGGGACGCGTGCAAACGGTGCTGACGGGAAATTCCTGGACGGCCGACCTGCTGGCGGCGGAAATGAGCAAGGCCGCGCGGGTGCCGGCGCATTAAACCGGGTTTACACCCCGGCCGGATGTGGTATGCTGTCGCTCTGTGAATTTGCAAAAACAGCGGCGCGTGGTGTGTGGCATGAGCGGCGGGGTGGACTCCTCCGCCACGGCCGCGCTCCTGCTCGAACAGGGCTACGAGGTGATCGGCATCACCCTCAAGCTCTGGCCGCAGGATTGCGTCAACCGCGCGGAGGACAAGTGCTGCGGCCCGCAGGCCGTCACCGACGCCCGCTCCGTGTGCCACAAGCTGGACATCCCGTATTACCTCATTGACGAGGCGGCGGAATTCCAGACGCACGTCATCCAATATTTTGCGGACGAATACAAGGCCGGGCGCACCCCGAATCCGTGCGTGATGTGCAATCAGAACCTCAAATTCGGCCGGCTCATCAGCCGGGCGGATCAACTCGGGGCGCAGTATATCGCCACCGGTCACTTCGCGCGGGTGGAACCGAGTGCGGATGGTTCGCGCCACCTGCTCAAACGGGGTCACGACCGGCGCAAGGACCAGAGTTATTTTCTGTTTTCCCTGCGCCAGGACCAGCTCGCCCGGGTGCTGTTTCCGCTCGGCGAAAAGACCAAGAGCGACACGCGCGAAGTGGCGCGCCACTGCGAGCTCAAGACGGCCGACAAGGAGGAGAGCATGGAAATCTGCTTTGTGCCGGACAACAACTACGGCGGCTTTCTCCAGGCGGCCGGCCTGGTGCAAAAGCACCGGGGCGAAATCGTGGATCTGCACGGCCGGGTGCTGGGCCACCACGAGGGCATTGAATTTTACACCATCGGCCAGCGCAAGGGGCTGGGCATCACCACGCCCAAGCCGGTCTATGTCGTGGAACTGGACGCGGAGAACAACCGCGTGATGGTGGGGGACGACGCGGCGCTGGACCGGGACGAATTCACCGCCGACCGCTGCAACTGGCATCCCTTCGACCAACTGACCGAGCCCGTCGAGGTGACGGCCAAGATCCGTTACAATCATCCGGGCACGCCCGCCACGGTGACGCCGCTGGGTGGGAACCGGGTGCGGGTGAAACTGCACACGCCGCAGCGGGCCATCACGCCCGGCCAGGCGGCGGTGTTTTATCAGGATGACCTGGTGCTGGGCGGCGGCTGGATCGGGCGGTAGCCCGGGAAATCCCCAAAGCAGAACCCTCCGGGGCGGAAGGCCGTGGCCGGCGGCCCCCATCGGCCCAGCGGGGCGTGGGATTGGGGGGAGAAGAAGGCGCGGGGCTTGGGGCGCGAGGCGCGGGGCGGAAAGAGGGGGAAATGAAAAGCGGGAAACGGGGAAATTTAACCGCAAAGAGCGCAAAGAGCGCAGAGAAAGGGGGTTTTAAACCACGAAATACGCGAAATACGCGAACTTTTTTTGACAAGATTATCCGGGACCGCCAATTTTTCGCGCAGAGGCGCAGAGGGCGCAGAGCCCGAACCACGGAAAATGAATGCGGAAATCCGCCTTCGCTAAAGCTTCGGCGCGACAAGTCCGGGGGAGTTTAACCGCAGCTGCACGCTGATGAACGCAAGATGGGAGGGAAAAAGCGGAAAGCGGAAACGGGGAAATTCAACCGCGAAATGCGCAAGGAACGCAGAGGAATGGTTTTCGAACCGTTCGCCTTCGCTGAAGCTTCCGCCTTCGCTGAGCTTCCGCCTTCGCCACTGTGGGTGCTGATGCAGGAAGAAACGTTCCCCGGACGGGCGACGGAGGATTGGGTCGGGCTTTCAGCCCTTGGTTATTCGTTGGGCCTGGAACCTGGGGCGAGGGCCCCAGGCTGGTATAAAGGCGGGCCTTTGGCCCTGGTTCCTCGCTGTTTCGGTGGCATCACTCCTGGTTTGGCCCCTTCACCCGGGATGGTCTGCTGGAATCCAACGACGCTCCGTCGTTCCCCAGCCCGGCTTGTCCGCCCTCCTGTCCGCCGTAGCTTTAGCGAAGGGGGAAGTTTTAGCGAAGGCGGAAGGGCTATTGTCGGGTCGTCCCGCCGGGACGAAGTTGCGGTGCCGCCAGCAGACTTGGAAGTCTGCGATACAAAATAGCCGCCTCGTCCCGGCTCCTCCATTGGAATACCATAAATGCCCATAAGCTGCAGGGATTGCCATCGCACTCCCGGGATGAAGTCAATTTTCAGACCGGCGCTCAAGCTTTTTCAGCTAAAGTTTTCTCGCTATACACCGAATTAATGGCATTGGACGCTGTCCCACCCGGGGCAAAGTTCCCCCCTTATGCTCGACGAAACTCTTTTAATTGAACAGCCGCCCGCGACCCTAAACCACTCAGTGTCGAACAAAAAGATTGCGCCCCCCCGCCCACCGGAGGTTTTTTCGTGCGCGCCTTCGATCCCGGCCGTCAAGGACGGCAAACCTTTATGAACGCTCGTGTGATGTCCGCTGGTGGGCGACCGACCCGAGCGCGGTGGACGCCCTGACCCGGAAGACGCCGCAAGCCTGCGAACAGGCCGGCCAAAGGCTGGGGGTGATTTTGGACTCCTATACGGTTTATTTTGACATCGTCCTGTGTGACCTTGCCGGGCGGGTGGTGGCGAACGGACGCCAGGCGAAATTCCGCAGCATGGGAACCTGCCAGCAAAAAACGGAATGGTTTCAAGCCGCCGTGAAAACCGCGGATGGAACCCAGTTCGGGTTTCAAAGCGTCCATTGCTCGGATACGCTGGCAAACCGGCAGCACATCCTGGTCTATTCCTGTGGCGTGCGTGAAAACGGCGACGCCCGGGGAGAGCTGATCGGGGTGCCGGGCATTATTTTCAATTGGGAGGCGCTGGGGCAAACCATCGTTGACCGCACCTTTACCGGCGACAAGGAAAAGTCCTTCACGCGGGTTTGCATTGTGGATGCCGATGGCCTGGTGCTGGCGGACAGCGCGGGGAAAATGATCCGTGAAAGGATCGAAGTGCCGGACCAAGCCACGCTGTTCGCCACCAAGAAACACCATGTCGCCGCCCAATTTAACGGGGAGCAGGCGATTATCGCCCACGCTTTTTCGCCGGGTTTCGAAACCTATTCCACCGGCTGGCATTCATTGATAATCCAGCGGTTGAATCAAGGCTGAAAGGCCGCCACGCGCCCCCCGGGCCGCCCGGACCGGCCAACCGGTTCAGCGGCGGTCGGCGGCCCCGCACTCGCTGAGGGCGCGGCGCCCCGGCGCGAAAAAAACTGTTTCCCCGGGTATCCGCCGCACTCCCTCCCCTCCCCTTCGGCAGAGATTGGGGGGGAAGGTTTCCCGGGGTTTTTTTTCTTCTCGCAGAAATTAATTATATGAGGTATTAAAACGGGCATTAGGAATTTGTTCTCATGATCGTGTTTTTAAACGGGCAATTCATGCCGGAGGCCCAGGCCGTTGTGCCCATCAACGACCGCGGACTCATGTATGGCGACGGCCTGTTCGAAACGATGCGCATCGTGGGGGGGCGGCCCTTCCGCCTGGCCCAGCATTTGGAACGCATGGTGCGCGGCGCGGAGTTTTTGCAAATCAAACTGCCGCACACGCCGAAGGAACTGCAGCGTTTCACGGATCAGTTGATCGAACAAAATCAAATGCCGGAGGCCATCCTGCGCGTCATGCTCACGCGCGGCCCCGGCCCGCGCGGGTATCTCCCGGCGGCGGCCGGCCCGCCCACCCTGGTGATGAGCCTGCACGAAACCCCCGCCCTGGCCACGGATGCCCAGGCGGTGTGGAACATGGTCACCTCACCTTACCGCATTTCGGCGGCGGATGTGTTCTCGTCGTTCAAAACCACCAGCAAAATCCTCCATGTCATGGCCCGCGCCGATGCCGCCGCCCGGGGCGCGGATGAAGCCCTGCTCGTCAACACCAATGGCGAGGCGGCGGAAACCGCCACCGGCAACCTGTTCTGGGTGTATCAGGACAAGATTTGCACGGTGCCCACGGGGCGCGGCGTGTTGCCGGGCATCACCCGGGCGGTGGTGCTGGAAATCTGCCAGACGCTGGGGTTGCAAACCAACAAGCGGGTGATCAAGCCGGAGGCGCTGCGCTATGCCGAGGGCATCTTCGTCACGCAAAGCACCCTGGGCATCATCCCGGTTTCGGTGTTTGACGGTGAACCGGTCGAGCTTTCGCCGCTGGTGGATCAGATCGCCTGCGCCTATCAGGAATTGCTGGTCAATGGGTGAGCCGGGGGGATTTGGGCTTGGGAATCGGTCCTGAATCTGGCTTAATTTGGCCGTGTCGCTCCGCTCCAAGCCGAAATACCAGTTGCCGCGCGGTCGCCGCAAAGCCCGCCCGGGCCGCTGGCTCTGGTTGCTCGGGCCGGCCTTGCTGGCCTTCGGCCTTTGGTTTTGGTGGGGGCGAACGCCACCGGAATTTCCCACTCCCGGCACGCAGGTCATTCCCGCAACCAAGGCCGTGCCGGTGGCCACCCGCCCGGTGCTGCCACCGCCCCCGGCCGTGGCCCCCGCAGCCCGCACGGTCGCAACGGTTCCGCCCAAACCCGTGGCCGCCAGCGCCGAAGTCGCCCCGCCGGCAACCGAGGTGCCGACCCCGCCCACCAGCGGTTATCCCCGCCCGGTCAGTAATGTTTTGGAAGCCCAGGTGGCGCTTGCGCGGCTGGCCATTTCACCCGGATCCATTGACGGGGCCATGGGTTCTCAAACCCGCCTGGCGTTGCGCCAGTTTCAATCACAAAACCATCTGCCCCCAACCGGCGTGCTCGACGCCGAAACCCGGGCCGCCCTCACGCTGGCCGAACCGTTGCTGACGGATTACCTCGTCTCCACCAATGACCTGGACCGGCTCCAGCCGCTGGGCAAAACCTGGTTGGAAAAATCCCGCCAATCAGCGCTCGACTTTGAAACTGAACTCGAACTGGTCGGCGAATTCAGCCACGCCAATCCGGCGCTGATCCGCCAGTTGAACCCCCGCGTGGATTGGGCGAACCCCGCGCCGGGAACGGCCGTGCAAGTGCCGGACGTGCAATATCCGGCCCCCACGGACAAGGCCGCGTTGGTGATCATCCATCTTTCCGGCAAATATCTGGAGGCGTTCGATGCCGCCACCAACTTGCTGGCGCACTTCCCGTGCAGCATCGCGGCCCATGTCGAAAAACGGCCGGTGGGCCGCCTCCGGGTGGTCGTCGTCGCCCCGCATCCGAATTACACCTTTGATCCCGCCGTCTTCCCCGAATCGGCCGAGGCCCGGCAATTGGGACGCAAACTGGTGCTGCCCGCCGGCCCCAACAATCCGGTGGGGGTCGCCTGGATGGGGCTGGACCGCCCCGGCTATGGCATCCACGGCACACCCGCGCCGGAACAGGTGGGCCGCACGGAATCCCATGGCTGTTTCCGGCTCGCGAACTGGGACGCCGCCTACCTGATCAAACTCGCCTGGATCGGGCTGCCCGTGGACGTGGTGCCGTAAAGACCGGGGTGAAACGGCGGGGGGCTGCGCAAAAACATTACGACCCGCCCCATCGCGCGAGCAGAAATTGCGCACTTCAGGGGAGGAAACCGCCGATTGGCGCGGGTTTTGACTTGGCATAACCAATGCTGAATGATTCGACAACCCTTGGACGATGCCCGGGCACCGCCAAGTCAACCAAAACCAATAGCAACCAATTATTCGAACCAAACCGGAGACCTCGCAATGAAAATAAACCAACTCGTAATCGCGTGCGGCGTGGCCGCGGCGCTCTTGTGCAGCATCGGAACCGTCACCGCCCAGAACAATGGCGGCGGTGGTGGTGGCGGCGGCGGCGGACGCGGCATGCGCGGTGGCGTGTTGACCCCGGAACAAAACCAACAGATTCGCGACGCCGTCCAGGCCACGCCGGAACTGGCCGCGCTGACCACGAAACTCGCCGACGCCCAGAAGGCGGCCGTGAACGCCGCCCTGGCCCCGGACGCCACCGAGGCCTCGGTCCGCGCCAAGGTCGCCGCCGTGGCGGCCATCCAGACCGACATCGCCGTGCTGCGCTATACCAAAGCGATCAAACCCGTGGTCGCCTCCATCACCGCCGAGCAAAAGACCCAGATTGATGCCGCCCCCGGCGGCGCGACTTATGGTCAGTTCTTCGGCGGTTTCGGCGGTTTCGGCGGTCGTCGTGGTGGCGGTGGCGGTGGTGGCGGCGCCCCGGGCAACTAATCGTTTAATTCAGTTTCATCGCCCGGGACGGCTCACGGCCGTCCCGGTTTTTTTGTGCCAATCCCCGGTCACTCTTTGATCCAAACCATGGAGCCGCCGGACAGATCGCGGTTGTTCCGCGCGTAATTCGGAATTGCCAGCAGCGGGCGGCCATCGGCCCACGCGCCCTGCAGCGCCATCACCCCGCCCAGCAAATCCCCCCGCCACACGGGGGTCAGCGGGGCGGCGCCCAACGCCCCGTCAATGTCGGGTTGGTCGGCGGTCTCCACATTGTAGATCAACGGACCATAACGCAGCGCGACCCGGCCGCGGTCGGCCTCGATGCGGGGATCGGCCTTGAGCCGCTGCACGGTCATCGGCAGTTCCAGCGTGATCGTGTCGCCCGCCGCCCACTCCCGCGTAATGACGGCGTAACCGTGATTGATCACCGGCGTCAACGCCCGGCCGTTGACGGCCAGCGATTTGAGGCCGCCCACGGCCGGGGTTCCGGTGTAGAGTTCACTGGTCGCGCGGTTGGGCACGCGGACATAAACCGTGAAGCGTTTGGCGGTTTGGGGGTTGACCGTGATGGCGACGTTGCCGCTCCAGGGATAATCGGTCTTTTGCACCATTTCCACGTCCATGCCCGCCACGTTCTCCACCTTGATCGTGCCGCCGATGAACAGATTCACGCACAGCCCGTCGGCCCCCTTCACATACGTCCAGGTGGGGATCATCAGCAAGGTGCGCGGAATGTTGCCCACGCAGCACGGGCACACATGCCACGGCCCCCGCCGCCCGCCGATGAGCGGGTTGGTGTATTCGAAGTTGTTCCCGTCCAGATCAATGGCGCCCAACAGGGCGTTATACATCGTCTCCTCGTAATCATCGGCATACTTCGCGTCGTGATAGGCCAGGTTGAGCTTGTATTGGAAAAAGATCAGCCCGCAGCTCGAACAGGACTCGCAATACGCGTCGTTGGGCAGCGAGTAATTGGCGCCAAAGCCTTCCGGGGTTTCGCCGCTGCCCACGCCGCCGGTGACGTAATATTTCTTGTTCACCAGATTGTCCCAGAGCGAGGCCGTGGCGCTCGAATAATCCGTGTCGCCCGTCTCGGCGGCGATGTCGGCCAGGCCGGAATAAAAATACACGGCCCGCACGGCGTGCCCGACCGCCTCGTATTGCCGGATGGGCGGCAGATGGCTCTGATCGTATTCACTGCCGCCCCGGCGGGAGTCGAGCAGAAAGCGGGCGAGCTTGATGTAATCATCCCCGCGGCCGCGGCCCTCCACGTCGTTGACAAACCGCCCGAAGCGCACCAGCGCCTGCTCCATTTCCTCGTGGCCGTCAAACCACTCCCGCCTGCCGGGCCCGAGGTTGGCCACCCAGCAATCCGCCAGCCGTTTGGCCGCATTATACAATCGCAAATCCGTGCCCCCGGTCAGCGTGTAATGATTGATGGCCGACTCGATGAAATAACCCGCCGTGTAACCCTCGTGATTGCCGCGTTGCGCGGGCGACCAGGGCGCCGGCCAGTCCGAGCGCCGCGCCAGCGTGTAGGCCGTTTGCAGATAGCCATCCGGCTCCTGGGCCGAGAGGATTTTTGGAATCCAATCCGCCAGCGTCGCTTTCATTTTGTCCTGGGCGGCGATCATCTCCGCATCGCCCCGGGGATCCACCATCAGCGCCAGGCAGATGGACTCCACCGTCTCATGCACCCAGGCGTTGGCAAACACATACCCCTTGTGCGGGCCGTGCGGTTCGCCCCGCAACGCCTTGCCGGCCTCCACAAAATTGTCAATGCCCCCCTGCCCTTCGGTCAGATTCGTGCGGTTGATCATGTCAATGCAATGCGGAATCCAATTCACGATCAGCGCCCGGGCGCGCGCGTTCCACAACGGACTGTCAATGGTGTAGTGTTTGGTATAAACCACGTCCAACCGCTGCACCGGCGGCGGGTTGCCCGCCCGGACCCGCAGCGAGGAACTGGTGCTCAACGCCCCCGTGCCGGCCGTCAGCGTCAACTCATAGTCGCCCGGGGCCGAAAACATCGCCGTCGTCACCGGCACACTCGCGTCGGCAAAGGACACGCGGCCGGGCCCGGAAACCCGGCTCCAATGCGCGGGATAAGCCGACTCCGGCTTCAGGCCCCGGACGCTGCCGGTTAAATACGTCTTGCCGCCCAGCACCACATCCCGATCCACGCCCGCGACCACCCGCGGCGGAAACTCCGGCGACCGGCCCGAATCCAAAACCCGCCATTCGCGCAGGCCGGTCGAAAAACTCCCGTCGCCGTCCATTTCCAGCCGCAGCTTCGGGGTCTGAACTTCGTCAAACGTGGTGACGTTGAATGTGTCCCCCGCCACCCCCAGCCCAACGGGATGCGCCACCGGCTGAAACTGCGTGCCATTCCAATAGAACAAACGGCACGCCCGCGGCAGATACACCCCCCGGTGATCAGCCCACCAATAAACCTCGATCTGTTTGGTGCTGATGGGTTGGCTCCAATCGTATTGCACCCATTGCGTGCCGGTGCGCGGCCAGTTGCCGTAAGCGCCACGGCCGCGATCCCGGGAATTCTCCGGGCGGTCGCCGTCATTGAGGGCCGCCACCGAAGTATCGCCCGAGACATACGAAGCGGAAGGCGTGGCCACCAGCGCCAGATTCGCCTCCTCCGCGCCCGCCCGGCCGCCGGCATTCAGCCAGCAACCCGCCAGCCCGAGCCACAGGGTCAGCCGGCGGCAAAGAGTGGAACGATTCATAAGCCCACGTTAGTGGATTTGCAGCCGGCGGCAATGAAAAGTTCAACGGGCGCCCCTTTGCTCAGGCGCATCCGCCTGCCGGCGGAGACGGCGGAGCGCCGGATTTTGAGGCGCCGCCCCCTGGTGAATTCCGGGTTCAAGGCTGATTTTCCTTGTAATTCCGTCCGGTCCGCCTAGAAATAATGATGTTTCGGATCAAGCAAGTTAATGAATCAACAGAATTGGAAATTCAAGATGAAACCTCAAACTGGATATAAGGCCGTTTTCCGACTTGGTTGGGCATTGGTCTGGCTGACGGTGATGGGTTGGACCACCTCCGCCCAGGTCGCCTTCACGGTCACGCCCGCCGCCGTCAGCAACTCCTACAACGGCCCGATCACCCTGCTGGTGAGCGGGCTCACCAACGGCGAAACCGTGCTGGTGCAGAAGTATTTGGACGTGAATGGCAACGGGGTCATTGATGCCGGCGACCTTTTATGGCAGCAGTTTGCCCTGACGGACGGCACCAATTTCTCCCTCGGCGGGGTGATGGATGCCAATGTGCCGGGGGACACGGACACCACGCCGGGCCAGATCACGGCCAAGTTGAACCTGCAAGCTGAATTCTCCCAAATCCTGACGGCCAAATACATCTATGAATTGTCGAGTCCGGCCGGCCATTTCCAACCGCTCACTTGCACCTTCACCGTCACCAATTTTCCCTGGGGGCAGAGCTTCACCGGCATGGTGTTGAATAACGGGGTGGCCGTGCCCAACGCGAGCATCATTCTGTTTCCAGGGGCCAACGGCGGGGGGAATGGCCCGGGCAATCCGGTGGGCGGCGCCATTGCTGACAATACCGGGGCGTATGCCCTGCCCGCTCCTCCCGGAACGTATATTCTGGCGGCTTTTAAAACTAATTTTGTGGCCAATCTGGCGTCGGCGTATGGCTTGGTTTTAACGAATGGCACCCCCTTCAGCACCAATCTGAACCTGCTGGCCGCGACCACCACCATTTCCGGCCGGGTCGCGGATGCCGGTAATTCGAATCTGGGGTTGGCGGGCCTGTTGTTGGCGGCCCAAACCAAGAACGGGCTGCTGGGCATCTGCGTCACGGACACCAACGGCAATTACTCGATGGGAGTGACGGCCCAGAAGTGGGGCATCGGCAGTGACAGCGCGGGGCTGGCGTTTCACGGCTACCTTTCGTTGCAAAACAAAACCGTGGTGGACACGACCACCGGCAGCGTCGCCGGCGTGAATCTGGCGCCGCCCCGGGCCACCGCCTTGTTTTACGGGTGGGTGACCAATGGCCTGGGCAATCCCCTGCCGGGCGAGGTGGCGGTTTATGTTGAAGACAACAATAACTATATTTATGAGGCGGACGGCTACACGGATGCCACCGGGTATTACACGGCCGCCGCCCTGGGCGGTTTGGGCGTCAATGACCCCTGGTATGTGAGCATTGATAATTCGAGCATTTTTCCGGGCGACATTTTTTCCGCCCCGGCCTGCGATCAAAATGGCGGCACGAACCTCAGCGCGGGCGTGGCGGTGCCGGCCAGCATCGTGGCCATCCCGGCCACCCACTCCATCACCGGCAACGTCCAGCATAATGGCACGAATCTCGTCGGCGTCAGTGTCTCCGCCTATGCCACGATCGGCGGCGTGAATTACAACCTGCAAAGCGTGGACACGGACGGCAATGGCAATTACACGCTGACCGTGGCCAACGGCACTTGGAATGTCTTTGTGAGTTGCCAGGGGGGCAATGACAGTTTGGACGGCCTGCTCGGCCCCGCCAATTATCAATGTCCGGAGAATGACACCGTCCCCATCAACAATGCCAACGGCACGGCCAATTTCACCGTGTCGGCGGGGGGCGGCTCCGGGCAGATCTACGGCCAGGTGACGGACTCGAACCATGATCCGGTGACGGGGGTGAAGGTTTATGCCAGCACCAATTCCGGCGGCAACAATCCCACCACGACGACGGATGGCAACGGCGATTATTCCTTCAACCTCGGCAACGGCACTTGGAATGTCAGCGTGGATTGCGGCGGCTTGACGGCGCTGGGCTATCAGTGTGTGAACTCCCAAAGCGTCACGGTGGCGAACGACCAGGTGGAGCAGGATTTCAACGTGTCGTTCGTTAATTCCGGTCCGTTGCAAATCACCACGTCCGACCTGCCCGACGGCATCGTGGGCGGGGCTTACAGCCAAACCTTGACGGCCACTGGCGGGCAGCTTCCGTATGGCTGGACGCTCACGCCGGGTTCGCAGCCGTTGCCGGGCGGGTTGAGCCTCTCCACCACCGGCTTGATTTCCGGCATGCCCACCAATGCGCCCTTTGGCGGCACCAATTATTATTTCTCGGCCCGCGTGACCGACCATCAGGGAACCACGGTGGACCAATTCCTGTCGCTGACCGTCTATCCGGCCCTGACCCTGGCCGGCAACAGTCTGCCCAATGGTACGGCGGGCACTCCTTATACCGCGCAAGTTTTGGTTTCCGGCGGCGATCCCCGGTATTTAGGCGACGCGCCGGACGGTTACGAGGCGTATTTCCCGTCGGGTCCACTCCCGGACGGGTTGGTTTTCTCTTACGGCACGCTGACCAGTTCGAACGAATACCTTGTCATTTCCGGCACGCCCACGAACAGCGGCACCTTCTCCTTTATCCTGGGGGCGCAGGACGCCGACGGCAACGAGGTTCAAAGGAATATCTCGGTCACCATTCTGGGGGCTTCGCTGACCATCACCACCACCAGCTTGACCAACGCCACGGTCGGAGTGTTCTACGCCGACCCGCTGCTGGGTTCCGGCGGCACGCCGCCCTACACCTGGACCATCGCCCAAGGTTCCCAACCGGCGCCGCCCGGCGTGGCCCTGTCCACCAACGGCCTCCTGGCCGGGGTGCCGACCACCATTGGCACCAACTATTTCATCGTGCGCCTGACCGATTTTAACGCCCTCACCACCACCCGGTCTTTTTCCCTGGTCATCAACCCCCGGCCGCAACTCGGGGCGCCGGCCCAACTGTCCGGCACCCGGTTTCAATTCTGGCTCTCCGGGGTGGCGGGGCAAAACTACACCCTGCAAGTGTCCACCAACTTGAATTCCACCAATTGGACGCCGCTGTTCATGACCAACAACGCGGCCACCAACGCCTTCCTGGTGACCGATCCGAACGCCACCAACCGGCAGCGCTTCTACCGCGTATTGATCGGTCCGTAACCCGTCACGGCTAAATCCCGAAGTCGGAAGACGCGGTGGTGGCGGGGGTGCCGACCGGGCGTGGCTGCCGTTTAAAGTCCCGCTGCAGCGCAATCACCCCGCAGGCATCCTCCGGCACGCGGTATTGGAACCCGCGACTCTTGTAAAACTCGATCTTCCGCACCCGGTCATACCGGTCGGCCGGGGCCAGCCCCTGGGATTTGCGATGCGCCAGTGTGGTCCCCGACATCCCCGGCGGAGCTTCGCCAAAGGTCACCCGCAGGGTCCGGGCCGACCGGCCCGGCCCCGTCTCGTAATAAGCAATCAGACCGTCCAGCAGATTCGAGACGATCTTGCTGCCGTGCAACCGTTGCGGCACGAAAAAGTCCTCGTCGCGCCAGACGGCGGTGTCCGGCCCGGCGGCGGGGGATTCCACGACCAGCACAAAACCCACCCATAAAAGCACCGTCTCCAGGGTGCCGTCCCGGTTGAGCAACTGCAGGGCGCAGCCAAAGATGCGCTGGCCGGGCGGGAGGGTTTTGACTTCCGGGTGGCTCCGCAGAAAATCCCCCCAGGCCGGGGAGGTTTCCTGTCCGCCGGCACGGGATGGGAGCGGCTGGAACACAAACCGGGCGGCTTTGGGCGCGGGGTCGTATTGGGGGGTGGCGGCCACCGTGCCCACGTCAAAACGATCCTGGACAAAGGAGCGTAATCCGATGCTGTACATTGGGGCCAGCACGGGCCACCAGCGCCGGAAGGAGGGCGTGCTCGCCCAGCGGTGGAAGTAATTCATCCAGCCTTCATTGAGCGGATGCGACCAGTAATGTTCAAAATCCCCCGTCACCCAGACATCCTCCATGATCTGAATGATGCGGATCAGGAAGCCGAGCACCTTGATTTCTTCCGGGTGCGCCGGGGCCGGCTCGCCGTGGTTGGGCGGTGGCGCTTGGCCCGCCGGCGGCGTGCCGGCCGTGACCGTCGGGAGTGCCGTCCGCGCGGCCAGTTCCGCCGCCTCGGTAAAGAACTCATCCCGCAGAATCGCCGGGCCTTCGGAAGTCAGGTTGGCCTCCAGTTCGGCGCTGCGCGCGCTCATTTCAACGAAGCGGGTGTTCAGGTTCTCCGGCATGGGATGCCAGTAGGAACGCGCGGAGCGGAAGATATGGTCCACGGAGTCGAGCGCGGTCGCCTCCGGCTGGTCTAAAAAGGCGAAGGTGATGCGACCGCTGTGCGCCCCCAGGCGGCGGTAGGATTCCCACTGCGGCTCATCGTAAAACTGATTCGCGGTGGATTCCTGCGGGAAGGCCGGGTTGCGCGTCCGGTATTGCAGCACATCCGGGGGCTCTTCGCCGGTGATCGCCGGCTTGATGTAAACGAGGGTGCCCTTGTCCATGCCGCCCAGGCCGTTGTAGTGAATGGTGCCCACCACCGCATGCTGGGCGGCCAGGCCATTCGCCCCCGGATTCAGCGGGCTCACGTCCAGTTCCACCTCCACGCCAAAATCCTCGCGCAACCGCCGCAGCACATTGGCCAGGTCGTCAAACGCCACTTCGGGGTCCGCCCCGCAATCCGCCACGATGATATAACGGCAATGGCGGCGCACGAGTTCGTAAAGGCCGAAATTCTCGAAATGATTCCCGTCGGACAACAGCAAATATTGCCCCTCGGCCGAGGACAGCCCCAGCAGTTCGCGGAAGAAAAAATATCCGGGCAACTGCATCCACTTGCGACCGCGATTGCCCGGGTGGGGCACCCACAGCCCCAACCGCAGGTTGAACGCGCTCATCAGGAAGGTCACCGCCGGCCCCAGATCCATCGAAATCCGCCCCATTTGGGAATTGAACGCCGCCGCCGAGGCGGTCAGGGCGGACGACAGTCGCAGATCGTCCAGCTGGGCCGTCTGGTCGCCCAGGCTGATGCCGTGGACGGACAGCACCGCACTCTTCGCCCCCCGGTAAAGCGTGCCCACCGGGTCGCCGGCGATGTCGTTGGCCGCCGTGCAGACCAGATGCACCGGGCGGGCGATGCTGGCGAGTTGCGACAGGGTCAGGTCATCGTTGGGCCGCTCGCGGGTCGAGCGGTTCGACTCCACCTGTTCCCACTCGGAAGGTTTCCCATCCACCCTGGCTTTCAGGTTGGAAGCGCCGAGGTAACAGCGGCAAATGCGCGAACGGTATAACTCATGCATGCCCATCCGCTCGAGATCAAACAGCAGGATCATCAGCCCCACGAGCGCCACACTGCCGACCGGCAGCCGCCAGAACTTGTATTCCAGCGCGGACCCCTGCGTCTCCAGCCACCACTCCACCCCCGTGCCGACCAGGGTGAACAGCAGCAGCCAGGAAAGGGTCGCCAGGATTTTCGGGGAAGCCCGCTTCAACCAGCCCAGGGACGTATCCAGCACCTTGCCGCCCCGGGTGTCTTTGGGCGGTTCGGAGAGCCATTTGCGCACCCACAAAAAAAGTCCGGTGGAAGTCGCGGCCCCGGTTTCCGTAATCCCGATCCCGTGGGCCGCAGTTTTGACCAGGTTGGCCAGCCACCACAGCCCCGCCAGAGCCAGCATCAGCGCCGCCAGCATCAACACGCGCGTCATGGCCCGTTCAATACCGGCCAGCAGGGCGACGCCCTCCGGCGATTTCATGAAACGCGCGATCAGGCAGCGCAGCGTCAACAACGCCAGGGTGGCCACCGCCACCACCAGTGCCGGTCCGAAGCCCATCTCCGGTTTCGCTTTCCTTGCCTCCGGCCAGATGTCATGCACCATCACGCGCAACCAAAACGAGCCGGCCAGGATCACGGCGCAGGCCATTAACGCCCCCAGTGCATAGCCGCCGTCATCCCAATGGTTGGGTTCATTTTTCGGCCGGCCCGGCTTGGAACGCCGGGAGACGGCCTCGGTGCCGGCCAAATAACCGGCCAGCAGGGCCAGCACGATCCCCGCGTGCTCCGCCGGGCTGGTGACGCCCAGCAATCCCGACATCAAACCCACCCAGGCGAACCACAACAGCACCAGCACGGCCAGGGCCGAAGCCAGTGAGGGCAGCAGGCCCCCCAGCACGGTCATGACTATCCCCCAGAATTCCGTGCTGAACACGCGGAAGGACGGGAGCAGAAACCGGCTGAATTCCCGCAAGTGGCGGACCTCGGCGCTTTCCCCCGTACCGGAGTCATCCGCCTTGGGAAACCTGGTGGTGGCCGCGCCCGGGGGTTGGCCCCGACGCTGGAGCCAGGCCGACCAAAAGCCCCCCACATAACCGCCGCCGGACACGGTCGCGAGATAATCCACGTGGGGCAGCACCCCCAACTGATCCAGCGATTGCAGCAGCCCCAGGTTGAAGGTCGCACTGCGAATCCCGCCACCGGACAGCGCCAGCCCGAAGCGATCCTTGGGCGTGAATGCCACCCAGGGCTCGCCCACCGTGCCGGTCGAGATCAAAAAACCCTCCGGCTTCGCCGTCCCGGACGCCTCCCCCGGCGCCGGCATGGGGGCGACGGGATCGCCCAGCTTCTCGGACTCTTTAACGTATAAATCGGCAAACGTCAGCACCGGCTCCGGCTGGCCGGTGGCGGCGGCCGCCCGCCGGTCCGCAGGTATTTTACCAGCCGCTCGATTATCGGGGGGAATCTGCACGATACGCAATGCTAACCAAGCCCACCGCCCAGAGTCAAGCAGAAAACCGCTTCCCGCGCCGGCTCTTTAACCGGCGGTGCGGGCCATCGTCGAACGCCGGCAAACGGACCTCCATTCACTAAAAACGGCGCTTCGATTAAGTTTCCCCGTTACTCCAGCGGGCCAACTCCTCCAACCGCCAGCGGATGAACGGTGTACAATGCCGGGGCGTGGCCCGGTTGCGCGCCGACCATACAGCGTTGAATTCCCGGTCCCACCGCCGCAGCTCCCGCCGCAGTTCCCCGGCCAGTTTGTGCGCGGCCGGCTTTTTGCCGGCGGCGACCGCCTGTTGCCAGAGCATATACTGGCACGATTGCACCGCCAGCCGCGCCGCCAACCGCAGTTCCCGCCATAAAATCCGGCCGGCCGGCCCGCCGGGGCGGGTGCGCTCCAAGCGGGCCAGTTGCCGCTGGATTTCCGCCCGGGTGGCGCGAATATCCGCGCCGCTGATGCGCGTGAAATGGGTCAGGCCGTGGCGGCAGAACAACTCGCGTTGTTCCGGCGGCGGCGCGGTGATGACCGTGCCCAGCGGGGTCTCGTTGGGCGCGGTAAACTTCAATTGGCGATGGGCCGCGCCCAGGGCCAGCGCCGCCTGCGCCATGTGTCCGCTGCGATCCTGAAACACGTCGCGACTGAGGACCGGTCCCAACAGTTCCTCGCGAAAGGACCGGGCGCACCAACTCAGGGACGCTCCCGCCAGGATGGGTGGCCAACTCACCGCCAGTGGTTGCGGATGCCCCCCGTCGCCCCAATCGGTGATGAGATAGCCCCGGGCGCCATGCCGGTGTCCCGCCCGGGCGGCTGATTTCAGATTGGCGAACGCGTTGTCGTGTTTCCCAATGAGTGTCATCCAAGTCGAGGTGCCGGGGCACACATAAAAAGGTATCCCCGCCCGGGCGAACTGCGCCGCCTCGCGGTTAAACGGATGCTTCGCCTCGTAGCCCCAATTGAGCGCGATCACGTCCACCGGCAATTCCGGGATTAACTCCGGGTGATTGAGGAGGATGTCGCCCCAAAACATCATCGTGCGACCCCGCTGCTTCACCGCCGCGTGGATTTTCTTCAGGAACGCCAGATACACCCGCCCCTTGCCCAACCGGTCGCAGTCCGCTTGGCTTTGGCCCCGGCCCAGATCCCAGGTTTCGTCGCAGCCGACGTTAAAAAAACCGCTCGTGAAATTCGGCAGCAATTCATCGTATAATTCACGAATGAAGGGCAGCGTGCCCGAATGTTCCGGGGCCAGGGTGCTCGGTCGGCGCAGGAATTCGCCGTTCGGCCCCTCGTAGGGCGCGGCCACTTCGGCCAGCGCCTGCAGGGGCGGCCACGCCAGCCATTCGCGCAGATGACCGAAGGAATTCTGGTTCGGCACCAGGTCAATGCCCAGTCGGCGGCAGTGCGCGTCCAAGGTTCGGATCTCGGCCCCGCTCAGGGCGCCCCAGCTTTGCCAGACCGGTTTGAACCGCCGGTAGGCGAAAGTGTGTTCGGTATAGAGTTGCAGTTCATTGATTTTGAAATCCGCCAGGTGATCCGCCAGGTCCAGGAGCGTGGCCAGGTTCGGCACCCGGCCGCGGGAAACATCCAGCAGGTAACCGCGCCGGGGGAAATCCGGCCAGTCACGAATTTTCAGGCGGGGCAGCCGGCGACCGTGCGCACGCAATAATTGCCGGAGCGTGGCCGCCGCCGCGTGCAAGCCGCCCGGTTCCCCGCAGGTGATTTGCACTCCGTTCGCATCAATGGTGAGCGTGTAATATTCCAACGGCCGTTGGCGGTCGGGATTCCGCCGGCACCGGATCTCGGCACCGGGTTCGGTTGAGCCTTTGGCGGACACCCCCGGACGGATGGCCACATCAATGGCCCGCCCGGCGGAGAATAACCGTTCGGCGAACGCCTCCGCCACCTCCCGGGGAAACGCCGCATCCAGGTCCAGCCGCACCCGGGGCGGCAAAACAAAAACGCCCGCGCCCCATCGGCAGGAGCGGGGCGAGGGCAGTAAGGGCAACGTTTTCAATGCAGCGCCGCAGCGCCGGGGAATTATTTGGCGATCATCCCCGTCTGCCGCGCGTAGTTGAACAAGCCGCCGGCATCCACCACCGGCCGGACATCGCCCAGCGGTTTGAACTTATAAACCTTGCCGGTGCCCGCGACCGTGACGGTGGCGGCGTCCAAATCCACGGTGACCACGTCGCCGGTCTTCAGAATCTCGCAGAGGCGGTCGGCGCATTCACAGGGATAAAGCTCGCCGGTGGCCACGCAATTGCGGAAGAAGATGCGCGCAAAACTTTCCGCCAGAATGATTTCACAATTGGCCGAGCCCAGGGCGATGGGCGCGTGTTCCCGCGAACTGCCGCAGCCGAAATTCTTCCCCGCCACCACGATGGGATACTGGGTGTCCAACTGCCCCGCCTCCACGAAACGCGTGGCGTAGAGCGATTCCGGCAGGCCGCAGAGCGCGTAGGCGCCCAGCTTCTCGTATTCGTCGGGAATGGTGGGCACGAGGTTCAGGTATTGCGCGGGAATGATCTGATCCGTGTCAATATTGTCGCGCACCACATAAACCGGGCCGGTGAAAACTGATTTTGTCATATCGCCAATTTGCCGCGAATCCCGGCGGTTTTCAATTTAAAAAACGTTGCCGTCCGGCGGCTTTGCGGGAAAAATCAACCGATGCAGCGACTCGGCAAAAATCACGGCGGTTATTTCGGTGAAACCCTCGAGGTGCGCGCCCTGCTGCGGGATTTGTCGGCGGCGGCCGCGGCCGGCGGCTGGAGTTCCGAGCTGATTTACCAGACGGGCGGTTTTGAAATCTTCGCCCTGCGCAAAGCCGCCGGCCAACCCCGGGGGCGGATCTATATCTCCACCGGCATCCACGGCGATGAACCGGCCGGTCCGCTGGCGGTGCTCGAAATGCTGCGGGCCAACGCCTGGCTGGCGGGCTTTGAATACTGGCTCTGCCCGTGCCTGAACCCCACGGGGTTCTTTTTTAATTCGCGCGAAAATGCGGACCGGAAGGATTTGAACCGGGATTACCGCCACCCGGAAACCGGCGAGGTGGCCGCCCACCTTCGCTGGCTGGAACGACAACCGCGTTTCGACGCGGCGTTTTGTCTGCACGAAGACTGGGAGGCCCACGGGTTTTACCTCTATGAATTGAACCCCGGTCAACGCCCCTCGCCGGCGGCGGCCATCATCGCGGCGGCGGCGGCGGCGGGGCCGATTGATCTCTCGCCGGTCATCGAGGGACGCGAGGCGAAGGGCGGCATCATCAACCCCAACCTGGACCCCGCCGGCCGGCCGCTCTGGCCGGAGGCGTTCTGGCTGCTGCAAAATAAGACTTCAATGGTATATACCCTGGAGGCCCCGTCCGATTTTCCCCTGGCCGGGCGGGTGCGGATGCTGGTGGCGGCCCTGACCGCCGGTTTGAATCACTTCGTCTGACGCAGCTTTTTGTCCCGGTCTTCCAGCCACTTGGTCCCGAGTTCGGTCAGCGTGCGGGTCTTCAAAATGCGTTCGGCCATCGGAAACACGATCCGTTCCTCCTTGTCGAAGTGGTGGCGGGAGGTGGCCACCGCGCTCAGGAGCGTCGCCCGGGCGGTCTTGAGATTCGTCGCCTTTTGGACCTTTTCCAGGGTCTGATCAATCAGTTTGTGCTCGTCGTGGAAGGTTTCCTTCTGGCCGATTTGGTCAAAACAATGTTCCAGCGGCGCAATGAACAAATCATCCTCCGTTTTGGAATGCGGGGCCATGAGTTTGCCCATGATCAAGCCGAGCGACTTGACCTCCGCCAGCGTCCGGACCTGCGGCACGGTCGCTTCGATATGATCGAACAAATTGTGGAACACCGCATGTTCCGCCATCAGGATTTCGGTGATTTTCATATGGCTTATTGCGACGGTCAGCTTGGGTGGGCTTCCATCCCGGCGCAAGCACAAACCGGATTCCGGTCGCCAAAAACATTGTCCACCCGGCCCACGTGCGGCCAGAACTTGTATTCGAGCAGACTCGAAACCGGAAACGCCGCCTGCCGGCGTGAATAGGGCCGGTCCCATTCATCCGCCGCGATGGTATCGGCGGTGTGCGGCGCCTGCTTGAGCAAATTGTTTTTCGCGTCCGCCCGGCCGGATTCCACCGCCGCCATCTCGGCGTGAATGGCGATCATGGCGTCACAGAAGCGGTCCAATTCGTGTTTGGATTCGCTCTCGGTGGGTTCCACCATCAGCGTGCCCGCCACCGGCCACGAGAGGGTGGGCGCGTGAAAGCCGTAATCCATCAGCCGCTTGGCCACATCCTCGGCCGTCGTGCCCTTGAAGGCGCGCAAGTCCAGAATGCACTCATGCGCGACCAGTTCATGGCGGCGATAGAGCGTGGGGAAATGGGCCGCCAGCCGCTTCGAAACATAATTGGCGTTGAGAATCGCGTATTGCGTGGCTTCCGTCAGTCCCGCCCCGCCCATCATGACGATATACATCCACGAGATGGGCAGAATGCCCGCGCTGCCCCAGGGGGCGGCCGCCACGGCGCCAATCGGATTCTCGCCGCCCAGGTTGATCACCCGGTGCCCCGGCAAAAATTCCACCAGATGCTCCGCCACGCCAATCGGGCCGACCCCCGGGCCGCCGCCGCCGTGCGGGATGCAAAAGGTCTTGTGCAAATTCAGGTGGCAGACATCCGCGCCGATGAAGCCCGGACTGGTCAGCCCCACCTGCGCGTTCATGTTCGCGCCATCCATATAGACCTGCCCCCCGTGGGCGTGTACAATCTCACAAATTTCACGGATCCCCTCCTCAAACACCCCGTGGGTGGAGGGATACGTCACCATCAGGCAGGCGAGATTCGCCTGGTGGGTGTCGGCCTGGTGGCGGAGGTCGGCCAGATCAATGTTGCCGCTGGCGTCACACTTCACGGGCACCACCTTCAGGCCCGCCATCACGGCGCTGGCGGGGTTCGTGCCGTGCGCCGACGCGGGAATCAGACAGACCTTGCGGTGCGTTTCATTGCGGCTTTCATGCCAGGCGCGGATCACCAGCAGGCCGGCGTATTCGCCCTGGGAACCGGCGTTGGGCTGCAGCGAGACCGCCGCGAAGCCCGTGATTTCCGCCAGCCACGCCTCCAATTGCCCGAATAATTTCTGGTAGCCCCGCGTCTGTTTCAGCGGCGCGAACGGATGGAGCCGCGCAAATTCCGGCCACGACACCGGGAACATTTCCGCCGTGGCGTTCAACTTCATCGTGCAGGAACCCAGCGGGATCATCGAGGCCGTGAGCGACAGGTCGCGGGATTCCAGCCGCTTGATATACCGCAACATCTCGGTTTCCGAATGATACTGGTGGAATGTCGGGTGCGTGAGGAAAGGCGAAGTGCGCTCCAAGCCCGCGGGAATCCCCCCGGCTGCCAACTCCAGGTCCGGGTCCGTGGCGGCCACCGGTTTCAGGCCGAACACCGCGAGGATGGCATTCACTTCGGCCAGCGACGACCGTTCGTCGAGCGCAATGCCCACCTGGGTGGCGTCCACCTGCCGGAAATTCATCTGGCGCGCCTCGGCCGCCTGATGCAGGGCGGCGGCATTGGCGGTGGGCACCGTTAGCGTGTCAAAGTAGGTTGGATTGACCGGTGGAAAACCGCCCTGGCCGAGCCGCCGGGCCAGCAGGCCGGTCAGCGCATGAATGCGCCCGGCAATCCGCTGGAGCCCCGCCGGTCCGTGATACACCGCATACAGCGCCGCCATGTTGGCCAGCAAGGCCTGGGCGGTGCAGATGTTGCTCGTCGCCTTTTCGCGCCGGATGTGCTGCTCGCGCGTTTGGAGCGCCAGGCGCAGCGCCGGCCGGCCCCGCGCATCCTTCGAGACCCCCACGATGCGACCGGGCAGATGCCGTTTCAAGGCGTCCCGCGTGGCGAAAAACGCCGCGTGCGGCCCGCCGTAACCCAGCGGCACCCCCAGGCGTTGGGAACTGCCCACGGCCATGTCCGCGCCCCATTCCCCCGGCGGCTTGAGCAGCGTGAGCGCCAGCAAATCCGTGGCCACCGCCACCAGCGCGCCGGCGGCATGAGCCCGTTCCGTGAAGCCGGCATAATCATAAATGGCGCCCGACGTGTCGGGATATTGCACCAACGCCCCAATCACCTGTTCATTAAATTGAAACGTCGCGGGATCGCCCACCACCACTTCGATCCCCAGCGCCTGGGCACGGGTCTGCACCACTTCCACGTTCTGCGGATGGCAGCCGGCGGAGACGAACCAAATATGGCGGCCGGGTTTGAGCGCCTGGCTCATGGTCATCGCTTCCGCCGCCGCCGTGGCTTCATCGAGCATCGAGGCATTGGCCGTGTCCAGACCGGTCAGGTCCGCCACGAGGGTCTGGAAAATCAACAAGGCTTCCAGGCGGCCCTGCGAAATCTCCGCCTGATACGGCGTGTATTGTGTATACCAGCCGGGGTTCTCCAGCACGTTCCGCTGGATCACCGGCGGGGTGATGCAATCATAATAGCCCATCCCGATGAACGAGCGGTAAACCAGGTTTTGGGCCGCAATCCCCTTCAATTCGGCCAGCGCCTCGGCTTCACTCCGGGCGCCGGGCAGTTGGAGCGGGGCGGTCAGCCGGATGGCGGAGGGCACGGCCGCCGCCGTCAGCGCCTCCAGGGAGGCATGCCCCACCAAGTCCAGCATCTCCCGGGTTTCCTGCGCATCGGGGCCGATATGGCGGCGGACAAATTCCGGGTTCGGGTTCGTGATTACATTTCGCGTCAATTCCATCAAAAGAAAATAGGGTTCATCGGCGGCAATGCAAGCCGATTTGGCATTAAGCCCGCCATCGGCGAAAATTCCCGGCTCGCCATGAGCGCTGGGGTGATTTAACATGAGTGGCTTATGACGCTCTTGCCCAAACCGGATGTGATTCTCACGCATGAAAGCGACCTGGATGGTCTGCTGGCGGGCTGCCTGCTGCAACGACTGGCCTTCAAGCTCTTCGGCACGGAGACGCCGTTGGAAGCCTACCACTATAATTTTTGGAAGCAGCGCGAACTCCGCGAACGCTCGGCCTGGGTGGCGGATTTCACGTTCGAACCGCGCCTGGATCGCGAGGACTGGGTGGTGATTGATCATCATGTGACGGACGCCGTCCCCAAAAAGTGCCGGCTGATCCATGACTTGAACCAGTCCGCCGCCTCGCTCTGCTACGCCCTGTGCCGGGAACAGGGGGTGCAATCACCGGAATTGGACCGGCTGGTGCATTTGAACAATGTGGCGGATTTATTTTTGGAGGCGGACCCGGACTTTGAAATCGCGGGCGATTACGCGAACCTGGTGAAAAACTACCAGTTTTGGAATCTGCACACCCTGCTGGGCGGCCGGATCGAGAAGATACTGGACCATCCCCTGCTCGAAGTCATGGCCGTGAAGCGGCGCGTGGAAAACCCGTTGGGCTACGAATGGAGCCGGGGCAATGTGAAGGAAATCAGCCCCGTGGTGGGCTATGTGGATACGGTGGTGGGCAACAACAATCTGGTGGTTCATCAATTGCTGGAACAGCACGCGACCAAATACCCGGTGCTCGTCACCTTGTTCCGGCGCGTCAACTCCGTGTTCGCCAGTTTCCGCAGCCGCAACGGCGAGGCCATTAAAATTGCTGAAAAATTCCAGGGCGGCGGCCATCCCAACGCCGCCGGGGCGATGCTGCCCAAATCGGTCCGCAACGTACCCGATGGCATTGAGTATCTCCGGCAAACCCTGAATATCCGGAAAGAGACGCACCAAACCCGCCTGAACAGCCTCGAAAGCCTGTTCGCAGTGATCGAAGCCGAGCAGAAGTAGGCCGCTTAGCGGTGAATGTATTTGCGGCGGATGACGGTGAGGCCGGTGAACGAGAGCCCCAGCAGCGCCGCCGTCGTGCCGCCATCCGGGATGCCGATGTAATCCTGGGCGGAGGGGTTGCTGTAGTCGAAAAGGTCGGGCAGGGTCAAAGCGCCGGAATAGGCCTGGGCGTTATTATACATCGTTTGGGCCTGGGCCCCATACGTCGTGCCGGCGAAGGTGCCGCCGGCGGCAACGGCTTCCGTCATCCAGATCGCCTCCTGCAACACGGCGGCGGTGGTCGTATTCCCCTGGGCCGCCGAGTAATTCAAGGCCCAGAGTTTCTCGATGGTCACCGCCGCCGACGAGCCCATGGACACATTGCCATAGGCCGAAGTGACCGGCCCCGACGCGAGGTTGATGGGCGTGTAATTGAGCTGCGAAAAACTGCTGTCGTCGTAGAAATCAATGCAGAAAGAGTCCACCAGCGAACCGGAGCCGATCTGGTAAGTGACGAAACCCACATGCACATCAAAATTATTGATCACATAGGCCGAGTTGCCCCCCCCGGCGGGAATGTTCACGGAAATATAATCAGTGTCCCCGCCCGCCACGCCATCATAAGTCAGCGGGACCGCCCCGGCGGTGAACCGGGCCATTATCAATGCCGCCAGCGCGAGCACCGACCCGCTGACGGGTTGTTTGAGCAAGTTTGTCATGGTATGCGTCTCTTAAATTATTAAATGAATCCGGGCCGGAACCATTGGTAAATGTCTTATTAAAACATCTTTATAGTAATACAATGCCGCGCCCACCGCAAGGAATATTTCCCGGCGACGATCATTTTTTCCGAATCGCTGGCGGCGGGAGGGAGTCGGCCTCACCACACGCCGGCCCAATGGCCGCCCAGCCGGATCCAGAGCGGGACGGTGAGGAGTCCGATCAGGGAGGTGCCCAGGGCCGATTGCAGGGCGATGCGCGTGTCCCCCAGGTAATGCTTGGTGAGGGCAATGGGCAGCACCGCCGCCGGCATGGCGCCTTGGAGCAGGATGACCCGTTTGAGTTCCAACGAGCAGGGCAGCCACCGGGCGAGGAGGATGAATAACACAGGCATTACGCCCAAACGCACCACGGCGGCGGTGCTGATCACCCGGACCATGTCGGGGCTGCGAAATTCAGCGAGGTGGTCGGCCACAATTCCGCCGATGAGCAACAGCGCCAGCGGGATGGCGGATTGGCCGAGCCAGTGTATCATGGTCACGAGCAGGCGTCCCAGAAACAGCACCGGCTCCGGCGGCGTGACGCACGTGCCCAGGGCGTTGAGCGTGACCGCCAGCAACAGGGCGATGAGCGGGGCGTTCACGATTTTGCGCCAGCCGCCGGTGAAGCCCCCGCCGGTCAGCACGGCCAGCCCGAGGGTCCAGAGGGTGATTTCGGCCCCCACATTATGAATGAACAGTACGCCGGTGGTGGCGGGGTCAAACAGCATCACGCTGAGGGGGATGGTCAGGTAGGCGTAGTTTTGCAATCCGGTGGTGAAGCCGAAGGTGCGCCGTTGCGGTCCGGCGGGCAACCCCGCCAGACGGCCCGCCAACAGGGCCACGCCAAACCCCGCCGCCACCATCACCATACCGACCAGCGGCGGCAGCAGCAGGTTTTCCGGCCGACGGAGGGCGGCGTTGCCCAGCACGGAATCAAAGATGAGCGCCGGGAGCAGCAGGTTAATGCTGATGCGGAGCAGACTGGCCTCGGCGGCCTGCGCCAGCCAGCCGCGCGACCGCAACCGCCAGCCCACGGCCATGAGGCCAAACACCGGCAGGACGGCGCCCAATACGGTTAAGAATTCTTTCACCGCCGGAATTAAAGCACAAACGGCGGGCGGAAGAAATCATTCCATTTCCCGCCCGTGAGACCCCTCGTGGCCGGATGCAATCCAAACCCGGAAGTTGGGGCGCGCGCCGGTTCAACTCTTGGCTGCGGTCAACTTCAGCAGCACCACGCCGTGCGCCGGGATCGTCAGCCTGAGCGTCCCCTTGGCGTCGGGCAAATCCGTTTGCCGCCAGAGATCGCGGACATGGCTGACGCCTTTAAAGCCGAGGTAACTCAGCTTGTTGAAGTTGATTTTTTCCGGGGTGTCGCCACGATTGAAAAAGCCCAGCGCGTGCGCGCCATCCTCGAGTTCCTTTTGGTAAACATCCACCGGACCGAGCGTCGCCGCCCGGCGGGCGGGTTGGCCCAGGGCGTCCTGGTCCAGCGCCAGCACTTCGTCATTGCTCAACAGGCCGAGGGTGAAGGCGTCCATCTGTTCAAGGTCGCAGCCGATCAACAACGGGGCCGACAGCAGGCACCACATGCTCAGGTGCGTGTATTGTTCATCCGGCGTCAAGTGGGAGGAATGCAGGCTGGGCCCCCAACCGACGCGGCCGACCACCAGCATGTCCGGGTCATTCCAATGTCCGGGCCCGCCATAGGGCGTCCAGGGATCCTGCGAAAAAGCGATTTCCGAGACGCCGTAGTTGTAACCGGCCCGCGGGTTTTCATTCCAACCATCGTAGATGTCACAAGTGGTGCGCCAGCAATTGGCCAGCTTGGCCCAGTCGGCGGCATGATCGAAGGGCGCGGTGTTGGACAGGCTGAAAATGATGTCCCGATGCGTCTTGCGCAGGGCCTTGGACATTTCGGCCGTATGCGCCACATCAATCGGCTCCCAGTCAAACTTCAGATAATCAAAACCCCAATCCGCCCATTGCTGCGCGTCGTTTTTGGCAAAATAATATTTGCCGTGATGCCAGAATTTACTGCTCGCCAGGGATTGGGCCCACGCGCCGGCGGGATCGTCGCTGGAACCGCCGGGGTATTTGGCGTAGGAGGTGATCCACGGCGTGGAATAAATGCCGGCCTTGAGGCCGAGGTCATGGATTTGACGGCACAGGGCCTGCATGTCCGGGAATTTTTCATTCGCCTGGAGGGCGTGGAGCGGGCCGCCGCGCCGGCCCTGCCAGGTGTCATCAATGTTGACATAGGTCCAGCCGTGGTTGATGAGGCCGGAAGCCACCAGGGCGCGCGCGGAGCGCAATACTTTTTCCTGATCCACCGCGCCCGCCCAGCAATTCCAACTGTTCCAGCCCATCGGCGGCGTCAGGGCGATTTGTTCGCCCACGACGATGCGGAAGGGTTTCTCGTTCGTGCCCAGGGCATTGGCGGCGCGCAATACGACGGGATACACTCCGGCGTGGCGGAGGGCGCCGGTAAGGCGTCCGTTGGCGGCATCCAGTTTCAGGCCCGCCGGAAGTTGATCCACGTCAAAGTGCATCGGCCGGTCGCCGGTGGCGGGAATGGTGTAGAGGAATTCCGCCCGGGGCCGCACGCCGAACACGCCGGGGCCGTTGAGGCGGGGGGTGGCGGGCGGCGGCGGCGTCAGCGGGGCGGGCAGATCCTGCGCCCGGAGTCCGGCCCCCAGCCCCAGTGCCAGTAATAAAGCCAAAAATCCGCCAACCGCTCCCCGGCTCAGGCTGCGACCCGGGACGTCAGAATATTTAACTCTCAGTGTGTATGGCATGGTTTGATGATGCACGTTCCCGGAATCATCGCAAGCAAAACGCCACTGGAAATGAACCGTTTCCGACTAAGCCGTAATCAGGCAATTGAAAAAGAGCTTGACCGCAGATGGACGCAGATGAGGAGAGATGGCAAAGCCCGAACAACCAAGGCCACAACGGGTACTCGGGCAGGCATGGCCTGGATCAACTTTTCCGCTCGGTTTTTATCTGCGTGCATCGGCGTTGATCTGCGGTTGAAATGAATGGTTCCGGCTATGGCTTGAGGTTTTGCGGGGCCGGGCCCGGAGACACCGGGACGGCGGCCGGCTTCCAATCCCGGGGATATTTCTTGAGGATCGCGGCATGATGCCGGGCCGGGGCGTCATGGAAATCCATCTTCACCCAGGGTGAAGTCTGAAACGCCTTCTCCGAGATCCCCTCCGGGGCGGGCCCGGTCACCCAGGCATCGCCTTTCAGATAATGATAGAGGTGCTGGTGCGGGTTGTAATAGACCCCGTAGTTGGGATAATAAACATAATCGTCGGGAATCTCGACCGGGGCCGCCGTGGAAGGGGCCAAGGCCACGGGCGGAGCCAACGGTGCCGCTGGCGCGGTGGGAGCCACCGGCGCCGTTGGTGCGGTGGGCGCCACCGCCACCGGCGGCGCCGTCGGCGCCGAAGGGGCAACGGAAACGGGCGGAGCCAACGGTGCGGAAGGGGTCAATACCGCCAGGCCTTGCACCATCGGGAGGGGTGCGGTTAACCCGGAATCCCCACCCCGGACGGTTCCAGTGAATTCGATCGGCATCGCCATCAGCACCGCCCCCAACACGAGTCCCATGGATTTGCTTTTCACGACCCGTATTTGGTTGCTCATGCAGGAAGAATAATCCTGAAAGTCGGGCCCTACCATGGGGTGAAATCCCCATTACGCCTGTTTCAAAGCCGCCGCCGCGATGAATTTTTGCACGGTTTCCGTCCGGTGATCCGTTCGGCTGGCGGCCCCGACGAGCAAAGGCGGCGGGGCGGGGTCCAGCGGGATGATTTTCAGGCGCGGCCCGACCATGCAGGCCAGGCTGCCCGGCACCAGGGCGATGCCGCGGCCGGCCTCGACGGCGGCGATGAGACCGGTGACCCCCTCGTGCTCCTCCGCAATGTGCGGTTTGGCGCCGATCCCGGCGAAGAGGACAACCGTTTGCGCGTGGTATTCGGGATAATCCCGGCGGTTATAGGCGATGAGCGGTTCCCCGGCGGCGGCAGCCAGCGCGACCACTTTCCGGCCGGCAAACGGATGCTGCGGGGACACGGCCGCGCACAACGGATAACGCGCCAGTTCATCCCAGTGCAGGCCGCGCAGGCTTTTTTCCGGCGGCTGCACCAGCAGGGCCACATCAAGTTTGCCGGCGCGTAATTGGGCCAGCATTTCGCCGGTGGAAAGGTCGTGCAACGCCACCCGCACGCCCGGAAATTCGTTTTGAAACGAGCGCAGCGCCTGGGGCAGAATCTGCACGGTCAGCGAGGGCGCATAGCCAACTTGAATCTCGCCCGATTGCCCGTCGGCCGCCACCCGGGCCGCCGCGACGGCCGCCGTCACGCGCTCGATCACGGCGCGGGCCTCGGTCAAAAACACCCGGCCCGCCGGCGTGAGCCGCACGGATTTGGCGCTGCGCTGGAGCAGGAGAAAGCCGATTTCCCCCTCCAGATCGCGGATTTGCCGGCTCAGCGCGGGTTGCGAAACATGCAACCGCCCGGCGGCGCGCGTGACGTTCTCCGCCTCGGCGACCGCGATAAAATACCGTAAATGGCGCAGTTCCATGATGGCGAGCATACCTCAAAGCCGGGTCATTGGCCAGTCAGTTGCTTGCGTCAAAAACGGGGACATCACCCCAAACCATAGCCAGACGCGGGGAATTGAGGAAGTTTGGCGGGTTCCCGGTTGGCCGGCCGATCCTATCGGACGTGTGCCCTCCCCCGGCGTTTTCGTGGAATTTTCCATCCTGTCCATTCGGTTAATCCTGTCAAAACGTTCGCGTATTTCGATTGTTTCGTGGTAACAATGTCCCATTGCTTTGCCTTTATAGCCTCGTTTGGTGGTAGCTCGGCCGGCCTGTCCGACATCCCATCTGCGTCCATCTTGTGTTCATCCGTGAAATCCGTGGTCAACAACTCCCCCCGTCTTGGTTCGGGTTCTTCGCTGTTTTCGGTGGAATCCACCCGGGCTTGGCCCGGTGCGCCGGGGCCAGCCACCGGGTCAAACGTCGCTCCGCGAGGGCCAAACCGGAGGCTAAAAACTTATGCTCGTATCGGCTGGATTAACGT
>Ga0302279_10001658_pt1 | contig 31213 bp, 28 predicted proteins | sample III_Bog_N3_3_FD_194541 | JGI IMG/M metagenome (GOLD analysis project Ga0302279, IMG submission 194541) | Peat permafrost microbial communities from Stordalen Mire near Abisko, Sweden - III_Bog_N3_3 | ecosystem: Environmental > Terrestrial > Soil > Wetlands > Peat | place: Sweden: Abisko... | reverse complement strand
GAAGTCGCGATCGACCATCATCATCGGTGTCGAGGCGCTCTCGACCGCGGTGCGCAGGCCGTCGGCCTCGCTGAAGGTGGGAAGTTCGCCGGCGTCCTGGGAGGCGCGGGCGACTGCTGAACGGGTCATGTGGGTTTCCTTTTGCTCCGGGGAGCGGAACTCGCGTGGGGAACGGGATGGCGGATGGACAGACCGAGCCCCGGAAGGCGGCCTGTGGACATTGGAGGTGGGCTTGGGCGCATGGTCGGAGCCCCTACGCCGCCAGCGCCGACGCGCCGAGCGTCAGCACCTTGTCGACGTCGAGGGCGAGAAGGAGGTCGCCGTCCAGCCGGTAGAGACCCGAGCAGAGACCGCGCCAAGACGCGGCGACGGTCACCGGCGTCGGCTCGTAGGCGCTGTTGGGGAGCCAGAGCACGTCGCCGACATCGTCGACGAGCAGGGCGTAGAGTTCGCCCAGTCGCTCGACGATGACGCACATGAATCCCCTGTCCGCCGGGCGGGCCGGCATGGCGAGGCGAATTCTCAGGTCCACCGCGGTGACGATCCGGCCCCGCAGGTTCAGCGACCCGGCGATTTCCGGCGGCGCCAGAGGGATGATGTTGATCTCGGTGCGACTGATTACGTCCTGCACCCGCATGACCGGCACGCCGAAAGTCTGGGCGCCGATACGAATGGAGACCAGGCCTTCGACCTCGGCGGCGCCGCCGTCGCTGTGTTCCAGGGCCATCAGGCCGCTCCCCTGAGGTCGAACGCCGCTGTTTCCGGCTCCAGCGTCCCGGAGACAGCGTCAAGGATGGTGGTGGCGTTGAACGGCGCCGCTCCTGGCTTATGCATCGCCAGGCTCAGCAGCGGCGTCCCCCCCCAGTTCGCGGCCTGCTGGAACGCTGTCACGAACCGCTTCGTGTCTGGTCCGTTCATCAGCGTGTCGGCCATGATCAGGTCGAAGCGTTCGCCCGCATCGTGAAGCCTCAGCGCCGCCTCGGGATCCTCGGCGACGGAGACGTCGTAGCCGGCCTGAGCTAGCAGCGGCGCGAGCAGGACCTGACTGAAGGGACTGGCGTCCACGACGAGGAGACGGCGATGACGCTGGCCGTCCAAGGCCGCGCGGTCCGATGGGCGGAGGACGGTCGGCTCTTCGGTCCCGATCGCGCGGCGCCAATAATAGTCCACGTCGATCAGCTCCGTCGCACGTTCGGCGATGATCAAACTGCCGAGGGAGCCGGGTCCGCTCGGGGTCAGGTCGCTGACCATGGCGCATTGGACGATGTCGATGATCTCATCGACCAACAAGCCGGCCGAGCGGTCGTCGCGGACGAAGACCAGCAGGGGGCGAAGGCCGCCGGGGACGGAACGCGCGATGGCGTTTCCGTCCGCCCCGACCACGGGCATCAACTGGCCGCGGTACTGGACGACGCTGCGGCCATCGACCCACTCGATCTGGCTGCTGTCGACTTCCTCGATCCGCGACACCTCTCCCAGAGGCGCGCCCTTGAAGGTGTCATCGGCGGCGCGGAAAAGCAGAACGTCGGCGCGAGCGACGCCGACCTGAGTGGGTATGTCGGACTCTTCCTCGATGGACACGCCGCTGCGGCCGGAGCCGGTCTCAAGGGACATGCCCTTGAAGTCGAGGATCATGATCACCGCCCCATCGCCGAGGATGGTGGCGCCCGAGTAGATCTTCAGGTTGCGCAGCACGCTGGCCACGGGCTTGACCACGATCTCCTCGGTGTCGAAGACCCGGTCGACGATGACGCCGAAGCTGAAGGCGCCGACGCTGGCCACGACGATGCAGGTCTCTTCGCGGGGTGTGTCATTGGCTGAAAGGCCCAGCAGGGTCTCCAGGGAGACCAGCGGCAGCAGTCGGTCGCGCAGACGCAGCACCGCCGCCCCATTGATATATTCGATGGTCCGGCCCGAAGCGTCGCTGGCGCTGACCAGCTCGACCACGCTCGACTGGGGCATGGCGAACCGCTCGCCGTGGCATTCGACGATCAAGGCCGAGATGATCGCCAGCGTGAGCGGGATATGAATGGTGAAGCGCGTGCCGGCGCCCTCCACCGAGGTCAGCTCGACGACGCCGCCGATCTTCTCGATATTGGTCCGCACCACATCCATGCCGACGCCGCGGCCGGAGACCGCGGTGACTTCGGCGGCGGTGGAGAAGCCCGGCAGGAACACCAGCTGACGCGCCTCGGCGTCGGACATGGTTTCGGCCTGGGCCTCGGTGACAAGGCCGCAGCTGATCGCCTTGGTGCGGATCTTCGACGCCGAAAGACCTCGCCCGTCGTCGGACATCTCGATGACGATGGCGCCGCCTTCGTGCCTTGCCGACAGGGAGATGCGCCCCGTCTCCGGTTTTCCTGCCGTCAGGCGCTCGGCCGGCCCCTCGATCCCATGATCGGCGGCGTTACGCACCATGTGCGTCAGTGGATCCTTGATCAGTTCGAGCACCTGGCGGTCCAGCTCGGTGTCCTGGCCGCGCAGGGTCAGGTCGATCTTCTTGCCCAGGTCGTTGGCCAGGTCGCGAACCAGCCTCGGCAGCTTGGCCCAGGCGCCGTTGATCGGCTGCATTCGCGTGGTCATCACGCCCTCCTGCAGCTCGCTGGTCACCTGGTTCAGGCGACTGAGCGGGCCGGCGAAGGCGCTTTCCGGGTCGAGGCGGACGAGCTGAAGCAGCTGATTGCGGATCAGCACCAGTTCGCTGACCACAGTCATCGTGTTTTCCAGCGCCTCGACGCTGACCCGAATGGTTTGGGCCGCGACGGGTTCTGCCGTCGGCGCAGGCCGAGCAGGTGTCGGCGCTATTTCGAGCCGGGCGAGCGCGGGGGCGGATGCGGGGATCGGCGCCGCGCCAGACGTGCCGGGCATGACGAGCGCCATCAGGGCGTCGACGTCGGTTGGAGCAATATCCAGCGCGACCAGCGACTCGCCGACGAGGTCGCTCACGGCGGCGATCAGCGCCGGCGTGGGCATGTCGCCGGTGAGGCCGCGGATCTGGCCGGCGAAGTGGTCCGCGCCTCCGAACCCTCGGGCCGCCGCGCACAGTCCGTCGCGCAGGGACGCCTGCAGCCGATCCGGATTGACGCCGCCCAGAGCCTCGGCGAGGGCCGGCGATGCGCCGAACCGGCCGATCGCCATCTCGCAGGCCGCATCGAGGCTGGCCTCGCCGCCGAGGCGGGCCAGGAGCGGTCCGGCAGCGGGCGCAGTTGTAGTTGTCTCGTAGACGGGCGCCGGGGCCGACATTGGCTCTTTGCCAGCCGACACCCGAGAGGCCATTTCCAACCGCCCCACCAGGGCCGTGTCGTCCCCGACCAGCTCGACTCCGTCCCGCGCGAGACCCTCCACAAGCGACCGGATCACGTCGACGGTCTCCAGCACCGCCGACACGGCTTCCGCCGTCACGGCGACGGAGGCGTCGCGAAAGCCGCCAAGCACCGTCTCGGCCGCATGCGCCAGCCCCTGCAGGCGCACCAGACCGATGAAGCCGCAGGTGCCCTTGATGGTGTGGATCAGACGAAAAACCTCACCCAGGAGTTGGGGATTTTCCGGGGCTTGTTCGAAGCGAACCAGCTCGCTGTCGAGGGCTTCAAGACCTTCAAGGGTCTCGGCGACAAAGTCCTGAATCAGGTCGTCCACGCTTGCTCCCAGTATGCTTCGTAAAACCCGATCGCAGGGGTTCGCGAGGATCTGGAGTAGCTTGGAGTTCGAGTATTAATCGCCACTTAAATTACTACGCCACCCAAGATATCGAACTTGCGACAACCTGGCGCATCCCGTGTCATATTGTCGCAGATTAGTATAGAGCTAGTCACCTCCGAGTATGTGAAAGTTTTTATTCAGGAATAGCGGCTGAAATCGCCGCAGAGGAATCGCCCTCGTGCGCGGAGACACACCGGATGAGCGTCGACAAGACGATGAGAGTCCTCGTCGTGGATGACTACAAATCCATGGTCCGCATCATTCGCGGACTGGTGGAGCAGCTGGGCTTTCAGAATGTCGATGACGCAACTGACGGCCATTCCGCTTTAAGCCTGCTGCGGGAGAAGCCGTTCGGTCTGGTCCTCTCCGACTGGAACATGCAGCCCATGACCGGTCTGGACCTGCTCAAGGCGGTGCGCGCCGACGAGCGGACCAAGTCGGTGCCCTTCGTCATGGTGACCGCCGAGGCCAAGACCGAGAACGTCATCGCCGCCAAGCAGGCCGGCGCCAGCAACTACATCATCAAGCCCTTCACGCTTGCGGTGCTGAAGCAGAAACTCGCCTCCGTCCTCGGAGAGCTTTGAGGTGAACGCACCGGCGCCGGAGGGCTTCGACCCCGCGGAGGTGCTGGCCGAGATCGGCGCTCTGCGTCAGGAACTGTTCGAATCGGCGGATGCGATCCTGTTCGCCGCGGAGACCGGACTCCAGCGGCTCAGCGCTCACAGGCGCGGCGATGCGGCCGCCCTGGGGGACATTGAGCGGTTGCTGTGCGCGGTGCTGGGCGCGTGCGCATTTCAGGACCTGACCGGACAGAGGCTCGACAAGATCGAGCGCCGGCTCGCCGGCGAACGCTCGGGCCCCAATGACCTTCTCCACGGTCCGGCGCTGCGTGGCGAGGGTCTGGATCAAGCCGCGGCCGACGCCCTTTTCGCCGACGAACCCTGTCCTGGCGGCGCGTGATGCGCGGCTGGTCGTATTAGAGAGACTGAAGATGTCTGCCCCGGCTCGCATCAACCTGCGCAAGACCAAGGTCCTTGCCGTCGATGACAATCCTCAGGCGATGGATATCTTGTCGCAGATCCTGCTGGGCTTCGCCGTGGAGCAGACCTGTCGCTGCCAGGACGCCGACGACGCGCAGGACAAGCTCAAATCCATCGCCTTCAACCTGGTGATCGTCGACGACCAGATGCCGCGAATGAGCGGTTTCGACCTGATCGCCTCGATCCGTCGCGACCCGATATCGCGAAATCACACGGTTCCGATCATCCTAGCGGCCGGCAACCCGTCCCAGCAGCTCGTCGTCCGGGCCCGTGACTGCGGCGCCAATCTGGTGATCGCCAAGCCGATTGTGCCGGGCGTGTTGCTGGCGCGCATGCAGTGGCTGGCCCAAAACAATCGCGCCTTCGTCACCAGCGACACCTACAACGGACCGGACCGTCGCTTCAAAGCGACGCCGCTGCCGCTCGGTGTCGCCGAGCGCCGCACGGAGGCTCTGAGACTCATGGCCGCCCCGGAGCGCGAGCTGTCGCAAGACGAAATCAGTTCCCTCTTCTAGTCGAGACCGACGCCCCCATGGCCGCCACCCGCATCTTCACCCCCAAGAACCGCCTCGCCGGAATAATCGGCGATTCGCAAGACCCGACCGCTGAGGCGCTGCAGGCGCGGGCCGAGGCGCGAGTCGAGTCCTTGAAGGAGGACATCGAGCAGTTTCTGGCCCAGAGGGTCGCCACGATCGAGCGCATCGCCACGGAGCGCGAGGATATCCTGTTCGCCGAGTGCTTGGCGCTGGGCGAGGCGGCCCTCTCGGTCTGCGAGGTCGCCGGTTCGGCGGGGCATAAGACGCTCGGCGAGGTTGCCCGGGGAATCCACGCCATGGTCGACGCCCTCGTCACCCAGGGCGTGTGGCACACCGAAGCTCTTCAAGCCCACATGAACGCCCTGGCGGTCGTGGCCGCCAACCCTGAGACGCCGGTCGAAGACGTCGGCAAGATGCTGGCGCGGCTGAAGGCAATGCGAGACCGGATCGGGGTGCAAGATTGACCGCGGGATCATGGCCGACGCGCGTCGCGCCAAACCGGCCGGCGGCTGATGGAGGTCCCCGGCGTCGGCCCGCTGCTCGCTAGCGCACTTGTGGCCGCCGTCGCCGATCCGCGTAGCTTCCGATCCGGCCGCGACCTGGCGGCGTGGATCGGGCTAGTCCCCGAACCAGGTCTTTGGCTTTCGGCAAGGAAGCGGACCTGCGGTCCGTCCCAGTAAGGTCCCTGGCGGCCAGTTCTGCTCATACGATGCTGTTGATCTGATCGCGCAGGTCGCGCAGCGAGTCCCTCTCCCAACCAACGCGGGTCTGAAACTCGCCATCGGCGATATGCACGCCGTTGCATATACCTTCGGTCCTCTTCGGAACGATGGCTCGCCTTCCTGCGCCGCGTCTGCCCGCCATGCGGTTCAAATGGAGAACCCTGTTGCTAGTCTCGGCGGGTTCGGACCTCGGGCTCGGGGCTGAAACCCGCCCTCCATCCAGTCCTGATAGAGCGCGATCTCGCTGGCCGGCCAGGGTGCGTCCGGCGGCATGGTCTTGTTGGCGTTCCGCTTGTGCGGCGCACGTGCCATTCTGGCCGCGCCCCGCCGACTTACCTTGGGCGGCCTGAAGGAGCCATATGCCCGCACGCAGCAGCAAGCTGGTCCGTTCGCCCTGGGCCTCGCCGCGGGATCGGGCCACCGAGCGGGAAGAGAAGATGGAGGCGGTGCTGCATGCCGCCGCCCAGGCGTTCAGCGAGAACGGCTACCATCGCACCTCCCTCGACGGGATCGCCGAGCGGCTGGGGATCACAAAGCCGACGCTCTACTATTACGCCGCCGGCAAGGACGAGCTGATCGCGGCGGTGGTGGCGCGGGCGCTCGACCAGATCCGCGCCTTCGGTCCGGCCGACGCGCACGCCTCCGGCCTTGAGCAGTTGAAACAGCTGCTGCGCCGCTACGCCGAGGTGGTGGCCACCGACTTCGGCCGCTGCCTGGCGCAGCTGAACGACGCCGACGTGGGCGAGCCGGTGGCCGAGCGGATTCGCGATGGCAAGCGGACCATCGACCACCACTTGCGGGCGCTGATCGATAAGGGCAAGGCCGACGGCTCGATCGCTCCCTGCGACACCCGGCTGACCGCCTTCATGCTCGGTGGCGCGATCAACGGCATCGGCCGCTGGTACCGGGACGGCGGCGAGCTCAGCCCCGCCGCGGTGGGGGAAATCTATGTCGGTCAGATGGTCGACGGGCTGGCGCCCCGGGGGTGATCGCAATTCTCATTGCTACTGCTCGGTAACCTACTTACTACAGATCAAGCCCGGCTCGCGGGCGGCGACGGGAGGCACGCATGGGACCGAGCTTCGTCAACGCCATCCGCGCGGCGGCCACCGACCTTTCGGCGCCCGCGTCGGTGTTCGAGGGCCGCACCCGCGACTGGGGCGGGCTGCTTGACCGCGTCGCCCGGCTGGCCGGGGGACTCAAGGCCCGCGGCGTCGAGACCGGCGACCGGGTGGCGGTGCTGAGCGCCAACAGCGACCGCTACATGGAGCTCTATCTGGCGATTCCCTGGGCCGGGGCGGTGATCGCGCCGCTCAATCCGCGCTGGAGCGTCGAGGAGAACCGCTACGCCCTGGAAGACTGCACGCCGAAGCTGATCGTCGTCGGCGACGGCGCCGGCGAAGCGGCGGTCGATCTGATGACCGAACTGCCGCTGCAGCTAGTGTGGGCCGCCTCAGGCCCGGCGCCCAGCGGCTGGACCGAATACGAAGCGCTGCTGGAGGGTCCGCCGATGGAGCCGCTCCCGCGCGGCGGCGACGATCTGCTCGGCATCTTCTACACCGGCGGCACCACCGGCCGCTCCAAGGGCGTCATGCTGAGCCACGCCGGGCTGGTGAGCAATTGCCGGGCGATCCGCGGCTCAGGCGTCTTCCCGCAAGGCTGCCAGGGCCTGGTGGTGGCGCCGCTGTTCCACCTGGCCGCCGGCGCGGTGCTGAGCACGATCATGATGACCGGCGGGGCGGCGGTGATCCTCGCCGCCTTCAACCCGGCCGCCACCCTTGAGGCGATCGACGAGGGCGCGGTCAGCGACGCGCTCCTGGTGCCGACGATGATCCAGATGCTGCTGGACGACCCGGCCTTCGATCCCGCCCGGCTCTCGCGCCTTCAGCGGATCATCTACGGCGCCTCGCCGATCACCGAGGCGACCCTCGACCGGATTATGACCGCCGCGCCGCATGTGGATTTCTTTCAGGCCTACGGCATGACCGAGGTCTCCTGCGCGGCGACCATCCTGGGGCCCGAATTCCATCGCGGCGAGCACCGGGCGGCGGGCCGTCACCGGGCCGCGGGCCAGGCCATCGCCGACACCGAGGTGATTGTCGCCGGTCCCGACGACCGCCCGCTGCCGCCGGGCGAAGTCGGCGAGATCCTGGTGCGCGGCGCGGGGCTGATGCGCGGCTACTGGAACCAGCCGGAACTGACCGCCGAGGCCCTGCGCGGCGGCTGGATGCACACCGGCGACGGCGGCCGGATGGACGACCTCGGTCTCGTCTATGTGGTCGACCGCCTGAAGGACATGATCGTCACCGGGGGCGAGAACGTCTATTCCGGCGAGGTCGAGAGTGCGCTCTCCAAGCACCCGGCGGTCGCCCAATGCGCGGTGATCGGCGTGCCCGACGAGCGCTGGGGCGAGCGGGTGCATGCGGTGATCGTGCCGCGCGCGGGGGCGCTGGTCGCCGCCGACGATCTGGTCGCCCACTGCCGCTCGCTGATCGCCGGCTACAAGTGTCCGCGGACCATCGAGCTGCGCGCGGAGCCGCTGCCGCTGTCGGCCGCCGGCAAGGTGCTGAAGCACGTGCTGCGCGAGCCCTACTGGCAGGGACGGGACCGCAATGTCGCCTAGCCGCTCGCCCTGGATCGACGACGAACTGGCCATGCTGCAGGACAGCGTGGCGCGGTTCCTGGAACGCGAATTCCTGCCGCACGCCGAACGCTGGCGGCAGGAGAAACAGGTGGATCGCGCCGCCTGGCTGAAGGCCGGCGAGGCGGGCCTGCTCTGCGCCAGTATCCCCGAGGCCTACGGCGGCGGCGGCGGCACCCTGGCGCACGAGGCAGTGATCCATCAGGAGATCACCCGCGCCGGGCTGGCCGGCGGTTTCGGGGCCGGCAACAGCGTCTCTTCGGCGATTGTCGCCCACTACATCCTGTCCTACGGCACGGAAGACCAGAAGCAGCGCTGGCTGCCCAAGATGGCGCGGGGCGAAATCATCGGCGCCATCGCCATGACCGAGCCGGACGCCGGCTCCGACCTGCAGGCGGTGCGCACCACCGCCAAGCCGGGGGATGGCGGCTATCGCCTCAACGGCCAGAAGACCTTCATCAGCAACGGCCAGAGCGCCGACCTGATCGTGGTGGTCGCCCGCACCGGAGACGAGCCGGGCGCCAAGGGCCTGTCCCTGGTGGCGCTGGAAACCGAGGGGGCCGAGGGCTTCCGCCGCGGCCGCAAGCTGGAGAAGCTGGGCATGCACGCCCAGGACACCTCCGAGCTGTTCTTCGACGATGTGTTCGTCCCCGCCGCCAATCTGATCGGCGAGACGCCCGGCGTCGGCTTCGGCCAGCTGATGAACCAGCTGGCCTGGGAGCGGATGATCATCGCCATCGACGCCACCGTGAACATGGAGCGCGCGGTCCGTTTGACCACCGACTATGTCCGCGAGCGGAAGATCTTCGGCAAGCCGCTGATGTCGTTCCAGAACACCGAGTTCGTGCTGGCTGACGCGAAGACCGAGGCTGTCGTCGCCCGCACCCTGGTGGACGCGCTGATGGTGCGCCTGCTGGCCGGTGAGCTCGACGGCCCCACCGCCGCCATGGCCAAGCTGTGGACCACCGAGACCCAGTGCAAGGTGATCGACGCCTGCCAGCAACTGTTCGGCGGCTACGGCTACATGGCCGAATACCCCATCGCCCAACTCTACGCCGACGCCCGCGTCTCCCGTGTCTACGGCGGCGCCAGCGAAGTCATGAAGCTGATCATCGCCCGCACCCTCTAGCGGCGCGCGAAATTCAAGGAGCCCGAACGATGACTACGAAAGCCAGGATCGCCGGCGTCGGCATGATCCCTTTCACCAAGCCAGGCCAGAGCGAGGACTGGGACGTGATGGCCGAGAAGGCCGTGCGCATGGCGCTGGCCGACGCGGGCATAGGCTATGAGCTGATCCAGCAGGCCTACGCCGGCTATGTCTATGGCGACTCTACGGCGGGGCAGTCGGCGCTGTACCGGGTGGGGATCACCGGCATCCCGATCGTCAACGTCAACAACAACTGCTCCACCGGCTCGACCGCCCTCTATCTGGCGCGGCAGATGGTGGAGATGGGCGCGGCGGACTGCGTGCTGGCGGTGGGCTTCGAGCAGATGAACCCGGGCGCCCTCGGCATGGCCTTCAACGACCGCAAGCGCACCCTCGACCTGCAGCTTTCCAAGCAGATCGAGATCCAGGGCTGGGAGAAGGACGCGCCGATGGCCGCTCAGCAGTTCGGTGGCGGTGGCCTCGACTACCAGGCCCAACACGGCGCCAGCGACGAGGCCTTCGGCCTGATCTCGGTGAAGGCCCGCAAGCACGCCGCCCACAACCCCCTGGCGGTGTTCCGCGACCCGCTGACTCTGGAGGAGGTGATGGCGTCGAAGCACCTGTTCGGCCCGATCACCCGCTTCCAGGCCTGCCCGCCCACCTGCGGCGCGGCGGCGGCGGTGCTGGTCTCGCCGGCCTTCGCGGCCAGGCACAATCTCACCGCCGGGGTCGAGATCGTCGCCCAGGCGATGACCACCGATTTCGCCGACACCTTCGAGGGCAAGTCGATGATGAAGGTGATCGGCTACGACATGACCAAGTCCGCCGCCGACCAGGTCTATGAAGCCGCCGGCGTCGGCCCCGACGACATCGACGTGGTCGAGCTGCACGACTGTTTCACGCCCAATGAGCTGATCAGCTACGAGGCGCTCAGCCTCTGCCCCGAGGGCGGCGCGGAGAAATACATCCGCGACGAAGACAACACCTACGGCGGCAAGCACGTCACCAACCCGTCGGGCGGCCTGCTCTCCAAGGGCCATCCGCTGGGCGCCACGGGCCTGGCGCAATGTTTCGAGCTGACCCACCAACTGCGCGGCGACGTCGACCGGCGGCAGGTGGAGGGCGCGCGCCTGGCGCTGCAGCACAACCTCGGCCTCGGCGGCGCCTGCGTGGTCACGCTCTACGGCCAGGCCTGACCCCATGGCCATCGACAAGGCCAAGCATATCGGCGTGGTGTCCGAGCCGCGGGCGGTGACGATTGAGTCCGGCTTCCTGAAATTCTTCGCCAGGGCCACCGGCGAGGCGAACCCGATCTATTTCGACGAGGACGCCGCCCGGGCCGCCGGTCATCCGGCGCTGCCGGCCCCGCCGACCTATCTGTTCTCGCTGGCCCTTGCAGCGCCGGCCAGGCGTGGCGAGGTGCTGGACCCGAAGAACGGCATCGGCGTCGACCTGCAGCGGATCCTCCATGGCGAGCAGTCGTTCGCCTATCACCGGCCGATCCACGCCGGCGACCGACTGACGCTCACCACCACCACCAGGGACATCTACGAGAAGCGCGGTGGGGCGCTGGAATTCATCGTCCAGGACACCCGGGCGGTGAACGACGCCGGCGAACTCTGCGCCGAGATGAGCGTCACCACGGTGGTGCGCAATGGATAGCGCCCTGACGGCCGGGGCCAGCCTGCCCGAACACATCCGCGGTCCGATCACCCGCACGACCCTGGCGCTGTTCGCCGGCGCCTCCAACGACTACGTGCCGCTGCACATCGACAGCGACTACGCCAAAGCCGCCGGCATGGACGACGTGTTCGCGCACGGCATGCTGTCGATGGCCTATCTCGCCCAGGCGCTTGGGACCTGGGCGTCGGCCGAGCGCCTAAGGCGCTGGAGCGCCCGATTCACCGCCATCACCCCGCTGCACGCCACCATCCACTGCCGGGGCGAAGTGGTGGAGATCTTCGAGGAGGACGGCGAGCGGCGGGCGCGGCTGAAGATCGGCGCCTGGACCGACCAGGATTTGCAGACGCTCGACGGCGAAGCCGTCGTGGCGATGGATTGAAATAGGGAACGAGAGTTTGGGCAAGCTTGCAGGCAAGGTCGCGATCATATCGGGGTCGGGACGCGGGATCGGCCGCGCGCTGGCGCTGAAACTGGCGTCGGAGGGGGCCAACGTGGTGGTCAACGACCTCGACGCCGGCCCGGCGGCGGAAACGGTGGCGGCGATCAAGGCTGCAGGCGGCAAGGCCGTGGCCTGCGTCGGCAATGTCACCGTCGAGGACTTCGGCGAGCGCTTCGTAAAGATGGCCATCGACACCTTCGGCGGCCTCGACATCATCATCAACAACGCCGGCTACACCCGCGACGCGGTGATCCAGAAGCAGACCGACGAGCAGTTCCAGTCGATGCTGGACGTGCACGTGCTGGCGCCGTTCCGCATCCTGCGCGCCGCCGCCGAGCCGATCCGGCTGATGGCCAAGGAAGAGGCCGCCGCCGGCCGCGAAGTCATCCGCAAGGTGGTCAACATCTCCTCCATGGCCGGCACCAACGGCAACGCCGGCCAGGTCAACTATTCCTCGGCCAAGTCGGCCCTGGTCGGCATGACCAAGACCCTCTCCAAGGAGTGGGGCCGCTACAAGGTGTGCGTGAACTGCGTCGCCTTCGGCTTCATCGAGACGCGGCTGACCAAGGCGATGGACGATCCGGAAACCCAGATCGAGATCGAAGGCAAGACCATCCAGGCGGGCGTACCCGGCGCGATGCTGGGCCAGCTGAAGACCATGGTGCCGCTGGGCCGGGCCGGGACGCCCGAGGAAGCCGCCGGCGGCGTCTATCTGTTCTGCATTCCCGAGAGCGACTACGTCAGCGGCCAGGTGCTGCTGGTCGGCGGCGGCGTCAGCCTCTAGCCCAGCAAACGGCTACTTCAGGTGCGCGTCGAGGGTGATCTCGGCGTTGAGCACCCGCGAGACCGGGCAGTTCTTCTCCGCCGCCTCGGCCAGCTTGGCGAAGGTCGCCTGGTCGAGGCCGGGCACGTCGGCGGTCAGGGTCAGGGCCGAGCGGGTGATGCGAAAACCGGCGCCGTCCGGATCGAGGCTGACGGCGGCCTCGGTGTTGAGTTCGGTCGGGGTGTAGCCGGCGGTCTGCAGCTGGAACGCCAGGGCCATGGTGAAGCAGCCGGCGTGGGCGGCGGCGATCAGCTCCTCCGGGTTGGTCCCCTTTTCGTTCTCGAAGCGGGTGCGGTAGGAATAGGGCGTCTCCTGCAGCACGCCGGAATCGGTGCTGAGATCGCCGTCGCCGTCGCGACCGGTCCCGCGCCAGGCGGCCTTGGCCTTGCGGATCATGGGCAGTCTCCTTGTGCGGCCGGGCGACTCATGCGGTCGCCTCGGCGGGGGTTTCGGCCTCGCTCGCGGCGGCGACCTTGGTGACGGCGGCCGGGCTGGTCATCAGGATCAGTGAGCCGAGGCCGGCGGCGAGCACCGAGCCGATCAGCACGCCGATCTTGGCGACGGCGGCGTAGTCGCCGTGCGGGAAGCCCTGGTCGGCCATCAAGAGCGCGATCGGGTCGCTGACCCCGCAGAGCGCCGCCGCGCCCAGGAAGGCGCGCAGGGAAGTGTCCTCCGGCGCGATGGCGATGCCGGATTTCACCGCCGCCAGCGCCGCCAGGCAGACGCCTAGCGGCTTGCCGATCACCAGCCCCAGCACCACTCCGGCCAGCACCCTGGCGGCGTCCGGCGAGCTGAGGTCGACGCTCAGCGGCACGCCGGTGGCGGTGAAGGCGAACAGTGGCAGCACCACATAGGCCGACCAGGGCGCGGTGTTGTGCTCGACCCGGTCGGCGGGCGACAGCAGCCGGGCGCTGGCGGCGGAGAGGTTGCGGCTGGCCCACTCCCACACCGGCTCGAAGTCGGCGGTCTTTTTGTCGCCGGCTGCGACCTCGGCCTGAGCGTGTTCCAGCGCCGCCAGGGCGGTGGCGGCCTGGGCGAGAAGCGGACCGGCGGCCGGCGCCGGCCGGGTCGGCAGGAAGGCGGCCAGCACCACCCCGGCCAGAGCCGCGTCGACGCCGGCGGCGTGCAGGGTCAGCCAGAGGATCACGGTGGCCACCAGATAGGGACCGCCCGTGTAAACCCGCGAGCGGTTGAGGGCGTACATCAGGGCGATGGCGGCGGCGGCGGCCAGCAGCCAGGCGGCGTGGAAGTCCTTCGGGTAGAACACCGCCAGGATCAGCACCGAGATGATGTCGTCGACTACCGCCAGGGCGGCGACGAACAGCTTCAGCCCTACAGGCGCGCGCCGGCCGAGCAGCGCCAGCACGCCCAGGGCAAAGGCGATGCCGGTGGAGGTGGGCGCCGCCCAGCCGCCCGCGGTCGGCCCCCGGTTGATCGCCAGATAGATCGCCGCCGGCCCCAGTGTGCCGCCGATGGCGCAGAGCACCGGCAGCACCGCCGCCCGCTTGTCGGCGAAGGCGCCGGCGGTCATCTCCCGGCGGATCTCCAGCCCGACCAGCAGGAAGAACAGGGTCAGCAGGCCGTCGCTGACCCAGTCGCCGACGGTGAGCATCAGGATGCCGCCGTCGCCACCGATCCCGAACCGGGCCCCGACCAGGCTCTGGTAGGCGCCCGCCAGCGGGGTGTTGACGCAGACCAGCGCCGCCAGCGCGGCGATCAGCAGCACCAGTCCGGCCGAGGCGGGCAGGCTGGCGAAAGCGCGGGCGGTGCGCTTGAGGCTGGCCGCCACCGGCCGCTGCAGCGCTTCCAGCATGGAATAGAAGTCCCACGCGCCGTCGTAGCGCTGGCCGTCGATGAAGATGGTCGGGGTTACCGTGACGCCGTTGCGGCGACCGTCGCCGATATCCTCGTCGACCTGCGCCTGCAGGGCCGGGTCGGCGACATCGCGGTCGAACTGCGCCATGTCGAGGCCGATGGTCTGGGCGGTCTTGAGCACGTGCTCCCTGGTCAGCGGCGGATCGCAGGCGAACAGGGCGTCGTGCATCTGCCAGTACTTGCCCTGCCGGCCGGCGGCCTCGGCCGCCACATGGGCGAAGTCGGCCCCCGGATGGGCGCGCTCGTTGGGAAAATGCCGGAACACATAGGCCAGCCGGTCGCCCAGGGCCTTGCGCAGCCGCTCGATCACGAACCGCAGGCGCCGGCAGTAGGGGCAGAGGTAGTCGCCGTAGATCAGCAGGGTGACGCTGTCGCGGTCGGCGAGATTGCCGCGCACGTGGTCGCGCGCCGCGTCAACTGGGCGCTGGAGCCGGAGTTGCACAGCCGGCGCGGCCACTCAGCCTCGCCTAGGGTCGGTCATGCTCTTGCGCCTCGCATGGGGGTCGACGATCGGATGTGGGGCGCAGTGAGCCACGGCGCCAGCCTGGTGGGCAAGAGCCCCTGCCGCCTACGGCGCAAGCGAGTGGCGCGGCGCCTCCGCAGTCTCTACTGCAGGCCCCAACGAGAGGCGCATCCGTCGCCCCGGGAGAAACCGCCTCATGGACGTCATCCTGCTCGGCACCGGCTCGCCGATCCCCAGCGCCCAGCGCGCCGGTCCCGCCACTCTGGTGAAGGCGGGGGCGGTGAACCTGCTGGTCGACTGTGGCCGGGGCGTGGTCATGCGGCTGACCGGGGCGGGGGTCGGGCCGGCGGCGGTTTCGGCGATCCTGCTCACCCACATGCACTCCGACCACATCTGCGACCTCAACGATGTGATCACCACCCACTGGATCATGAACGCCGCGCCGACGCCGCTGAAGGTGTTCGGGCCGAAGGGCGCCAAGGCGTTGATCGAGGCGACGCTGGCTATGCTGGCCTTCGATGTGAAGTACCGGATCGACCACCACGACGACCTCAACGCCGGTCCTCTGATCGAGACCACCGAGCTCGAACCCGGCGAACGGTTCAGCGTCGGCGACTGCCAGATCACCGCCCACGCCACCGACCACTCGCCGGTGTTCCCGACCCTGGGCTACCGGATCGAGCGCGGCGGCGTGGTGGCGGCCCTGGCCGGCGACACGGTCCCTTGCCCGGGACTGGACGCGCTCTGCCTGGGCGCCGACGTCTATGTGCAGACGGTGATCCGCGACGATCTGGTCAAGCGCGTGCCCTCGCAGCGCTTTCAGGACATCCTCGACTACCACTCCACGGTGGGCCAGGCCGGTGAGACCGCGGCCAGGGCCGGGGTGAAGACGCTGATGCTGACCCACTACGTGCCGCCGCTGGCGCCCGGCCAGGAAGACGAATGGCGGGCCATCGCCGCGGCCCACTTCGCCGGGGAGATCGTGCTCGGCGACGACCTGACCAAGGTCAGCGTGGCGGAGCCCGCCCCGAGCTGAGCCGCCGTCCTAGTGGCGCAGCAGCAGCCAGGCCACGGCGCCGGCGCCGGCCAGCACGCAGTAGATGGCGAAGGGATCGAACCGGCGCACCTCGCTGCTGCGCAGCCAGCGCATCAGCACGACGGTGGAGAGGAAGGCGACCACCCCGGCAACGGCCCCGGCGATGATCGCCACGGTGCTGAACTTGTCGTGGTGCTTGATCAACTTCGGCGCCTCCAGCACCGCCGCGCCCAGGATGATCGGGGTGGCGGTCAGGAACGAGAAGCGGCCGGCGTCCTCATGGTCGAGGCCGGCGATGTAGCCGCCGGCCATGGTCGCGCCGGAGCGAGAGAAGCCGGGGATCAGCGCCAGGCATTGCCACAGGCCGATGGCCACCGCGTCGCGCCAGCGCAGCTGGTCGATGGCCCGGGGTTGCGCGCCCTTCATCCGCTCGGCGGCGAACAGCATCACCCCGTTGGCGATCAGGAAGCCGGCGGCCAGCACCGGCTTGCCGAAGCCGGCCCGCAGCTCCTTTTCCAGGAAGAAGCCGACGACCACCGCCGGGATGGTCGCCACCACGACCCGCCAGAACACCCGCCGCTCCGACATCGCCCGGGCGCCGCGGCGGAACACCACGGCGGCGGCGAAATTCCACCAGTCGCGCCAGAAGTAGAGCAGCAGCGCCAGGGCGGTGCCCAGGTGCATCACCACCAGGAACGGCAGGAAGCCGTCGGCGCTCTCGTCCACGTTCCAGCCCAGCACCGCTGGCAGGATCACCGCGTGGCCGAGGCTGGAGATCGGGAAAAGCTCGGTGATCCCCTGGATAATGGCCAGGATGATCGCCTGCAGATCGGTCATGGGCGCGACTCATTCAAGGTTCGGCCGGTGCGGCGCCCGCCCGTCTTAGCCGATTTGGACTCGCTGTCAGCCTCTCGTTCTTGCGGCCGCCGGCGCGGGGCCGACACGACTCGGCTTAAGGGAACCGGGCGCCCGGCGATGCGCTAGAACCTTGGAAAGGTGAGCTGGGGTGAGCGAGATCGACAATCATCCTCAAACGCCCAAGCGGCGGTTCAATCCGTTCACCGCGCTGGGTCCGGGATTGATCACCGGCGCGGCGGACGACGATCCCAGCGGCATCGCCACCTATTCCCAGGCCGGGGCCCAGTTCGGGCTCTCGATGCTGTGGACGACGGTGCTCACCTACCCGTTCATGTCGGTGTTCCAGAGCGTCTGCGGCCGCATCGGGCGGGTGACGGGCCGCGGACTGGCGTCCAACATCAAGACAGTGTTCCCGCGCTGGGTGCTGCTGTCTGTGGTCGGCCTGCTGCTGATCGCCAACACCTTGAACGTCGCCGCCGACATTGCCGCCATGGGCGAGGCCGGCGGGTTGATCATCCCCGGCGGGCGTCACTACCTGACCATCGGCCTCGCCGGCGCGACCCTCGCCCTGCAGGTGTTCGTGCCCTACCACCGCTACGTCCGCTTCCTGAAGTGGCTGACCCTGTCGCTGTTCGCCTATGTGGCGGTGGCCTTCACCGTCAATGTGCCGTGGCTGTCGGTGGCTGAGCACGTCGTCTGGCCGCAGTTCAAGCTCGACAAGGACGCCGCCACCCTGGTGGTCGGCGTGTTCGGCACCACCATCAGCCCCTATCTGTTCTTCTGGCAGGCCTCCGAGGAGGTCGAGGAGATCGCCAACCACAAGGGCGCCCACGCGCTGAAGGATGCGCCGGGCGAGGCGCCGGCGGAGCTGAGGCGGATCGGCTGGGACACCTACATCGGTATGGCGTTTTCCAACGCCATCGCCTTCTTCATCATCTTGTCGACGGCGGTGACCCTGAACGCGCACGGGGTGACCAACATCGCCACCGCCACCCAGGCGGCCAGCGCGCTTCGGCCGCTGGCGGGGGATTTCGCCTTCTATCTGTTCGCCGCCGGGATCATCGGCACCGGCCTGCTGGCCATTCCCACGCTCGCGGGCTCTGCCGCCTATGCACTCTCCGAAGCGATGGGCTGGAAGGAGGGTCTGGAGACCAAGTTCAGCGAGGCGCACGGCTTCTACGGCGTGATCGGCTTCGCCATCCTGGGCGGGGTGGTGCTCGACTATTCGCCGATCGACCCGATCAAGGCGCTGTTCTGGAGCGCGGTGGTCAACGGGGTGATCGCCGTGCCGCTGATGGGGGTGATCATGCTGCTCTCCACCCGTACGAGCCTGATGGGCGACTTCACCGCCAGTCCCTGGCAACGCTGGGGCGGCTGGGCCGCGACCGCGATCATGGCCGCCGTAGCGGTGCTGATGTTCGTGCTGATGGCGTAGGGCGGGACGCTGGCGGTTCAGCAGCTGTGCTGGCCGATCGCGTGGCCGGCGACGGCGCCCAGGCCCGCGCCCAGCAGGGTGCCGGGCAGGCGGTTGCCACGGGAGACGGAGTTGCCGATCGCCGCGCCGCCGACGGCGCCGACCACCGCGCCGGTGGCCGCCGAGCGGCGGCAGCCGTTGTGGTAATAGACGCGGTGGTGGTGGCGCCAATAGTAGGCGTCGTGGGCGCTCGCGGCGCCGATCGCCGACGTGGCCATGGCCGCGGCGAGCCCGGCGGCGATGAGGATCTTGCGCATGGTGATCTGCTCTCGATTTCGGGCCCGAGCCCAGCAAAGTCGCCGGAAAAAGGTCCCGAACCGGCGATTGGTTCCCGGGAGCGGCGGTCGCGATCTTCTTCGGCTACTACCCGGCTCGCAAGGCCGCCAATCTCAACCCGATCGACGCGCTTCACTACGAGTAGTCAGCAGGCCGCATTGATCACCGTCACGCTCGCTCAAAACGGATCCCTGAGCATGGAGCGAAGCGCGGCATCGCACGTTGGGAGTCTATCATGACCAGCCACCTCAAGATTCAGTTCGTTATCGCCGATGGCGCCCGGGCGCGCTGGGTCCGCCGCTCCGAAAACGCCGACGACTTCGTGACGACGAAGGAAACCAAAGCTGAGCCGCGCGCCAGGGGCCATCCCGAGGGCGTTGTGTTCGAGGGCGTTGCGGGCCGTAGCTTCACCGTTGAGGAAAGCCTGGGCGCCGTGCGCCAACATCACGAGGCCTTCGCCCGGGAAGTTGCCGAGACGATCAACGCCGAGGCTGCCCAGGGCGCTTTCGAGCGCCTGGCGATCGTGGCGCCGGCCCGTACGCTGAGGGCGATCACCCACCACCTGACGAAGGCCGCCAACGACCTCGTGGTCAAGACGCTGGCCAAGGATCTGAGCAAGACGCCCGATCATGAGATCGGAGCCTGGCTACGTCCCATGGAACTGGGGTGACCTTGACCGTCCGCGCACAGGCCCGGCATCGGTCGAGGCTGTCTGTCCGACACCTCCGGGTTTCGAGCGTTGCGGCCGCGAACCGGCCCCAGAGCAGCGAACGCGGCGCCCCTGCCGCGGCGTTTCCTTTAGGAGCGAAGTAGATGCAAATCGGCATGGTCGGCCTGGGCCGGATGGGGGGCAACATGTCCCGACGGCTGATGAAGGCGGGACACCAGTGCGTGGTCTTCGCCCGCAGCGCCGAAACGCGCGCCGCCTTCGCCAAGGAAGGCGCGACGGCCGCCGCCTCGCTGGAAGACCTGGTCAAGACCCTCGCTGCGCCGCGCGTGGTCTGGCTGATGCTGCCCGCCGGCGCGACAACCGAGGCGGAGGTTGAGCGCCTGGGCGAACTGTTGGCGGCCGGCGATATCGTCGTCGATGGCGGCAATTCTTTCTACAAGGACGATATCCGCCGCGCCAAGACGCTTACGGCCAAGGGCATCCACTACGTCGATTGCGGCACGTCGGGCGGCGTCTGGGGCATCGAGCGCGGCTATTGCATGATGATCGGCGGGCCGAAGGCGGCGGTCGACCATCTGGATCCGATCTTTTCGGCGCTCTCACCCGGGATCGGAAACATCTCCCGTACTCCCGGCCGGGAAAACGACATCTCCCCCTCTGAACGCGGCTACATCCATGCCGGTCCGTCCGGCGCCGGGCACTTCGTCAAGATGGTCCACAACGGCATCGAATACGGGCTGATGCAGGCCTATGGCGAGGGCTTCGACATCCTGCGCAACAAGGACTCCGAGGACCTCCCCGAGGATCAGCGTTTCACCCTCGACCTGCCTGAAATCGCCGAGGTGTGGCGACGCGGCAGCGTCATCTCGTCTTGGCTGCTCGACCTGAGCGCCGCGGCGCTGCTCAAGGATCCTCGACTGAACGACTACTCGGGCTACGTGCAGGATTCGGGCGAGGGCCGCTGGACGGTCGAAGCCGCCGTCGAAGAAGCTGTGCCCGCCGATGTGCTGACGGCGGCGCTCTATGCCCGCTTCCGGTCGCGCCAGTCGCACACCTTCAGCGAAAAGATGCTCTCGGCGATGCGTTTCGGCTTCGGCGGGCACGTTGAAGGCGCCGAAGCGATCGACCCGGCGCCCAAGCCCTCCGCGCCATCGGACGTATCGGGCGCCGCGCACGCGGCCGAATAGCGCTGCGGTGACCCAGCGGTCCATCCGTTGCCCATGACGGAAAGCATCTGGTCGGAGACGGCCGCCTGGGTCGAGGCGATCGGCGCGATCGCGGCGGTCGTCGGCGCCGGTTGGGTGGCCGCCGGTGAATCGCGCGCCTCGCGTCTGCGCGAAGAGCGCGCCCGTGCCGATGCCGAGCATAAGGAAGCCCGCTCCCTCGTGGCGACCAAGACCGCCGCGCTCAATCTCAGCATCCTGGCCGCGACCCAGATCCACGATCTGCACGTTCTGCTGCGCGATGAAGCTTGGCAGGGTCGGGTCGCCCGCGTCTCACCGAGCCGGACCTTGCTGGCCACCGAACGCATGTTGACCGGCTTTCCGATCCAGTCGCTGGGCGACGCGCCGTCGATGGTCGAGTTCTCGCGATTTCCAGCGGCGCTGGCGACGGCCGCCGAGGTCTACGCCAACCTCGAGACGGCCGTTCGCGCCGCGCCGGTGGCCAAGCGCGGCGCGATCTTCGTCGAGTTCACCGCCCAGATGCAGCGGATCGATGAACGGGCCAACGCGGGGCTACTGGCCCTCAGACAATCCCTGGGCTTGCCGGAAACGCCCGTGGCGGGAGAGGTCCAGCCAAACGCCGCGCCGTAGTCTCAGACAGACGATGCTCCTATTCCGGTGGTGACGAAGAGGGCGCGATCGGGCAGCAGTTCGTGCCGCGCGCCGCAGACGAATAGCGCCATCGGCTCGCCCACCGACAATGTCGCCTCCAGGCGCCTCGCGGCCTGATCGATCCGAATCCGCAAATGGCGGCCGCGCCACTGAACGTTGAAGCTGAGGGTGGGCCACGAATGCGGAAGCCGCGGATCGAGGCCGACGCCGTCAGCGCGCAGCGACAGACCGGCGAAACCGAACACCGCCATCTGCCAGATCCCGCCCAGGGCGGCGATGTGTATGCCGCCGCCGATGGCAACATGGGTGTCGGCCAGGTCGATCGCCGCGGTCTCCTGGAAGTAGCGAAGCGCCATTTCGGAGTCGCCCAGTCGCGCGGAGGCGAGGCCGTGCATCGAGCGGCTAAGGGAACTGCCTTGTCCGCAGCGAGGCTCGTAGTAGCGGAAATTCTTGAGCGCGGCGCCGGCCGGAAACTCTTCCGGCAGCAACGCCAGCAGCGCCACGACATCGGCTTGTTTGACCACCTGGGACCGGTTCGTACGCTCTCGCCCCAGCACCACGTCCATCGGCACCGAGCGGCCGGCGTAGTCCGACAGATCGATCTGCTCCAGCGAGAAGAACCCCGCGAACTGCTCGTAGAGTTGGGTGTGCGGGTCGAAACCCGTCGCCATCGCTTCCGCGACGGTCCGCCATTGCTCCAGTTCGGCGTCGTCGAGGCCAAGCTGGGACGAAAGACTCGCCCATCGCTCGGGCCAGCGCTCGCGCAACAGCGCCGCGACGTCCAGCGCGCGGCGGATGTTCCAGCGCGCCATGACGTTGGTGTAGGCGTTGTCGTCGACGTGCTCGTGATACTCATCTGGCCCGATGACGCCGCGGATGTGGTGGCGTCCGTCGGCTTCCGGCTGGGCGCGGCTGGACCAGAACCGGCCGGTTTCGAGCAGAATCTCGGCGCCGGCGTCCAGCAGGAACGCCTCATCCGCTGTCGCCTGCCAGTATTGCCAGACGGCGTAGGCGACATCGGCGCTGATGTGCTGCTCCTGCCGGCCGCTCAGCACTGCGACGACCTTGCGGTCCGGCCCGATGACCTGCTCGGGTGTGGCCTCCGCGCCGGTATCGGCGGACTCCCAGGCGTAGAGCGCGCCACGCCATCCCATCCCCGCCGCCTTCGCCCGTGCGCCGCCCAGAGTGTGGAAACGGTACATTAGGAGCGCCCGCGCCGCCTCGGGCCAGGTCAGAACGTAGAAGGGCAGCAGGAATATCTCGGTGTCCCAGAAGACGTGGCCCCTGTAGTCCTCGCCGGTCAGCGCCCGGGCGCCGATGGAGACGTGCTCGTCCGCCGGGTTGGCGGCGCTGTTGAGGTGATAGCCGGCGAACCTCAGCGCCTCCTGGGCCTGGTCGTCTCCGTCCACTTGCACGTCACTCAACCGCCAGCGGGCAGCCCAGGCGGCTTCGTGTTCCGCGACGAGCCCAGTCCACCCGAGCCCTTGCGCGCTGTCGAGTGCTTCCCTGGCGGCGGCGCCCGGATCCGGCTCCGGGGTTTCGCGTCGCGTCATCGCGACCAGGCGCTGGAAACAAATGAGTTGCCCCGGGCGCACGCGCCAGGTCCAGGACCAACTGAGCGGGCCCGCTGAGGTCGCCGCCAGGTCGCGGCCGTCGATCGACAGCGACGCCGCGACCGCCATCGCCAGATGCTTGCGCGAGACCTGGGTGCGCCATACGCCAAGACCCTGCTCCAGCCGTTCGGGGGTGAGGCCGGGATCGGCGCCGTCGCACGAGGCCTCAAGCGTCACCTCGAGATCGCCTCTTTCGATGTCGAGCTGCAGCACTTGCAGCCCGAGCGCGCGCCGGCTCCGCGACGCCAGCCGCACCGAGCGCAGGCCGAGGGTCACGCCGGAGGTGTCGAAGTGGCGGCTCTCGGCGAGCACGGCGCCGCGCCTCATGTCCAAGGTCAAAGGGTGAGAATCGCCGTCGCCAGATTGCTGGGTGAGGGGTCTGCCCGCCACGAACAGCCGCACGCCCAGCCAGTCCGGCGCCCGCACCAGGCCGGGAATTTGCGGCCCGGTCTCGGGGGTATCGAACAGCCCGGCGACGGACGTGTAGGGCGCCGTGGTCGCCGTCGCCGTCCGATTGATCGCCCGGGTGCTTCTGACCCCGATAAAACCGTTGCTTATGGCAAAGCGGGTTTCGCGATTGCTTTCGCGCAGCGGATCGCAGCCATCCTCGGTGATGATCCAGGCGGTGTCGCTGGTCGCGGCCAGCATGTGAGGGGACGCCAACAGCACGCCGTCGACGTCGAAGATGCCCGCCGTCAGACCGGCCGGGGTCATCGCGCGCGCGCCACAGCGTCGTCGGCCCGCCGCGCCTGCCGCGGAAATAGCGCGAAGGCGTGGCGGGCGATTTGCTCGTCTTCGCGGCACGGAAGAACGAGGACCCGGCAATGCGACAGCGGTTCGCTCGACGCCGCATCCAATCGAACGCCCAGCCATGAGAGGCGGTCGCAGATGGCGGTGCGCGTCGCGGGGTCATTCTCGCCGATGCCGCCCGTGAAGACGAGCAGGTCCGCGCCGCGCAACACGGTCATCATGCCGGCGATCTGCTTGGCGACGGAGGCGCAGAACATCTCGATCGCCAGGGCGGCGGCCGGGTTCGACCTGGCCGCCTTGTGGAGGGCGCGCATATCGCCGCTGACCCCCGAGACGCCCAGGAGACCTGAGCGGCGATCGACCATGTCCTCGACCAGCCCCGCGTCAAACTCCCTCTCGCGCATCAAGAAAATCAGCACGCCGGGATCGAGATCGCCGCTTCGGGTGGCCATCATCGCGCCTCCGGTGGGCGTCAGACCCATGCTGGTGTCGACGGACTTGCCCGACGCGACCGCCGTGACGCTGGCGCCCGCGCCCAGATGGGCGATGATCAGTCGTTCCGGCGGCCCACCCTCGATCTGGCGGACGATGGATTCGCAGGACAGACCGTGAAATCCGTATCGCTGAATACCGGTTTCGGTGAGCTCGCGCGCGATCGGCAACACCCGCGCCAGATCGGGCATGTCGGCGTGGAAGGCCGTGTCGAAGCAGGCCGCCTGCGGCACGCCGGGGAAGTGCGTCTGGGCGAAGCGGACGACGGCGAGCGCGGGGGGCGTGTGCAAGGGCGCGAAGACCGCCGCGGCGCCCAGCGTCCGAAGCACCGATGCGTCGATCAGGCAGTGTCGTCGAAGCGCCGGGCCGCCGTGCACGATGCGATGTCCGATGATGTCCGGCGCCGGGAGCCCGGACTGTGCGAGCAGTTTGGCGATGCGCCCGACCGCCTCGGCCTGCGTCGCAATCGCCGCGCGCTCGCTTACCAGAACCGCGCCTTTGGAATCCTGGGCGCTGAAGCCGCTCTTCGACTCTCCGATCGACTCCGCCTCGCCGGTCAGGCGCGCGCTCAGTTGGCCGGACCCGACGCGATAGAGACCGAACTTCAGCGACGACGACCCGCTATTGAGCGCCAGCACGTTCAGGTCCGTCGTGGTGTCCGGGCCATCATCCGTGAGCGGAGCGATTACGCCCACGCGGTCCAGCGCCAGTCTCGCACCTCGGGCAGATCCTCGCCGTGCTCGGCGATGTAGAGCTTGTGCCGCTCCATCATCGTCCAGTAGCGCGCGGTCGCGGTGTCCACCTGATCGCTGAGCCGAGGAATGCGTTTGATGGCGTCGAGCGCGAGTTGGTAGCGGTCGAGGTTGTTGAGCACGACCATGTCGAAGGGGGTGGTGGTTGTGCCCTCCTCCTTGTAGCCGCGGACATGGATGTTGTCGTGATTGCGCCGCCGGTAGGTCAGCTTGTGAATGATCCCCGGATAGCCGTGAAAGGCGAAGATCACGGGCTTGTCGGTGGTGAACAGTTCGTCGAAGTCCTGGTCCTCCAGGCCGTGCGGATGCTCCGACTGGGGCTCGAGCACCATCAGATCGACGACGTTGACGACGCGGATGCGAATGTCGGGGACGTAGCTGCGCAGGAGGGTAACCGCGGCCAGGGTCTCAAGGGTGGGGACGTCACCGGCGCAGGCCATTACGACGTCGGGATCGCCGCCGTCATTGCTCGCCCATGCCCAGATGCCGGCGCCCGCCGTGCAATGGCGAACGGCCGTATCAATGTCGAGCCACTGCCACTCCGGCTGCTTCCCGGCGATGATCAGGTTGATGTAGTTTCGGCTCTGCAGGCAGTGGGTCGCCACCGACAGCAGGCAGTTCGCATCCGGCGGCAGGTAGATCCGCGCGATGTCCGACTTCTTGTTCGCCAGATGATCGATGAAGCCGGGATCCTGGTGGGAGAACCCATTGTGATCCTGGCGCCAGACGTGAGACGTCAGCAGATAGTTCAGCGAGGCGATCGGTTTGCGCCACGGGATCGTTCGGCTGACCTTGAGCCACTTGGCATGCTGGTTGAGCATCGAGTCGATGATGTGGACGAAGGCCTCGTAGCAGGAGAAGAGACCGTGCCGCCCGGTGAGCAGGTAGCCTTCCAGCCAGCCTTCGCAAAGGTGCTCGCTCAGCACCTCCATGACCCTGCCATTGGGACTGAGGTTGATATCGACGGCCTGGGTCGCGGCCATCCATTCCTTGCCTGAGACCTCATAGACGGCCTCCAGCCGGTTCGAGGCCGTCTCGTCCGGGCCGAACAGGCGAAAGTTCGCCTTGCCCATGTTCAACTTCATGACATCGCGCAGAAAGCCGCCGAGGACGCGGGTGGCCTCGGCCCTCACGGCGCCGGGCCCGGGCAGGCTGACAGCGTAATTGTGGAAATGCGGCATCGACAGCGGCTGAAGCAGCTCGCCGCCGTTGGCGTGCGGGTTCGACCCCATGCGGCGATGACCGGTCGGGGCGAGCGAGGCGAATGCGTCCAGGAACTTGCCGCCATCATCGAACAGCTCGCTAGGCCGGTAGCTGAGCATCCAGTCTTCGAGCTGCTTCAGGTGTTCGGGGTTGGCCATGTCGTCGATCGGCACCTGGTGCGCGCGCCAGGTCCCTTCTACCGGCTCGCCATCGACGAACTTCGGTCCGGTCCAGCCCTTCGGGGTGCGGAATACGATCATCGGCCATCGCGGCCGCTCGGGCGTCTCGGCGCTGGACCGCGCCGCGTTCTGAATTTCCCGGATCCGCGCGAGGATAACGTCGAGCGTTCCCGCCAGCGTCTGATGGACGAGGGCGGGATCGTCGCCCTCGACGAAGTGCGGTTCGTAGCCGTAGCCGCGCAGCAGCGCCGTCAACTCGACGCGGCCGATCCGGGCCAGCACGGTCGGATTGGCGATCTTGAAGCCGTTGAGGTGCAGGATCGGCAGCACCGCCCCGTCGCGGGCCGGATTGAGAAACTTGTTGGAGTGCCAGCTGGCCGCCAACGCGCCGGTTTCCGCCTCGCCGTCACCGATGACGCAAGCGACAATGAGATCGGGATTGTCGAAGGCCGCGCCATAGGCGTGCAGCAGCGAATAACCGAGTTCTCCGCCTTCATGGATCGAGCCTGGCGTCTCCGGCGAGACGTGACTGGGAATGCCGTAGGGCCAGGAAAACTGGCGAAACAGCCGCCGCAGTCCGTTCCGGCTCCGTTCGACCGCCGGATAACGCTCTGTGTACGACCCTTCCAGATAGGTCTGCGCCACGATGCCGGGACCGCCGTGGCCAGGCCCGATGACGTAGATCATGTTCAGGTCGTTTTGAGTGATCAGCCGGTTCAGGTGCACGTAGAGAAAATTCAGGCCAGGGGTCGTGCCCCAGTGCCCCAGCAGGCGAGGCTTGATGTGGTCGAGCCGAAGCGGCTCTTCGAGCAGCGGATTGTCCTTCAGGTAGATCTGACCCACCGACAGGTAGTTGGCCGCTCGCCAGTAAGCATGCATCCGCTGGAGGAGATCGGCCGACAGCGGGTCGTGCGGCGAGGGTCTGACGAGCGTTTGCATCCTAAGGGACCAGCACCGCGGCGCCCTCGAAGCGGCCGGCGCGAAGATCGGCGAGAGCCTGGTTTGCGTCTCTCAGCGGATAGGGCGTGGTCTGGGTGACGATGCCGATCTTCGGGGCCAGAGCCAGGAAATCGACGCCATCCTGGCGCGTCAGATTGGCGACGGAGAGGATCTGCCGCTCCTCCCAGAGCGACGCGTAGGGAAAGCTCGGAATGTCGCTCATGTGGATGCCGGCGCAGACCACCCGGCCACCCTTGCGGACCGCCTTCAGCGCCAGCGGAACGAGATCGCCGACGGTCGCGTAGATGATCGCCGCATCGAGCGGCTCGGGTGGCGTCTCGTCGGAATCGCCGGCCCACTCCGCGCCGAGGCCACGGGCGAAGGCCTGGGTGTCCAGATCGCCCGGCCGCGTGAAGGCGAACACCCGCCGCCCCTGCCACCGCGCAACCTGCGCGACGATGTGGCCGGCGGCGCCGAAGCCGTAGATGCCGAGCGTCTTGCCCTCGCCGGCGATCGAGAGCGAGCGCCAGCCGATCAGGCCGGCGCAGAGCAGCGGCGCGAGGGCGACGTCCTCGCCTGCCTCGCCGAGTGGAAAGGCGAAACGCGCATCGACGATCGTTGCGGTCGCGAACCCGCCATCACGCGTGTAGCCGGTGAACAGCGGCCGGTCGCAGAGGTTCTCCCGATGTTCCATGCAGTAGGGACAGACGCCGCACGTGTGGCCGAGCCAGGGAATGCCGACGCGTTCGCCCACCGTCAGTCCTTCAACGCCCGCGCCTAGCAAATCGATCCGGCCGACGATCTCGTGGCCGGGAATGATCGGTGACTTCGGATCCGGAAGTTCGCCGTCTACGACATGCAGATCCGTGCGGCAGACTCCGCAGGCGCTCACCTTGACCCGGATCTCGCCCGGACTGGGGACCCGGTCGGGCAGTTCGGTCCATTCGAGCGGGGCGCCCGGCTTGTTCAGGACCATCGCGTGCATGATGCTCTCCGTGGTGTCGGGGTCATCAATGTGAGGCCAGCGCGCGGGTCGGCGGTGACGCCAGGCTGAGATGCGGCTCGGGCAGGGCTAGGACTGGATCTAGGCCGCAGGGGGCCGGGTGGTCGCGGTCGAGGTTGGCGAGCACCCGCGGCAGCAGGTCGGGAAGGTCTTCAGCCATCAGGCCCGGGCCATGCTCGTTGGCCGCAGCGCCATGCAACCAGACCGCCGCGGCGGCGGCGAGGAACGGGTCCATGCCCTGGGCGACCAGTCCGAGCACGATGCCGCTGAGGACATCGCCGGCGCCGGCGGTGGCCAACGTCGGCGGTGCGTTGCTGTTGATGATCGCCCGGCCGTCCGGCGCGGCGATGACCGTATCGGCGCCCTTGAGGATAATGATCGCGCCGCTGCGGCGCGCGGCCCTGCGCGTGCGAGTGAGCTTGTCGCCGGCCGGATCGAACAGCCGCGCGAATTCCCCGTCATGCGGCGTCAGGATGCAGGCGGCCGTGATTGCCCGGTCCAGGCTGGTGGGATCGGCCTGGAAGGCGGTGATGGCGTCGGCGTCGAGCACCGTTGTCTTCCCGGACGCCAGCATGCCCAACGCCCTGGCGCGGGTCGCCTCGCTGGCGCCGGCGCCCGGCCCGATCAGCAGACCGGTTAGCCGCCGATCCTCGAGCAGACGCTCGAAATCGCCAGCGGCCCCCGAGATCGGCTTGACCATGATGCTGAGCAGCGAGGCCGCATAGACCGGCAAGGCGATCTCGGGCACGCATATGGTCGTCAGCCCGGCGCCCGCGCGGGCGGCGGCGCGGGCGGCCATCCGGGCCGCGCCGGTCATCGGGTAGCCGCCCGAGATCAGCGCGTGTCCGCGTCCGTATTTGTTGCCGTCCGCTCGGGCGCGCGGCAGGGCCTCGAACCACAACGCCGGATCGTTCTCGAAGCTGTCGGGGGCGACCGCCTGCAGCACCGATGGCGGCGCGCCGATATCGGCGACGATGACCTTGCCGCAGAGAAGCCGACCGGGCATCAGCAGGTGCCCCGGCTTCTTGCGCAGATAGGTGACGGTCAGGGCCGTGGAAACCGCTCCGCAAACCTCGCCGGTGTCGCCCATCAAACCGCTCGGGACGTCGATGGCGACGATCGGCAGCCCGGCCCGGGCGGTGGCCGCCAGGGTCTCCAACGCCGCTCCCTCAAGGGGGCGGCTGAGTCCGGCGCCGAACAGGGCGTCGACCACCAGACCCGCGCCGGCCAGAACGGCGGGCGACAACGGGTGGATCGCGCGCGCCCAGCGTTCAGCGTTGCGGCCCGTCTCGCCGGTCAGCCGCTCAAGGTCGCCGAGCAAGGCCAGCTTGACCGGCCAACCAGCGTCGGCGAGACGCCGGGCGGCCACGAAACCATCGCCGCCGTTTCCGCCAGGCCCGCAGAGCACGGTGACTGGCCGCACGTCGCAGCGCCGGACGATCTCGTCGGCGACGGCCCTGCCCGCGTTCTCCATCAGCCGCGATGCCGGGACGCCGGCGGCGATCGCCAGTCGGTCGGCTTCGCCCATCCTGCGAACATCGAGCAGGGCCGTCTCCAGGTTCATCGGCTCAGGTGGTTTCGAGTTGGCGCGCGGACACTGAGGCCTTCGCGACGTCGGTGGCGAAATCGAGCACGACGCGCGATGGCACATCGCCATGCGCCAGCCGCTCGAACACGTCATTGATCGATGACAAGGGCTGCAGCTCGATATCCGCCTTCACCTTGCCGTTGGCCGCGAAATCCAGGCATTCGGCCATGTCTTCGCGCGTGCCCACGAACGAGCCGCGCACGGTGACGGCGCCGGCCACGAGGCCGAAGATATCCAAGGGGAAGGATCCAGGCGGCAGGCCCACCAGGACGCAGGTCCCCCGCTTGCGGGTCATCGCGACGCCCTGCTTGAACGCCGGGAGCGAAGGGGCGGTGATCAGCACCCCGTGCGCGCCGCCGCCGGTATGCTTCCTCAGAACCTCAGCCGGATCCTCGGTCTTGGCGTTGATCACGAGGTCCGCGCCCAGGCGCTTGGCGTGCTCGAGCTTGCCGTCCTCGATGTCGACGCCGCAGACCAGCAGGCCCATGGCTTTGGCGTACTGGATCGCCAGGTGGCCAAGGCCGCCGCAGCCGGAGATGGCGATCCATTCTCCAGGTCTCGCCTCGGTTTGCTTGATCCCCTTGTAGGTGGTGATGCCCGCGCAGATCAGCGGCGCGGCTTCTTTCGGGCCTAGACCCTTGGGGATGTGCGCCACGTAGTTGGGGTCGGCCAGAACGTATTCGGCAAAGCCGCCGTTCTTGGTGTAGCCACCGAATTCGGCGTGGTCGCAGACGGTCTCCCATGCCGACAGGCAGTATTCACAGTGGCCGCAGGCCGAGTAGAGCCAGGGAACGCCCACCCGGTCGCCTTCCTTGACGATGGTCACGCCCGCGCCGACGCCGACCACCTGGCCGATGGCCTCGTGCCCGGGGATGAACGGCAGCGCCGGCTTCAGCGGCCAGTCGCCGTTGCGCGCGTGCAGGTCGGTGTGACAGACACCGCAGGCTTCGGTCTTGACCAGGATCTGGCCAGGCCCGGGCGAGGGGATGTCCCATTCCTGCAGCGCCAGTGGCTTTCCGAACGCCGTCACCACGGCGGCTTGCATCTTGTTTGGCATGTCGGTCCCCTTCCGGGGGTTCAGATCAGGCGAAATCGCCTCGGTGTCGGCTAGGCTGCGGCGGCGAGGCCCAGGCCCCGGACCGCCTCGATCATCTTCACCAGGACCGCCTGGGCGTCGCCGTAGACCATGTTGCAATTGTCGCCGTAGAAGAGCGCGTTCTGGATGCCCGCGTAGCCCTTCCCCTCGCCGCGTTTGACCACATAGACCTGCTTGGCCTGGTCGGCGTTGAGGATCGGCATGCCGTAGATCGGCGAGGCCTTGTCGGTGCGTGCGGCGGGGTTGACCACGTCGTTGGCGCCGATCACCAGCGCCACATCGGCGGCGGCGAAATCGTCGTTGATGTCCTCGAGCTGGAAGATCAGGTCGTAGGGCACGCCGGCCTCGGCCAGCAGCACGTCCATTTGGCCGGGCATGCGA
>Ga0302279_10001657_pt1 | contig 31217 bp, 23 predicted proteins | sample III_Bog_N3_3_FD_194541 | JGI IMG/M metagenome (GOLD analysis project Ga0302279, IMG submission 194541) | Peat permafrost microbial communities from Stordalen Mire near Abisko, Sweden - III_Bog_N3_3 | ecosystem: Environmental > Terrestrial > Soil > Wetlands > Peat | place: Sweden: Abisko... | reverse complement strand
CTCGGTCAGGGTGATTAGATAGGGCTCGACCACCACGTCTCCGCGCAGCACATGGCCCAGCAGCTGGTAGACGTGACCGGCCTTGGTGCCCCGCCGTTCAATCACCACGCCCTGGGACGCGCGCACATAGGAGCAGTCCTGCCGATCCTCGAAGGAGGCGAACAGAGAACTCAGGGGCACCGACAGCGCCGCGGAAAGCGACTGCAGCGTGGACAGCGACGCTGAAATCTGCCCGTTCTCGATCTTGGACATCATGCCCAGGGAAATGCCGGCGGCGGAGGCGAGTTCCGCGCCGGACAGATCCTGCTGGCGGCGCAGGGTGCGTATCTGCGCCCCCAACGCCCGCTCCAGCGCCCGCTCATTGACCGCCGGAGCATTGGAGCCGGTCACATAGTCGCCGCCGTCGTCGGGGCGCCGAGCCTCTGCGTCATGCTTTTCGGACATTCGTCTCGCAGCTCCCTGAGCGCGGCTCGCCGCGGGAGCGGAGCCATTCCGCCCTCTACCTAGTCCAGGACGCAGCCCCGGATCAAATCTGCCGCTTTCGTCGCCATCTCGTCGCTCGGGCCATTCGGGCGAAGGGGGCTGTTGACGATCTCTTACGGCCGTGTTTAGCCTGAGGCAATTAATTTCACTCTAAAGAAACACACCGGAGCGTCTCCCCATGCCCGAACTCAGAGCGGACAGATTGAGTTTCATAGAAGCGTTAGGCCAGTCGGTCGCAAACGTTTCGCCCACCCTGACACCGGCTATCGCCGTGGCGGTGGTCGTCGCGACAGCCGGAACGGCGTCCTGGATCGTGTATGTGCTCGCGACCATCGCCCTGGTAGTCGTCGGCTACAACATCGGCAAGCTGGCCGGAAAAATCTCCGCCGCCGGCTCCTTCTTCATCTATATATCGCGCGGCCTTAGCCCCGCCGCCGGCATGTTGGCAGGCTGGGCCATGCTCGCGGCCTATGTCTTCACAGCCATGGCGCTCACCGCCGCGACCGCCCTGTTCGTGCAATCTCTGATCACGGCGGTGGGCATCACCACGGTGGTCCCGACCTGGATCCTGTACCTAGGGATATCCGTGCTGGTCTATCTCTTCGCCGTGCGCGACATCCGCTTCTCGTCGCGTCTGAGCCTGGGTCTGGAAGTGCTTTCGCTGGTGATCATCGCCCTCGTCTGCTTCCTGTCCTGGAAGACGCATGGCTTCGCGTTTGACGCCAAACAGACCCAACTGACCAGCGCCAGCCTTGGGCCGATCGCCCAGTCGATCGTGTTCGGCATCTTTTCCTATGTGGGCTTCGAGAGCGCCGCGACCCTGGGCAAGGAAACCAAGAACCCCAAGACGGTCATTCCCAGGGCGGTCATCCTCACGCCCATCCTGGCCGGCGCGGTGTTCATCGTGACCACCTATCTGATCGTGCAGGGCTTCAATGACGACACCGCCAAGCTTGGCATGAGCGCCGGCCCGCTGGCGGACATCGTGCCTGGGAAGAACGCCATACTGACAATCCTGGTCTACATCGGCGCGATGGTGAGCTGCTTCGCCTGCGCCCTGGCGTCCATCAACAGCTTCTCGCGCATCCTGTTCTCGCTCGGCCGCTACCAGTTCGTGCACAAGACGATGGGCAATATCCATAAGAAGCATCAGACCCCGCACCTGGCGGTGACGATCGGCTGCATCCTGAACTTCATCGTCTGCGCCGCCTTCTGGAACCACTCGTTCACCGATCTTCTGGGCTGGTACGGCACGATCGCCAGCTTCGGCTTCATCATCGTCTACCTGTTGTGTTCCATCGCCTCTCCCGCCCTACTGCGCAAAACCGGTGAAGCCACGCCCATGGTCTATGCCATGGGGGTCATCGGCTGCATCCTGATGTTCCTGTCCCTGGTCGGCAGCGTCTATCCAGTGCCCGCTGCTCCCTATCTCTATTTCCCCTACGGCTTCGTCGCCTACATGCTGATCGGCGTGATCTGGTTCCTGATCGTCAAGCGCCGTGAGCCGCAGATTCTGCTCAGCATCGAGCAGGACCTGGAAGGCGTTCTGATGGGCGCCAAATAACCCCTGCCGCCCAGCCTTGGCGTCCCTCCAAGGCTGGGTCCGCCGGCTCCAAAAACCCGATGGCCGCCCGAGTCCTGGGCAGCCGTCGGGTTTCTTTTTTGGAGGTCTGGCCCCCGTGTCTGCTCTATCTGAAAATCAGCGCCGCCAGCAGGGCCAGGCCCAGCGCCAGGGCGATCAGTTTCCACAGCAGCACCGGGTTGCGTTCGGCCAGCGATCCGGCCGTTGGGCGCGGGATCGCCTTGGCGCCGCCCTTTTCGAGAATGTGAAGCAGCTCGTTGACGTCCTCGAAGCGGTCCTCCGGCCTGACCTGCACGGATCGGCGCAGGGCGTAGGCCAGCCAGGCCGGCATGTCGGTGCGCAACTCGACCGGATCGGCGGGACTGTCGAAGCCCGGCCGCTGGAACGCCTGCAGATCGCTGAACGGAAAGCGATCGGTGAATATCCGATAGAGCGTGACGCCGAGCGCGAACTGGTCGCTCGCCTCCGTGCCCCGCACCCCCTTGTACAGCTCCGGCGCGATATAGCCCTGCGACCCCGGCGTTTCGGCGCCGAGCGGGTCTTCCACGCCCGGAATGCGCGCGGCCCCCAGATCAAGCAGACGAACCTCGCCGCGATCGCCGACCAGGACGTTTTCGGGCTTTATATCGCGATGGATCACGCCCAGCCGATGCAGGGCGATCACGCCGCGCGCCACCTTTGCGGACACTGCCAGTCCCGCGGCGTAGGAAATGGGCCCTGGACGCAGCACCGCTTCCAGCGTCTGGCCGTCGTAAAAAGGCATGACCGTATAGACGCGGCTTTGACTCTCGGGTGGGAGCTGGAGGATTTCCGCCACGAAGGGACTCTTGATCCTGGCGCCGATCAGCATCTCGCGCACGAAGCTCTCCCGCGCCCCATGCTCGGTCAGGATGTCGGCCTTGGGGAACTTTAGGACGAAGCGCTCGTCGCCCGAGGGTCCGCCGCGCGCCAGAAACGAGCGGGTCTGCTCGCCGTCGGACAGTTGACGTTCGAGCCGAAAGCCGTCGACGCTATCGCCGACCGAAGGCGGCGCGGAAACAGGCAGTCCCGCGGCCAGAGCGGCCAGACCGCTGTGGGCCGGATCGGGCAGCGCCACGACATCGATGACCACGGCGCTCACGTTATCCATGGATCCGGTGGCCAGGGCCGCGTCGACGATGGCGTCCGCGTCGCGGTCCGGCGGTCCTCGGCGGCCGAGCAGGCCCTCCAGCGCCTCTTCGGCCATCACCCCGTGCACCCCGTCGCTGGTCAGCAGCAGGCGGTCATGCGGCTCCAGCATGTGCACCGAATAATCGAGCCGGACGGTCGGTTCGATGCCGACCGCGCGAAACAGGATGTGGCTATGCTCGGGCCGCGACAGGGTGTGGTCCGTGCTGAGCCGGGTCAGGGCGCCGTCGCGCAGCAGCCATACCCGGCTGTCGCCCACGTGCAGCACATGGACAAAGCGGTCCCTCAGAACCACGGCGGAAAAGGTGGTGGCCGCGCCCGCCATCGCCGGATCGACCGCCGCCATGCCGTGCAGCCAGCGATTGAAGCCGCTCAACGCCTTGTCCGCGGCCACGGCGACCCCGAGGGTCGCGGGCAGGCTGTAATAGGCTTCGATGAAGCCTCGGCAGGCCAATTCGGCGGCGATGCGTCCGCCCTTGGCGCCGCCCACGCCGTCCGCCAGCGCCACCACGGCGCCGTGGGTGACGCGGTCGGCCGGCGTGGCCTGACAGGCCGCGACAAAGTCCTGATTGTCGGGCCGCCGACCCGTCCGGCTCGCCAGACCGATGGCGATCCTCAATTCTCCGGACGGCCTCATCCACATGTCGACCCCTGCCGGAAAAGACCGGTCGGCGGTTTCAGGGGGGCCTTCGGGCGCCGGCGCATGGGCCGATCGTGCCGCGTCCGGGCTCAAAGGGAAAGAGCGCTCGCGGCTCGCAAACAGTTGTGCAGCAACATGGCGATGGTCATCGGCCCGACACCGCCCGGGACGGGCGTGATGGCGCCGGCGTGATCCATTTCATCGAACGCGATGTCGCCCACCAGCCGCGTTCGGCCGCCCGCTTCAGCCACGCGGGTTATGCCGACATCGATGAGCACCGCGCCCGGCTTGACCCAGTCCCCGCGCACCAGGCCCGGCGATCCCGCCGCCGCGATCACGATGTCGGCCGTGCGCACGATATCGGGCAGGTTTCGCGTGAGAATGTGCGTCACCGTCACGGTGCATTCCCGCTCCAACAGCAACAGGGCCACCGGCTTGCCGACGATGTTGGACTTGCCGATCACCACCGCCTTCAGGCCGCGAAAATCGTCGATCACCGTCTCCAACAGCTTCATGCAGCCCAGCGGCGTGCAGGGAATCAGTCCGCCCGTCCCGGTGGACAGGCGCCCTACATTGACCGGGTGGAACCCGTCGACGTCCTTGGCCGGGTCAATGGCGTCCAGCACCTTGGCGGCGTCGATCTGGGGGGGCAACGGCAGTTGGACGAGAATGCCGTGGATCTCGGGGTCCCGGTTCAGCGCGTCGATCAGCGTGAGCAGCGCGCCCTGGTCCGTGTCGGCCGCGAGCCGGTGCTCGATTGATCGCATATCGGCAGCCTGGGTGTAGGCGACCTTGCGCGAAACATAGACCTGACTGGCGGGGTCCTCGCCGACCAGGACCACGGCCAAGCCTGGCCGCACCCCGCGTTCGGCGATCAATGTCCGCGTCATCGTCGTCACGTCATCCAAGATGCGCGCGGCGATCACCTTGCCGTTGATCAGGGCCGCCACCTCGCTCAGTCCCTGAACACGACGGTCTTGTGGCCGCTAGCGAAGGCGCGGCCTTCCAAATGGAATTCCACCGCGCGGGCCAGCACGCGGCGCTCGATGTCGCGCCCCTTGCGAATCAGGTCCTCGGGCCTGTCGTTGTGGCTGATCCGCTCCACGTCCTGTTCGATGATGGGCCCCTCGTCGAGATCGGCGGTGACATAGTGCGCCGTGGCGCCGATCAACTTCACCCCTCGGGCGTGGGCCTGATGGTAGGGCTTGGCGCCCTTGAAGCCCGGCAGGAAGCTATGGTGGATGTTGATACAGCGGCCGGACAGGAAGCCGGCGAGATCATCCGACAGGATTTGCATGTAGCGCGCCAGCACCACCAGCTCAGCCCCGCTGTCGTTCACGATCGCCTTGATCTGAGCTTCCTGCTCGGCCTTGGTATCCTTTGTGACCGGCAGAAAGTGGAACGGCGCGCCGCCGAAGTCGTCGCCGGCGTAGGTTTCGCGCGTGTGGTTGGAGACGATCCCCACCACGTCCATCTTCAGCTCATTGATCCGCTGGCGGTACAGCAAGTCGACCAGGCAATGGTCGAACTTGGAAGCCAGAATCAAAACCTTGCGCCGCTCGTCGCGCGGACGAAGGCGCCAGTCCATGCGAAAGTGCTCGGCGATGGGCGCGAAGCCCTCCGTCAGGGGGCCGATGCGATCGGCGTCGGGCAGGCTGAACACGATGCGGGTGAAAAAGCGGTTCTGCTCGATGTCGTCGAACTGATGCGCCTCCAGGACGTCGCCGCCGTGGCGGAACAGTTCGGCGGTGACCCGCATGACGATACCGGCCTGGTTGGGACAGGACAGCGTCAGGAGATAGACGATGCTCGACATGGTTGAGGCTCGCAATTCTGACGCGAATTAGGTCGGCGCGACGGCGCCGACGGAGGCGGCCGCGATCCAATCTTGGAAGCTGCCGAGAAGGCTGCGGAACACCGCGACATCGAAGGTCGGCGCATCGTCCACCTTCCACAGGACGACGCCGATATGGGCGATGACCGTCACCGCGGCGTCGCCGACCGCGAAGACCCGCGGATCCAGGTCGATGAAGGCGCCCTTCTGCAATAGCTCCGCGGCGCCTGGCCCGCGCAGGCGCAGCACGGCGTAGCCGGCGGACTGCTCCGATACAGACGCCAACCCGCTGAGTTCCTCGCCCAGGGTTCGCGCCCAGTCCGCCCCTCCCGCGTCCGAGATGGCGAGCCAGACGCCCGGGCCCACGCCGATCCAGGTCGCCGCGACCACGCTCGCGGTTGTCGGACAGGTGGGCAGGGTGAGCCCCAGCCGCCCACCCACGGCCTGCGCGTCCACGCCCTTGCGCGCCATGACGGTGGCGATCTGGAGATGTTCGCGTTCGTTGACGCCCAGCCATTCAGCCACGGACCCGCGCTCCTTCCGGATCGAGGAACACGGGCGGGCAGATCTGCGCCTCCACGTCCCCGCCGCGCACAGGGTCGTGGACGCGGATGCGCTCGCCGTGCCGCTCGGGCCCGCGTTTGAGCAAGGCCAGGGCGATCGAATGGCCCAGGGTGGGAGACCATGCCGCCGAGGTGACATAGCCCTGGTCGTTAGCGATGACGGCCTGGTCGGATGGGTTCAGCAAGTGGGCGCCGGCGCGCAGGCGCGCCTGATCCTCCACCGGTTTCAGCCCCACCAGCTGCAGCCGCTCGGGATCGACCAACCCAGGACGATCAGCCAGCACGCGGCCGATGAAGTCCTTCTTCTTGGACATCATCCGGCCCAGACCCAGGTCGCCGGCGGTCGTGCGGCCGTTGAGCTCGGCGCCGGCGGGATGGCCCTTCTCGATGCGCATCACGCCCAGCGCCTCGACGCCATAGGGCGCCACGTCGAAGCGCCGTCCGACCTGAAACAGCCAGCGCACCAGGGCGTCGCCCAGGGTCGCCGGCGCGCTCACCTCAAAGGCCATCTCGCCGGAGAAGGAAATGCGGAATATCCGCGCCGAGGCGCCCCGCCAGCGGAACTCCGCCGCCGCCATGAAGGGGAAGGCCTCGTCGGACAGATCGACATCGGAAAACGCCTCGCGCAGCAAGGCGCGCGAGCGCGGTCCGGCGACGGCGTAGGTGGACCACTGTTCAGTGACCGATGTCGCCTGAACGTCCAACTCGGGCCACAGCGCCTGCCGGGCGTAATCGATATGCTGCATCACGCGCGCGGCGTTGACGGTGGTGGTGGTGAGATAGAACCGATCCTCGGCGAAACGGCTGGTGGTCCCGTCGTCCATCACCATGCCGTCCTCGCGCAGCATGACGCCGTAGCGCGCCCGGCCGATCGGTAACGTCGAGAAGGTGTTGATATAGAGCCGGTCCAGCAGGAGGCCGGCGTCCGGACCCAAAACGTCGATCTTGCCGAGGGTCGAGACGTCGCAGATCCCCACGCCGCCCCGCGTGGCGTTCACCTCGCGATTGACGGTCTCGAGCCAGTCCCGGTCCTCTGGGCGTTTGAACCACTGAGCGCGCTTCCATAGGCCCGTGTCGACGAAGGTCGCGCCCTGCTCGATCGCCCAGTCGTGGCCGGCCGTGCGCCGCTCCGGACGGAAATGTCGTCCGCGGTGATGGCCGGCGAAAGCGCCGATGGCGATGGGCGCATGGGGCGGACGCGACAGCACCGTTCCGACCGCGGCCACGGGCCGGCCGGTCACCCCGGCCAGCACGGCGTGACCATTGAGCTGGCTCGTCTTGCCCTGGTCGGTTCCCATCCCCAGTGTGGTGTAGCGCTTCAGGTGCTCGACCGAGACGAAGCCCTCGCGCGCGGCCAGGGCGATGTCGGCGACGGTCACGTCGTGCTGAAAATCGACGAACGCCTTCTTGGCGTTGAGGGATGGGCAGAACGGCGCCACGCCGCGGCCCTCCTCGCCGACCACCGGCGAGGGGTCGAGCGGCGCGGCGCGGCCGAGATCCTTGGCGATACCCGCCGCGACCACCGCGCCATCGACGATCCCCTCCGCGAGCGAGAAGCGGCCGGCGGCGGCGCCAACAGGCGTCATGCCCGGCGGCGGGGACTTGATCAGGAAACCGTCGATGGCCGGGGACCAGACGGGCCGCGCGCCCAGATTGCCGCCGAGTCCAATGCAGGGCGCCCAGCCGCCCGACATGGCCAGCAGATCGCACGGGAACCGCCGGATTCGCCCGTTGGCCAGGCGGACGTCGACCGCGTTAACGGCGCGGCCGTGGACTTCACTGACCCTGGCGCCCGCGAACACCTCGACCCCGGCCGACCGCACCTGTTCGGCGACGGGCGGGAGCGCGTCGCGCGCCTCGATCACCGCCGCCAGTTCGATCCCCGCGGCCAGAAGATCCAGCGCCGTCGTCCAGCCGCTGTCGGTGGTGGTGAACACCACGGCCTGCCGGCCGGCCGCCGCCGCGTAACGGTTGAGATAGGTCGAGACGGCGCCCGCCATCATCACGCCAGGACGGTCATTGCCGTTGAACACCAGCGGCCGCTCGACCGCGCCGGCCGCCAGGACGGATCGCCGCGCGATGATCTTCCAAAGCCGTTGGCGCGGTTGGTCGGCCGCCGGCGGCGCGGCGGGCTCGCCGACCTGTTCCAGGGCGCCGTATTCCTTGCCGTCATAGACCCCGAACACCGATGTGCGCCTGAGCAGACGCACGCCGAGCGACGCCAGCTCCGTCACCGCCTCGCCCACCCACTGGATCGCCGGCTTGCCGTCGATCTCCTGGCGCTCGCCAAGCAGGCGCCCGCCCATCACCGCGTCTTCATCAGCGACGATCACCCGCAACCCCGCCCGCGCGGCGACCAGGGCCGCCGACAGACCGGCCGGTCCAGCGCCGATCACCAGGACATCACAGAAGGCGTGGGTGCGATCGTAGTGGTCCGGGTCCGCGGCCCCCGAAAGCTTGCCGAGGCCCGCCGCCCGCCGGATCACCGGCTCGTACAGCCGCTCCCACAGCTTGGCCGGCCACATGAAGGTCTTGTAGTAGAAGCCGGCCACGAACAGCGGGGCCGCCAACTGATTCACCGCCATCACGTCGAAGGCCAAGCTGGGCCAGCGGTTCTGGCTATGCGACTCAAGGCCTTCGTACAGCGCCACGGTCGTGGCGCGTGTGTTGGGATCCGCGTGGACGCCCGAGCCGATGGTCACCAGCGCATTCGGCTCCTCGCTTCCGGCGGTCAGGATGCCGCGCGGCCGGTGGTACTTGAACGAACGGCCGACCAGACGCACGTCGTTGGCGAGAAGGGCCGAGGCCAGGGTGTCGCCCGCGAATCCGCTCAGCCGGCGTCCGTCGAACGTGAACGACAGCGGTTTGGCGCGGTCAATGAGGCCACCGTTCGCGAACCGGCTCATGGCGCGCAACTCCGGGCGAGCGACGCTCCGAAGATTTCGTGGCTCACCGTGTCGCGCTCAACCACCAGCCAGTTGCGGCAGCCCTGGGCGTGATACCAGTGCTCGCGCATCGGCCCGGCCGGATTGTCGCGCAGATAGACATAGTCGAAGAACGCGTCAGGCGACGAGGGCCGCGCCGGGCTCGCATCGCCCCGATAGACGAACTCGGAGGCGTCACGGTCGCCGCAGAAGGGGCAGGGTATACGCATCGCGCCGGTCCTCAGTGAAGGTTGGCTTGGGCGCCCTGGCCCTTTTCGTCGAGCAGGCGTCCGCTCGCGAAGCGGTCCAGCCGATAGGCGGTCGCGGTGGCGTGGGGCGTGTCGGTGGCGAGGAGGTGCGCAAAGCACCAACCCGAAGCCGGCGTCGCCTTGAAGCCGCCGTAGCACCAGCCGGCGTTGAGATAGAGCCCTTCGATGGGCGAGCGGTCGATGATGGGCGATCCGTCCATCGTCATGTCGCAAATGCCGCCCCAGCTTCTGAGCACGCGGGCGCGGCCGATCATCGGCATGATGGCCATGCCGCCTTCGCAGACGTCCTCGATCACCGGCAGATTGCCGCGGCTGGCGTAGCTGTTGTAGCCGTCCAGATCGCCGCCGAAGACCAGCCCGCCCTTGTCGGACTGGCTGACGTAAAAATGCCCCGCGCCAAAGGTGATGACGCCGGGAAGCAGCGGCTTGAGCCCCTCCGTCACGAAAGCCTGCAGGACTTGGCTCTCGATCGGCAGCCTCAGACCCGCCATGGCGGCCACGCGGGAGGAATTGCCGGCGACGGCGACGCCGACTCGTCCAGCGGAAATGTTCCCCCGGCTGGTCTGCACCCCTTCGATCCGGCCATCCGCCGCGCGCAGAAAGCCCGTCACCTCGCAGTTCTGGATGATATCCACGCCTCTATCGGAGGCGCCGCGCGCGTAGCCCCACACCACCGCGTCGTGGCGCGCGGTGCCGCCGCGCTTCTGCAGAAGGCCGCCCTGGATGGGGAAGCGCGCCTGCTCATAGTCGAGGAACGGCGCCAGCTTGCGCACGCCCTCAAGGTCCAGCAGCTCCGCATCCACCCCGTTCAAGCGCATGGCGTTGCCCCGGCGGGCGTAGGCGTCGCGCTGGGCGTCGGAGTGGCACAGATTGAGCACGCCGCGCTGGCTGACCATGACGTTGAAGTTGAGGTCCTGTTCCAGGCCCTCCCACAGCTTCATCGACCATTCGTAGAAGGCCGTGTTGCCCTCGAGCTCGTAGTTGGAGCGGATGATGGTGGTGTTGCGCCCGGCGTTTCCGCCGCCGATCCAGCCCTTCTCCAGCACGGCCACGTTTTGAATGCCGTGTTCCTTGGCCAGGTAGTAAGCGGTCGCCAGACCGTGGCCGCCGCCGCCGATGATGATGACGTCATAGGCTTCCCGCGGCGCCGCATCGCGCCACATGCGCTCCAAGCGCCGATGCCCGGATAGCGCGGCGCCCAAGAGGCTGAAGACGGAAAATCGGGACATGGCCTCAGGCGGTTTGTCAGTTTGCCGCCCTGATGATAGGGCTGGCCTCTCGCAATGTTTTTACTCAACACGACACTTATCTGTCCAAATGCGACAATGACGACCTCCCCAGCCGTCCGCACGCTCGGCCTGCTCCTGATCGACGACTTCGCCCTGATGTCCTACGCCTCGATCATCGAGCCCTACCGGGCGGCCAATGTCCTGGCCGGCGAGACCCTTTACCGCTGGATCCATGTGTCGGTGGACGGACGGGCGGCGCGAGCGTCCAACGGGGCGAGCGTGGCGGCCGATCTGGCCGTGGGCCAGCCGCTTGCCTGCGACACCCTGTTTGTCTTCGCCGCAGGCGATCCGGCCAGCTTCCGCGACGGGCCGACCTTCGCCTGGCTGCGAGAGATCGCTCGGACGGGCGCGGTGGTGGCCGGGGTGTCGGGCGGACCGTTCCTGCTCGCGCGAGCCGGTCTGCTCGACGGCCACCGCGCCACCATCCATTGGGAGCACCGGCCAGCCTTCATTGAGAGCTTCCATCAGATCACCGTCGAGCCCAGCCTCTATGTGATCGATCGGCGCAGGGTGACCTGCGCGGGTGGAACGAGCGGCATGGACCTGGCGATTGAACTGATCGAACGCCAACAGGGGCACGCGCTGGCCACTCAGGTGGGCGACTGGTTCATTCGCGCCCAGCCGCGCGCCGCGGACCAGCCGCAGCGCGCCAGCCTGCGCGAGCGCTATGGCGTGGCTAACGATCGGGTGCTCAAGGTTCTGGCGCGGATGGAGGCGACGGTGGAAGAACCCGAGCCGCGCGAGGTCTTGGCCCGCTTGGCGGGTGTATCTCTGCGCCAACTCGAACGGCTGTTCGCGGACCATCTGGGCGAGAGCCTGAGCGACGCGTTCCGGCGCGTCCGGCTCGACCAAGCCGTTCAGCTCCTCAAGACGACAGGGCTGTCGGTCACGGCGGTGGCCATCGCCTGCGGGTTTCGCAGCAGCAGCCATTTCTCGCGCGCCTTCAAGGCGAGGTTCGGCCTCTCGCCGATGCAAGGCCGCAAACAGCCTTACCAAGACGCGGTCGCGCGGACGCCGCCCGTTGGGCTCGGCACATAGATCCAAGCCTTCAGTCGCTGACCGCGCCACGTGGTCGCGATCAACCTAATTTTGTACGGACTAGGGGTTTCTCAAGGTCGGCGTCTACGCGGTGCTGCCGTTCATCGCCGCATCGGTGGGCGTGCTGACCGGAGGCTATGTCTCCGACGTTCTTCTGCGCCGTTCGGGCTCGGCCAATATCGCCCGCAAGGCGCCGATGGTGGCCGGCCTGCTCCTGGCTTCGACCATCATGGCGGCCAACTTTGTTCGCAGCGACGAGTGGGTCATCGTGATCATGTCCGTGGCCTTCTTCGGCCAGGGCATGGTGGGGATCCTGACCCCCTTGGGGATCGGCTCCATCGTCAAGGCGACGGGATCGTTCGTCTGGGCCCTGACCTTGATCGCGGCCATGGCGCTGCTGGGCGCCGTCTCCTACGTCTTCATCCTGGGCGACATGAAGCGGGTCGAATTGGTCGAGAACTAGACCGCGGCGAGCGGCCTTTGCAGCGCCCGCAGGCGTCCGCGGCGCCCGAGTCAGAAGAAGATGAGCTTGGCCTTGGCGTCCAGGACGGCGGGATCCAGGCCCGGCACGGTTTTCAGATCGGACAGATCGGTGAATTTCCGGTTGGCGCGTCGGGCGATAATGGCTTCGGCGACGGGCGGGGGCGCATGCAGCGCCGCGGCGAGGTCCTCGGCGTCAGAGGTGTTCGCATTGACCGTCGTCAGCGTTCTGTAGAGATAGGTCATCACCGAGACGAACTGGGCGTCCGTGCCCCTGGCGCCCTGCTCGATCATGGTCTGGACCGTGTCTTCCCAATCCTCGTAGCTGCGAGGCGTGTCCGCCACCAGCTCGGTGTCGTGACATCGCCCGCAGACCTGGCGGAAGGCCGCCTCGTCAGGGTCGGCCGGCGGCGCGGCGCGCGCGGGCGTAACCGCCACGATCACAGCCAGCGCCAGCCCCAAGGCCGGCAGAACGCCCGGCCGCCGCAACCGGCCTATTCCTCGGCCGGCGCCAGGCCGGGATTGGGATCGGGGCCCGTGCCGGCGGCGATCGGCGGAGCGGAGCCGGGCAAAGGCGTGACGTGTGGGCCGACGCCGCGCTGTTCGGCCGTCAGATAGTCGCCAAACTGGTTGGCGAACTGGTTGGACACACGCTGGGCGTGGCCATTGTCGAACTGAACATCCAGCAGCTTCTCGCTGTAGATCGGCCGGCCGTACTCGTCCTTCATCGTGCCGACGATCTTGTGGGTCTTGATGTCGATGATGTCGCCCGAGGAGGCGTAGGCGTACTTCTCATCCAGGCCGAAGGTCAGCCAGAACGGGCCCCTTCCGGCGACGGAGTCGATGGTGTCGATCTCCTTGGGATTGTCGGTGTTGGAGAAGATATGGATCTTGTTGAACAGGCCGTCGTCCACCCAGATTTCCTTGCCGTCCGGCGTTATGGCGACGCCGTGACTGGGGCAGTTGTGCGGCGTCTTGCGCGAGACCTCCGCGTTCCATTTTGACCGCCAGTCGACGCTGGTCACCTCCACGGTCTGGATGATCTTTCCCGTGGCCACGTCGGCGACCATGTAGCCCATGAAATTGTTGTTGTTGGCGTAGATCCGGGTTGAGTCCTTGTTCAGCACGAACACCCGCACATTATCGGGAAACTCGATGGTCTTGATGGTCTTGGCGCTGTCGATGTCGCCGATCGACAGGACCTTGCCGTTGGGCGACATGAAGGCCAGCTTACCGTCCGCCGATAGATTGAGATTGTGGGCGTTACGGCTCCGCGGCGCCGCGATCTTGGCCAGCAGCTTCCCCGTCTTGGCGTCCAGCTTGTACCAATAGTCCAGAAGGTCGCTGCCCACGATGATGAAGCGGCCGTCCGGCGTCACCTGGGGACGCTCGCAGCACTCTCCATCCAGGCGGCTGGTCCACACCATCTTGTCGGTGGCCAGGTCGAAGGCGCCGATGCGGCCGCGCGCGGCCAGATAGATCATGTTGGTCACGGGGCTGGCGGCCACGCCCGAGACCTGTTCGGGGCTCATGCTGCCCGCGTAATCCCAGGTTGGGATGCGTTTGACGAAGGCCCAGTTCCTGGCCACGTCCAGCACGATGATGCCCACGCCGTTATGCCAGCCGGGCTGTTCGATCGAGCCGGGCACGGTGACGTACAGCAGCTGACGCGCGCGCGGCCGGAAGTTGTCGGGCTTGGGTCGGCGCGCGCCGGGCGGCAACGGCGGCTCGGGCGGCCGAGGCGGCTCCACGATGACCATCGGGCCGCTGGATGCGGGCGCCTGGGCGAACGCGCCCGCCGGGACGGCGAGCAGGGCCAGGATGGCAAGCGAGGGGAGGATCTTGGGCGTTCCTGGAGTTGGCCGTCCACGGGCCACCGGGCGGCCTCCGCGTTGCGCACGCCGAACCGTCATCATGGCGAAGTTCCTCCCAGGCCCATTGTCTTTGGGGAAGTCTGTTCAGGCGGTCCGCGGATTGTCAACGCCGCCCGGCGGGCCGGCGAACTCAGGTCTTCGCGCCGAGCTTTCGCAGGAGCTCCGCGGTCTGGGTATGGTGGAGCAGGGATTCGTAGTCGTCGGACGCAACCGTGCCCTTCTGCGTTCCCGGCGGGGTGAGCGCGGCGGTCAGGGGCGTCTGGCCGGCGATATTGCGCGCGTTGAGGTCCGCGCCGCTCTCGGCGAGCGCCTCCACGACGGAATCTCGACGCCAGGCGGCCGCCACATGCAGCGCGGTGTCGCCGTCGGCGGCAAGCCTCTGGTTCACCGGCGTTCCCAGCTGGACCGCCAGCTTGGTCGCCTGGCCCGCCAGCGCGTCGCGAAGATCCGGACCCTCCGTGGTCGCCTCGCCGGCGAGCACCATGAGCGCCGTGCGGCCGTCCTGAGTGGACAGCGACGGGTCCGCGCCCTTGGCCACGAGCAGCTTCATGACCTCGAGCTGACCCGAGCCCGCGGCCAGGATGAACGGGGTGGCGCCGAGCATTCTTTGGTCCAAAGCATGTCCGCTGCGCACGCGCTTTGTGGGCGTACCCTTGAGCACCCGCGCATTGGGGTCGGCGCCATGCGCCAAGAGCGCCGTCGCCAGAGCCACATCGCCACGCGCGGCCGCGATGTGCAGCGCCGTGTAGCCCGCGCCCGCGGCATTGGCGTTCGCCCCGGCCTCCAGCAGCACCGTCCCCACGTCCGACTGCCCGGCGTGGGCCGCGATGACCACGGCGCTCGCGCCGTCCGGCGCGGCGTCATTGACGTCGGCGCCCGCCGCCAGGAGCAGCCGCGTGCTCTCGACGTCGCCGTACTGAGCGGCGAACAGCAGGGGGGTGTAGCCGCCCATGGCCACCGTGGCCTCGGTCTCGTGGTCGCCCCCGTAAAGCTGGCAGCACAGCAGCATGCGCTGGTTCCAAGATTTCGTCCGCGCGCGCGCATCCGCGTGGGCGGCCAGCAGCAGGCGCACCACATCGGCGTGACGTCCGGCGACCGCCCACATCAACGCCGATTGGCCATGCACACCCTCGCGCGCATTCGGATCGGCCCCACGCGCCAGGAGCGCCCTCACCCCCGCCGCGTTGCCCTGCTGCGCCAGGATCATCAGGGCGGAATGTTGCGTGGACTGGGCGATGTTCGGATCGGCGCGCGCCGCCAGCAGACGCTCGACCATCGCCGTGTCGGAATTGGTCGCCGCGATCCACAGCGGCGTGACGCCCAGGTCGGTCGTCGCATTGACCTTGGCGCCCTTGCCGATCAGCAGTTCCGCCAGGGCAAGATCCCTGTTCTGGGCGGCCCAATGCAGGGCGGTTGATCCGTCCCCGGAGCGGGCGTTCACATCCACGCCCATAGCCGCCAGCGCCTTTACCGCGGCGACGTCGTCACGCTCGCTCGCTTCGATCATCCGCAGGTCCCGGCCGGCGGCCGCGGCGCCGTTCACGGCCAGAACAAGAGCCACAAGGCAAACAATGCCGAATTGCCCCGCTCGCATCCGCACGCGTCCCTCCCAGTATAGCTTTTGGCAATACTACATCTCCGGGGCCCGCCGTCCATGCGACACTGCTGTCGAATTGACAGGGCTTCGATCTGGGGCGGATAGTTCCAAGAGCAATCCCCGAAACCATAATCGGGGTCGAGGAAGCGGGCGTATGAGTCGGCGAAATCTAATGGCCCAGGCGCTTTTCGCATTCGCCTGCGTAGCGGCCGCCGCCGCCCCCGCGGGCGGCGCGAAAGCCGCCGCGTCGGCTGGCACTCACCCGGATGGCGCCGTCCTCAGCCGGTACTGCTTCACCTGCCACAACGACAAACGTCGCGTCGGCGGTTTGGCCCTGGACACCAAGGACCTGAGCCATGTGGGCCCCGACGCGGAGACCTGGGAAAAGGTGGTGCGAAAGCTGCGCATGGGGGCCATGCCGCCGCCGGGCCTGCCGCGACCGGACGCCCAGACCACCGACGCTTTCGTGGCGTCGCTCGAAAACAAGCTCGACGAGGAAGCGGCGGTTCACCCCAATCCCGGCCGCACCCTGGCTCTGCACCGCCTGAACCGCGCGGAATACAAGAACGCCGTGCGTGACTTGCTCGCCCTGGAGGTCGACACAGCGGCCCTCCTCCCTCCGGACGACGCCGACTCCCTGGGCCTGGACAACGACGCCAGCCTTCTGACGGTGTCGCCGGCCCTGCTGGAGCGATATCTGATCGTGGCCCGCCGCGTCGCGCGCCTGGCCCTGGCGTCGCCGCCCGCCGGTCCGGCGACCGACACGATCACCGTGTCCAAGGTGTCAACCCAGACAGAACGCGGCGAAGGCCAGCCCTTCGGGACCCGTGGCGGCGGGGCGATCCACTACACGTTTCCCGCCAACGGCGACTATCTCATCACGCTGCGCATGCGCCGGCAGATCAATGAATACATCACCGGCCTGAGGGAGCCCGAACAGATCGACCTGCGGATCGACGGGGTGCGGGTCAAGTCATTCAGCGTCGGCGGCGAGGACCACGGCCTGACCGCGCCGGGAAGCTTCGCCGGCGAAGTGGCCGGCGGTCCCGAGTGGGAGCGTTGGCTGCACGAGGCGGACGCGGGACAGCAGGTGCGTCTGCCCGTCAAGGCCGGACCGCATGTGGTCAGCGTGTCGTTCCTCGACCGCCTGACCACGCCGGAGGACGCGGAAACCTACTCGGGCAAGGTTCCGGTGCCCAATGACGAGAACCGCCTTTCAGCCCTGGACAGCGTCGCGATCAGCGGGCCCTTCAACGCGGTCGCGCCGACCGGCGCCGCGACGCCGAGCCTGCGAAAGATTCTGCTGTGCACACCCCGGACCGCCGCCGAGGAGGAGCCCTGCGCGCGGCGGATCCTGTCCACCCTTGCGAGCCAAGCCTACAGGCGACCCGCCACCGGCGAGGAAGTCAAGGCGCTGATGGCCTTCTATCGGGAGGGCCGCCGCGGCGGGGACTTCAGGGTCGGGCTGCGGGACGCGCTATCGGGTATATTGGCCTCGCCCAACTTCCTGTTCCGCGTGGAGCAGGACCCCGCTCACGCGGCGCCGGGATTGGCCTATCGGATCAGTGACGTGGAGCTGGCCTCGCGCCTGTCCTTCTTCTTGTGGAGCAGCATCCCCGACAAGGCGCTGCTGGACCTCGCGGGCCAAGGCAGGCTGCACCAGCCGGCGATGCTCGACGCGCAGGTCAAACGGATGATCGCCGACCCCCGGTCCAGGGCCTTGACCGACAACTTCGTCGGCCAATGGCTGCTGCTGCGCAACATCAAGACGACCGAGCCCTCCGAGCCGCTGTTTCCCGATTTTGACGATGAGCTGCGCGCGTCCTTGGAGCAGGAGACGACTCTGTTCGTGGACGACCAGATCCATCGCAATCGCAGCGTGGTGGAGCTGCTCAGCGCCCGCTACACCTTCCTCAATGAGCGGCTGGCGCGCCATTATGGCGTTCCGGGCGTGTTCGGGACCGGATTCCGCCGGGTCGATCTGCCCGCCGACAGCCCGCGCGGCGGCCTGCTGGGTCAAGGCGCCCTGATGATGGTCACGTCCTATCCCAACCGGACCTCGCCCGTGCTGCGCGGCAAGTGGGTGCTCGATAGCCTCCTGGGCACCCCGCCGCCCCAGCCGCCGCCCAATGTGCCGGGGCTGAAGGACACCGGCGCGGGGGGCAAGCCGGCCACCGTCCGCGCCAGGCTGGAGGAGCACCGCAAAAACCCCGTCTGCGCGGCCTGCCATGCCTCCATGGACCCGTTGGGATTCGCCCTGGAAAACTTCGACCCGACCGGAAAATGGCGCGCCACCGACGCCGGCGCGCCGATCGACGCGTCCGGCGTGCTGCCCAACGGAACGACGTTCCAGGGCCCGGCGGGCCTTCGCGATGCGCTTCTCGCCCGCAAGGAACAGTTCGTGCAGGCCATGACCGAAAAGCTGCTGGCCTACGCCCTGGGACGTCAGCTGGAAGCCTATGACATGCCCGCCGTGCGCAAGATCGTTCACGACGCCCGCCCGACCGACTATCGCTGGCAATCCATTATCGTTGGCATCGTCAGGAGCGAACCGTTCCTGAAAAGGACCGCGCCTTTGGCGCCCTCCAGCGTGGCCCGCGAGAGCAACAAGGCCGGATCGATATTGCAATGAGGTCGCAGCCATGATCATCCGCAAGCTGTCCCTTCACCGACGGACCCTGTTGCGGGGCCTGGGCGCGAGCGTCGCCTTGCCGCTGCTGGACGCCATGACCCCGGCCCTGGCGCGAGACGCCGACAAGATCGCGCCGGCCAAGCGCCTGGGCGTGATGTATGTGCCCAACGGCATGTCCATGGACTACTGGTCGCCGAAGGGCGCCGGCGCCCAGCTCGAACTGTCGCCGATCCTGCAGCCCCTGGCCCCGTTCCAGGATCGCCTGCTGGTGCTGTCGGGATTGAACGGGCCGAAAATCAACACCGCCAGCCCGCACGCGCGCGCCTCGACCTCCTTCCTCACGGGCGTGCCGCCGGGCAAGACCCCGGGCGGCGCGGTCATGGCGGGCGCCTCCATCGATCAGATGGCGGCCGAGACCTTCGGCGTGCAGACCCAGCTTTCGTCGCTTGAACTGGGCCTGGACAATCTCGACGCGGCCGGGGTTTGCGAGGGCATCCCGTGCATCATGTGCGACACCATCTCCTGGCGCAGCGCCACCCTGCCGCTCGCGCCCGAAAACAACCCGCGGCTGGTGTTCGAGCGCCTGTTCGGCGACGCAGGCACCACGGAGTCGGCGGCGCGGATCGCCCACATGCGTCAGGACCGCAGCATCCTCGATTTCGTCACGGCGCAGGCCGCCGTCCTCGACAAGCGGCTCGGCCCGGACGACCGCGCGCGGCTGGAGGAATATCTGGACGGCGTGCGCGACATCGAAACCCGCATACAGAAGGCCGAAGCGCAGGGCGCCAGGGACATGCCGGTGGTCAACCAGCCGGTGGGAATACCCGCCACCTTCGAGGACCACGCCAAGCTGATGCACGACCTACAGGTGCTGGCCTTGCAGTCCGACCTGACCCGGGTGACGACGCTGATGTACGGGCGGGAATTCAGCGGCCGCACCTATCCGGAAATCGGCGTTCCCGAGGGCCATCACCCGCTGTCGCACCATCAGAACGACCCTGACAAGATGCTCGCCCTGTCCAAGGTCAACACATACCACATGCAGATGTTCGCCTACTTCCTGGACAAGATGAGCAAGACCAAGGACGGCGACGGCTCGCTGCTGGACCACACCCTGATCCTGTACGGCGCGGGCATCAGCGACAGCAACGTCCACTCCGCGCTCGACATCCCGCATGTCCTGGTGGGCGGTCCCAACCAGGGGATCAAGGGCGGCCGGCAGCTGATCTACAAGGGCGACTCCACCGCCAATGTGCTGGTCGCCGTGATGGATAAGCTGGGCTTGCCGGTCGACCAGGTCGGCGCGAGCACCGGCAAGCTTGATATCGATCGGCTGTCAGAGGTTTAGGCGACCGGCGTTTTGCTCAAGTCTTCCCGCCCAGTTTGCGCAGCAATTCCGCCGTCTGGGTGTGGTTGAGCAGGAAGTGGTACTCGTCGACCACGTCCGAGATCGGCCGCTTCACCGGCGGCTTGAGCGCCAGCGCCAAGGGCGTTTCCCCGGCGTGATTGCGGGCGTCCAGCGCCGCGCCGGAGTCGACCAGGGCCTGAACGATCACATCGCGCCTCAGGGTCGCGGCCACGTGCAGGGCGGTGTCGCCGTTGGCGTTGGGTTCATTGACGGGCGCGCCAAGCTGCACCGCCAGCTTGATCACCTCCGCCGCCTGTTCGTCAGGCATGCGCGGTCCCTCCACCGTGCCGTGGCTGGCGAGCACCATCAGCGCGTTGCGGCCATCCTGGGTTTGCAGGGAGAGGTCCGCGCCCTTGGCCGCGAGCAGCTTCATCACCTCCAGGCGGCCCGAGCGGGCGGCAAGGATGAACGGGGTGGCGCCGATCGTCCGATGGTCCATCGAATGTCCGCTGGCCACGCGCTTGGTGGGGCTGCCCTTCATCTGGCGCGCGTTGACGTCCGCCCCATGCGCGAGCAGCGCCTGGACCAGGTCGAGATCGCCCCGCGTGACGGCGACGTGCAGCGCGCTGTAGCCCGCGCCCGCCGCGTTGGGATCGGCCCCGGCTTGCAGCAGGACCTTCGCCGCGTCCGTCTGGCCCACATGCGCCGCCACCACCAGGGGGCTCGTGCCATCGGCGGCTGGGTCGTTGAGGTCGGCGTGGGCTGCCGCCAGGAGCCGGACGGTCTCCACGTCGCCGTATTGGGCGGCGAAATGAAGCGCTGTGTAGCCGCCCCGCGGGACCACGGCCGTGAGTTCGTCGTTGCCGGTTTCCTGGCAGCAGACGTTGACGTTCTGCGACCATGACTTGGAATGCACGCGCACGTCCGCGCCGCCATCCAGCAGCGCGCGCACCACGTCCGGATGCCGCTCGGCGGCCGCCCACATCAAGGCGGTCTGTCCGTGCGCGGTCTCCTTGACGTTCGGGTCGGCCCCGTGCGCCAGCAGCAGCTTGACCACCTGCGCATTGCCTTCGCGCGCCGCGAGCATCAAGGGCGTCTGCCCCGTCGGCGGGGCCGTGTTCGGGTTGGCGTGGGCCTGGAGCAGACGCTGCACCATCGCCGGACTGGCATTGTTCGCGGCGATCCACAGGGGCGTTACGCCCAGGTCGGTGGCGGCGTCCACCTTCGCGCCCTTGGCGATCAACAGGTCCGCCAGCGCCCCGTCATCCTTTTGCGCGGCCCAATGCAGGGCGGTGGACCCGTCGCCCGCGCGGGCGTTCACATCCACGCCCGCGGCCGCCAGCGCCATGACCGTGGCGGCGTCGTCGCGCCGGCTGGCCTCGATCAACCGGAAATCGGCGCTGGCCGCGCTCGCCACGCTCGCGGTCAGCGCAAAGACCGTGACGCAAACAATGCCGAATTGCCTGGCCCGCACGCGGACGCCTCCCTCTGGGAATGCTTTTGGCAATACTACACCGGCGCGCGCGGCGGTCCATGGCGTCGATTGACACGCATCCGGGCGCCGTCCGATAATTGTTGGAAGCCCGACCAATAATCGGGGCGGAGGAACGACGGCGAATGAACGTTGGAATTCGCATGTCCCAGGCGCTGCTATGGATGCTCGCCTGTGGAGCCGTTTCGGCGGCATGGGTCGGAGGATCGGGCGCCGCGGCGTCGGCGTCCGCCGCCAGCCTTCCGGCGGGCCATCCCGACGGGGCGATGCTGAGCAAATATTGCTTCACCTGCCACAACGACAAACGCAAGGTCGGCGGGCTGGTGTTGGAGAACAAGGACCTGACGAATGTGGGTCCCGACGCCGACACCTGGGAAAAGGTGGTGCGCAAGCTGCGCATGGGCTCCATGCCGCCGCCGGGAATGCCCCGGCCGGATCTGCAGACTGGAAGGCCAGCTGGACCAGGCGGCCGCGCTTCACCCCAATCCCGGCCGCACCCAAGCCTTGCATCGCCTGAACCGGGCCGAATACGCCAACGCCGTGCGCGACCTTCTGGGCCTGGACGTCGACACCACGGCCCTGCTGCCGCCCGACGACGCCGACACCCAGGGCCTGGACAACAACGCCAGTCTTCTGTCGGTCTCTCCGGCGCTTTTGGAGCGCTATCTGATCGTGGCCCGGCGCGTGAGCCGCCAAGCCTTGGGTCTGCCGCCGGCGGGGCCGGTCACGGACACCTTCAAGGTCCCCAAACTGGCGGCGCAGGACCAGCAGGAAGGCGAGGATTTGCCCTTCGGCACGCGCGGCGGCGCGGCCTTCCACTATAACTTCCCGGCGGACGGTCAGTACGTCATCAAGGTCCGTCTGCGCCGGCAGATCGAGGACATCATCACCGGCCTGATGGAGCCGGAGCAGATCGACGTCCGCATCGACGGCGTGCGGGTCCAAAGCTTCAAGGTCGGCGGCGAAAACCACGGCAAGACGGCGGCGGACAGCTACGGCGGGGAAATCTTCGGCGATCCGGACTGGGAGCGCTGGGCGATCAGCGCGGATGGGGGGCTGGAGGTTCGCCTGCCCGTCAAGGCGGGGCCGCGCGTGCTCAGCGTGTCCTTCGTCGACCGTCTGACCAAGCCGGAAAACGCGGTGATCGACGCCGGCTCGTTGTCGGGATCCCTGATTCCTTACGACGAAAACCGCATTCAGGCCGTGGACACGGTGACCGTTAGCGGGCCCTTCAATGCGGCGGCCGCTCGGACCGGAGCGGATACGCCCAGCCTGCGCAAAGTCCTGCTGTGCAGGCCCAGGACCACCGTCCAGGAAGAGCCCTGCGCGCGCCGGATTCTATCGTCACTGGCCAGCCAGGCCTACCGGCGGCCCGTCACCGCCAAGGAAGTGCAGGCCCTGATGGCCTTCTATCGCGAAGGCCGCCAAGACGGTGATTTCACCGCGGGCCTGCAGGATGCGCTGTCGGGCATCCTGTCCTCGCCTAAATTCCTGTTCCGGGTCGAGCGCGATCCGCCCACCGTCGCGCCGGGCGCGGCCTACCGCATCAGCGATCTTGAGCTGGCCTCGCGTCTGTCCTTCTTCCTGTGGAGCAGCATCCCCGACAAAACCCTGGTGGACCTGGCGACGGCTGGCAAACTGCACCAGCCAGCCGTGCTGGATCAGCAGGTCAAACGGATGCTCGCCGATCCGCGCTCCAGGGCGCTGGTGGACAATTTCGTCGGCCAGTGGCTGCTGCTGCGCAACATCCGCGACGCCTCGCCCGACACCTACATCTTCCCGACCTTCGACGACGAACTCCGCGTCGCCATGGACCAGGAAACCAAGCTGTTCTTTCAGGACCAGATTCATCGCGACCAGAGCGTGGTGGACCTGCTGACGGCCCGCTACACCTTCCTCAACGAAACGCTGGCCAAGCACTACGGCATCGCGGGCGTCTCCGGGACCCGCTTCCGCCGGGTCGATCTGCCCGCCGACAGTCCGCGCGGAGGGCTGCTGGGCCAAGGCGCCCTGCTGATGGTCACCTCCTATTCCAACCGCACGTCGCCCGTGTTGCGGGGCAAGTGGGTGCTGGACAGCCTGCTGGGTACTCCGCCGCCCGAGCCGCCGCCGAACGTGCCCGCGCTGAAGGACACGGGCGACGGCGGCAAGCCGGCCTCGGTGCGCGCGCGGCTGGAGGAGCACCGCAAGAACCCCGTCTGCGCGGCCTGCCATTCCTCCATGGACCCGCTCGGATTTGCGCTCGAGAACTTCGACGCCACCGGAAAATGGCGCACGACCGACGCCGGAACGGCCATCGATTCCTCCGGCGTGCTGCCAAACGGGACGGCCTTCATAGGTCCAACCGGCCTGCGCAACGCCCTGGTCGCGCGCAAGGAGCAGTTCGTTCAGGCCATGACGCAGAAGCTGCTCGCCTACGCCCTCGGGCGGCAGGTCGAGGCCTACGATATGCCCACCGTTCGAAAAGTGGTGCATAATGCCCGGACCGACGACTATCGCTGGCAATCCATCATCGGCGGCATTGTGAAGAGCGAGCCTTTCCAGATGAGAACCGCGCCGCCCGCGCCGGCGGCCCCGACCAGCGTGGCGCGAGGCGGTGAAACGTCCCTTGCGCCTTTGCAATGAGGTTCCAGTCATGATCATCAAGAAGCTGTCTCTGGATCGTCGAGCCTTGCTGCGCGGACTGGGCGCGGGCGTGGCCCTGCCGCTGCTGGACGCCATGGAGCCGGCCCTGGCCCGCGCCGCCGACAAGGTCGCGCCGGTCAAGCGCTTCGGCGTGGCCTACGTGCCCAACGGCATGTCCATGGATTACTGGACGCCCAAGACCACCGGGGCCTTGGAACTGACGCCGATCATGCAGCCCCTGGCGCCGTTCCACGATCGACTGCTGGCGATCTCCGGCATGAATGCGCCCAGCCTGACCGCCTCCAGCCCGCACTCGCGCTCCTCCACGGACTTCCTGACCGGCACCCCGCCCGGCAAGGCGCCGGGGGGCGGCGGCATGACCTCGATCTCCATCGATCAGATGATCGCCAAATCCTTCGGCGAGCAGACGCAGCTGCCGTCCCTGGAACTCGGGCTGGACAATATCGACGGGGCGGGCCTGTGCGACGCCAATCCTTGCATCATGGGCAACGCCATTTCCTGGCACACGGCGACCCTGCCGCTGCCGCCGGAGAACAACCCGCGCATGGTGTTCGAACGGCTGTTTGGCGACGTCGGAAGCACGGAGACCGCCGCGCGGCTAGCGCACATGCGCCAGGACCGCAGCATCCTGGACTTCGTCACCGCCGAGTCCGCCGATCTGCGCCAGCAGCTCGGGCCGGAAGATCGCGCCCGGCTGGCCGAGTACCTGGACGGCGTGCGCGATATCGAGACACGCATCCAAAAGGCCGAAGCCCAGAGCGCCAAGGAAATGCCGCTGGTCAACCAGCCGGTGGGCATACCGGCGACCTTCGAAGAACACGTCAAGCTGATGTACGATCTGCAGGTTCTGGCCTATCAGGCCGACCTGACGCGGGTGGTCACCTTGATGTACGGCCGTGAGTTCACCGGCCGTCCCTATCCGGAAATCGGCGTGCCCGAGGGTCACCACCCCCTGTCGCACCACCAGAACGATCCGGACAAGCTGGCCCTGCTGGCCAAGATCAACACCTACCACGTGCAGATGTTCGCCTATTTCCTCGACAAGATGAGCAAGACCAAGGAGGGCGACGGCTCGCTGCTCGACCACAGCCTGCTGATCTATGGCGCGGGGATGAGCGACAGCAATCTGCACTCCCCGCTCGGCATCCCGGTCATGCTGGTGGGCGGACCCAATCAGGGGATCAAGGGCGGGCGCCACCTGATGTACCAGGGCGACTGCTCGGCCAACCTGCTGGTCGCCGTGATGGATAAGCTTGGGTTGCCGGTCGACAAGGTCGGTCACAGCACCGGCAAACTGGATATCGACAGGCTGGCATAGCGCTTTCGAATTTCCAGTGAAATCAATAACGTATAACCGACTCAACGCGACCGCCCGACGCCCTATTTCAAGCGATTTCCACCCGCGAACACGGTGTGACCGTCGTCGCGGGCGAGCGCGACGAGCGTCAGGTGGGCGTCCTGGGCCTTGCGCACGGCCAGGGCCGTAGGCGCCGAGATGGCCACCAGGATCGGCGCGCCCGCCAGCACCGTCTTCTCCACCATCTCGTAGGAGCAGCGGCTGGTGATGACGATAAGGGCGCGGTTTAGGTCGTGTCCCGCCTTCAGCGCGGCGCCGATCAGCTTGTCCAGGGCGTTGTGCCGCCCAACGTCCTCGCGCACAAGCAGCATGCCGCCGTTCAGATCGGCCAGGGCGGCGGCATGGGTCGCGCGGGTGGCCTGGCCCAAGGCCTGGCGGTCCGCCAATTCGGCCAGAGCGTGCTGGATCGCCTGGCGGGTCACCGCGACGCCGTCCGGCAAGATAGGCAAGACGCGCAGCGCGTCCTCGGGACTCTGAATGCCGCATAGGCCGCAGCTGGACCGGCCCTCCATGTTGCGCCGACGCCGTTCGCGCGCGCTCCGCGCGCCGGCGGGCGTCAGCAGCACGTCGGCCACGAGACCTTCGTCGAACGCCGACACCCGAATGTCCGCCACATCGCCGGCCGCGGCGATGCGTTCGGTGACCGTGAATCCCAGGGCTAAATCCGCCAGATCGTCCGGCGTGGCCATCAGCACGGCATAGGGTTCGCTGTCGTAGCTGATCCCTATCGCCGTCTCCTCGGCGAGAAGGCGTTCGGCGCCCTGGGGGGCCGCGGCGTCTGTACGCCACGGCCAGATGGGGACGGACTGAGTCGGCTTCGCCTGCACCTGGGCTCAGCGCTCCAGGCGGGCGATGGCCTCGCGCGCCAGGGGGTCAAGTCCGGCGCCGCCGGCGGCCAGGTGGGCGCGAATGCGCTGGCGCATGCGGGGATCCCAGAAATCGGCGATGTGCTGCTTGGTCCCCGCCAAGGCCTCGTCATGCCTCTGCGATGCGAAGAAACGGGCGATCTGATTGGCCATGTAGATCAGCCGCTCGTCGGAGGTCGTTTCGATATGGGGACCCTCGACCCCCTCCATGCCGATCATTCGGCCGGCTCCACCGCGATGCGGCGGCTTTCGCGCGAGAAGATGTCGTAGCGCGCCTGCCACTCGCTGGGGCCGTTGGCCAGGGCCACCTGGACGGCGGTGACCTTGTATTCGGGGCAGTTGGTGGCCCAGTCCGAATAGTCGGTGGTGACCACATTGGTCTGGGTCTCGGGCATGTGAAAGGTGGTGTAGACCACGCCCGGCGCGACTCGGTCAGTGACCTTGGCTTTCAGCGAGACCTCGCCAGCGCGGCTGGCCAGCCGGATGAGATCGCCGTCGCGCACGCCGCGATCCTCGGCGTCATTGGGATGGATCTCCAGCACGTCCTCGTCGTGCCAGACCCCATTGGCCGTGCGGCGCGTTTGGGCCCCCACATTGTATTGGCTGAGAACGCGGCCGGTGGTGAGCAGGAGGGGGAAGCGCGGCCCGGACTTTTCGTCGGTGGCGATATATTCGGTGAGCACGAACCGGCCCTTGCCGCGCACGAAACCATCCATGTGCATCACCGGCGTGCCCTCCGGCGCCTGGCCGTTGCAGGGCCATTGAATGGAGCCCAGCGCGTCCAATCGGTCAAACGACACGCCCGCGAAGGTCGGCGTCAGGGCGGCGATCTCGTCCATGATCTGCGAGGGGTGGTCATAGGCCCAGTCGTGGCCCAGCGCCCGGGCGAGCAGCTGGGTGATCTCCCAGTCGCCATAGCCGTTCTTGGGCGTCATCACCTTGCGCACACGCTGGATGCGACGCTCGGCGTTGGTGAAGGTGCCGTCCTTCTCCAGGAAGGTCGATCCGGGCAGGAAGACGTGCGCGTAGTTCGCCGTCTCATTGAGGAACAGGTCCTGCACCACCACGCATTCCATCGCCGCCAGGCCCGCCGCGACGTGGCGGGTGTTGGGGTCGGACTGCAGAATGTCCTCGCCCTGGATGTAGATGGCCTTGAACACGCCATCGACGGCGGCGTCCAGCATGTTGGGAATGCGCAGGCCCGGCTCGTCGTCCAGCGCCACGCCCCACAATTTGGAAAACGTATCCCGCGTCGCGGTATCGGAGATGTGCCGATAGCCCGACAGCTCGTGCGGGAACGAGCCCATGTCGCAGGCGCCCTGGACGTTGTTCTGCCCGCGCAGGGGATTCACCCCCACGCCGGGCCGTCCAATGTTACCCGTGGCCATGGCCAGGTTGGCGATGGCCATCACCGTGGTCGACCCCTGGCTGTGCTCGGTGACGCCCAGGCCGTAGTAGATCGCGCCATTGCCGCCGGTGGCGTAAAGGCGCGCCGCGCCGCGGATGTCCGAGGCCGGCACGCCGCAAACGGCCTCGACCGCTTCGGGACTATGCTCGGGCCGGCTGACGAATTCGGCCCAGTCGGCAAAGGCGTCCGGCTCGCAACGCTCACGCACGAAGGCCTGGTCGACCAGGCCTTCGGTGACGACCACATGGGCCAGGGCCGTGAAAATGGCGACATTCGTGCCGGGGCGCAGGGCCAGGTGATAGTCGGCCTTCACATGGGGCGAACGCACCAGATCAATGCGCCGTGGATCGATCACGATCAGCTTGGCGCCCTGCCGCAGACGCTGCTTCATATGCGAGGCGAACACCGGATGGCCGTCCGTCGGATTGGCGCCGATGACGATGATGACGTCGGTGTGTTCGATGGAATCGAAGTCCTGGGTGCCCGCGGAGGTCCCGTAGGTGGTCTTCAGCCCGTAGCCCGTGGGCGAGTGGCAGACCCGCGCGCAGGTGTCGACGTTGTTGTTGCCGAAACCGGTCCTCACCAGCTTTTGCACCAGGAAGGTTTCCTCGTTGGTGCAGCGCGAGGACGTGATCGCGCCCACCGAGCGCTGTCCATACTGGGCCTGTATGCGGCGAAATTCAGAGGCGGTGTGAGCGATCGCCTCGTCCCAGCTCACCTCGCGCCAAGGCTCGGCGATGCTGGACCGGATCATCGGATTGAGGATGCGCTCGCGATGGCTGGCGTAGCCCCAGGCGAAGCGGCCCTTGACGCAGGAGTGGCCGTGGTTGGCCTTGCCGTCCTTGTAGGGGACCATGCGCACCAGCTCCTCGCCGCGCATCTGCGCCTCGAAGCTGCATCCCACGCCGCAATAGGCGCAGGTGGTCACCACCGAGCGTTCGGGCAGGCCGATCTCGACCACGCTCTTTTCGTTGAGGGTCGCGGTTGGGCAGGCCTGCACGCAGGCGCCGCAGGACACGCATTCGGACTGCAGGAAGGGCTCGGACTGACTGGGCGAAACGCGGCTTTCGAACCCGCGCCCCGAAATGGTCAGGGCGAAGGTGCCCTGCACCTCGTCGCACGCCCGCACGCAGCGCGAACAGACGATGCACTTGGACGGATCGTAGGTGAAATAGGGATTGGATTCGTCCTTGGCCTCGCGCGTGTGGCTCTCGCCTTCGTAGCCATAGCGCACCTCGCGCAGGCCCACCGCGCCGGCCATGTCCTGCAGTTCGCAGTCGCCATTGGCCGAGCAGGTCAGGCAGTCCAGGGGATGGTCGGAGATGTAGAGCTCCATCACCCCATTGCGCAGGCGTTTGAGATTGTCGCTCTGGGTGTGGACCGCCATGCCCTCGGCCACGGGGGTGGTGCAGGAGGCGGGCGTTCCGGCGCGCCCGTCGATCTCCACCAGGCACAGCCGGCACGAACCGAACGCATTCAGCATGTCGGTGGCGCACAGCTTGGGAATGGAGGCGCCGGCGATCTGCGCGGCGCGCATGATCGAGGTCCCTTCCGGAACGCTGACCGCCCGTCCGTCGATGGTCAGGCTCACGAGAGTCAGGGCCTTGGAAGCGGGGGTCCCGTAATCGAGAGTCAGTACGCGCGCCATGGGGCCTTACTCCGCCGCCTGCAATTTACGCCCCTGGAAATCATTCGGGAAATGCGTCAGGGCGCTCATGACCGGATAGGGCGTGAACCCGCCAAGCGCGCACAGTGAGCCGAATTTCAGGGTGTGGCAAAGGTCCTCGATCACCGCCAGACGAGCCTCGGCGTCGCGCCCGGCGATCACCTCGTCCATCATCTCGACCCCTCGCACCGCACCGATGCGGCAAGGCGTGCACTTCCCGCAACTCTCATGAGCGCAGAACTCGAAAGCGAAGCGCGCCTGCCGCGCCATGTCCACCGTGTCATCGAAAACCACCACGCCGCCGTGGCCGATCAACCCGTCGCGCGCGGCAAAGGCCTCATAGTCGAACGGCGTATCAAACAAGGCAGGCGGAAAATAGGCGCCCAGAGGCCCTCCCACCTGCGCCGCGCGCACCGGACGGCCGGACAATGTCCCCCCGCCGATGTCCTCGACCAGCTCGCCCAGGGTTACGCCGAAGCCTGTCTCGAACAGGCCTCCGTTGCGGATATTGCCCGCCAGTTGAATCGGCATGGTGCCGCGCGAACGGCCCATGCCGTGGTCGCGATAGGCGTCCGCGCCCTGCGCCAGGATGAAGGGAATAGCCGCCAGCGACAGCACGTTGTTGATCGCCGTCGGTTGGCCGAATAGTCCCTTGTGCGCGGGCAAGGGCGGCTTGGCCCGCACCAGGCCACGCCGCCCTTCCAGGCTTTCCAACAGCGCCGTTTCCTCCCCGCACACATAGGCGCCGGCGCCGACGCGCACCTCGAGGTCGAAGGCGAAGCGACCGCCGACCGACGGCCCCAACAGCCCAGCGCCGCGCGCGGTGACCAAGGCGCGCTCCAGGGCGGCGATGGCGTGGGGATATTCCGAGCGGACGTAGATGTAGCCCTTGGCCGCGCCGACGGCGAAACCGGCGATGGCCATGCCCTCGATCAGGACGAAAGGATCGCCCTCCATGATCATCCGATCGGCGAAGGTGCCGCTGTCGCCCTCGTCGGCGTTGCAGACAATGTATTTGCGCTCGCCCGGCGCCTCGGCGACCGTTCGCCACTTGATCCCAGTGGGAAAGCCGGCCCCGCCCCGACCGCGCAGGCCCGAGCGGACGACCTCTTCGACCACGGCGGCCGGCCCAAGACCGAGCGCCCGCTCCAATCCGTCCATGCCGCCGTGCGCGCGATAGTCGTCGAGCGACTGCGGGTCTGTGATCCCGCAGCGGGCGAAGGTCAGGCGGGTCTGGCGTTTGAGGAAGGGAACTTCCTCGGGACGGCCGATGCGCTTGGGGTGCGGCGCGCCCTGCAACAAGCCCCCCGCCAGCAGGCCGGGAACTTCCTCGGCCTCGATCGGTCCATAGCCGATACGACCCTGGGCGGTCTGCACCTCCACCAGGGTCTCCAACTCGAACAGGCCGCGCGAGCCGTTGCGAACGATGTCGACCTCGAGGCCCAGCGTTGCCGCTTGCACGGCCAGGGCGGACGCTACCTGATCGGCGCCCACCGCGACGGCGGCGGCGTCTCCGGGGACAAAGAGGCGCGCGCTCATGACCGCGCCGCCTTCACCAATCGATCGAGCCGCTCCGCATTCAGGCGGGCGTGGGGTTGGCCATTGAGCAGCGCCGCCGGTCCGCTGGCGCACAGGCCCAGGCAATAGACCGGGTCGATGGCCAGATCCGAATGGGCGGCGTAGGCGGCCTGGGCATGCTGGGCCAGCGCGTCGCCGCCCCGCGCCTGGCAGGCCTCGGCGCGGCACAGCTTGAGCGAAACGGGCGGCTGCGGGACGCGCTTGAAGTCATGGTAGAAGGTGATCACGCCATGCACCTCGGCCCGCGACAGATTGAGCGCCCCGGAGATCATGGGAACGGCTTCGTCCGGAATGTGGCCGAAGGCCTCGGTCAGGGCGTGCAAGATCGGCAGCAGGGCCCCGTCCTGGTCGGCCCGCTCCGTCACAATGCCCACCGCCTTCTGGACGTCCCAGGCGACCCGGTCCATCTCGCTCAGTCCCTTTCCAGGCATTCATTCCACATCGCGACGTCCCACCATATTAGCGCGCCAGACGTGGGCTGAAT